>Ga0207684_10000078_pt1 | contig 181899 bp, 167 predicted proteins | sample KBSK5501metaG_FD_184342 | JGI IMG/M metagenome (GOLD analysis project Ga0207684, IMG submission 184342) | Corn, switchgrass and miscanthus rhizosphere microbial communities from Kellogg Biological Station, Michigan, USA - KBS K5-50-1 metaG... | ecosystem: Host-associated > Plants > Roots >... | reverse complement strand
CGCCCAGGTGGGGGTGCGGATGACCGACGCCATCCGCTCCGTGACCAGCTGCCGGGCTTCCAAGATGTCCGTCCCCGGGCGGAAGAACAGCTCGATCGACGACAACTGCGGCACCGACTTCGAACGGATCGTGTCGAGCTGGGGGATCCCGTTCAGGGACTGCTCGAGGGGGATCGTGACCAGGGATTCCACCTCGGCGGCCGACAGCCCGAGGCAGGACGTCTGGATCTCGACACGCGGAGGGGCGAACTCAGGGAAGACATCGACCGGCATGACCTCGAGCTGACCCACGCCGAAGAACAGCATCGCGCCCGCCGACGCGACGACGAGGTAACGGAACTTCAGGCTCGACCCGACGATCCAACGCAACATGGCCGGCCGCGCGTGCCCGCGCTCACTCCTCCCCGACCTCGTACTCGGTGCCGAGCAGCTCGGCCGCTCCCACCGTCACGACCCGGGTCCCGGCCGGGGGACCGGCGGACAGAACGGCCCTGTTCCCTTCGATGGTGACCACGCTGATCGGCGAGCGGACGAACACCAGGGGTTCGGGGTTCGTGTACGCCCACGTGTCGCCGTTCGGGTCGTAGAGCACCGCTGCGTACGGGATCGCGGTGCGCGCCTGCCGACCGCCCCGCAGCTCCCTGATACGTGCGGTCGTGATGTCGAGCCTCCGGGCGGCGTCCTCGGAGAGGGTCACCCGAGCGACGTCGCTGCCTTCGATCGGCTCCACCGTGGCGACGTCGCTTGCGCCGCTCTCGTGCTGCGCCGACGTGTCCGAGCACGCCGTGAGCGCGAGCCCGAGAACGACGACCGCCGCGGCGATCCCTCCGTAACGGAACCGCATCCCTCCTCCTCTCGCTCAGCTCTCCAACACCCGTTCGATCTCGGGGACGAAGACGACGTCCGTCGGCGCGGGCTCGGCGGCTGGGGTCGACCCGGATCGCAGGTAGAGGCTCGGGACGACGAAGAGGACCAGCAACGTCGACGTGACGAGGCCTCCGAGGGTCGCGATCGCCATCGGATGCATGACCTCCTGGCCCGCGAGGCTGCCCGAGAGGGCGAACGGGACGAGCGCGAGACCGGAGGCGACCGCGGTCACCACGATCGGGACGAACCGCTCGCGCGACCCGCGTTGGATCAGCGCCTGGCCGAACGCGACGCCTTCGACCCGCTCGAGATGTTGGTAGTGCCGCAGCAGCGTGATGCCGCTCCGCATGCTGATGGCGAGGATCGTGACGAACCCCGCCGCCGATCCGAGCGAAACGTCCAGACCCGCCACGACAAGGGCGAGCACGCAACCCACCATCGCCAGCGGCAGGACGAGGAACGACATCGCCGCCAGTCGCCAGCTTCCAAGAGCAGCCTGCAGCAGCAGGAGGATGCCGATCGTGGCAGCGACCGCGACCGCGAGGGCGCGCCGGTCGGCCGCCTGCCGCTCCGCGAAATCCCCGACGAGCTCGGCGTGGTACTCGAGCGGGAACGCGATCTGGCCGATCGCGTTCCGGACATCGTCGGCCACCGCCTCGACGTCCCGGCCGTCCACGCCGGCCGTGACGTCGAGGCTCCTCGAGATGTCCTGATGCTTGATCACGGTTGGCGTCGAGGCGATCGCCACGTCCGCCACCCGCCCGAGACGGACGCGGCCACCACCGCGAGTGTCGATCAAGAGGTCCTGGACGCTGCGCAAGCTGTTGCGCGTGCGGGGGGTTCCCCACACGACGACGTCGAACACCTTCTGCTGCTCGAAGAGGCTGCCGACACCGATCCCGGACAACAAGGTGGCTGCGGCACGGCGCACGTCGCCCGGAACGACGCCGAACCGCTCGGCCGCTCTCAGGTCGACCTTCACGTTCACCGTCGGTTGCTGTGGTTGGAGCTCCACGCTCGGATGGACGATCCCGTCGATCCCGGTCATCGCGGCGCTGATCTCATCCCCCTTCGCCCGGAGCACCTGGAGGTCCTGGCCGTAGAGACGGACCACGATCGGGCTGCTAGGTGCGGGCAGCACGGTGCCGATCCTCTCGTCGGAGTAGGTCCGGACCGCGTGCTCGATCCCCGGGTACCCCTCGACGACGGCACCGATGGAGTCGACGGTCGCCTCGTAGTCGGCATCCGGGTCCACGCTCACCCAGAGCTGGGCGGCATCGACGCCGACCACCTGGTCTGACGTGATCGCTCGGCCGATATGCGCCCCGACACCGAGCACACCGGGGAGGGACCCCAACTCGTGTCCCACGCGATCCGTGATCCGGTCCATCTCCGGGAGCGAGGTGCCGGGCACGGCACGCAGGTCGATCAACACGTTCCCGTCTCGGAAAGCAGGGAGCGCCGACGATCCGAGGAAGGGGATGGCGACGAGACCAGCGAGGACGACCGCGCCCGCCCCCAGGTACGTGCGACGCGGCGAGCGGCTCGTTGCCGTGAACAGCCGGTCGTACCCGCGCTGGACCGATCCCACGACGAAGGATCCGCGGCGCTCGAGAGGCGCCCGCTGAAGGAGGAGCAAGCACAACGCGGGCGTGACGAGCAGAGCAACGACCATGGAGGCCACCATCGCCAGCACGAAGGAGAGAGCGACCGGCGGGATGAACGGGGCCACCGCCCCCCGCAGGAAGAGCAGTGGAACCACGGCCGCGATCACGATCCAGGTGGCATACGTGGCCGCGCTTCGCATCTCGAGCGACGCCTCGATGACGACCGTCGTTGCCGTCGGCTCGACCCCGTTCAACCGTTGTCGGTGCAGACGCCGAGCAACGCTCTCGAGGTCGACCACCGCATCGTCGATCACCACGGCGAGAGCCATCACGAGACCGGCCAGCACCATCGAGTTGATCGTCGTCCCACGTAGGAACAGGACGAGCCACGCGATCGAGAGTGACGAGAGGATCGAGGCGACCCCGATGACGGTTCTGCGCCACCCCAGCAGGATCGCGCCGAGGGCGACGATCACGAGCACGAGGGAGATCAGGAGGGCGGTACGCAGGTTGGCTGCGCTCCGCTCGATGTAGCCGGCGGGCCGGTAGATGGTCGGGTCGAGCGTGACCCCGGAGAGACCCGGCCGGAGCGCATCGAGGGCCCGCTCGACCTCGTGCGTCACGTCGAGTGTGCTCGCTCCGGGGAACTTCTCGACCAGCAGCAACAGGCCAGGGTCACCGTCGGTGAAGACGGCGTCGCCGATGAGAGGCTGATGGTCCTCGACCACGTCGGCGACATCGCCGAGACGCAGCGTGCCGCCGCTCGCTCGCTCGATCGGCACCTTGGAGAGATCGCGGGCGGTGGTGATGGGCTGAAGGTGCTGGATGCCGAGGCGTTGGTTGGCTGTGTCGATGAAGCCTCCGGTACCCGGGGTGGATGCCTCGAGGAACGTGAGCGGCGATGCCCAGAGCGCGTTCCCGCTCGTTTCGATGATGCGATCGAGCGACAGCCCGTACGTCGCCAAGCGGTCGGGGTCGACCTGCACCTGGAGCTGACGCTCCCGCTGTCCCCAGATGGAGACGTTCGCGACCCCCTGGACGCCCAGGAGCTTGGGCCGGATGGTCCAGCGGGCGAGGACCGACATCTCGATCGGCGACACGGTTGCCGAGGAGAGCCGGATCATCATGATCCTGCTGGTCGATGAGAGCGGCTGGAGCATGTGCGGCGTCGCCGAGACATTGGGCAGTCCGGCCGCTTGCGTCAGCCGCTCCTGCACGACTTGCCGTGCACGAAGGAGGTCCGTTCCGGGATCGAAGATCAGCTCGATCGACGAAAGACCGGGGATCGATGCCGAGCGCATCGTGTCGAGCCAGGGAACGCCTGCGAGCAGATCTTGCTCCAGCGGAACGGTGATCAGCTGCTCGACCTCCGGAGCGGAGAGCCCGAGGGCTTCGGTCTGCACCTGCACCGCAGGCGGCCCGAACTCGGGAAGAGGATCGACCGCGGCGTGCCACAGCTGCCCGATACCGAGGACGACGAGGCCTGCTGCAACGACCACCACGACGCGGCGGAGCCTCAAGCTGGACCCGATGAGCCACCGCATCTCGCCCTCCGCGAACGTAGGACGTCAACGTAGGAAGGTCGATGACGTCCGTCGTCGTCGCGTGCGACGAAACACGTGTCGTCTCCGGAGACGAGGATCGCCGGTGTCTAACCAGCGCGAGGCTGGACGAGCCCGGAGTCGTACGCGAGAACGACCGCTTGCACACGGTCGCGGAGGGCAAGCTTCACGAGGATGTGACGGATGTGTGTGCGCACCGTCGTGTCAGCGACGAAGAGCTCGGCGGCGATCTCGTGGTTCGAGGCTCCAGTGCCCACGAGCGTGAGTACCTTGCGCTCGGTCGGGGTCAGCACGTCGAGCAGGCTTGCCTTGGCGGGTCGGGGCGTCGGCAGCGACGAGGCGATCGACTCCAGGAGGCGCCGCGTCACCGACGGCGCGAGGAGAGCGTCGCCCCTCGCGACGATCCTGATCGCTTCGATCAGCTCGCTCGGTCGAACGTCTTTGAGCAGGAAGCCGCTCGCTCCCGCTCGGATCGCCTCGATCACGTACTCATCGATATCGAAGGTCGTGAGGATCAAGATCTTGGTCGTTCGATCCTCGGCGGCCAAGATCCTCGTCGCCTCGACGCCATCCATCCCCGGCATCCGGACATCCATCAAGATGACGTCGGGCAGGAGGCGACGGGCTTGCTCGACCGCCTCGAGTCCGTCGGCCGCCTCTCCCACCAGATCGATGTCATCTTCGGTCCGCAGCGTCATCTCGAACGCGGCGCGCATGAGCGGCTGATCGTCGGCGACGAGGACCCGGATCGTCACGGCGGCTCCTCGTCGGTCGGTAGCGTCGCCCACACGCGGTACCCCCCGCCGACGACCGGGCCCGCGCTGAGCTCGCCGCCGAAGAGCGCAACACGCTCGTGCATCCCGAGGTGTCCGTACCGGATCCGGGAAGCGCGGTCGTCGTCCACGCCCTCGATCCGTTGAGCCTGTTCGTGGGGACTTGCCCCGTCATCGGTGATCGTGAGCTCGAGGGACGCAGGCCGGTACCGCACCACAACGTCCACCCGTGATGGATGGGAATGCTTCAAGACGTTCGTCAAAGCCTCTTGCACGATCCGGTAGGCCGACAGATCCAGTCCGACCGGAAGGGCACGAGGCTCCCCCTCGATGGTGAGCAGCACCGGGACCCCCGCCTCACCGACCTGCCCCACGAGCGCGTCAAGCTCATCCAAACCGGGTTGGGGAGCCCGTTTCGTCACCCGCTCGGCATCGGGCCGGAGCAGCCCCATCAGTCGCCGCATCTCAACCAGCGCCTCTCGACCCGCGTGCTCGATACTGCCGAGCGCCGCCAAAGCCTCCCGGGGTTGTGATCCGGAGATCCGTTGGGCGGCTCCGGCCTGGGCAACGATGACGCTGACGTTATGCGCGACCACGTCGTGCAGCTCCCGAGCGATCACGCGCCGTTCCTCGGTGACCGCACGCTCGGCGCGCTCCTCGCGCTCGCCCTCTAAACGGCTGGCCCGATCTTCCAACATCAAGACTTGGCCGCGTCGGATCCGGAGGCCATCGCCCAGGAACCACGCCGCACCAACGAAGAGGAACTCCGCCAGGACGGCGTCCGGCTCGACCGGCTCCTTCTGCACCAGAACGACCAGCAGGACAACGAAGGCGGCTGCGATACCAGCGGGGATCGAAACCGATCGCTCTCGATACGCCGCTGCCGTGTACAGGGCGACCAGGAACCCGAGGGCGGCGAACGACGTGAAGTATCCGTCAACGGAATACACGAACAGAGCCGTCATCGTGACCGCGAGGACGGGGATGGGGGCCCGTCGTCGCCAGGCGAGCGGCACGGTTTGGAGGAGGATGAGCACGAGGCCGAGCGCGTCGAGACTCCGCACAGTCACTTCCTCTCCGCCCTCCGGCAGGTCGACGTGCAGGTGAACGAGCACCCCGACGAGCGAGGTCGCGGTGAGGACGCCCGCCACGAGGGCATCCTGCACGATCGGCCGCGAGAGCACGGAGCGATGGGCGGCGGCGGCGGCCAGCGAGCGCAACCGGTCGATCCGAGGGGGACGATGCTCGATCTCAGCCGTCGTCTGGCGCATCAGGGAGTCGACTTCGGTTGCTGTTCCCGGTAGGTAGGGCCAGCACGATATACCGTTCGACGCAACAGACTCAAGGGACGTCGTCGCGAGCGAAGGCTAGGTACCCAGGCGCTCTGCGATCACGGTGAGCTGAGCCGGATCGCCGGGCGTCATGTCCCACGGTTTCCTGAGCCCGTCATCCGTCCACCTGGGCACCAGGTGGAGATGGAAATGGAAGACGTGCTGCCACCCGGACTTCCTGTTCGCCTGGAAGATCGTCAACCCGTCCGGCTCGAGCCGCTCGCTCAGCAACGCGGCGACCTCCTGCGACAACGTCCAGACCGCCCGGCCGTCCTCGGGCTCGAGGTCCCAGATGTCGTCGGCGTGGGTCTTGGGGATCACCAACGTGTGGCCGTCGGCCGCGGGGTTGATATCGAGGAACGCCACCGCACGGTCGGACTCCGCGACCTTGTAGGAGGGAGCCTCCTCGGCCGCGATCGAACAGAAGACGCAGTTGATCATCGCTCTCACTGACCGTTCGCCGCGATCAGGACCGCCGCGAAGACGACGACCATGCCCAGGACGACCACGATCGCGATGATCCTGGCACGTCGGGCTCGGCGTTCGTAGCGGTTGGGCATTGACCTACTTATACAGGTGCTCGGCGATCTGGACCGCGTCGAGGGCGGCGCCCGCACGGAGGTTATCGGCACAGCTGAACAGAACCAGCTCATCGTCGAGTTCGGGGACCTGTCTGATCCGGCCGACCAGAGCGCCGTCGCGACCCGCCGCGTCGAGCGGCGTTGGGAACTCCTCCTCCGCGGGGTCATCGATGAGCTCGACGCCCGGCGCGGCGTTGAGCACCTCGCGTGCCTCGTCGACCGAGAACGGACGAGAGAACTCCGCGAGGATCGAGACCGAATGCCCGACCAGCACCGGCACGCGCACCGAGGTCGCGACCACCCGGAGGTCCGGGGCGGAAAGGATCTTCCGAGGCTCCGCCATCATCTTCTGTTCTTCACCCGTGTAGCCGTCCAGGGCGAAGTCTCCGACCTTCGGGACGACGTTGTACGCGATCGTCCTGCCCATCACGGGTCCTGCCGGCAGGGCCGAGACGTCCGGGTGCGAAAGGAACTCCTCGTCGCCACGCAACTTCTCGACCTGCTCGAGCAGCTCACTGATCGCCTTGTGGCCGGCACCGCTGACGGCCTGGTACGAGGACAGCACGAGCGACCTGCAGCCGGCCGCGCGATGCAGCGGGGCCACCGCGAGCATCGCGGTGATCGTGGTGCAGTTGGGCACGGAGATGATGCCCGGCTTCGGCCACCCGTCGAGCGCCTCGGGATTGACCTCAGGGATCACCAGCGGAACGTCGAGCTCCATCCGGAACGCGCTCGAGTTGTCGATGCAGAGCGTGCCGTTCGCGGCGATGTCGGGCAGGGCCCGACGAGCGACGTCGCTGCCGGCCGACACGAAAGCGATGTCGACGCCGCGACAGGCCTCGGTGGTGAGCTCGCGCACCTCGTGCTCCGTGCCCTCGAACGTCACGGGCATCCCGGCGCTTCGGGCGGACGCGAGCGGGACGAAGTCGTCGACCGGGAAGCGCCGCTCCTCCAGGATCCGGGTCATCTCCCGCCCCACCGCGCCGGTGGCACCGATCACCGCGACCTTCACGAGTCGTCTCCTATCGCCAGCCCGAACCGCTCGTGCACCGCGCGGAGCGCCCGGTCGGCCAGATCCTTCCGGATCACGCACGAGATGCGGATGGGGGAGGTCGAGATCATCTCGATGTTGATCCCCTCGCCCGCGAGGACGTCGAACATGTCGGCGGCGACGCCCGGATGGGACTTCATCCCCGCGCCCACCAGGGAAAGCTTGGCGATCCCGGGATCCACGCTGAACCCGTCCGCGCCGATGTCGCGGGCGAGCGCGTCCAGCACCCCTTCGAGCCGCGGGAGGTCGGCGAGCGGGGCCGTGAACGACATGTCCGTCGTCCCGTCGCGGGAGACGTTCTGCACGATCATGTCGACGTTGATCGCCTCGGCCGCGATCGCCTTGAAGATCGAGGCGGCGACGCCTGGCCGGTCGGGGACGTCGTCGATCGTGACCTTGGCCTCGTCCGTGTCGAGGGCCGCCCCGGAGATCATCACGCCTTCCATCCGATCCTCATCTTCCCGTACCCAGGTGCCCGGCGCATCGCCGAACGACGAGCGGACATGGAGCTGCACGCCGTGGCGACGCGCCATCTCCACCGAACGCGACTGCAGGACCTTCGCACCGCAGGCCGCCAGCTCGAGCATCTCGTCGGGGCTGATCGTCCCGATCCTTCGAGCGTCCGGGACGATCCGCGGGTCCGCGGTGTACACGCCGTCGACGTCGGTGTAGATCTCGCAGACCTCCGCTCCGACGGCGCCCGCCATGGCGACCGCCGTCAGATCGGACGCCCCACGCCCGAGCGTCGTGATCTCGTACCGCGTCGAGAGCCCCTGGAACCCTGCCAGCACGACGACGTTGCCGGCCCCGAGCGCCTCGACGACCCGTTTGGGCCGGATCTCGACGATCTTGGCCTTGCCGTGCTGGGTGTCGGTGATGATGCCGGCTTGCGAGCCGGTGTAGCTGGCGGCTCGGCAGCCGCGTGCGTTGAGGGCGATGCCGAGCAGCGACATGGCGATACGCTCGCCGGCCGTGAGCAGCATGTCCATCTCGCGCGGGTCGGGGACCTCGGCGATCTGCAGCGCCATCGCGGTCAGGTCGTCGGTCATATCACCCATCGCCGAGACGACCACGATGACGTCGTCACCGCTCTCTCGGGCGCGAACGACGCGGTCGGCAACGGCCTGGATCCGCTCGACGGTTCCCACGGACGTGCCACCGAACTTCATCACGACGATGGGCACGCTCCGGCCGCTCCCTGGGTCTCGGAGGTTCCGATTCTACCGACCGCTCCCCCGCGGGTCCGTCAACCCCACGAGCGAGCCAGCCAGGCACGCGTGTCCCAGCGATCGCGTTGGGCCACCCAGGCCGCGCAGCGCTGCGATCGTTGCAGGGATCGAACGATCCACCGGATCATCAGGACCACCCCCCGCACGACCAATTCCCGCCGCTCCACGACAGGCCGCTCCATGAGTTCCCCGACCACGACAGGCCGCTCCAGGAGAGCCCCGACCAGGACTTGCCCGACCAGGAGTTCCCGGACCACGAGAGACCGCTCCAGGAGCTCCCGGACCACGAGAGACCGCTCCAGGAGACGCCGCTCCAGGAGTTCCCCGACCACGAGTTGCCGGACCAGGACTTCCCGTTCCAGATGCCGCCGGACCACGACTTCCCCTGGGCTTCCAGGACTGCCATCGCTGCCGCGTCGAACGGAGAGCCCATGATGTCCTGCTCCCCCGTGAGGGCCACGCCGTCCATCGAGATGTGATCCGATCCACGAGCGAGCTCCAGGGAACCGGTGCCGGTGGACGGCAGCCACCCCTGCGATGCGAACGGCAGGGGCAGCGTCAACGCGGACGCGAGTGAGAGCTCGCCTCCTCCGATCTGTTGCGCCTTGCCGATGATCGGGTAGCCGGTGTCGCTCAGCAGCCCCTTGACCTGATCCGGCGTGGCGTTCGGGTACTTCTGGAGGACGAGCGCGGCGGCGCCCGAGACGATCGCCGCGGATTCGGACGTACCGCTGCCGCGGAAGTAGCGGGCGTCGATCAGACCCTCGGGATGGTTGATGTCGATGAACGAGTTGGGCACCCGCAAGCCCTGCAGGTGCATCCCGGGCGCCACCATGTCGACCCCGCGGGTCGCCCCGCGCTTCGGCCACGGTGAGAAGGCCGGCACGGTGTCATCGGCGAGCGTGTCCGTCCCGTTCGAGTCCGACGAACCGACGGCGACGACGTACGGGTCGAAGGCTGGATCCGCCAGTGCCGGCTGGGTATTGAGATGATTCTGGAACCCGTAATTGCCGCCCGCGGCGACCACCACGATGCCCTGCTTCCATGCCATCTCGGCCGCGTACGCGAGGGGGTCAACCGTGTAGGGCTGCGATGTGTTGGTGCCGTAGGAGAGATTCAGGACACGGATGTTCATCCCGGGGTCGTGCGCGTGTTGTACGACCCAGTCGATCGCCGCGATCACTTGGGAGACATCGGTGCCACCGTCCGCCGTTCCGACCTTCACGCTCACGATCCGGGCGTCGGGAGCCATCCCTCGGTAGGCCCCGGGTGAGGACTGGTCGTAGGGAGCCGTGAGGGTCGGGTCGTGACCAGCGATCAACCCCGCCATGAAGGTTCCGTGCCCGTACGTGTCCAGGTTCGTCAGATCCGCCGACTGCGACTCGAGCGAGAGATCCGGCCCGTAGACCACCTTGCCGGCCCCATCCAGACCCGTGACCGGAGCGACCCCGGTGTCGATCAACGCGACGTCCACGCCTGCTCCCGTGTATCCGGCGCGCCACCAAGCCGTCGCCCCCGAGTACCGCGTGGTCGAGGCCATCGAGTTGGCGTCCGTGCCGGGGTCGTAGGACGACGTCTGCGGCGCGAGCGCGGCGTCCGGCGAGACCGAAAGCACCCACGGATCCGACCCGATCGCATCGGCGACCCGCTGAGGAAGCGTGGCCGAGAATCCGTCGATGATCGGCAGGTCGGCGGTGATGGAGCCGCCCTCGGAGGTCACGAAGCTCTCGAGCCGCGCCTGCGCACCGGCGACGGTGCGGACGATGACCGAGACGTCCGGACCGCCGTTCGACGCCGGCGTGCCGGACGGGGTAAGGGCGAACGCGGCCACGAACATCGTCAGGAGCGCGCCGGCCAGCGGACGCAGCGAGGGTCGCGATGGAACCGAGGCGGCCGTCGGGGGATCGGTCCGTGCGTTCAGCGTCGACACTCCTCTCCTACCTCGGTCGTGCGGATCTGGCGCTGCATCTCCGAGCAAGCGCCGGGGGTCGCTTGGATGACCTACCGAATATGGATCGCGACGGCTGACGGCGCACCGGCCGGACGGCCCTGATCGAGTTCGTGCCCGGGTGATGACCAGTGAACGGTTGCCCTACGAAAGGGTTCGCCGGAAGGAGTAGGTCCTCAGGCTTCCTGATGCGGCTCAAGCCAACCCCGTGTCCGCCGACATTGGGTGGAGCGGCATCGGATGGAGAAGGCCGACGTTGGGCGCTGAGTCATGAGCGAGTTCATGGAACTTCCTGCGCGTGCGCGAGCATGGATAGTCGCCGTCTGGGTCGCAGCGCTGATCCTGGTGGCGATCCACGTGCCGGACCTTTCCTCGTGGAAGGCGGAAGACGTGGCCGCGTGGTTCGCACTCAGCGCCATCGCCGCGATCCTCGAGCAGTTCACGGTGCGGATGTCCCACGGGCCCGAGGCGGAGAACTACTCACTCACCGACGGGCTGTGGGTTCCCACCTTGATCTTCGCGAGGTCGAGCGTCCTCACGCTCGCCGTCCTCGTCGGGATCGCCGCGGGTCAGCTCATCCGAGGCTGGCGTTGGTACAAGGTTGCCTACAACGTCGCGCAGTTCGTCATCGCGATCACGGTGGCGGAGGTCGTCTTCAGCTTCTTCCACGTCTCCTCCACGCTTAGCCTGATGGTGTGGCTCGCGGCATCGATCGCGATGCTCGCGTACTTCGGCCTGAACGAGCTGTTCATCTCGTTCGTCATCTCCCTCATCGACGGCGAATCCCTGCCCACGCTGCTGGTGCTTCCGGACGGTCTCAACCTTTTGCACGCCGCGGGCAACCTCACGATCGGCCTCCTCGCGGCGCTGGTCTGGAGCACGGGTCCGGTCGGGATCCCGTTGCTGATCGCGCCGATGGTCCTCGTGTTCCTCGCCTATCGAGGCTGGCTGCACGCCCAGCGTGAGGAGGAGCAGGAGAAGGAACGAGAGCGGATGCGAACGCTCTATGAGGCCGGCCGAGAGCTGTCCGGTCCGATCGATGCCGGATACGACTACAAGCCGTTCCTCATGCTCGTCCGAAGGATGCTCGACGCCTCGGGGGTCGAGCTGGTCCTGCTCAACGACGGCGCCCGCATCTACAACTCTGAGGTCGGGCTGATGGTGAACCTCCCGTCCGAGGATCATCCGCCGAGCGCGGAGGAGCTCGTCAGCACCCGGCCGGGGCTGACGACCTTCATGGCATCGGTCGGCGACGCGCCCACCGTCTCGGCGATCCTCGCGGTCCATCGAGTGATCCCGCTGTCCTCGGCGGAGGGCTCGCTGGTCGAGGCGCTCGCTTCGCAGTTGAAGGTCCGCAACGAGAACGAGCGTCTGTTCAACGAGACGATGGAACAGCGGAGCCATCTCTCCGACGTGATCGGCAACACCTCGGATGGGATCCTCGTGGTCTCGGCGGACGGTCTCGTGGTCTCGTGGAACCCCGCGATGGAGCACATCACCGGCATCCCCCGGACCATGGCCACCGGCCGGCCGTGCGATGAGGTCCTCGGACTCCATCTGGAAGACGACGGCCCTGAGGAGCGCGTCTTCGTTCCGCTCCGGTTCGACGAGGCGGGCTCGCACGACGTCCTCTTGACCCGGACCGATGGGTCGGATCGATGGATCCGATACACGAGCAACCCGATGCCGTCTCGCGAAGGCGGGGCGAGGTCGTTCGTGATCGTCGCTCGAGACGTGACCGCAGAGCTCGAGACCGAGCAGCTGAAGAGCGACTTCGTTGCGACCGTCTCCCACGAACTCCGGTCACCGCTCACGCCGCTCAAGGGCTTCGTCCGTGCGCTGCGCGACGGGCTGATCGAGGAGACGCCCGAGGCTCGACACGAGTACTACGAGATCATGTGGCGGGCGGTCGAACGGCTCGAGCGCCTGATCAACGATCTCCTCGATGTGTCCCGGGTCGAAGCGGGGAAGCTGGACCTCGAGTCGAAGCCGTTCAACGTGACGGACCTGCTCGATGGGTGCATCCGCCATATCCGGAGCGAGTTCCCCGACCGCATCGTCGACTTCGTCCATCCCGACGATGCCATCTGCGTCCTGGCGGATCCCTTCCGGGTCGATCAGATCGTCACGAACCTCCTCTCGAACGCGTTCAAGTACTCCACGGCCGGATCCACGGTCCAGCTCTCCCTCAGGGTGGATGAGGACCGGGCGGTCATCGCGGTCCATAACGTGGGCGAAGGGATCGCGCCGTCGGATCAACCGTACGTCTTCGATCGTTTCTTCCGCACCCGGACCGACGTACAACGCGAGGTGGGGGGTGCGGGTCTCGGGCTCTTCATCTGCAGGAGGCTCGTGGAGGCGATGGGGAGCCAGATCGAGCTCGAGTCGATCCCGGGAGAAGGGTGCACGTTCACCTTCTGGCTCCCGGAGGTGACGGCCGACATGGATGGAGCCCGCGACGCTCGGCGCCCGATCGAGACCCTGACTTGACCGTCGTCCCGGGGCACCGGGTCACCTCCGACCACCGTCGGAGCGGTCCGTCGGTCCCGATCGTGGACGGAATGGCGCTGGCTCCTGCGGCGAGCGCCTCCATCGGATGCCCCGCCCACCTCCGGGAACGCTTGAGCGCCGCTTCGCGACGAACGCTCGCCGGAACGTCTCGGTCACGCAGACGATCAGGAACCTCCTCGCCTCGCTGATGCGGTCCGCCACGGGTTGAACCTGCCTGTCACGGGCCACGGCCCTCGTGGCATGGTCCGGCTGAGAGGAACCGGGACCGCACGGCCGGCGTCGGGAGAGGGTGTGGACCAGCGGAGCGACGCGGCGTTGCTCCTGGCTTCGCGGGACGATCCCGCGGCGTTCGTGGAGCTCTATCGCCGTCATGCTGAGGACCTGTTGCGCTACTTCGCGCGCAGGACGCTGGACCCCGAGGCCGCGGCCGAGCTCACCGCCGAGACCTTCGCGGAGGCCTTCGCCTCGCGGGCCCGGTACTCGTACGTGACGGGAGTGAACGGGGTGGCGTGGCTCTATGGCATCGCCAGGCACCAGCTCGGCCGGTTCTTCCGGTCGGGCCGGATCGACGCGGCAGCCCGGAAGAAGATCGGGCTGCCCATGCGCGAGTTGCCACCCGAGGATTACGAGCGGATCGAGGACCTCGTGGACTTCGCCCCACTCCGCGCGGCGCTCGCCGAGGCCTTGGAGACGCTCGCCGACGACCAGCGTGAGGCGCTGAAGCTTCGCGTGATCGATGGGCTGCCCTATCCCGACGTCGCCGCCCGCCTTGAGTGCGCCGAGACGGCGGCGCGCCAGCGGGTGAGTCGCGGGCTCCGGCGCCTCGCGCTGGTTCTCCAGGAACGCGGGCTGATGCTGACCACCGAGGTGGAGTGATGGAGACGACCATCAGATCCCTTGAGCTGCTGGAACGCGATCTGATGCAGGTCGCCGACCGCGAGAAGGCTCGGATCGTCGCGAGGGCTCCATCCCGGCGGGGCGTGCGTTGGCGTTCCTGGCTCGGTGCTGCGGCGGCCTTCCTCGTGGTTGCGTTCGGGATCGGCGCGCTCGCCCAGCTTGGGGGTGTGGGCACCCAGGCCAGCAGCGCCGGCTTCTCGACGGTTGGGAGCGCCGTCGACGACGGCCAACAGGTGGTGCTGGGGCCATCCCCGGGCGCCGGAAGGTCTGCTGACCATCAGAAGGCAGCTAACCCGGGAAACCAGGCCGTACCTGACCTCACGAAGATCGTCCGGGACGGCACGATCGCCCTCTCCGTCCCGGACGGCTCGTTCGCGACGAAGCTCGCGCGGGTCGTCGCGATCGCGCACGCGAACGGCGGGTTCGTCCTGTCATCGCAGACCGAAGGCTCGACCACCGGGACGTTGACGATCCGCGTCCCCGCCGCGCACTTCGATAACGCGATCGGTCAGGTGGGCCAGCTCGGCGACGTGGAATCCTCGTCCGTCACCGGCAAGGACGTGACCAACCAGTTCATCGACTACCGGGCACATCTCCAGAACCTGTCTGGTCGCCGGACCGTCCTCCGATCGCTGCTCCTGAAGGCGACGACGATCGGCGAGTCGCTCACGGTGGAGAACCAGCTCGAGGATGTGCAGCTCCAGATCGACCAGATCCAGGGAGACCTTCGCTACCTCAACAACCAGGTCGACGAGTCCACGCTCACCGTCGACCTGCACGAGCAGAGCGCTCCGGTCGGCGAGAACCGGACCAACGCCGGGATCCAGAACCCGAGCCTCTCGCGAGCCCTGGACCGGGCGATCCAGGGGTTCTTCGGCATCCTGGCCACGATCATCGTCGGGCTCGGCTACCTGCTGCCGCTCGCCGTGCTCACAGGGGTCGTGGCCGGCGTCGTTACGCTGGTTCGGCGTCGCGGTCGCGCAACCAGCTGAGCGCGCGGCGACGCTCGGCGCTGATCGACGCGAGGGTGACGTCCTCGCCGGTCCTTCCTTCTGTCGCCGCGAGCCAAGTGTCGGCCTCGTGCCAGGCGGCCTCCAGTTCCGCATCGCCCCGTAACCGTCCGTTCGAGCGGAAGGACGACTCGTTGCCGTAGGACTGGATCCGCTGGTTCAAGACCTCGACCTCGAACTCTTCGTCGATCTGCGGCAGCTGATCGACGTGCTCGAGCGCCCACAACAGGACCCCGAGGGACTCCTTCCGCCAGAGTCCGTCCGCGATCGCCTCGTGCGGCCAGGAGCCGTTCGCACCGTCGAAGAGGGTGCGCTCGATCGGGCTGAGCGCGCCGTCCAACGATTCGCGAACCAGCCACCGGTCGGTCTCGACCTTCGCGCGCTCCGCCTGCGCTAGCCGGCGGGTGTCGGGCCCCTCCTCGAGCACGGCTTCGATCGAAGCGCGACGGATCAACGCGTAGAGCACCAGCGCGCGGTCACTGACCTCGGCCGGGGTCGGTCGGCCGCTCACGGTGCCGGCAAGGCGAACGCACGGCGCAGGAAGTCCAGCTCCACCAGATCCGCTGCCACCGAGAGCTCCTCCATCCCGCCGATGTGCGACGAGTTCGGGAGCAGGACCAGCTCATGGCGGTATCCGTTCGCCAGGAGCGAGGCCGACAGCTGCAGGGTGTTCGCGACGAAGACGTTGTCGTCGGCCAGGCCGTGCATCAACAGGAGCGAGCGATGCGGCGACGCGGTTGGCACCAGCGAGATGAGCGAACTGCGCTCGTACGCCGCGGCGTCAACGCTTGGATCACCCAGGTAGCGCTCGGTGTACGCCGTGTCGTAGAGGCGCTGATCGGCGACCGGCGCCCCGGCGATCGCGGCGTGGAACACGTCGGGTCGCTTGAGGACCGCGAACCCGGCTAGCTCGCCGCCGAACGACCAGCCGCGGATCGCCACGTGGTTGAGATCGAGGAACGGCCAGTGTTCGGCCGCCGCGTGCAGCCCATCGATCTGATCGTCGAGGGTGACGGAGAAGTCGCGGTACACCGCCTTCTCCCACGCCACGCCACCGGGGGTTCCTCGCCCATCGATCGTAAGGACCGCGATGCCGAGCCGATCCGCGAACCACTGATGCTCCCGGTACATCCCCCGCCAGCGAAGGACTTGACGGCCGTGGGGACCGCCGTACGGCCTGAGGAGGACGGGTACGGGTCCGTCCGGCTCGCGGCCGTGCGGGAGGAGCAATGCAGCCCGGAGGCGCTGGGGTCCGAGCTCGGCGAACGTGGGCATCGGTTCGACCAGGGAGGGCTCCGACACGTCGGTCAGCTCGAACCGGCTGCCGTCCGCGCGCACGACCGAGACGGAAGGCGCTATGCGGTCGGGGGTGCGGGCGACCAGCACCACGGTCGGACCGCCGACCGTTCCGGCATGGATGCCCGGTTCGTGGCTCACCCGCTCCGGCTCGGCGCCGGGCGCCACACGGAAGACATGACCCTCGATCGGGTCGTCGAACGCGTGGAACCACACGAACCCGTCGCCGGCCGAGATCACGCTCGTCACCTGGAGACCGGGCGGCGTCACCACCCTCTCTCCGATCCGGAGCCGATGCGTGTCGTCGGCATCGACGGTGGACACCAACGAGCCATCCAGCCACGCGGGTGATCCATCCATCAGATCGAGCCAATCTTCGGTGCGGCGCTCCTCCACGACGCGTGTTGCGCCGTCGTCGTCCGCCGTGAGGACTTGGGCGGTCCGTTGATCACGCGAGAGGACCTGGAGCGTGAGCGGCTCGTCCCGGCCCCAGGACACGCGCGCGAGGTACTCGAACGCTTCGCGGTCCCAGACGACCTCGATCCGATCCGCGGTCGTGACATCGATCACGTGCAGGGTCACGATCGCGTTGGGCGTGCCGGCCCGCGGGTAGCGGATCCGACGAGGTTCCGCGGCGGGATCCGACGGCTCGGAGATCCACCAGACCTGCACCGGCCGCTCGTCCACCCGGGCAGCCGCCACCCGGCTCCCGTCCGGCGACCACCAGAACCCGCGCCTTCGATCCAGCTCCTCCGCGGCGATGAAGTCTGCGAGACCCCAGTGGACGTCGGGATCGGGATCCGAAGCCAGCTCCCGGCGCTGGCCGTCGCCCACGCTTCGCACGAAGAGCGTCCCGTCGATGACGTACGCCACCTGCGAACCGTCCGGGGAAAGACGCGGATCGTCGGGAACGCCCTCCGTCGGCAGCGTCGTGAGGGTGCCGTCGCCCAGCTCGAGGAGACAGAGCTGCCGTCCGTCCACGAAGACCGCCCGGGTCACATCCCGGTCGCATGCGTAGGTGGTGACGCCGTGCGCGCGCTCACGCATGCGCTCGCGGCGCGCGCGCTCGGCTTCGGTCAGCTCGACCGACGCGTCCCCGTGCTCCCGCGGGTCGTACCGGCACGTCTCGTTCCCCGATGCAACGTCCAGCATCCACAAGCAGGTGACCGGGTCGTCGCCCGTCTTCGTCCGGAGGAAGACGACCCGAGCTCCGTCGGGGGAAACCGTGAAGGTCCGGGCGACCCCGAGCGTGCCCGAGCGGGTGCGCGCCCACTGCCGCGGGAAGGCGAGGTCGTCCGGATGGCGTCCCTCGAACGCCACCGTCACATCTCCCGGCGGCCTTCGAGTGCTTGTGACAGCGTGATCTCGTCCACGTACTCGAGGTCCCCGCCGACCGGGAGGCCGCTCGCGAGCCGGGTGACCCGGACGCCCGAGGGCTTCAGGAGCGCCGCCACGTACATCGCCGTCGCGTTCCCCTCCAGGTTGGGGTTGGTGGCGAGGATGCATTCGGTCACGTGGTCGCGCTCGACGCGATCAAGCAGCTCCTGGACGCGGAGGTCCTCCGGTCCGACCCCGTCGAGCGGGCTGATCGCACCGCCGAGGATGTGGTAGCGGCCCTTGTGCAATGCCGACTTCTCGATGGTGGCCGCGTCTTTCGGCTCTTCCACGATGCAGAGGATCGTCCGGTCACGGCTCTCATCGCGGCAGATGCGGCACAGCTCGCCCTCGGCGACGCTGCCGCACTCCCGGCAGAACGAGATGCGGTCCTTGGCCTGGATGATGGCGGACGCGAGTCGTTTGGCATCATCGGGCGGCGCCTTGACCAGCCAGAATGCGAGCCGCTGGGCGGACTTCGGCCCGATGCCGGGCAGCCGTGCGAGCTCGTCGATCAGCTCCTGGATCGGGCCCTCGAACACGCTCAGTCACCGCCCCCCTCGAGCGGGGTCGCGCCGAGCATCTCCTGGACGCGCCGGAGGGCTTCGTCGTCGTCCGGCGTGTCCTCTTCCTCGACGATCTCGACGCTCGGGGCGCCACCGGGCTCGCGCGACTCCCGCACGACGCACGTGATCCGAGGAGTGATCCCGAAGAGGTCGCCGAGCGTCTGCTGGAGCTCCTCCTGGCGATCCTGCACCTTCTGCACCCCGAAACGCTTGTCGGGCGGGAACGCGAGCTCCAGCGTCTCCCCGTCGAACGATGCGACCGTCGCGCTCTCCAGGACGGCACGGAGGATGGGCTGGCGGAGCTGGCCGAGACGGTCGATCAATGCACCCCACGAACGGCGGAGCATGGCCACGTCGACGCTCCCGGCATCTGCGGCCTGCGGCACCGGTATCTGCGTCGTCGCCTCGTCGCTCGGCGGAGCGGCGTGGGTGGCGACCGGAGGCGCGGGCGCTTCGACCCGATCCTCCAGGACCACCACCGCTTCGGGGGCGAGGTTCGCCAGGCGCTCCAGCCGTTCGAGGCGGGCGACGACGCCGGCGGGCGTGGGATCGGTGTCGGGGAGGCACGCGCGGATCAGCGCCAGCTCGAGCGACAGCCGCGGCGAGGTCGTCCAGCGCATGTCGTTCTGCGCCGCGAGCAGCAGCGCGAGGATGCGCGCCAGCTCGCCGGCGCTGAACTTCTCGGCCTGCACCCTGAGGTCCTCGTACGCGTCGGCGGCCAGATCGAGCAGATCCTCCTGGCCCGGAGCGGTCTTGACGAGCAACAGGTCGCGGAAATGCCCGATCGTCTCGTTCGTCACGTTGCGCACGTCCCGGCCGTCGAGCACGAGACGATCGACGACCTCGAAGACCCCTCGCACGTCCCCGACCGCCACCACGTCGGCGATCTCGAACTGCACCTCGCCACGGGGCGCGCCGAGCAAGGCGCGAACCGTGGCCTCGTCGACGACCAGGCCACCGAGCACGGTGGCCTGGTCCAGCAGGGAGAGCGCATCGCGCGCCGAGCCTTCGGCTCGGCGCGCGATCGCGTGCGCCGCGGCCGGATCCAGCGAGACCCCCTCGGACGCGGCGATCGTCTGGACCATCTGGGCGAGCCCTTCGATCGTGAGGCGCCGGAAGTCGAACCGCTGGCACCGTCCGACGATCGTGGCCGGCATCTTGTGTGGCTCGGTGGTGGCAAGGACGAACCGGACCCCGGGAGGCGGCTCCTCGAAGAGCTTCAGCAGCGCGTCGAACGCTTCGCGGGACAGCCGCTGCGCCTCGTCGATGATGTAGACCTTCTCGCGACCGACCATCGGCGCGGTGGGGGCCTTCTCGCGAAGCTCACGGGCATCGTCGACCCCACCGTGAGACGCGGCGTCGATCTCGACCACATCCACGTGGGTTCCCTCGCGGATCGCGACGCACTGCTCGCAGACGTTGCACGGCTCGGCGGTGGGAGCGTTCACGCAGTTGACCATCTTGGCCAGGATCCGCGCGGTGGACGTCTTGCCGGTCCCGCGCGGCCCGCAGAAGAGGAACGCGTGGTGAAGCCGGTCCTCGCGGATGGCTCCGGTCAGTCCCCTGACCACATGATCCTGACCGAGCAGCTCGGCGGGCGTCTGCGGCCGGTATCGGCGGTACAAGGCTTGGTGCTGCTTCTCTGGCCGTTCGTTCTCTGGCCGTTCGTTCTCTGGCCGTTCGTTCTCTGGCCGTTCGTTCTCTGGCCGTTCGTTCTCTGGCCGTTCGTCCTCTGGCACGCCGTCCCCGCTCCCTCGCTCACGAAGAAGATAGGCCGTGCACCCGCCATCGACGCCGTGAAACTCGAGCGCGTTCCCGCGCGGCAGGCTCCAGCCAGGCATCCCTACGGCACCCGCCGGGAACCGCTAAGGGCTGCTGCGTTCCCGCCCTGACCCGGTTCGCGGTCCGACGTCGCGTAGGACCCGACCTTCAACGCCCCGCGCCGAGTGCTGCCTCGGGCCTCGCGGGCCTCCGGCGGGGATTCAGCCCCGCATGAAGCGGATCTCGGGTTACAGGGCACCGCTGGCTCCCCGCCTAGCACGGCCGGAGCCGAGTATACGGGCGGTTCCCGACAGGGTTCGGCCGGCTCAGCGAGACCCGCGAGGCCGGTGGATGAGCAGTGCGACAGAAGCGGTCACGAATGCCGCGTTCGCCGGGATCGCGAACGCGAACGGCGCGCCGCGCAGGACCAGCCAACCCGTCAGAAGCGCGAGCGCGCAGAGGATGCTGATGCCGGCCGCGACCGGCGCGGCATCGGAGAGCGGTCGTGTCGTCATGGGAGCTCCTCCGGAAGATCCTTCCGGTCTGCTCTTCGGTCCGAGACGGCGCGAGCTGAAGCGGGAACCGGACGATCTCCTCGAGCCGTCGAAGGGAGATCCGGGAGGACCGGTGCACCGCACCGATCAAGGAGGTCGCACGTGTCGAGAACGGCCACGATCTCGCTCGCCATCGCTCTCACCGTGATCATCGGCGCCGCCGTGGCCAGTCCGGCCGCCGGATCCGGCGCCGCGACGCAGGAGCACTCTGCCGGTGGTTCGACGCCGGGTGCAGCAGGCGCCGAGCCCGCCGAGCCATCACCGGGGACGGGGTCCAGGACGCCCCGCTGCGGGACGACGGTCACGAGCGGCTCGGGACCCGACGCGTCGGTCGGCTTCACGCCCTGTCCGGGCGATCAGCCCCCGGTCCTCCATCCGCAGATCGTCGAGCCGAAGCCCGGCATGGCCGACCTCCACCCGATCGCCTTCGACACGGCGAAGGTCGGAGACGACGACCGGACCGTCACGATCGACTTCGTGAGCGGCGTCGAGCCGTGCTCCGTGCTCGACCAGGTGGACGTCTCGTACGGAGCGGATGCCGTCACGATCACGTTGCTCGAGGGCTACGATCCCGGTGCCGGTATGGTCGCGTGCCCGGCGATCGCTGAGTTCAAGCGGACGATCGTGACGCTCGATCAGCCCCTCGACGGCCGCGCGATCGTCGACGGTGCGATCGTCGCGGATCGACCCGCCTGAGTTCAGCCGACCCAGACCTCGGTCCGAGCGACGGCGCGGAACCCGAGCCGTTCGTACACGTGGGCGGCTTCGCCTCGAGCCGAGAGCCATGCGATCTCGGATCCATCCCCCGCAGACGCCGCCGCGCGCGTGAGGGCGGCACCGATCCCCTGTCCGCGGGCTTCCGGGGCGACGGCGACGCCGAACACCCCGACCGCCTCGGCGGTCGGAACGCCGGTCGCGACCCCGACGATCTTCCCGCCCTCCTTCGCGATGACGACGCGCGCGATATCGAGCAGCGCCCGGCTGTACATGCCTCGCGAGACGACGAGCTCGCCGTCGAAGGCGAGCGCGTCCAACGCCGCGACCGCCGCCAGGTCGCCAGGCCCCGCGGCGGCGAGGCGGACATCCGGCGGGAGGGCCGCGAGGGCGAGGTCGGCGACGCGGGCCGTCATCGTCGGTTCCTCGAAGAGGAGGCGGTGCCCTCGGGTTCGAACGGCCGCATCGACGCTCGGATGGCGGCCGGCGAGGACGCCGATCCCGAACGGCATGCCGTTCCGTCGGAGGATCGCCTCGGCTTCGGCCAACGCCGTTGCAGGATCCTCCGGCTCCGTCGCGACGAACCCGAAGTTCTCTCCTGGATCGGGGAGATGCGAGAGGTGCACCTCGAGGCCATCGATCCCCACGACCTCCCCGCCGGACACGGCGAGCGTCTTCGCACGGAGCGCCGCGGCCATCGCGGTTCCGAGCTCGTCCAGATCCACCGTCCCATCCTGCCAGGCCGGTACGCTGCCCCGATGCCGTCGCCCTCCTCGATCCTCGTCGATTTCGACGGCACGGCGTGCCTGCACGATGTCGCCGAGCATCTCCTGATGCGCTACGGCGATCCTTCGTGGCCGCGATGGGACGAGGCCTGGGCTCGCGGAGAAGTGGGCGCCCGTCAGGGCCTCACCGCGCAGGGGGCGATGCTCGACGCGCCGACCGATGAGCTCGTCGCCTACGCGCTCGAGCATTGCCCACTGGACCCCACGTTCGTGCCCTTCGTCGATTGGGCTCGATCGATCGGGGCTCGCGTCACGCTGGTCTCCGACGGGTTCGGCTTCTACATCCGGCCGTTGTTGCACGCGCACGGCGTCGCCGACGTCCCCGTCATCACCAACGACTGGGATGGTGGCGCGATGACGTTCCCGAACGGGCACGGCATATGCATCGGCTGCGGGACCTGCAAGATGCGCGCGGTGCTGGAGGCGCCGGGGCCGGTCGCCTTCATCGGCGAGGGCGATTCCGATCGGTTCGGGGCGCTGTACGCGAACATCGTGTTCGCGAAAGACGCGCTCGTGGCATGGTGCGAACGCGACGGCGTCTCGTTCGTGCCGTGGAAGGACTTCGACGATGTCCGGCGGCGACTGGAAACGGATCTCCCGCTCCCCGGCGCGGTCGATCCCGATCAGTGCCCCGGCTGGCGGCTGCCGTGAGCGGGGGCGGTGGCCGTGGGATTCGAACCCACGAGGGGCGGTTTAGACCCCCACACGCTCTCCAGGCGTGCCCCTTCGTCCGCTCGGGCAGGCCACCGGGTCGAGTCTACCGAGCGGGCCGGGGCCTCTCTCACGGGACCGCCGCGATCCGACGTGCAACGAGCGACGCGTACGCGGTCTGGCCGCTCGGCGTGAGGTGATAGCCGTCGCGGGCGAACCAGGCCGGGTGATCACGGCTCGCGCCGTACCAATCGATCAGGTAGGCGTTGGCGAAGCGTCGAGCACAGATATGCAGACGATGGTTGTCGAGCTGCCGCCACGATCGCGGCACCTTGAGGGTCACGAGGAAGACGTGTCGGTGACTTCCCGCCTCCTGCACCGCGTGGACGCAATCGGAGAGCCGTACGATGCCGTTGTTGCCGAGATGGATCACGACGTTCGTGGGAAGCCTGCCCCTCCGCCTCCAGTACAGGACCCGGGCCGGCGCGGTGTAGAACTGGCGGGAAACAACCGCATCCACGATCCCGAAACCGCGCGCGTGGAGCTCCCGTTTCGCACCGAGCATCACGGAGTCTCCGATGCCCAGACGACCCGCCTTGACCGACCCGAGGGCCGACGGAGGCGTGAGCGCCGCCGCCGCGAGGAGTGCAACGATGGCTGCCCGGAACAGCGCAATGCGAGGCATCCGGAAAGGCTACGGCACGACCGAACGGGAGGGACCAGATGGCGAAGGTGATCGTGGGCATGACCATCTCGGTCGACGGGTACGCCGCCGACCGGCACGGCAGCGCGGGCCCGCTGTACCCGGACCTGGCGGACCTCCGGGACACGGACTACATGCAGGGGATGATCCACGAGACGGGCGCGGTCCTCATGGGGCGGCGCGCGTTCGAGATGGCGGATCCCGACTGGTACGTCGGGAATTACGAGCTCCAGGTGCCGATCTTCGTCCTGACCCATGAACCGCCGAGGATCCCGCCGAAGCAGGATGAACACCTCACGTTCACATTCGTCACGGATGGCCTCGAGTCGGCCGTCGCGCACGCGACCCATGCCGCCGGCGACGGGGCGGTGCAGGTGATCGGCGGCGTCACGTTCGCGCGGGCCGTCCTGCGTGCGGGCCTGGCCGACGAGCTTCGCATCGACGTGATGCCGGTCCTGCTCGGCGCCGGACGTCGTCTCTTCGATGACATCGACCTGAGCCGCGTCCATCTCGAGAAGCTGATCGTGCACGAGGTCGGGCCGAGGACGAGCCTCACCTTCCGAGTCCTGAAGTGAGGACCGATCCTGAGCCGCATGCAGCCTTGACCGCAGCGACGCTCGAGGCAGAGGATGCGACCGATCGTGGCCTCCGACAGACGCCATCGGGCGCTCTCCCGCCGTGACTTCGTCGCCGGCGTCGGAAAGGCTGCCGCCGTCGGGATCGTCGCCCCGTTCACGTTCGTCCGGCACGCAGCGGCTCGGACGGAGGCGTTGCGACGCTTCCTGGTCGGGAAACTCGCCGAGGCGAACACGCCCGGCATCGCCGTTGCGGTCGTTCGGGGAGACGAGGTCGTGTGGTCGGCAGGCGTCGGCTGGGCGGACAAAGAGCACGGGATCCTGGTGACACAGGCGACCGCGTTCCAGCTCGCATCCGTGTCGAAGACGGTGACGTGTGCCGGGATCATGGCTTTGGTGCAAGAAGGGGTGCTCGACCTGGATGCGGATATCAACGACTACCTTCCGTTCGCGGTTCACATCCCCAAGACTCCGAACGTTCCCATCACGATGCGGATGTTGTTGACGCACACGTCCGCGATCCGCGATCGCTACAACGTGTGGGGCACGCCGTGGTCGACGCCCACCCTGTATTTCCACGGGGACTCGCCGATCTCCCTCGGTCGTTTCTGTCGCTCGTACTTCGTCCCAGGCGGCAACCGGTACGAGCGGAACGGGAACTTCTACGAGCGCGCGCCGGGGACCAGATACGCGTATTCCAATCTGGCTGTCGCGCTCTCGGGCTTCGTCGCCGAGTCCGTGAGCGGGATCGACTTCGACCTTTGGTGCGATCGGCGGATCCTCCGTCCCCTCGGGATGACCAACTCCGGTTATCGCCTGGCGGACCTCAGCACGTCGAACATCGCGATGCCCTACACCTCCTCGCCTCAGGGCTTCACGCCGATCTTCCAGTACGGCTACCCCGACTATCCCGACGGAGCCCTGCGAACGAGCGCCGCCCACCTCGCCCGATGGCTGGGGGCCTTCATGAACTATGGATCGTTCCAAGGTGCGCGCGTGCTGGACGTGGACACCGTGAAGGAGATCCGGCGCAACCAGTTCCCCGGCTTGACGAGTTGGCTCCAGGGCCTGATCTGGTACGGGGACGCATCTTGGGGGTTCCCCATGTTGGGACACGACGGCGGTGACTTCGGGGAAACGACGCGGATGTTCTTCCGACCCGATCGGCGAGTCGGCGTGGTGACGCTCACGAATTCGTATCTGAACAAACAGAACTGGCGCGCGTTCAGCGACATCGAGCGGAGGCTCTTCGAGGCGTTCGCCTGAGGATCCCGCGAGAAGAACCCGCCGATCCGGGTTCAACCGCTGGCGAGCAAGAGGTCGGACCAGGGGTACGAGACGAGCGTCCGGGCGCCGTCCTCGGTGACGACGATCTGATCGCCGAGCTTGACGCCGTGGTCGCCCCCCACCTCCCCGAAGTAGCCCTCGACCACCAGCACCATCCCGGGCTCGAGCACCGAATCAGCGTTGGACTGCGCATCCACCGGATGACAGACGCTCGGGTTCTCCTCCTCCAACCCGATCCCATGGATCATGCACTCGTAGCGCTGCGCGATGAACCGCTCGGGGATCGGCGGAGCCATCACCGCCAGCTCGCCGCACGTGAGACCAGGGCGGACCAAGGCCTCCATGCCCGAGAGCCAGCTCTGCGCGGCACGATAGGTCGCTCGATGTGCGGCGGTCGGCTCGCCGACGGCGAACGTGCGAGAGACGCAGAAGAAGCAGCCTTCCAGCGCAACCGAGTCCGTGTCGACGTACACGAGATCGCCGAGTTCGATACGTCGGTCGGTCGCCTCTGCGCGCCAGGGGTTGGTGTTGGGACCCGAGCAGAGCGTGTTCGTGGCCAGGTACTCGCCGCCGTTGCGCAGCAGCACCCGCGCCATCTCCCCGAGCGCTTCACGTTCGGAGATCCCCGGCTCGAGTGACGCTTCCACCGTCCGGAGCTCTGCCTCGATCACCGGGGCGTTCAGGTCGAAGAGCGAGCGCTCGACCGGTCCCTTCACCTGCCGTGCGTGCTGGGTCACCGGTCCCGAGTCGCGGATCCTGATCCCGCGGGACCCCAGCGCCAGGAACGCGGCGGTCCCCGCGCGGTCCATGGCAACGAGGTCGCCCGTGACGCCCAACTCGCGGAGCGCGGCCACCGTCACCTCCGCCCACGCGTCGGCCTCGGCGACCGGATCGTCGAAGAATTCCCACGCATGCATCGGGCGCACGTCGGGCGCACGGCGCCGCGACCGGTGCACGGAGTTCGCGTGTTCGAAGAGGATCGGCTCGCCTTCCTGCGGCACCACCGCGCACCGCACGAAGGTGCTCATCGCGTACACCGGCATCGCGCTGGCGCCGGTCGCGTACCGGATGTTCGGCTCGTTGAAGAGGAGGCAGGCCGCCACGTCGTGTGCGCGCATCGAGCCTTGCAGTCGCGCGAGTCGTTCCGTCCGGAGCAGCTCGAGTCGGTCGGCGTCCGGCGGAACCAGGATCGGGCTCTCGTACGTCGTGGGGTTCCCCTTCGCGAGGGCTCATCCGGACGCTGGCGGAGGCGGCGTGATTCGAACACGCGAGGGGTGGATTAGACCCCTAACCGCTTTCGAGGCGGTCCCGTTCGTCCGCTCCGGCACGCCTCCGAGGCGAGTCTAGCAAGGCGCCGGTGGCGCCCGATGCTCACCCGTGGCACGATTCGGCGGTGGACGCACACGACCTCGAGAAGGTCCCGCTGTTCGCCGATCTCCGGCACAAGGATCGCGAGCGGATCGCCCGGTGGGCCGATGCGGTCGACCTCCCGGCCGGGTACTCGCTCCTGCAGGAGGGCAGGTTCCCGCACGAGTTCTTCATCGTCCTGGAAGGGCAGGTCGACGTCACGAAGGACGGCGAACCGCTCGCGACGCTCGGGCCCGGCGACTTCTTCGGGGAGATCGCGCTGCTCGAAGACGAGCGTCGCACGGCGACGGTTGTCGCGAGTACACCGGTGCGCGTCGTGGTCATGGGTGCGCGCGAGTTCGATTCGATCGTCGAGCAGATGCCGACGGTCGCGGCGCGGCTCGATGCCGTGATGCGCGAGCGCCGTTCCCGCTGATCAGCGGGAACGGCGCTCGCGGAAGAACGCGCGCAGCAGCTCCCCGCACTCCTCGGCGAGCACGCCGGGAGCGAGCGTCACCTCGTGGTTGAGTCGCGGATCCTGCACGAGGTTCCCGAGCGACCCCGCGAAGCCCGCTTTCGGATCGGCCGCGCCGAAGACGACGCGGTCCAGACGCGCGAGCACGATCGCTCCGGCGCACATCGCACAGGGCTCGAGCGTCACGTAGAGCGTGCAGCCGTCCAGCCGCCAGGTCTCCGCAGCTTCGGCCGCTCGGCGGATGGCGAGTGTCTCGGCGTGGGCGGTGGGGTCGCCGCGCAGCTCGCGTTCGTTGCCAGCGGAGCCGACCTCGCGATCCTCACGCACCACGACCGCGCCGATCGGGACATCGCCGTGCTTCGCGCACCGGCTCGCGAGCTCCAGCGCGCGGCGCATCCACGCCTCGTCAGTAGGCATCGATCTCGAGCAGCCGTTCGTCGCTGATCCCGAAGTGATGCGCGACCTCGTGCGCGACGGTGTGGGCCACCATGGCTTTCAGTCGTCGTTCGTCCGGTCCGGCCGAACGCATGATCGTGGCGCGGTAGATCGTGATCGTGTCGGGCAAGACGTTCGTGTAGCCGCGACCGCGCTGCGACAGGGGGATGCCTCGGTAGAGCCCGAGCAGTCCCGGCTGGCCCGGCGGCGGGAGGTCCTCCACCTGCACCGTCACGTTGTCCATCGTCTGCTGCACCCAGGCCGGCAACCCATCCAACGCCTCACCCACCAGCTCCTCGAACCGCTCGCGCGTGATGTCGACAGGTGGCACGACCGCATCGTCCCACGTCGGCTACATTCGGCCCATGCCCGGCGGGCTCCGCACCGATCTCTACGAGCTGAACATGGCCGTGAGCTACCTCCGTCGCGGCATGACGGGCTCGTCGACGTTCAGCCTCTACGTCCGGAAGCTCCCGAAGCATCGGGGGTTCCTCGTCGCGGCAGGTCTCCAGGATTGCCTGGACTTCCTCGAGGACTTCTCGTTCGACGACGACGACCTGCGCTACCTGGGCTCGATCGGCTTCGACGATCGAGCCCAGGAGGACCTCGCGGGCATCCGGTTCGACGGCGAGGTCTGGGCGGTCCCCGAGGGGACGATCGTCCATGCCGACGAGCCGATCTTGGAGGTCACGGCGCCCATCGCGGTCGCCCAGTTGGTGGAGACCGCGTTGCTCAACCGGATCACGTTGCACACGACGCTCGCCTCGAAGGCCGCCCGTTACGTGCTCGCGGCCGAAGGTCGAGACCTCGTGGACTTCTCGTTCCGACGCACCCACGGGATGGATGCCGCCATGGCTGCGGCTCGGAGCTCGGCCATCGTCGGGTTCGCTGCGACGTCGGACGTGGCCGCGGCACGGGCGTACGGATTGCAGGTCGCCGGGACGATGGCGCATTCCTTCATCGAGGCGTTCCCGTCAGAGGAGCTCGCCTTCCGGTCGTTCGCGGAAGACCACCCGACGAGGACGACGTTCCTGGTGGACACGTACGACACCTTGAACGGTGTCCGGACCGCGATCGCGGTGGCACGTGAGCTCGGCATCACGGACCGGGTCGGGATCCGATTGGACAGTGGGAACCTCGACAATCTGGCTCGGGCCGCTCGCGAGATCCTCGATGACGAGGGCCTGAAGGACGCACGGATCTTCGCGAGCGGCGGGCTCGACGAGTTCGAGGTTGCCGAGCTGGTCCACGCGGGGGCGCCCGTCGATGCGTTCGGGATCGGGACCCAGATGGGCGTGTCCGCGGACGCGCCGTACCTCGATACGGTCTACAAGCTGGTCCAGTACGACGGTCGCCCCTCCATGAAGCTCTCCGCGGCGAAGGCGAGCCCGCCGGGCGCGAAACAGATCTGGCGGAGCGGCGGTGAGGAGGGCGACGTGCTCGGCCTGCGGGACGACGACCCGCCGGCCTACGGATGGGAGCCGCTCCTCGAGGTCGTGATGCGGGGCGGCCGCCGCCTCCGGCCGGATCCCCCGCTCCGCCGACTGCAGCATCGGTTCCAGGACGAGCTCATCCGGCTCCCGACCAAGGCTCGACGGTTGTCCCATCCCGAGCACGTGAAGGTGGGTCACTCGCCGTCACTCGCGGCGCTCACGGTTCAGACGCAGGCCGACGCGCTGGCCCGAGCCGGACTCGGCGAGCCACGCGGTAGCGACTGAAGGTCTACGCGGTCGGCAGCCATGCGTCCCTCGCAGCCTCGTACCGTGTGATGGCATCGTCGTGTTGGAGCGTCAACCCGATCTCGTCGAGCCCTTCCATCAACCGCCATCGTGTGAAGTCGTCGATCGCGAACGTCTCATCGACGCCGGGCGCGCTCACGGTCCGCGCGTCCAGATCGACGACGATCCTGGTCGTCGCGTCGTCGAAGACCGCGTCCATCAGCGCGCGGACCGATTCCTGCGGCAGCTCGACGGGGAGCAGACCGATCTTCAACGAGTTGTTCCGGAAGATGTCGGCGAAGCTCGGGGCGATCACCGCGCGGAACCCGTGGTCCTCGATCGCCCACACGGCGTGCTCGCGGCTGGAACCGGCCCCGAAGTTGGGACCGGCGAGCAGGATGGACGCCCCGGCGTAGCGCTCGTCGTTGAAGATGAACGCAGGGTCCTTGCGCCATTCGTGGAACAGGTAGGGCCCGAAGCCCGTGCGCTCGACCCGTTTGAGGTACTGCGCCGGGATGATCTGGTCGGTGTCGACGTCTGCGCGGTCCAGCGGGAGCGCCGTGCCTTCGATCCGCTTGACGGGCTCCACGATCAGAGATCCTCCGGTCGCGTGAAGTGGCCGGCGATCGCCGTGGCCGCTGCGACCCGCGGGCTCACCAGGTGCGTCCTGCCGCCCCTACCTTGGCGCCCTTCGAAGTTGCGGTTGCTGGTGGACGCGCTGCGATCCCCCGGCCCCAGGATGTCGGGGTTCATGCCGAGGCACATCGAGCAGCCCGCCCCACGCCACTCGAAGCCCGCGGCTCGGAAGATGTCGTGCAAGCCTTCTCCTTCGGCCTGCAGCTTGACGGCGACGCTCCCGGGAACGACCAGGGCGCGGAGCCCGTCCTTCACCTTCCGGCCGCGAACCACCTCAGCCGCAGCCCGGAGGTCCTCGATCCGCGAGTTGGTGCACGAACCGATGAAGATCGTGTTAGGCCAGATGTCTCGGATCGGCGTGCCGGGCTCCAGGGCCATGTAGGTGAGCGCGCGCTCCTCCTCCGGACTCGAGGGGACGGGCACCGACCCGTCGATCGTGGTGGACTGCGCGGGGTTCGTGCCCCAGCTTACGTAGGGCTGTAACGAGGTCGCGTTCATCGTGACTTCCCGGTCGAACGCTGCTCCCTGATCGGTGGCCAGCGAACGCCAATGATCGAGCGCCAGCTCCCACGCGGCGTCCTTCGGAGCACGGGGTCTGCCTTCGACGTACGCGAACGTGGTGTCGTCGGGCGCGACCATCCCCGCGCGCGCTCCGCCCTCGATCGACATGTTGCAGACCGTCATCCGGCCCTCCATCGAGAGCGCTCGGATCGCGGAGCCGCGGTATTCCATAACGTGACCGACGCCTCCACCGGTCCCGATCGTACTGATGATCGCGAGGATGATGTCCTTCGCGCTGCAGTCCGATGGAAGCTCGCCGTCGACGGTCACGGCCATCCACCTCGGCTTCGCCTGCGGGAGGGTTTGGGTCGCGAGCACGTGCTCGACCTCCGATGTCCCGATCCCCAACGCCAGCGCACCGAACGCCCCATGCGTGGAGGTGTGCGAGTCGCCGCACACGATCGTCATCCCGGGCTGCGTGTAGCCCATCTCGGGACCGATCACGTGCACGATGCCCTGACCCGATGCGCCCCAGGGGTACACCGTGATGCCGAACTCGTCGGTGTTGCGTTGGAGCGCCTGCATCTGGCGAGCGCTCACCTCGTCGCTCACCGGACCGCTCGTGGTCGGGACGTTGTGATCCATCGTCGCGACCGTGAGATCGGGTCGGCGAACGGTTCGGCCGTGCAGACGCAGGCCGTCGAAGGCTTGCGGGCTCGTCACCTCGTGCACGAGGTGTAGGTCGACGTACAGGAGATCCGGCTCGCCGTCCTGACGGCGAACGACGTGCCGCTCCCACACCTTCTCCGCGAGCGTCTGGGGGGTTGCGGTCAGATCTGCCTCCGTTCCCCGCTCCGAATCGTTGTTCCATATAATGGAACCGAGTTCCGATATCTGGAACAAGGAGGATAACACCCTGCCCCCTTCCGTACGTCCCCAGACACCCGTGGGCGTCCTGGAACGTGCCGCCGCTGTGATGGATGCCGTCGAAGGGGGAGCGCGATCCTTCACCGACATCGTCCGGGTGACCGGGCTCTCCCGGACGACGGCGCACCGCCTGATCTCTTCGTTGGAGGACCACGGCTACCTCTTCCACGTCGGCGGGCTCGGCTACGCGCTCGGTCCGCGCTTGTTGGGTCTCGCGACCACGGCGATGCGCGAGCTCCCGCTCCGGGAGCTCGCCCATCCCTCCCTCGAGCGACTCGCGCGCACCACGGGGGAGAGTGCCCAGCTGTTCGTCCGAGACGGCGATCGACGCATCTGCGTCGACGCCGTCGACTCCGAGCACGAGCTCCGAACGATCGTCGACGTCGGGGCGGTGCTCCCCCTCACGCAGGGGTCTGCCGGGAAGGTGTTCCTCGCGTGGGGCCCGGCCGTCGACGGGGACGACATGGAACGGCTCGCGCAGCAACTGGCGACGACCAGGCGGCGTGGCTGGGCCGACAGCTTCGGGGAGCGAGCGCCCGGTGTGGCATCGGTGAGCGCCCCCGTGTTCGGCCCGGGAGACCAGATCCTCGCGGCGATCTCGGTCTCGGGCCCGGCGAGCCGGATCGGCCCGCTCCGAGCCAAGACCTACGCCCTGGCCGTCATCCAGGCGGCTCGGGAGGTGGAGTCGGCATTGGGTGGGTGAACGCTCGAGCGAGGATCACGCAGGAAGCAAGCCCAACCGTGCCGAGCACGACGAGCGCCACCGCCGTCGATCGATCGAGGACCGTCCGATGCACGATCTCCGCCACCGTCCCGACGAGGCCGACGATCCCGATCCCCGAGACCGCCAGATCCGAAACGAAGTCACCGACCAGGAGCACCGCCACCGACGCGGCCAGGACGAGCCACAGGGACAGGTCCGACGGCGCCTGCCGGAGGACGTCGACGTCGACGAACAAGGCCCCGCCGATGATCCCGATCGACCCCAGGACCATCGCGGTGCGCTTCGGCCGGATGAATCCCAACGCGCCGAAGGCAAGCGTCGCAAGCCCGACGATGATCGTGATGATGGCCGGCCAACGGAGCTGAGGAACGCTCAGCCCGATGAAGGATCCTTCCGAATAGACGGCCGCGGCGCACCCAACCTGCACCGAAGCGACCACTGCCACCAACTGCAGGCTCCGCGGCACCAGTGCCCACAGCGGGAACGCGAGCATCGCCGCGGCGAGTGCCGTCACGACGACCAGCCACTTCCCGTGCAGCGCGATGGCGTCGGGTCCGTGCGTGAACAGCTCCACCGCTGCGCTCGCCCAGATGGCGACGGCCGCGAACCACAGGACGCTCCGCATCCGCTCATGCGCCTCGTGGTGTCCACCGACGATCCATGCGCCGGCCACGACCAACACGGCGACGCTCGCGATGTCGGCCGTGACCCGCGCGGTGGTGCCGGCCGACGTTCCGATGGCGATCGACAACCCGGCGAGCGCGGCAGAAGCTCCCGCGTACCCGAGGATCCCGATGAGGCTGGTGCGGATGTCGGTCCGCTCGTCTACCAAGCGTAGGCCTCGGGCGCGGGGCCGCCGGGTCCCGGGAAGATCTCGTCGAGCTTGCCGAGGACCTCTTCCGACATCTCGATGTTGAGCGCCCGCATCGACCCGAGCAGCTGTGCTTCGGTGCGCGGTCCGATGACGGGAGCGGTCACGGCCGGCTGGTGGAGGAGCCACGCGAGAGCTACATCGGCAGGGCGATGCCCGAGCTCTTTGCAGAGCGTCTCCCACTGATCGAGCTTCGGACGGTTCGATTCGATCTCTCCGACCATGTACCCCTGCGAACGACGCCCCTCGTTGACCTTCTCTAAGGCGCCGGCGAGCAGACCGCCTGCGAGCGGGCTGTACGCAATCAGGCCCATGCCGTACTCCTGGATCGCCGGGATCACCTCGAGCTCGACCGAGCGCTGCATCAGGTTGTACGGCGATTGCTCGGAGACGAGACCGAGCGTGTTCCGCCACCCCGCGATCTCGTTCGCGCGCGCGATGTGCCACCCGGCGAAGTTGGACGAGCCCACGTAGAGCACCTTGCCCTGCCGCTTGAGCTGCTCCATCGCCTCCCAGATCTCGTCCCACCACGACTGGCGGTCGATGTGGTGCATCTGGTACAGATCGATCCGGTCGGTCCGCAGCCGGCGGAGGGACTCCTCGCACTGCCGGACGATGCCCAGCTTCGACAGGCGCGATTCGTTGGGCCAGTCGCCCATCGTCCCGTAGACCTTCGTCGCCAGGACGACCTTGTCGCGACGGCCATCGCCCTTCGTGAACCATCGCCCGATGATCTCCTCGGTCGCGCCGACGCCGAGGTGCCGACCGAACACGTTGGCCGTGTCGAAGAAGTTGATCCCGTAGGCGACGGCGGAATCCATGATCGTGTACGAGTCCGGCTCGGGCGTGTGCGGCCCGAAGTTCATGGTCCCCAGGCACAGCCGGCTCACGACCAGACCGAGGTGACCGACGTGGGTGTACTCCATGTCTTCGAGTTTACGCCTGGGTCTGCGCAGCTTCGGCGAGCCGACCGTCATGTTCCGGCCCGCGCGCTCCGGGGATGAACATCGCCGCGACCGTCACGACGGCTCCGGCCACGCCGGCCAGGATCAGCGTCCGGTCGGTCCCGATCCAGTTCGCGAGCGGGCCCACCACCGCGAACGAGAGCGGGAGGCCGGCGATCGAGATCATCCAGTCCAGACTCATCACCCGGCCGAGGAAGTGCTCGGGCACGAGACGGTGCAGCATCGTGTACCAGAGCACGATCAGGAGCGAGATGGACCCCTCGGCAACGAACGCCACGAACAGCCCCTGCCACACCGCGGTGATCAGCCCGAACCCAGCGGTCATCAACATCCCGAGGGCCCACGCGAGATACATCACGGTGATCGGACGACGACCGAGCGAGCCGCGCTGTGCCGCGACGATGCCAACCAGCGCCGACCCGAGGCCCCCGGCGGCGAACACGAGGGCCAGATCGACCCCGCTGCCGTCGAGGTCATGGCTGATCACGTAAGGCATCAGGGTCTCCCACGGTCCCCACACGCAGAACAGGCTCACCGTCGCGGTGAAGAGCGCGACCCAGATCCACGTCTCGCTCCGGACGTAGGCGATCCCTTCCTTGATCTGCGGGATCAGCGCCTCGCGTGCCCCCTCATCCGGCGTCTTGCGTGTGTGCATCATGAAGATGCTCACGGCTGACCCGGCGAACGTGAGGCCGTCGAAGATGAACGCCCATCCGGTCCCGATCGTGAGCAACAGCCCGCCGAGCAGGGGGCCCACGATCGTCATCGCGAACGGCCGGACCACCTGCCCGACCGAGTTCGCCTCGACCAGGACGTCTTCGGGGACGATCGAGGGCACGATCGAGGTGAAGGCCGGGCCGAACAGCGCCTGACCGCTACCGTAGAACACCACCAAGCCGACGAGGATCGGGATCGTGATCAGGTCCGCGAGCGTGAGGACGCCGACCGTGGTGATCGCGGCGAGCCGCAAGAGATCGCCGGCGATCATCAGGTGACGGCGGTCCATCCGGTCGGACAACGCGCCGCTCGCGAGCAGCAGGAGCAGCTGGGGCAGGGACCAGGCGACGCCCACTGCGGCAAAGGCCGCGGGGGAACCGTGCAGGTTCTGGTAAACGAGCCAGGCGATGGCGACGTAGTAGGTACCGTCTCCGATCATGGAGATCGCTTGACCAATCCACAACAATCGGAAGTCACGGTGACGCATCGGCCGGAGGAGTCCGATGCGACTCGTCAGACCCGGCCGCTCGTCCACGTCGCTCGAGCCTATCGTGGGTCTGATCGCGCGGTTAGAGAGTCACCCAGCGCGCCGGGAGGGAGTCGAACCCCCAACCTTCTGATCCGTAGTCAGATGCTCTATCCATTGAGCTACCGGCGCAGGCAGCCCATGCTACCGCGCCGTCGTTCGGCTCAGGAAAGGCGCTGTCGCGCCAACGCTTGGAGGTCGAGGACCACGACGCTCGCGTCCACGTCGAGCGATGAGCCGCCCGGGACACGCGTGGCACCGCCGTCAGCGATCCGGTCCCGGAGGTCGCTCTCGTGGCGCCGTCCGAGTGTTGCGAGGGTCGCGCTGCGCTGGATCGTCGTCATGATGTCCTCCTGGTCGTCGTCTGTACTGCCCATGGTCGGCAGGTGGTCGGGTCCGGCGCAGGGGTCAAGGGTTGCGAAGTTCTCTGCGTGGTTCCCTACGGGTCAGGCCCGGGATGACTAGTCACCCGGACGCAGGGCTAGCCGAACTACGGTGGAAGGGGTACGGTCGGAGCGAGGAACGGCTAGGGGAGGGTGCAGGTGTTGGGCGTGCTCATGATCGTCCTGAGCCTCGCCGCGGCCGGCGTGGTGGCGGACTACATCGCCGAGAACGACCTGCTCACGGCCCCGAACCAGTCGATCGCGCTCTTCGGCTCACACGTCACCGTATCCGGCGTCGCGGTCGTGATCGTCCCCTTCGCGCTCGGCGCGCTTGCCGCGGCCCTCTTCGTGATCGGGATGGGTCTCATCCGCGGAAGCTCGGACAATTGGCGTGCGATGAAACGGCGCGTCGCCGAGCTTGAATGGGAGATCACGTCGCTCCGTTCGAAACTGCGTCTCAGCGAAGTCGTGAAGGCCGAGAAGCAACGCCACATCCAGCTGCCCGAGGCCGAACCCGAGACGGAGCAGGCGAACCTCGACAGCTGAGGACGGCCCGGACCCTTCAAACCTCCGTTTCGGTGTGGGCGTAGTACTCGTACGCGGACATCGCCTGGCCGGTCGGGCTCTTCCACTCACGTTCCTCGGCGGGCAGCTTCCCGATCATCTTGGCCATCGCGCGAACGTGTTCGGCGACCGAACCGCAACACGAGCCGATGTAACGGACACCCGCATCGCGAGCATCGGCTGCGAACCGCGCCAGCTCCCCTCGGGCGAGCGTCTTCGGGGTGAGCCCGTACGGGAACTCGGGCCACGCAGTGAAGTCCGCTTCGTCATCCGTCGTGGCATACCCGACGGGCTGTGAGGCGACCGGGACGGCGCCGGCCACCGCCTCCACCATCTCGACGGCGATCGGGAGCTGCTGCGCCGGGCCGTTCAGGCAGTTGACGCCGACGATGTCCGCGCCAGCGTCGGCCAACCGCTTCGCCGACCCGCCGGGGGTATCTCCCTCGTACGAGCGGGCCGGGAGCCGTTCGAAGCACATCGTCGCCATCACCGGCAGACCGGTCGCCTTCGCGCGCTCGACGAAGAGCAGCGCCTCGGCCGTGAACGAGAAGGTCTCCCCGATCCAGAAATCGGGCGGCCCCGCGTCCAGCTGATCCTGGAGCTGTCGGTCGAACAGCTCCCGCACGTGATCGGCGCTCTTGGGATCTGCGGGGTCGTACGCCCAGGTGAGCGAGAGGTTCCCGGCGACGAGCGCGTCGCCCTCCGCAGCCACCTTCCGAGCGATACCGACGGCGTCTCGGTTGATCTCGTCGACCTTGCCGGCCAGCCCGACGGTCGCAAGCTTGTCGTCGCTCGCGTAGAAGGTCATCGTCTGGAGGACCTCGGCCCCGGCGCGCAGGAACTCGCGGTGCAACTGTGCGAGCGCATCCGGGTGTTCGATCACCACTTCGGGTGTGAACGGTCCCGCCTGCACGTATCCACGCTTCTCGAGCTCGAGCAGGTACCCGCCATCGCCGAGCACCGGACCTTCCGCAAGCCGCTCAAGGATCCCTTTCGACACGCGATCAGCCTCCTCGGGAAGAAGGACCGAGTGTATGGAGGAGTGCAACGGGACGGATGGTTCCGCAGCGACCCATGGTCACCTGGACGGTCGGGACTACTCGACGCTGCCGGGGGTCGTCGTGTGACGGGCCAGGTACGCGGCCGCCTCCGCACGCCTGGCCACCTCGAGCTTGGACAGGATACTCGAGACGTAGTTCTTCACGGTCTTCTCCGCGAGGTGCAGCTCTTCGCCGATCTCGCGGTTCGTGTTTCCCTCGGCGATGAGTCCGAGGATCCGCTCCTCCTGCGGCGAAAGACGCGCCAGCTTCTCGTCCCGCATCAGGTGCTTCCCTTTCCGGAGCCGGTCGAGCACCGATGTCGTGACGGCTGGATCGAGGAGGCTCTCGCCCTTGCCCACTGCCCGGATCGCACGGACCAGCTCACCGGAACGAACCTGTTTCAAGACGTAACCGGACGCTCCCGCCATGATCGACGCGAACAGCGCCTCGTCATCGGCGAACGAGGTCAACATCAACACCCGGGTTGCAGGGTGCTGTGCTCGGATCTCGCGGGTTGCCTCGATGCCGCTGCCGTCGGCGAGCCGCACGTCCATCACCACGACATCGGGCCGTGCCCGATCGGCTTCGTCGATGGCTTCCCGGACCGTTCCGGCCTCCGCTGCGACGACGATGTCGTCTTCCGGCTGGAGCATCGCGCGGATCCCATCGCGCACGACTTCGTGGTCATCCACCAGCATCACGCGGAGTGGCGGCACCTTCTCCGTCATCGGGTGGGATGGTACTCGGGCCCCGTGAGGGCGCCTTCTTCGATCGCGAACGCGACACGATCGAGGAAGTCCTTCACGGTCGCCTCGGCGACGCGAGACAACACGGCGCGGTCGATCAACCGCCCGAGCTTGCCGAGGGGCGGCACGTATCGCGCACTGATCGATAGCTGGGTGCTCTCGCCCAGCGAGGCAACCTCGAGGTCGGCGTCCAGCGCCGGGAACAGCCCGCCGGGGCCCGATGCCGACCACCGGAAGGGGAAGACCACCTTGCGCTCGGCGTGCACCGGTGCGCCGAACTCGATCCGGACCGTTCGCGCGATCCGGAGATCCTCTCCGAACCCCACCTCAGCGAGCAGGACGTCGCCGCGCCGGTTGGCGTGCTCCGCCAGGTTCGGGAGCCACTGGGCCGGATCCTCCGAGAGGGCGTGTTCGACCTCCTGAGGAGCGATGGGCAACTCGACGAAATACCGGGCGAACATGGACACAGCATCGTCAAATATCCGCAGACGCGGAGGGCCGATGGTCCCATCGTCCGCGGGACCCTCACGCGGGAAGGGCCATGCGAACGGTCGTCCCTTCGCCCGGCACGCTGGTGATCTGGAACCGTCCTCCGAAGGACTCGATCCGGTCTCGGAGGTTGTTGAGCCCCATCCCCCACGCGGTCCGGTCGACGTCGAAGCCCCGTCCGTCGTCATCCACTTCCAGGACGGCCGTCCCGTCGGGACCGCGAACGAGTGACACCCGACACGTCGTCGCCTCCCCGTGACGTTCGACGTTTGACAGCGCCTCCCGCACCAGCTGCACCACGTCGGATGCTCTCGACGCCAGCATCGATGCCACCTCACCGTCGACCTCGACCACCGTGACGACGCCCGAGCGAGCCCCGAAGTCGGCCGTCAGCTCTTTGAGCGCTTGGTCGAGCTGCCGATCCGCCAGGACGCCCGGCCGGAGCCCGAAGATGTAGTTGCGGAGGTCCCGGATCGCACGGTCGACGTCCTCGACGGCCGCCTCGAGCCGGCGAACGGTTTCGTCGTCGGCCGACATCGTCGCGAGACCCTGCAGGCTCATCCCCACCGCGAACAGCGATTGGATCACGCCGTCGTGAAGCTCCTTCGCGATCCGCTCCCGATCCTCGAGCACCTCGAGGCGTCTGAGCTCGCGGGCGTTGTATTCCGTCTCCTCGTGCAACCGAGCGTTCTCGACCGCGACGGCCGCCTGCGCTGCGAGGACGACCAGGATGCGCTCATCCTCCTCGTCGAAGGCGTCGGAGTCCTGCTTGTCCGTGAGGTAGATGTTCCCGAACACCCTGGCTCGCCCGGCGATGGGAGCTCCGAGGAGCGAATGCATCGGCGGATGGTTCGGCGGAAAGCCGACGGATCGTGGATCGGACGCGATGTCGGGGATCCGGAGAGGCCGCTGGTCGCGGATCAACGCTCCGAGCAGGCCGTGGCCGGTGGGTGGGTCACCGAGCCGCGCGCGCTCCTCGTCCGTGATCCCGACGGTGATGAACTCGTCGATGCGGTCGCCCTCGGGGGTCAAGACCCCGAGCGCGCCGTAACGAGCGCCGGTGAGATCGACGGCGAGCTCAACGATCCGACGCAACACGACATCCAGGGCCAGTTCGGAAGCGAGGATCATCCCCGCCTCGATCAGCCGGCGGTCGCCGTCGGACCGAGAGCCAGTCGTGCTCACGGCGGCAGCCTATCCCCGGGAGCGACGCGGAGGTCCGGTGCGCGGAGACGACAGGATTCGAACCTGTGAGGGAGCTCAACACCCCCTAACCGCTTAGCAGGCGGCTGCTTTCGGCCACTCAGCCACGTCTCCGCCGACCATCCTAGCGAGGCACGCCCTCGCTAGGCTGCGCCAGTGGCGCACGTCGTCGTGGTGGGCGGAGGGATCATCGGTGCTGCGTGCGCCGATGAGCTCACGCGACGTGGTGCCTCGGTGACCTTGCTCGAGCGCGACGAGCTCGCCTCTGGCGCGTCGGGACGGAACCAGGGATTGTGGGTTCCGCCCGAGGACCCGGCCCTCCATCAAATCGCGTCGCGGTCGCTCGCCCGGTACCTCGAGGTCGCAGATGACGCTCCGCTTCCGCTCCGGATCGATGCGAGCCCGATCGGCACTGTCTTCGTCGCCGTCGACGAAGAGGCCCTCGTAGCGGCGAAGAACACACTGGCCACGATCTCGGTAGGGGGGTTCGCGGTCGGGGAGCTCGACGACGCCGCGCTCGCGGAGGCAGAGCCGGAGATCGCGCGGGACCTCGCGGCGGCGTGGTTCATCGAGGCCGGACATCGGCTGGACCCGGCCGCGCTCACGATCGCGCTGGCGTTGCTGGCGGCATCCGGTGGGGCGGTGATCCGGCATCACCTCTCCGCGCGAGCGCTGCTGACCGAAGGCGGCCGCGTAACCGGGGTCCTGACGGACGAAGGGAAGATCGCGGCCGACGAGGTCGTGGTCGCGGCGGGGCCGTGGTCGCCGCGCCTGCTGGAGCCGGTCGGGATCAGGCTGCCCGTCCTCGGCGTTCGAGGGTGGCTCGTCCGTGTCGATCCCGGAAGACCCCTGGTGCACCACCTGGTTCGGACCGCCGAAGGGAACGGGACGGTGGCGGCGGCCCGCGCCGGCGACATCGCCCGGAGCGGCCTTCCGGCGAGCGAGGGATACGGTTCCATCGTGCATCCCCACGACGACGGGACGGCGCTCATCGGATCGTCGCGGGCCGCCTGGCTCACGCCGGAACCCGAGGACCCATCGGTTCCCCGTCAGCTCCTCACGCACGCGATCCGGATCGTTCCTCGGTTGGCCGATGCCGCGATGCTGTCGTCCTGGTGGGGCCTCCGGCCCATGACGCCCGATGAGCGCCCGGTGATCGGACGGGTCCGCGACGGTCTCGTCGTCGCGACCGGTCACGGGAGCGAGGGCGTGATCAACGGCGCGGGCACCGCCGAGCTGGTGGCTTCGATCGTGCTCGGGGAGCGGCCGCCGTTCGACGCGTCGCTCTTCGACCCGTTCCGCTTCGCCTGAGCCGCCTCAGTCTGCGAGCCGCCCGGCCTCGTCGAGGAGTTCGAGCGTTCGATCGACGGGTAACGCGTGCAGCGTGTGGCCGTCGCGTCCCGTCATCGGGTGCGCTGCCAATAGGGCGTTCACCACGGCCTCCTCAGTTGCTTCCACGGTCGCGCGGAAGATCGCCGACAGGATCGTGCCCGCGCGGGGCCCGTCGGCGATCGCGGCCGGCGCGAACGGCTTGCCGTCGCGGGGGACGTGAGCGGCGGTCGAGAAGGCGAGCAGCTGCTCGCCGCTCGTGTTCGAGGCGTGGGAACCGCCGCGCGCGAGCCCCATGCCGGCGCGCTCGGCCACGCGGCGGAGCTGGTGCGGCAGCAGGGGCGCGTCGGTCGCGACGATGACGATGCACGAGCCCTCGTGGTGATCCTCGGGCATACGGTCGGTGAGCCGCTCGCCCACACGGACGCCGTCGATCAGCAGGTCCTCGCGGTCGCCGTGGTTCGTCATCACGAGCACGCCGATGGTTGCGCCGCCCTGGTCGGCCGCGAGGGCCCTCGACGCCGAGCCGATCCCGCCCTTGAAGTCGAAGCACTGCATCCCGGTGCCCGATCCGACGCAGCCCTCTTCGACGGGACCGGACGTGACCGCGTCGAGGGCGGCCCACACGTCGTCGTCATCGATCGGATCGGCCAGGACGTTCGAAAGCCAGGAATCGTCGCACTCGGTCACGCACGGCATCACGGCCTCGCCCGCGTCGCCGTCGTGTCGCGCGATCCACCGCACCGTCGCGTCGTACGCTTTGCCGATCAGCAGCGACGACGTGAGGACGATCGGGGATTCGAGGATGCCCCATTCGCGGATCGAGTTGATCCCGATCAGCTCGCCGTAGCCGTTGAGGATGTGGGTGGCGGCGTAGACCGGCTCTGACCACGGGAAGCCCTCGTGCGGCATGATGGCGGTCACCCCGGTGCGCACGGCGTTCGGATCGCCGTCGGCGCCTACGATCACGGTCCGGTGGCCCACCCGGACGCCCGCGACGTCCGTGATCGTGTTGGACGGCCCCGGTGCGCCCCGACCGATGGTGATGCCCAGGTCGCGGGCACGTCGGTTCGACATGGCCCGCTACCATACCGGCCGTGGGGATCCTCGGCCTCGGTGTTTCGTTCCGCCGTGCGCCCGTCGAGCTGCTCGAGCGGCTGGCCTTCGACGACGCCGACCTGACGAAGGCGTACCGCCACGCGCAGGACCTCGACGGGCTCGACGAGGTGGTGATCCTGTCGACGTGCAACCGCGTCGAGGCGTACGGCAACGTCCCGAGCTACCACTCAGGTTTCCTGGCGCTCAAGCGCGTGCTCGTCGAGACGCGGGGCATCGAGCACGAGGAGCTGGCCGATCCTCTCTACGCGCACTGGGAGGTCGACGCCACCGATCACCTGTTCTCGGTCGCGGCGGGATTGGACTCGATGGTCCTCGGCGAGACGCAGATCCAGCGTCAGGTGCGTGAAGCGCTCCGCCGGGCCGAAGCCGAGGGAACGGCCGGTCCGACGCTCGGCGCCGTGTTCCACGCGGCCGTGCGCGCGGGCCGTCGGGTACGGCAGGAGACGGGCCTCGGCGCCGCGCCGGACGCGTATATCGCGATCGGGACGGACCTGGCGGACGAGGCGCTTGGCGGGATCGCCGGACGGAGGACGCTCGTGATCGGCGCCGGCGGGGTGGCCGAGCTCGCCGTCCACCACCTCCGGGGTCGCGGGGTAGGTCCGATCCGGGTCCTCAACCGCTCGCTCGAGCATGCGCGCGCGCTGGCGGAACGGACGGACGCCGACCACGGCGGGCTGGATGCGTTGCCCGATGCGCTGGGGGACGCCGACCTCATCGTGTCGGCGACCGGCGCGGCCGGCCACGTGATCGTTCGCGACGACCTGGTACGGGCGGCGGCCGGCCGCGCCGGTCGCCCCCTCGTGGTGCTCGATCTGGCCGTCCCCCGCGACGTCGAGCCGTCGGCCGGAGGACTCGATGGGGTTCGGGTGATCGACATCCTCGCCCTTCGCGACCGGATCGGCGGTCACTCGCCGCAGACGATCGAGGACATCGCGAGGGGCCACGAGATCGTCGACGATGAGGTCCGTCGATGGGTGGTCCGTCGCCGTGGCGACGAGCTCGCGCCCGTGATCAGGGCGCTTCGCGATCGCGGCGACCGCGTGGTTCGCGCCGAGCTCGACCGGTGGGCCTCGCGCCTCACCGAGCTCACGGCGGTGGAGCGCGACGCGGTCGAGGCGATCGCGCGCGGGGTTGCGGCCAAGCTCCTGCACGATCCGATCGTCGCGATGAAGGAGCGGAACGAACCCGGAACCGACCGAGGGCACGCGAAGCTGCTGGCCGAGCTCTTCGGGCTCGATCCCGACGACCAACGGTGACCGCGCTCCGGATCGGGACCCGTCGGTCGGATCTGGCGCTCGCCCAGGCCGGGCAGGTCCGTCTCCTCCTCCAGGCGAAGGGCATCGACGCCCAGATCCTGCCGATGGCGACGGCCGGCGACGAAGGCCAGCCGGTCGACGTGACGACGTCACCGGCCGGGCTCAAAGGGCTCTTCATCGACACGATCGTCTCCGCCCTCCGCGACGGGGACATCGACCTGGCTGTGCATTCGGCGAAGGACCTGCCCGCCGAAGAAGAGGACGACCTCGTGATCGGAGCGGTGCCCGAACGCGCCGATCCACGCGACGTGTTGATCCTGCGAGGGGAACGGCCGCTAGCCGCCGGGATGTGGGTGGGGACCTCGTCGGTCCGCCGACGGGCGCAGCTCCTGGCCGCGTATCCCGGTATCGAGGTGGCGCACCTCCGCGGTAACGTGCCCACCCGGCTGCGGAAGCTCGACGCCGGCGACGTCGACGCCGTGGTGCTGGCGGCCGCGGGGCTCGACCGGCTGGGGATCCGTCGTGAGCACGCGCGCCCGCTGGGGGTCGGCGAGATGCTGCCGGCGCCCGGGCAGGGGTGCCTCGCCATCCAGTGCCGGGCGGCCAACCGGAAGCTGCGTGCCGCGCTCACCCTGCTCGAACATCACGCTTCCGGCGTGGCCCTCGAGACCGAACGGGCGCTCGTACGGAGACTCGGCGGCGGCTGCGATCTGCCGTTGGGCGCGATCGCCGCCGTGCGGGGCGACACGGTCCGTCTGGCGGCGATCGTCGCTTCACCCGACGGGGCCCAGCTCCTGCGCGCAGCGGCCGATGCGACGCTCCCCGAGCGCGCGGCCGAGGTGGTCGCGGAGGCTCTCGTTCGCCAGGGCGCCGACAGGATCCTCGCGTCGGTGCAAGGCACGTGAGCCGCTCATCGCTCGCTGGCACGACGATCCTCGTCACGAGACCGGCCGAGCGGAGCACTCGATTGGTCAAGCTGCTTGACCAAAAAGGGGCGCGTTCGATCGTCGCTCCGACGATCGCGCTGCGCCCGGTGCGCAGCGCGGCCCTTTCGGCCGCGTTGCGCGACCTCGCCGGCGGCGGCTACGACTGGCTCGTGCTGACCTCTCCGGCGACGATCGCGACGCTTGCCGACCGCCTCGCCGGACCGCGCGACGTGCGGGCCGCGGTCGCGGCCGTCGGCGACGGAACGGCCGAGTCGTTCCGTCGCTGGGCACGTCGTGACCCAGACCTGCGACCCCGCACCTTCACGATCGCGGCCCTCGCCCGCGCGTTCCCGCGCGGCGAGGGCCGCGTCCTGTGCCCGCGCGCCGACATCGCTCCCGACGGCCTGGAGGAGGCGCTCGAGGCGAAGGGGTGGAGCGCCGAGCGGGTCGACGCGTACCGCACGGTCTTCGCACGGAGGCTCCCCGCCGAGGCGACGGACGCGTTGGCCGAGGGGGCGGTCGACGCCGTCACCTTCACGAGCGCGTCGACCGTCCGGGCGTTCGTCGGCGCCGTCGGACGGGTACGCGGCCTGCCCAAGGTGGTCTGCATCGGGCCCGTGACCGCTGCCGAGGCGCGGGCTCACGGACTCATGGTGCACGCGGTCGCAGATCCGCACACGACCGAGGGGCTCGTGGACGCCCTGGAGCGCGTCTTCGCTCCTCGCCGCCCGTACCGAAGGTCCCCCAAAGACAGGACCTAGGCCCAGGCCGAACAGAGCAGGGCGGCCCTGCCGCTTCGCCCTTCGACGGACGAACCTCGTCCCATGACAACCGAACGAACGGAAGGAAGGGGTGCGTCATGAACAGGAAGACGTGGGATCAGTTGGTGAGCACCGCGGGTGTGGTGCTGGCGGTGGCGCTGGTCGTGTTGGGCGGCCTCGCGATCTACGGCGGGAACTTCGGCCGGAACGCCGTCAAGGACCGCTTGACGCCGCAGCAGGTGCAGTTCCCCCCGTATGACGCGATGACGCCGGAGGAGCAAGCGTCGGTCGGGCAGTACGCCGGTCAGCTCGTCGACACAGGCCCCGAGGCCGAGGCGTTCTCTCGGTACATCGCCGGGCACCTCGCGCAGGTGAACGACGGTAAGACGTACTCCCAGACGAGCGCCGCGGCGCGCGCCGACGGGATCAGCCCGCAGGTCGCCGCGGACCTCGGAGCGAAGGCGGACACCCTGTTCAAGGGCGAGACGCTCCGCTCGATCCTGCTGAACGCGTACGGCTGGTGGACGGTCGCGACGATCGCCCTGTACGCAGGGTGGTTCATGATCGCGGCGGGCATCATCCTCGGTGTCCTCGCGATCTTCGGATTCGTACATGCCGGCAAGGTCGCGCGGACCCCGACGGAGGGTACGACCGAGCCGACGGTGATCGATGAGCGGCCGAAGGAGCTTGCTCGCGTCTGAGCACCCAAGATCAGCGATCACCCGGAAGGGCCGGCGCCATCGGCGCCGGCCCTTCCCGCTCAGCCCGCGCCTACGTGATCCCTCTGCGGGTGACCGGCCTGCCGTTCGCGAAGTACTGCACGCCGACCCCGCGCGTTCCTCGCGGCGGGTCGCTGCAGGTACCCTTGCCGAGATGAGCTTCCCCGAGCACCGAGCGCGCCGCCTCCGACGGACCCCAGCATTGCGCGAGCTCGTCCGGGAGACCGAGGTCCGTCCCTCCGACCTCATCGCCCCGCTGTTCGTGAAGGAGGGTCTCGAGGAGCCCTCGCCCATCTCCTCGATGCCCGGACACGCCCAGCACACGATCGAATCGCTGCGCAAAGAGGCGGCCGAGATCCGCCAACGCGGGGTCCTCGCGTTCGTCTTGTTCGGGATCCCCGTGCGCAAGGACGCGGAGGGATCGGAGGCGTGGAACCCCGATGGGATCAGCCAGCGGGCACTCGCGGCCCTCCGCGCCGACTTCGGCGACGACGCCGTCGTGATCGCAGACCTCTGCCTGGACGAGTACACCGACCACGGACACTGCGGGGTCCTCAACGACCGCAACGAGGTCGACAACGATCAGACCCTCGAGCGGTATCGGTGGATCGCGAAGGCGCAGGCCGACGCCGGGGCGCACATGGTCGCGCCGAGCGGGATGATGGACGGTCAGGTCGCCGCGATCCGAGGCGTCCTTGATCCAGCGGGCCATGCCGACGTCGCGATCATGGCGTACGCCGCGAAGTTCGCATCTGCGTTCTATGGGCCGTTCCGCGAGGCGGCCGAGGGCGCGCCCCGCTTCGGCGATCGGACCGGCTACCAGGAGGATCCCGCGAACGCCCAAGAAGCGCTCCGCGAGATCCGCGCCGACATCGACGAGGGTGCGGACATCGTGATGATCAAGCCCGCGCTGCCGTACCTCGATATCGTCCGAGTCGCGAAGGATGCGACGCGGATGCCGATGGCGGCCTACAACGTGAGCGGCGAGTACTCGATGCTCAAGGCGGCGGCACAGAACGGCTGGCTGGACGAGCGTCGTGCGGTGCTCGAGGTGCTGACGTCGATCCGTCGCGCGGGGGCCGACATGATCCTCACGTATCACGCGAAGGACGCCGCCGACTGGCTGCGGTGAATGAGGACTGATCGCTCGAGATCACGGTCGGCAAACGATCGAGATACATCGCCCATCCCTGCTCGTGAAGCCGGCGCGCCGCTCGATCCGGTAAGCCGGAATGCCGGAGCCGAAGGATGGTCTCATCGCCATCCTCGATCAGGGTGATCTCGACGCTCGTCGACTCGGGAGGGACTTCAGCGTTGCCCTCCCATCCCCATGTGAAGACGACGCGCTTCGGCGGCTCAACGGTGACGTACCGTCCACGTGCCGTCGCTCCGTCGGCGATCGCCACCCGGTAGGTGCCGCCGGGCCGAGGATCCAACTCCGCGGATCCACCCATCCATCGCTTGTACCGGTCCGGGTCGGTCAGATACCTGAACACCTCCGTCGGCGTAGCGTGGATCCGCCGCTCGATCTCGAGAGCGGGCTCATCGGTCACGTTCGATCACCGCTTCCAGGCGGTCGAGGTCGGCTTCCCACATCTGGCGCACGACGAGCTCGAGTGGGCCCAGGGCGGCTCGGTCTGAGCGGTAGTAGCGCTTCGTTCCGTCTCGACGTTCGCGGACAAGCCCCGCTGCGCGCAGGATGCGGAGGTTCTGGGAGATGGCCGGCCAGCTGACATCGAAGCGAGCGGCGATCTCTCCAGCCGGGAGTTCTTGATCCCAGACCAATCGGAGGATCTCCCGACGTCGTGGATTGGCGATCGCATCGAGAACTGCCTGCACGCTGGCTATTTAAGCATGAGCTTTGGATTGACAGCAACGTTAAGGGTGCCCTTAAATACCGAACACAGGCGACCGAGGGAGGGAGCCGTTGGGACGGAGCATCCTGCTGGGTGTGGAGATCCACTCGGACAACGACACCGTCTATCGAGCGATCACGACGAAGGACGGGTTGTCGTCCTTCTGGACACCGTCTGTGGTTGCCGAGCCCGAGGTGGGCAGCGAAGCCACCTTCGGATTCGCAGGGGCACCGGTTTCGCTGCGGATGCGCGTCACGCGACTCAACCCGGGAAGCGAGGTTGCGTGGTCGTGTGAGGGCGATTTCCCGTTCTGGCTCGGCTCAACGGTCACCTGGTCGCTGAGCCCGGAGGCGGAACACGGCGGAACCCGCGTGCTGTTCCGCCATGATGGACTCGCGGAGGAGATCCCGGACTGGGACCTCGCGAGCGTCGCGCACACCTGGGCCACGATCCTCGATCGACTGAAGGTGCTTGCCGAGACCGGGCACGCGGAACCTGCGCTCCGCTAGGAGCGGCGCGGACCTCTCCGCTTCGACGCTACCCCGAGCCGCGGATCCAACCGCCGAGCGGTTCGTACCCGGGCGGAAGCGGCGCCGGTCCCTCCGCCTCCTCCCAGCGATCGGCGATCCAGAGCAGGAGGTCGTCGCGGAACCGAGGTGCCGTCACCTGCAGCCCGAACGGGACCCTGCTCGGGAACGCGCCGGCGGGCAGGGAGAGCGCGGGGTGACCCGTGAGGTTCTGCATCGTCGTCACGTAGAGCGCAGGGTCCGAGCTGTCGCCGCCAGGCGGCCCCTCCGCGGGGATCGCATCGGCCGACATCACCGGTGAGAGAACGACGCCGTCTGCCCCGAGGAGATCGTCGAGCGCGCGGACGTACTCGAACCGGTGCCGTCGCGCAGCGAGGTACTCCTCGATGCGCACGCGCGTGCCGAGCTCGAGGAAGGACCGGGCTGATGGCGTCAGCTCGTGGGCGTGCTCCTCGACCCACGAGCGACCGAACAGGTGCGCGTGCTCGCACGCGCAGACGGCCACCCATTCCTCTTCGATCGTGCGCTGGCCCACGATGTCGACGGCCGTGACCGGCCGAGGAGCGGCACCGAAGACCTCCTCGAACCGTTCGAGCGCGATCCGGAACGGCTCGGCTGTTTCCGATGGGAGCGGCCCCCTGTCCTCCCAACGTTCGATCACGTAGACCGGGCCGATGCTGGGCGTGTCCGGCCGCGGATGGACGGCGTGCGTCGTCGGGTCGCCGGGGGTGGAACCCGCGAGCACTTCCAGGAGCAGGCGGAGATCGTCCGCTCGGAGGGCGAGCGGCCCATCGGTGGAGTAGTCGATCCAATCGGGGACCGGGTCGCGTCCGATCACACCGTTCGTGGGCTTCAGCCCGTAGAGGCCGCAGTAGCAGGCGGGGATCCGGATGGATCCTCCGCCGTCGGTGGCGGTCGCGATCGCGGCCATCCCGGCCGCGATCGCGACCGCCGAGCCGCCCGAGGATCCGCCGCACGTGCGCTCGCGGTTCCACGGGTTGCGGGTAGGACCGAAGAGGAGGTTCGAGGTGTAGCCCTCCGCCGCGAACTCCGGCAGGTTGGTCTTGCCGACGACGATGGCGCCGGCGGCGCGGAGCCTCGCGACGATGAGCGCGTCGCTCAGCGCCGCCGGCGCCATCGCGAACGCCCGCGATCCGAACGTCGTCCGCATCCCCGCGACATCGGTCATGTCTTTCACGAGAAGGGGCAGACCTGTGAGCGGCCCGGCCTCAGCACCGTTGGCGATCGCGGCGTCCAGGCCGCGCGCGTCATCGAGCGCTTCGCCGGCGCGGACCGCGACGACCGCCCCGAGGTCGGGGTCGAGCGCTTCGATCCGGCGCAGCGATTCGGCGACGAGCTCACGCGCGCCCACGCGTCGGTCGCGGACGGCCGCGGCAAGAACGCGGAGCCTCGTCCCCTGAACCTCGGCCATCCCAAGGACCTCCGTCAGCCGGGGCCGGATGCGTTCGCTTCCGCGATCCAGCGCGGTGCGCGGCGCTTGTACAGACCGTAAGCGACCGGGCCCGCCGCGATCGGTAGCCAGTACGACGCCAGCCGATACGCGAGGGTGGCGAGGGTCGCCTGCGCCGCCGGCACCCCAGCGAGCACCAGCGTCGCAGCGAGTCCCGCTTCGACGAAGCCCAGGCCGCCCGGCGTGATCGGGATCAACCCCAGGACGATCGCCGAGACGTACGCGAGTAGCACGAGGGACGCCTTCGGACGCGCACCGGCGGCGACCAGTGCGGCGAGCAAGGCGAGGTAGTCGAACAGGACGTTGCCCACCGAGCGAAGGATCGCTTGTCCCCACCGCTCCCCGAGCGTCGCCCGGACCATGTCGCGTGCGAGCGTGAGGCGTTCGTCGAAGCCGGTGAGCGGCGGGCGCTTCCGGACGACCGCGTTCCGCACCCGCTGGAAGAGATGCGCGGCCCACACGATCGGTCCGTCCGCCAGCAAGAGGGCGGCGCCGGCGGCGATCAGCAGGATGAAGGCTCCGACGCCGAGCCACGCGGCTCGGGCGAGCCCTCGGTTGACCGCGACGCCACCGAGGATCGCCGGCACCGAGAGCAGCGGCAGCGCGAAGACGGTGGCGACGTTGATCAACGACACGGCCGTGAGCCCGGTCGCGATGCGGGTGGGGTCCATCCCGCCGGCGACCAGCAGGCGGTACTGCGTCGCCGCGCCGACCGCGTTGCCCCCCGGGAGGACCCGGCTGATCGAGTTCCCGGCGAGCTGCGATGTGCCGATCAGGAAGTACCGCCGCGACCGCAAGCACAGCCCGATCAGCGCCCAGATGCAGAGGAAGCTCGCGGCCTCCAGGGCAATCATCACCAAGAACCACGCCGGGTTGACGTGACGCAGTTCCTTGAACGAGCCGAAGACCGCCACCAACGAAGGCCACACGACGTAGAAGGCGATCAGCGCAACGAACAGCGCGATGATCCGGCCGGGCGAGACCACACGGGGCCTGGCCGGTACGCTCCGGGTCTCGGCCGGGTCCGTCATCGGGCCAGCGTCTCTTCCCGAACGCTCCGGCGTCAACGGCATCGCTTCCGTAGCATCGGGCCGTGACCAGGTCGGAGGAGCTCTACGTGCGCGCGGGAGCCGTGATCCCCGGCGGCGTCAACTCTCCCGTCCGGGCGTTCGGCTCGGTCGGCGGGACCCCACGTTTCCTCGACCACGGGGAGGGCGCCTACGTCACCGACGTCGACGGGAACCGGTATGTCGACCTCGTCGGTTCGTGGGGTGCCCTGCTCTTCGGTCATGCCCATCCCGAGATCGTCGGGGCGGCGTGCGCGGCGGCGGCCAAGGGCACGACCTTCGGCGCGCCGACCGAAGGAGAGGTCGAGCTCGCGGAGCGGATCGTGGATGCGCTCCCGGGGATCGAGCTGGTGCGGCTGGTCTCGAGCGGAACGGAGGCCACGATGTCCGCGGTCCGCCTGGCGCGAGCCGCGACCGGACGCGAGCGGATCCTGAAGTTCGACGGCTGCTACCACGGGCACGCTGACGCGTTCCTCGCCGTCGGCGGCGGGAGCGGGCTGGCGACGTTCGGGATCCCCCGCTCCCCCGGGGTGACCGACGGCGCGGCGCGGGACACCCTCACGGCTCCGTACAACGACGTCGACGCCGTGGACCGTGTGTTCGAGGCTCACGGCGGCGAGCTCGCCGCGGTGATCGTCGAGCCGGTCGCGGCCAACATGGGCGTGATCCCACCCGATGAGGGATTCTTGGACGGCCTCCGGGCGCGGTGCACCGCGACCGGGAGCGTCCTTATCTTCGACGAGGTGATCACGGGGTTCCGCATCGGATACGGCGGTGCGCAGACCCGCTGGAACGTGACGCCTGACCTCACGACGCTCGGCAAGGTGATGGGGGGCGGGTTCCCGTGCGCCGCCTTCGGGGGCCGGCGCGACCTGATGGAGCGACTCGCGCCGATCGGGCCCGTGTACCAGGCCGGGACGCTCAGCGGGAACCCCGTCGCCGTCGCGGCCGGGATCGCGACGCTCGACCTCGCTCGTCGTTTCGATCCGTATCCCGGGCTCGAACACACGGCCGAGACGTTGGCGACGGGGCTCGGCGCGGCGTTCGCGTCCCGACCGTTCCCGGTCAGCATCGGGAGGGCGGGCTCGCTCCTCAGCTTGTTCTTCGCCGAGGGCCCCGTCAGGAACTTCGACGACGCGAAAGCTGCGGACCACGATCGCTTCGCCCGGTTCTTCCACCACATGCTGGACCACGGTGTCGCCCTGCCGCCCTCGGGCTACGAGCTGTGGACGCTCGGGACCGAGCACGGCCCCGACGAGGTCGGGGCCGTGCTCGAAGCCGCCGGATCGTTCGCGGGGTAGACGCCGCGAGGGTGATGCCGAGCCGGCCGCCTCAGGCGGCCGGCTCCGGAAGAAGGTCCTCGTCGTCGGTGCCGACGTCGAGCACCGTCACGACGTTGTCGGGCTCTCGATCGACCTGCGGCGGGGTCCAGGTGGGATCGAGATCGGTGATGCCGAACAGCTCCCACTGACGCATGACGTACAGCCTCCTCGCACCATGGAACGGAAGAGATATCGGCACCGGACGCGTTCGGCGCGTATCGGACCTCCGGCCCGAATCCTCCGGCCGAACGGTGCAGCCGAACGGGGTAGGCTCGCGGACCGATGCCGACGACCCCGCAGGACGACCGCCCGGACGGGGAGCTCGAGCGCTCGGCGTCGTTCCAGACGTTCGTCTCTGGCTCTCGCGCGAGGTTCGGGGACGAGGCGGACCCGTGGCTGGATGCGCTTGCCGACCTCCTGCGGGACGTCGGTGCCCGGTGGGCGCTCGAACTGGAGGGGCCCGCCACCTCGGACGGGGCGCACTATCGGGTCGACGCGACGCGAGCCGGCGAGCCCGTCGGCCTCGAGGTGACCTATCCCGACGGCTGGTGGCCGGAGACCACCCGCGCGTTGGAGACCTGGAACGGCGAGGCGACCCTCCGGTTGCTCGAGCACGATCCCCGAGGCGTCCGGCTGCTCGAGCGAGCCGAGCCCGAAACCTCGCTTCGCGCGGAGCCCGACGAGCGCGCGTCGCTCATGGAGGCGGCAGGCGTGTGCGAGCGACTGTGGGTTGCGGATCCTGGCGGGATCACGTCGGTGGCCACCGAGGTCCGAAGCTGGGCGTCCACGTTGGAGGCGCGGCACATCAGGGTCGGCCGGCCGTTCGAGCGGGAGATCGTGCGCGGCGCGGTGGATCTCTTCGGGACGCTGGGACCGACCCAAGGGGAGCGTCTCCTGCTGCACGGGGACCTGCACCTTCGTTCCTTCGTCCTCGCCGGCGGCAGACGCGTCGCGCTCGACCCCCAGCCGCTCGTCGGGGAATCGGCCTTCGATGCGGCGTCCCTCCTGCGGGACGCCCCGGAGGAACTGATCGTGGACGTCGACGGTGGACGCCAGCGGGTACGGCTGCGGTTCGACGTGTTGACCGAGCGCCTGCGATGCAACCCGGGACGGATCCGCGGGTGGGCCTTCGCGACCTCGATCGACCACGCCGTGTGGTGCTGCGAGCAGGGCGACCAGGCGCTCGGAGCCACCGTCGTCGAGGTTGGGCGGATGATCCGGGCCCTCGACGTCTGAGCCCGTTCCGACCGCCCCGGTAACACCGCGCCGGGTGCGGCACACTGTAGGGACGATGGAGATGGAAGATCGAACGGAGGTTCCCGTGTCTACCGAAACCGCGACCTTCGGCGCCGGCTGTTTCTGGGGCGTCGAGTGGGTCTACAACCGTGTCCCGGGCGTCCTTCAGGTGGTCTCCGGCTACAGCGGAGGCACCGTGGAGAACCCCTCCTACCGCCAGGTGTGTACCGGCCGAACGGGGCACGCCGAGGTGATCCAACTCGTCTTCGATCCCGATGTGGTCACGTACGATCAGCTCCTCGAGGTGTTCTGGGCGATGCACGACCCGACGCAGGTGGATCGACAGGGCCCCGATGTCGGCACCCAGTACCGGAGCGTGATCTTCGCGCACTCGCCGGAACAACGGGCGGCGGCGGAACGATCCAAGACCGAGGCGCAGATGCGGTTCGATCGCCCGATCGCGACCGAGATCACCGACTACGTCGCCTTCTATCCGGCCGAGGACTACCACCAGCACTACTACGAGCGGACCGGACACGAGCCTTACTGCCACGTCCTTCCGGCCGGGCTCCTCGAGCAGTTGGGGTTGGTCGGTCAGCCGCGGTAACCGACCACCTTGTGCGAGCTGTCGCACAGGGGTTGGCAGCGGGACTCGCCACAGCGGCAGAGGGAGACGCGGTCGCGCGGCGACAGCTCCTGATCGCCGTACGTGATCGCGGCGTTTCCGGCGACCCGGACCGGCCCGTCCGGCTTCAGCGCGAGCGCCGGCGGGCCGGCTGGGTCCGGCACATCCCACGCGTACGGTGCCGGTTCGGGTCCGGTGGGAGGCTGCTCGTCGAAGCAGCCGTACGGCGCGCTTCGGTCGCAGAGGGGCATCCGCGAGGACCGAGCGCACCGGCAGATCGCGTACGCGCCCGAAAGCGTGGCGACCGGTTCGATCCGCCAGGCATCGCTGGCGTGTTGGAGGCGGCCGAGGAGCAGACCGTCCACGAGCATCGGGCCGCCGAGCACTATCCGGATCCTCGGCTCCATCGGAAAGACGCTAGCAGCGCCAGACCTCGCACTCGGTAGAGCGCAACCCGACGGTGTCGTAGGCTCACCCGATGGCGGAGGAACGCAAGCTTGTTTCGGTTCTGTTCGTCGACATCGTCGATTCCACGGCCCATGCCGAGCAGAGCGACCCCGAAGACGTCCGCGAGCGTCTGCAGCTGTTCTTCGAGACATTCCGAGCCAGGGTCGAGCGGTTCGGTGGCGTCGTCGAGAAGTTCATCGGCGACGCCGCCGTGGCGGTCTTCGGCGCGCCGCTCGCTCACGGCGACGATGCCGAGCGCGCCGTGCGATGCGGGATCGCCGTGCTCGAGGACATCGACTCCCTCGATCCCAACGGGGCGGCCGCTGGCATGCGGGTCCGCGGCGCGGTGAACACCGGTGAGGCGATCGTGTCCCTCGGGTCCAACCACGAACGCGGCGAGGCGCTCGCGACCGGCGACGTCGTCAACACCGCTGCGAGGCTCCAGAGCGCGGCCCCGCCGGGAGGGCTCGTCGTCGGCGAAGAGACGTACCGAGCCACGCGACGAACGATCCGGTACGACGACCTTCCCTCCGTGGACGCCAAAGGCAAGCGCGAGCCGGTCGCCGCTTGGCTCGTCGTCGGCGGGGGGACAGCCCCCGCGCGTCCTACGACCGGGTTCGTCGGCCGCAAACGCGAGCTCGAGGTCCTCGCCTCGACGTGGGACCGCGTTGTCGACGGGCGACGGCCGCACCTCCTCACGGTGCTCGGTCCTCCGGGGATCGGGAAGTCCCGGCTCGGCAAGGAGTTCCTCGCGAGGGTCGAGGCCGGCGGCGCCCGGACCGTAAGCGGCCGATCCCTCCCCTACGAGGAGCAGACCGGCTATCGCGCCAGCACAGAGCAGGTGCGGACCGTCGCCGGCATCCTGGTCTCGGATCCGCCGGCCCTCGCACGCACGAAACTGATGGACGCGTTGCCGGATCTCGTGACCGAGCCCGAGATCGACGAGATCGGACGCTACCTGTCCTTGCTGCTCGGTCTCGGGACGGACGATCGATCCGAGGACAAGACGCCGATGTTCTTCGCGGTGCGCCGGGTGGTCGAGGGCCTCGGGGCACAGGGGCCCACCGTGCTCGTCTTCGAGGACGTCCATTGGGCCGAGACGAGCCAGCTCGAGCTCCTCGAGTACCTCACGACGCACGTTCGCGACGTGCCCATCGCCTTCCTCGCTCTCGCGCGCGCCGAACTCCTCGACACGCGGCCGACATGGGGGGCAGGCCTGCTATCGCACACGACGATCCCGCTCGAGCCACTGTCGGCCGAAGACGCGGCGGCGGTCGCGACCGCGGCGCTTGGCGACCCCGCCGACGCGTCGGCGACCGTCCGGCAGCTGATCGAAGTGGCCGAGGGCAACCCACTGTTCATCGAGGAGCTGGCGGCAGCCGTCGCCGAGGGCGCGCATGCCGCGACGGCCCTTCCGAGCACCGTCCGCGAAGCGATCGCCTCGCGCATCGACATCCTGCCGGCCGAGCAGCGTACGGTCCTCCTCGACGCGGCCGTGATCGGCAAGTCGTTCTGGCGTGGCGCGCTCGCGGCGATCGGGGACGAGCAGCATCTCGATCCGATCCTGGACGAGCTCGAGGCCCGGGACCTGATCCGGCGCGAGCCAACGAGCCGCGTGGAAGCGGATCGGGAGTTCGCGTTCAAGCACATCCTGATCCGCGAGGTCGCTTACGGGACGCTGCCGAGGGCGGCCCGGCGGGAGCGGCACGCCGCGGTCGCGAAGTACTTGGAGCAGCAGGCGGGCGACGCGCCGGACATCGCCTGGTTCCTCGCCCACCACTGGCGGGAGGCCGGCGAGAACGGGAAGGCCGTCGAGTACTTGATCGCGGCTGCCGAGCGGGCGCAGCAGGCCTTCGCGAAGGACGAGGCGATCGCGCTGTTCGACGAGGCACTCGAGCTCTCGCTCGAGCCGGCGGATCGCAACCGCGTCCGGCTGATCCGGGCCTTCGCGCTCTCCGACCTGGCCGACTACGAGGCGGCCGCGCACGAGCTTGACGAGCTGATCCCGGCGCTCGAGGGCGAGGACAAGATCGACGCGCTGATCGGACGCACGCGCGCGGCGATCTGGACGGAGCAGTTCGACGTAGCCATGGCGAGCGCGGAACGCGCCCGCGAGCTCGCCGAACGCACCGGCGACGTCGTCCGGGTGGCGCCGGCGATCGGGTTCGTCTGCGGCGTCCAGACGATGACGGGGAAGATCGACGACGCGATCGCACACGGCGAGGACGCGCTCAGCAGGTGGGTCTCGGGCACCCGAGGGAGCGACTTCGCCACACTGAAGGAGTTCCTGTCCGACTGCTACTACTGGGCGGGCGAGTACGCCAGATCCGAGGCGCTCGCGCGCGAGGCACACGAGCTCGGCGGGACGACGCACAACGTGAACGCACTGATGCGCGGCGGCGGCTGGCGCGGCGTCGCGTTGGCCGGGATGGGTCGCACCGAGGAATCTATGACGCTCCTCGAGATGCTGATCGAGACCGCGGAGCGGATCGGGCGACCGAGGTTCGCCGCGCCGGCCCTGAACTACTCCACGCAGAACTTCCGCGATCTCTACCTCCTGGACGAAGCCAGGACGCGGAACGAGCGGGCGATCGAGGTCGTGGGCCGCGAGGGCGAGTACGGGATGCCCGGGATGCAGGGACAGATCGACCTGCTCATCACCGATCTGATGCAGGGCGACGCGGGCCGGGTGCAACGGGAATGGCCGAAGCTGTGGGACCAGGCGATCAACGGGTCGGCCTGGAGACCCTGGCTCGGCGGGTGCCGCCTCGCGTTCGTCCGCGCCAGGCTTGCGCAGGAGGCCGAGGACGCGGAGGAGACCGTCGGAGCGGCGACCGACGCGATCGAGCGCGCCGAGCGGATCCATCGTCGGAAGTACGCGGCGATGTCACGCGTGATCCTCGGTGAGGCGCTCTTGGCGCTCGGACGAGCGGATGAGGGCCTCAGGGAGCTCCAAGCCGCGGTGGCTGGAGCGGATCTCCTCGAGACCCCGAACCTTCGGTGGCAGCACCGCGTCGCGCTCGGCAGGGCGCGGTACACGACCGGCGATGACGATGGCGCCGCGAACGCGTACCGCGAGGCCGCCGACGTGATCCGATCGTTCGCCAACTCGCTGACCCCCGAGCACGCGGCTTCGTTCCTCGGCGCCGAACCTGTCCGCGGCACGCTCGCGGCCGCCGGCTGAGTCGACGCCAGATGGAGCGGTTCCGGTTCGCGATCCGCGACGGTCGCGGCCGCCCGTACGAGCAGGTCCGCGACCACATCGCCACACTGATCGTGCGCGGCTCGTTGCTGCCTGGCGATCGCCTGCCTCCGGTCCGCGCCTGCGCCGAACAGTTGGGCCTCGCGCCGAACACGATCGCCCGGGCGTACCGCGCCCTCGAGGACGACCGCTGGATCGTCGGGCGCGGTCGGGCTGGGACGTTCGTCACCGACCGTCTGCCGCGTCGCCCGGCCGCGCCCGACGACGCCCTGGCGCGGGCGGCCGCCGCCTATCTCCGGCGCGCCGAACAGCTCGGGTTCGACCAGGCGGCGGCCGCCCGCGCCCTCCGCCGCTCAGGCTGAGTCCCCCGTCCGACCGGATCGTGCGCCTGTTCGAACTCGAACCAGCTCGCGGGGCAATCTTCCTTCGTCGGGCCAGAGGGACACCATATACTCTTCGAACACATGTTCGACGCTGACGACCTCAATCCTGAACAGCTGGCCGCGGCCACCCACGGCGAGGGACCCCTGCTCATCGTTGCCGGTGCCGGCACCGGGAAGACGACGACGCTCGCAGCACGGGTCGCCTGGCTCGTCGCCGAGCGCGCGACCGCTCCGGAACGGCTCCTGTTGCTCACGTACAGCCGGCGCGCGGCGAAGGACCTGCTCGGCCGCGCGCAGCGGATGACCGGGCGCGCCGACGCCGGCCGGGTGTGGGGCGGGACGTTCCACGCGGTCGCGAACCGGCTCCTGCGGATCCACGGCCGGGCGCTCGGACTGTCTCCGGCGTTCACCGTCCTCGATCAGGCCGACGGGGCCGACGTGATGAACCTCCTGCGGGAAGAGCTCGGGTTCGCTGCGCGGGGTCGGCGCTTCCCGCGGAAGGACACGCTCGCGGCGATCCATTCGCGCGTCGTCAACGCGGGGGTCAAGCTCGACGACGTCGTCCAACGGTGGTACCCGTGGTGCGTCGACGACGTCGACGGGATCCGGCTGATCTTCCGCGCCTACGTCGAACGCAAGCGCGCCCAGCAGACCCTCGACTACGACGATCTGCTCCTGTTCTGGAAGGCGCTCGCCGGATCACCTGTGGCCGGACCGCAGCTCGCGCAGATGTTCGACCACGTCCTCGTGGATGAGTACCAAGACACGAACGCGATCCAGGCCGACATCCTCGCGGCGATGCGGCCTGCCGGAACGGACCGCAATCTGACGGTCGTGGGGGACGACGCCCAGGCGATCTACGGGTTCCGTGCGGCGACCGTCCGCAACATCCTGGAATTCCCGGACCGGTTCCCGGGCGCGACCGTCGTGAAGCTCGAACGGAACTACCGTTCGACCCCCGCGATCCTCCGATTGTCGAACGCGGTGATCTCGCTCGCAGCGGAACGCCACGACAAGTCGCTCTGGACCGAACGCACCGACGGCGAGCGCCCGGCACTGAGCGCGTGCGTCGACGATGCCGACGAGGCGGAAGCGGTCTGTCGCTCGGTCCTCGAGCACCGCGAGCGCGGCGTGCCACTGAAGGAACAGGCCGTGCTCTTCCGCGCAGCGCACCATTCCGATCGCCTGGAGATCGAGCTCCTCCGTCGCAACATCCCGTTCGTGAAGTACGGCGGGTTGAAGTTCCTCGAGGCCGCGCATGTGAAGGACGCGCTCGCGCTCCTGCGGATCCTCGAGAACCCCCTGGACGAGGTCGCGTGGTTCCGGGTCCTGCAGCTCCCCGAGGGGATCGGACCGACGGCGGCGCGGAACGTGATGAACGACCTGGGTCTGATCGCATCGGACGATCCGTCCACGCCGTTGCGACGTTTCCTCGAGGAGCCCGTCTCGGTCCCGAAGGGCGCCGGCGACGGGATCCGCGAGCTCCGGTCGGCCCTGGCCGGTTGTCGGGACGAGGCATCGATGGCCCCGGCCGCGCAACTGGACCGGCTGCGGGCGTATCTCGAACCCGTGATCGCTCGGAAGTACGACGCGCCGGGTCCCCGATCCGCCGACCTCGAACAGCTCTCCTTCCTCGCTCGCGGGTACGAGTCACGCGGCCGGTTCCTCGCCGAGCTCACGTTGGATCCGCCCGCTTCCACCGCGGACCTGGCGGGGGCGCCGCTGCTCGATGAGGACTACCTGATCCTTTCCACGATCCACTCGGCGAAGGGGCTCGAATGGGACGTCGTGCACGTGATCCACGCGTCCGACGGCAACATCCCGAGCGACATGGCCACCGGTGACGACGATGAGCTCGAGGAGGAGCGTCGCCTGCTGTACGTCGCGCTCACCCGCGCACGGAACGCGCTGACGGTCTCGTATCCCCAGCGCTACTACCGTCGGCAGAAGCCCCGCGACGACATCCATATGTACGGGCTGGTGTCGCGGTTCCTCGATCCCGACGAGGTTCGCGTCCATCTTGACGTGATCGGGCCGGTCGTCGATGTCCGCGACGACCACCTCGCACCCGTCACCGGTACGGCCGGGGTCGACGCCTACCTCGCCGACCTCTTCGGGTAAGACGTCCGGACCTCGCTCTTCAGGAACCTCTCGATGTCTCGCGCGTCCTCGTCGATGCGGCGACGCGTGGTGCGATCCAACCCTCCGAACGGGCTGACCTCCACACGGAGCCCGTCGGTCACCCGCTCGCTGCTCCACGTCCCCACGGCCCTGCCATCCGCGAGGACCACCGGGTGCAGCCATCCCCCGCCGCGCTGGATCGTCTTCCACCGCGACATGGGTGCGATCAGCTGCCGGTCCTTCCACCCGAGCAGGTACTCGTCGAAGGCGGGGAGCAGCCTGATCACCTCCGTCGCGGGCGGCGGGATCGCCCGTCGCAGCGCCCACCGCGGCCCGCGCTCCGTCCGCACCTCGACCAGGCGATCCTGCAGGCCGCGCCACGCGCGGCGCGCATCGGCCTGAGCGATCCCCGACCACGCCGCCAGGTCCGCGGGCTCGGCGGGCGCGTGCGCACGGAGGTAGCGCACGGCGAGCTCGTTCACCGCGCCGTCCGGGTCCACCTTCGTCACCGGTCGCTCGAGCCAATCCCTGACGAGCACGAAGCATCGTTCGCCATCGCGGTCGGGGCCGTAGCAGATCACGCCCTCCGCGGCCGCCAACCACACGAGGTGCGCGATCGCCTGGCCTTCGGTGCGGATCCCCTGGCGCCGCAGTCGCTCCGCGATCTCCCAGCGCAGCAGCGGCCCCTCACGCGCCAGCGTCCGCTCGATCGAACGGACCCCCTTCGCCGGTTTGCTGCCCCTGACGCCCTCTTGCCGGAGGCGTCGGTGAGCGTTCGCGATCCGTCGCTCGATCACGAGAGGCACCAGCCACGCGTGATCCTCGGCCGCGAGCAGATGAAGGGTGCCGCGCATGGCCCAGCAGAGGACGATCGAGCGATCCCGGGTCCGAGCGCGGTCGACTGCGGCTGCGGTCAGCCCGGCACTCCGTGCTCGGAGCGCAAGGCTCGCGGCCGGGAGGACCTGGGCCTGCACACCGGCCAGATGGGAGACGAGGTCGGCCACGGAGCGTCCACCCGGTTGGTGCAGGAGCTGCGCAGCTACTCGCGCACGGCGTACCCGCTCGTCGCTGAGGGACGCCGCTCGGACCATGCGACCCGAGTCTACGGAGACGTCCTGACTGGGACATCGTGCCCCGAGTTGCGCGTTCGCGCGCGCTGCCCCAGGATGCCCTGCACGAACCATCCGTCGCCCAACGAGAGGAGTCGGACATGAACGACGAGATGAAAGAGGCCTCCGAACAGGCCGGCGAGGACGCGATCGAAGAGGCAGTCGCCGCGGAGGCGCTCCACGAAGATGCGGTCGAGAAGGCCACGGAAGCTGCGGTGCTGATGGAAGCAGCCCAAGAGCTGGCGTCCGAGGCCGTCGTCGAAGAAGCCGTCGCGGAAGAGCTCGCGGACGAGGCGATGACCGACGCCGCCGTGGCGGACGCGCTGGCCGACGACGCGGAAGAGGAGTAACGACGCACGGGCGCCGGAGGCGAGCGTCCCGGCCCCTATCCTTGCTGCGTGGCCCGCGCCGTTCTGATCGATCTCTACGACACCCTCGTCGCCAGCGATTGGCATCTGTGGCGGGATCTCCTCGCCAGCCACGTCGGCATGGATCCGGACACGCTCGGACGTGCCTTCGACCGGACGCGACCTGAGCGGAGCGTCGGCGCGTTCGCGACCGAAGCGGACGACACCCGAGCGGTGCTGGAGGCCGCCGGCCTCACCCACGATGCGGAACAGGTTCGGGAACTCGTCCGGATCGAGCGGGAGTTCATGACGACGGGCATCCGCTTGTTCGAGGACTCGATCCCCACGGTGCGGGCGCTTCGAGCGGACGGGGTGAAGACAGCGCTCGTCAGCAACTGTTCGCACAACACCCGGCCGGTCGTCGCTCGTCTCGGGCTGGAGCAAGAGTTCGACGCGCTGATCCTGTCGTTCGAGGTCGGAGCTCGGAAGCCGCAACCCGCGATCTACCGAGCCGCGCTCGATGCGGTCGGCAGCGACGCCGCGGGCGCGATCTTCGTCGACGATCAAGCGGACTACTGCGACGGTGCGCGTACGGTGGGGATCGATACGCGCCTGATCATCCGCCCCGACGCCCATCCGCCCGAAGGGTTCGCATCATCGACGAACGGCCACCGCGTGATCCCCGATCTCGCCGCGCTGCTCCGTTGACGTCACCAGACCGAGATCAATGGCAGGAGGCCATGCCTGCGTCGATGAAGCCGGTCGGCTGACCGGCCGCAGGGACCCACCGCCATGAGTAGCCGTCGGCTCCGAGCGTCATGGACAGGATGCCCATGGCGTCGGCTTGTCCGGTGACGAACGTCGGCGGTCTGGTCGACGGACTGCCGAGCGCGTTGGTGTTCCTCCCACCGGTCCCGACGATGAACTCCACGATCCCGTGGGCCGGGTCGAAGGTGCCGTCGGCGTCCATCGGCAGATAGCGCTGGTAGTTGTGGTTGTGCCCCGTCAACACCACATCGGCGCCGGCCCGTTGGAGCAGTCTCCAGAACGGTTTCGAACGGTCGTAGTCGAAGGACTGGACCCACGCGTTGTTCTGATACTTCTCCCAATCGAACAGCGGGTGGTGCCAGAACGCGAGCGTGCAGGGGTACTGGCTGTTCGGATGCGCTGCCAGATCCGCTTTCAGCCACGAGTACTCGGGCGTGCCCGGGCCGCACGGAGCCCCGGTGTACGGGCTGCAGATCGCGCTGTTCAGGGCGATCACGTGCCAGGAGCCGAGGTCGAACGAGTACCACCCGTCGACACTCCGGGCGACGTCACCGAAGTAGCGGAAGTAGCCTGCCGCGTCGGCTGTCCCGTACTCGTGGTTCCCTGGAACCGGATACGTGATGGGCAGCAGGCGACCGAAGAACGCATCGTAGTTCTGGATGAAGTCCCCGTACCGGCCGTACTCGTACTGCTCGTCCCCGAGCGCGAGGAAGGCATCGTAGCCGTGTCCGGCGATCAGGTTCGAGACGTCGTCGTACTGGCACACGTGGACGTTGTTGCCGGGCGGGTTCTTGCAGGCGATGTCGCCGACGGCGGCGATCACCGGCGCATCCACCGATGTCGACCTTGCCGGAACGGCTCGCGCCGCCGGCGACACGAGCGCTCCGAACGCTCCGATCGCGACGACGAACAACAGCATCCTCCGGCGCATCAAGCCCTCCCCATGGTGTGACCTGCGTGGTGACGCTAGCGAGCTTCCTGCGGAAGGGTCAAGTGACCGAGAAAGACCTCACGAAGACAGGAACACCGAGAGGATGGCCGCGTACAAACACGCGGCCGCACCGATCGTCGCCGCGTGCCAGATCTCGTGGTAGCCGAACGTCCGCGGCCATGGGTTCGGCCGATGGAGGGCCAAGACGAGCGCACCACCCGAGTACAGGAGACCGCCCGCGACCATGAGCGCGAGCTCCGTGGTCGTCAAGTCGCGCACGAAGGCGGGGAACACGATCACGGCGACCCATCCCAGGCCCAAGTAGAGGAACCCGGACAGCACGTGCAGGTCGACCCGGTAGAGCTTCGTCGCGATCCCGATCGCGGCGCCGGTCCACACGATCGCGAGCACGACGATGGTCGCCGCGCCGTGGAGCACGAGCAGACAGAACGGGGTGTAGGTGCCCGCGATCAGCACGAAGATCGTCGCGTGATCGAGCGTGCGCATGCGCTCACGCCCGACCTCGCTCCACATCCCCAGGTGGTAGGCGGCGCTCACGCCGAACTGGGACGAGAGCGCCAACCAATAGATCGCCGCGGCGACCACTGCCTTCGGACCGGTGGCCGACAGGACGAGCACGAACCCGGCCGGGATGGACACGAAGAACGCGACCTCGTGGAGGCGGCCGCGCAGGCGCGGCTTCGGCCGGTCGGGCAGGGATCCCCTTGTGTCGGAACCCACCTCTCGAGCGTACGCCCCCGGTCCCCTATGCTGATGTCGTGATGTACGGTCACCGCCGACCGCCGCTGAGCACGCTCGTGACGGCAGCGGCCTTCGGCGCGGTGGCCGGCCACGCCGTCACATACATGGTCGCGATCCCCGATCCCGCGACCCGTCAGCTCTTCCTCGCAGCGACGGGTCATGGGTACCTGCCCGCCGTCGTTCCCGCCGCCTCGATCCTGGGCATCTTCGCCGCGCTCTCGACGGTGATCCGGCACCTCGGCGGCGACCGCGAGACGTATCCCACCGACAGATGGACCTGGGATCGCACGATCGGGACCATCGGTTTCCTCCAATGCGGCATCTTCCTCACCCAGGAGACCATCGAACGGGTCGCCGTCGGTGCTCACCCGGCGACCCTCTTCCACGATCACGTCCTTCCGATCGGCCTGCTCGTGCAACTCGGGGTCGCCGTCGTGATCACCCTGGTGCTGTTCGCGCTTGGGCGAACGGTCGAGGTGGTCGCCGCGGCCCTCTCACGGCGGGCTCCCGCCCCTCACGAGGGCCGGTCCTTCGCAGCGGTCCCCATGAGCGGTCTCCGCTCCCGCCTGGTAGCCGTCGCCGGCTCCATCCGAGCACCGCCCGCGCTCGCGTCCTCCTCGCTCGTCTGAGCGTCGCACCGTCACGGCGGCGTGGCCGCTCATCTCGTGGAAGGATCGCCATGAAACGTGTCATCACGCTGCTGGTGCTCGGTGTGGCCACGGTCGGGGCGGCAGCGGTCTTCGCTCCGGCCGCCTCAGCGCACGAAGCGCGCACCGTCAACGGCTACCACTGGCTGGTGGGGTTCGGCGACGAGCCCACCTACGCCGGCTTCCAGAACTCCGTGGTCCTCTTCCTCAACACACCAAGTGGCAAGCCCGTGCTGAACATCGGGAACAAGCTCCACGTCACGGTGGAGACGGGGAACGCGAAGAGGACGTTCAGCCTGGAGCCCTCGTTCGACCCAGACTCCGGCCTCGGGACCAAGGGCGAGTTCGACGCGTTCTTCATCCCGACCACCCCGGGCCCGTACACGTTCCACTTCACCGGGAACCTCGGTGGGCCGGTCGACGAAAGCTTCACTTCGAGCCCGGCAACCTTCGCCACCGTGGAAGATCCCTCGCAGATCCAGTTCCCGGTGCAGGTCCCGTCCACGTTGGAGCTGAGTCAGAAGCTCGACCGGGAGATCGTCCGAACGACGGCAGCGATCGCGGGCGCCCAAAGTGACGCGCAGACCCATGCGGACAGCAAGGCGAACATCGTGCTCATCGTCGCCATCGTTGGGGTCGTACTGGGGCTCGCGGGGCTCGGGTACGGCATCGCAACGAGCCGCAAGCGGGCCTAACGATGGTGCGGCGCTTCTTCGTCTCGGCGCTCATCGCCGCTGCGGCGTTGGTCATGCTGACCGGCGTCGCCGGCGCGCACGCGCTCCTGAAGTCCTCCGTCCCGGCGGCGGGGGCCGATCTGACGGTGGCGCCGCACCAGATCCTGCTTGCGTTCACCGAGCCACCCGACCCCACGCTGTCGCTCGTCACGCTGGTGACCTCGAGCGGAGCGACCGTCGATACCGGCAAGGCTCAAGCCGTCCCGGGCTCGTCGACGGAACTTCAGCTGAGCGTGCCGCAGATCCCCAATGGCGTCTACACCGTGAACTGGCGGACGGTGTCGAAGACCGACGGCCACGTGACCGGCGGCTCGTTCGCCTTCGGCATCAACACCGTTCCATCGTCGACGACGTCGAACACGACGGTGCCCGCCTCACCCTCGCCGACCGTGCCGGCGCTCGTGAGCCGATGGCTGCTCTTCGTGGGTCTGGCCCTCTTGGTCGGGGGCGCCGCCGTGCGGACGATCGTGCGCCTCACGCCGTCTCGACGCGCGACAAGGACTCTGCTGCTCGGTGGAGTGACGATCGCTGCCGTCGGGTTAGTGGGTTCCCTCGTCGAGGAGGCGCACGCGATCGGCTCGACACTCCCGGCGCTCGCGAAGGCCTCCACCAGCCGGCCCGACGAGTTCCTGGGCGCGACGATCATCGTGCTCGCGGTGATCGCGGCGGCCCTGATCCGGCGCGACACCCGTGGCCTCTGGCTCGCGCTCGGCATGACGGGGATCCTCGCGATGCTGATCCTCGCGATCGGCAGTCACGCGGACAACCCTTCGCGATGGCGCTGGTTCAACCTCGGCGTCGAGTGGGCGCACCTCGTTGGCGTCGGGACCTGGATCGGCGGGCTCGTGTGGTTGTTCGCCTCGATCCGTGGCGGGGTGGATGACGATGCGACCCGGCGTGAGGGCATCGTGCGATTCTCGAAGATGGCCGCCGTCGCGCTTGCCGTTGTCGCGGGGAGCGGCCTCGGGCGTGCCCTGGACGAGCTGAACGGCCTGCATTCGCTCTGGTCGACGAGCTTCGGCAAGACGCTGATCGTGAAGGTGGTCTTGTTCGGTGTATTGCTCACTTTCGGTGCGCTGAACCACTACCGGCTCGTCCCCAGGATCCGCTCCGAGGGAACCGGGATCGGAGCGCTCGCGCGGTCGGTGCGGGTCGAGTTGGCGGTCGCCGCGGCGACGATCTTCGCCGGCGTCCTGCTCAGCCAGCTCCCCCCGGCGTCCTATGCCTCCACCCCGTCGGCACCGACCGAAAGCGCGATCGTCGTCACGGGCTCTGACTTCGGGACGACCGTGCGGCTCCAGCTGCAGATCTCGCCCGGCGTGATCGGCTCGAACACGTTCGACGCGCAGGTGGTCGACTACGACACCGGGGCGCCGGTGACCGTGCGGTCCCTCGTGTTGAACTTCACGCTCCCATCCAACCCCGACATCGGAGGATCGAGCCTGAGCTTGAAACGCTCGGGCTCCGACTGGAACGGAACCGGCACCAACCTGTCGGTGACGGGCACGTGGTCGATCGCGGCCGTCGTGCAGGAGCAGAAGGGAGCGGTGAGCATCCCCCTGAAGGTGACGCCGAAGCTTCCACCCGAGCAGATCTCGACGATCGCCGGGAACCCGACGCTGTACACGATCACGCTCGGTGGCGGCCTCACCGTGCAAACCTATGTCGACCCGGACACGGCGGGCGTCGCCAACGTGCACTTCACGTTCTTCCAGGCCTCGGGCACGGAACAGCCGATCGCGTCGGCGAGCGCGACCCGGACGGATCCGGCGGGGACGACGTCGGGGATGAAGCTCATCCGGTTCGACCCGGGTCACTTCGCGGCGAACACACGCCTCACACCAGGAACCTGGACGTTCACGATCCAAGCCAAGACGACGGCGGGGGTCCCACTGACGGCGTACTTCACGCAACCGATCAGCTAGCCGCAGGAAGCCGTATCGGGTGTCGTCCGACACAGCCATCGGAATAGACTCGCTCGCCATGGTCGAGAAGATCCCGAACAAGCTGTACGAGCGCGAGCTGACGCGGCTGCAAGAAGAGCTCGTGAAGATGGAGGAGTGGATCTACGACTCCAAGGCGCGGGTCGCGGTCGTGTTCGAAGGACGGGACGCCGCGGGCAAGGGAGGCGTGATCAAGCGCATCACGGAACATCTGAACCCCCGCATCACGAAGCACGTCGCGCTGCCCAAGCCGACCGAACGCGAGCAGGGCGAGTGGTACTTCCAGCGCTACATCGCCAACCTCCCCACCGGCGGCGAGACCGTCCTGTTCGATCGCTCCTGGTACAACCGCGCCGGCATCGAGCACGTGCTGGGGTTCTGCACCCCGCAGCAGTACCAGCGTTTCCTCAGGCAGTGCCCGATCTTCGAGCGGCTCCTCGTGGAGGACGGCGTCGTCCTGATCAAATACTGGTTCTCCGTATCGGACGAAGAGCAGGAGCGCCGGTTCCGCAAGCGCGTCGACGATCCGATGCGACGGTGGAAGCTCTCCGACACCGACCTGTACGCCCGATCGAGGTGGGTCGACTACTCACACGCGAAAGACGAGATGTTCGTCCACACCGACATCCCCGAAGCGCCGTGGTTCGTCGTGGAAGCAGACGACAAGAAGCGTGCCCGGCTCAACTGCATCGCTCACCTGCTCTCACGGATCCCGTGGGAGCCGAAACCGGAACCGAAGATCGATCTCCCGCCGCGCCAGTCCGACGACGGCTACGTCCGCCCGCCCAAGGACCTGTACACGTACGTTCCCGATCACGCCGCGACGCTGCTGGGCTAGGTCTTCACACCAGATCGTCGACGACGTCCGCCACACCTTTGCGGATCCCGGTGATGAAGGGGACCTCCACCTTCACGTAACGGCGAGCCTCGGTCTCCCGCAGCCGGCGGATCACCTCGACGATCGAGTCGAGCGTCGGCGACTCGAAGGCAAGGATCCACTCCCAGTCGCCCAGCCCGAAGGCGTTCGTCGTGTTGCCAAGCACCTCGGGGAACTCGCGGCCCGCCGCGCCGTGGTCCCGGAGCAGGGCGGCGCGCTCCTCCTTCGGAAGGAGGTACCACTCCGGCGTTCGGACGAAGGGGTACACGCACAGGTACGTCTGCGGAGGATCGCCTTTGACGAACGCGGGTCGGTGATCGGGAGCGAACTCGGCAGGCTTGACGACCCCCATGAACGTCCACGCGAGCGTCAACCGGTCACCAAGCTCGGTCCGCCGGAACTCGATGACGGCTCGCTGCAGCTCTTCGGCGGAGCCGGCCGACAGCCACAGCATCAGGTCGGCGTCCGATCGGAACCCGACGGTCGAATACGTGCCGCGCACGCGGACGTCGTCTCCCCAACGCTTGAAGAGCTCTTCGAGCTCTCCCACCGCACGGGCTCGGTCCTTCTCGTCGGCGAACCGGTCCCGCAGCTCCCTCGTCGCAGCGAAGACCGGATAGAGCGTGTAGATCGTCTCGGTCATGCGGTCCGCTCCTTGCGTGTCCCATCGACGAAATGCCGCGCGGCCTCGGCGACCTCCGTGGCGCCGCGGACGCACCCGGCGACGTCGATCCCGTCGAAGGCCTGTCCGCTCACGAAGATACCCGGCGGCAGATGCTCCCGGATGCGAGCGACCCGCTCGAGGTGTCCCAGGAGGTAGCGCGGCACCGCATCCGGCCAGCGGACCACGGAGGCGCCGTCGGCCTCCTCCGGGAACGGGAGGAGGGCGGCGAGGTGGCTCGTGCACGCGCGGACGATGTCCTCATCGTCCGCGTCGAGCACGTCGTCTTCGCCGGCCCCGCCGACGGTGCAGCGGACGATGGCACGCGATCCGAAGGCCGTTTCCGGCCACGTCGCCGAGACGAGCCCGCACGCGACCATCGGAGCCGCACCCCGCGGGACCACGAAGCCGGTGCCGCTGGGGAGCTGCTCCGCACTTCCCTCCGGATAGACGAGCAGCACGACGCCGACAGAGACGACGGGGATCTGCGCCAGATCGGCGGACACGTCGCGGGCGACCGGCTCCAGCAACCGCCGCGTCGTTGCGGGGTCGACCGTCAAGACGACCGCGTCCGCATGGAGGGGACCGGATGCGGTGCGGAGCGTCCACCGGTCGTCCTCGCGCGCGATCGCTTCCACGCGCGAACCCGATCGCAGCCGGTCACCGGCTCGTCCGGCGAGCTCGTCGGTGAGTCGTGCGGCCCCGTCCCGGGGGCGCACGAACATGGGGGGCCGAGGTCCGCCGACCTTCGCATCGCGAAGGGCGGCTTGCGCCCCCCGGATCAGGGAGCCTTGCGCCCGCTCCCAGCGATGCAGCTCGGGGAACGTCGCGTCGGCCGACAACGTGTCGACGTCGCCGCCGAACAGACCCGAGAGCAGCGGCGCGAGCGCCCGGTCGGTGGCCTCGTCCCCAAGGCGTCGCCGCAGGAGTCCGCCGAGCGTCTCGTCCCCGTCCTCGCGCCGCTTCCGGATCACGAGGTCGCGGAGCGCTCGACGCCGGCCCCGACCGGAGAGACCTCGCCAGTGGAAGAGGTCGCCGAGGTCCCCCGGGATCCCGAACGCGGTGCCCGCCGGATAGGGAACAAGCCCGCCCCGGGTCCACAGCCAGGTGCCGGTCGCCGCCGGCCTCGCCGTCTCGATCCCGAGCTCGCGGCAGAGCTCCATCGCCCACGGCTTCCGCCCGAGGAACGAATCGGGGCCGGCATCCAACGGGATGCCGGCCACCTCCACCGTCCGCAGCGTCCCACCGGGACGCTGCGATGCCTCCAGCACCACGACGTCGATCGACGGATCGGCCACCTGCAGCCGGAAGGCGGCCGTGAGACCGGTGACCCCTGCGCCGACGACGGCAACGCGGGTCGGCGCGTCAGCCATCGCGTTCGGATCGCGCATGCACCAGGTCGACCAATCGCTGCAGGGACTCCACCGGCGTGTCCGGCAGCACGCCGTGTCCGAGGTTGAACACGTGACCCGCCCGGCCGCCCGCGCGATCGAGGACGTCGATCGCCTGGTGCTCCACGACCTCCCACGGCGCCAAGAGCACCGCGGGATCGAGGTTGCCCTGGATCGCGGTCGCGCGCCCCAGCCGTTCCCACGCACGGTCCAGCGGGGTCCGATGATCGATCCCGATCGCGTCGCCGCCGGCATCCCGCATCAGCTGAAGGAGCTCGGACGTTCCCACGCCGAAATGGATCACCGGCACCGCGAGATCGACGATCCCCTCGAACAACCGGCGCATGTGCGGCAGGACGTTCGAGCGGTAGTGGGCGGGCGCGAGCGCCCCCACCCAGGGATCGAAGACCTGCAGGGCGCTCGCGCCCGCCCCCACCTGGGCTCGGAGATGGGGCACGACCACATCCACGAGGGCCTGCATCAGGGCGTCCCACGTAGCCGGATCGGCGAACATCAGCGCCTTCGTCCGCGCGTGATCGCGGCTCGGGCCCCCTTCCACCAGATAGCTCGCGAGGGTGAAGGGCGCGCCCGCGAAGCCGAGCAACGGCACGTCGAGCTCACCGGCGAGGGCGCGGACCGCTTCGAGCGTGTACGGCTCGTCGGCCTCGGGCTCCAACGCACGGAGACGGGTGACGTCGCGACGGGATCGGAACGGCTCGTCCAACACCGGTCCGCGACCGGCCTCGATCCGGAAGGGGACCCCGATCGCGACCAGCGGCACCACGATGTCGCTGAACACGATCGCCGCGTCGAGCGGCATCCGCCGGAGGGGTTGCAGCGTGATCTCGACCGCCTCGTCCGGGGTCCGGATCGTCTCGAGGATGTCGCGGTCGCCCCGGAGCTCGCGGTACTCGGGGAGGTAGCGGCCCGCCTGGCGCATGAACCAGATCGGCGTGCGGTCGACGGGTTCTCGACGCAGCGCGCAGAGCAATCGATCGGCGGAAGGGGCCACGGGCTCCCCAGGATACGGGGGAGCCGCGGCAAGCCCGTCAGGCGAGCCCGGGCCGTTCGATCCCGAGCTCGGTCGCGCGGCCGGGTTGCATCTTCCGGCTCCGACCGGTCGCCTCCAGCACCGCGTCGATCAACCGGTCGATGTCGAACGGTTTCACGATGTAGCCCGACGCGCCCAGCTGCCGTGCGCGCTCCATGTCCTCGGCGTCCTTCTTCGCCGAACACACCACGATCGGCACCGGGTCTCCCATCGCGTGGAGGTCCTCGAGCACCGACCAGCCGTCGATCCCCGGGAGCATCACGTCCAGGATCACGGCGTCGGGGCGTTCGGACTGGATCCGCGAGATCGCGGTCCGTCCATCCGCCGCGAGGATCGGATCCACGCCCATCGCCGTCAGGTTCACGCGCAGCACGACCAGGAGATCCGGATCGTCCTCCACGATCAGCACGCGCGGCTTCAGCGTCGGCGCCATCATCCGGCCTCGCCCAGTTGCTGGTGGCGCAGCTCGATCAGCTCCGCGACGTGGGCGCGCTCCGCCTCGTAGAGGCGGGCGTTGGCGATCGCGGTGGCCGCCTGCTCGGCGAACACGGCGACGGCGCGCAGGTCGTACTCGGTGAAGGCATAGTCGGCAGCCGCGTTGACGTTCAGGACCCCGACCACCTCGTCGCGGTGGACCAACGGCAGCGACATCGCGCTCTCGACGTACGGCTCCCGGTCGGCGAGCCCCGGGAACTCCTTCGGATCGACGTGCCCTTCGATCAGCACGGGTTCACGACGGAGCGCGACGTGACCGGCGATGCCTTCGCCCAGCCGAAGGCGAGCGCCGACGGCCTCCTCCCGGCCTCGGACGCAAAGCGTCACGAGCTCGTCGCCTTCCACCAGCATCATCGAGCCGCCGTTCGCATCCAGCAGCTCGCACGCACTGCGGAGGACGGTCTCCAACAGCTCGGGGAGCTCGAGCAGCTGGTTCATCGCGCGTCCCGCATCCAGCAAGAGGGAGACCTCGTGCAGCCGGTTCGTGAGCGCCGCCGTCAGGACGCGCTCGTCCGTCAGCATCCTGGTGGCACGCCCGAGATGCACCTCCTTCTCGATCGCGTACGCGCAACACGCGGCGGCGAGCGCGATCACGGACAGACGGAGCAGGGGCTCGGAGAGCATCTGCGGCGACGACCCGGTCGGCCGCGTCACGACCATAACGCCGGCCGCGACCGACGCGATCACGATCGTCGTCACGAGCCAGAGCTGTTTGCGGCGACGTTCGACCGCCTCGAGGGACGGCGTACGGAACTCGCGGAGCCCCGCTACGCGCGCTTCTCGGCGCAGCCGGTCGCCGTCCGGAGCCTTGTCGCGATCGAACCGCACCTGGGGGGACTCCTCTCGCTTCCTGAGGTGCGTATCGGTGGCGGTTGGGGCCCCCTCAACAGGGCGAACGGGGGACCCCCGCGCGCGGGAAGAAGCGCGTCGGGCGCCTGGGGCGTTCGGGCGGATGCCGGTCAGGGCTTGATGTTCTGGTTCAGGTGGAACAGGTTGCCCGGGTCGTAGCGGCGCTTGACGTCCACCAACCGGTCGTAGTTCCCCTTGTAGTTGGCCTTGATCCGGTCTTGATCGTCGCCACTCATGAAGTTGATGTAGCCGCCTTCCTCCGAAAGGGGCGCCGTGGCCTGGTAGTAGTTGCGGACCCAGGCGATGTTGGCTTCGTTCTGGCTCGGCTCGGCCCACATGCCGGCGATCACGGTGGCGAAGTTCGCGTTCCGGTAGGCGAACGCCGTCGCGTCGGGCGCCACTCGATGCGGGGCTCCGTTGATCGGATAGATGTGCACGGTCGAGTTCACCGTCGGCACCTCCGGCCCGTGCACCCCGTGCGCGGCGATGGCCTCATCCGTGAGCTCCTCGACGAAGTTCGCCTTCCAGTAGTGCTGGAGCCCAGGAGGGACCAGGGCGTCGAACGCGCTGTTCAGGGCCGGGTACGGCATCGGCCCGACGTGCTCGGCGACGACCGGGGCCATGTCATGGAACGGCTTCAGCGCCTCCTCGCCCTCTTCGAGTGGACCGGCCCAACACGTGACCATCGCGATGAACGTGTCTCCGTGGCGCTCCTCCGGGATGAAGAGGAGCGGCGGCGCGATCTGGAAGGCGGGGAACGCGCCAAGCTGCTCCGGCGCGTCGGCGATGTGCTCGCGGTAGAACCGCAGGACGTTCTCGACCTCGCTCAGCTCGAAGAACATCGGCCCGCCGTAGATGTCTTTCACCGGATGCAGCCGGAACTCGAGCGAGGTCACGACCCCGAAGTTCCCACCCCCGCCTCGCAACGCCCAGAAGAGATCGTCGTTCTCGCGCTCGCTGGCGACCAGGAACCGGCCGTCGGCCGTCACGACGTCGGCCGAGACCAGGTTGTCGCACGACAGGCCGAACCCGCGTGCCAGGTATCCGATGCCTCCCCCGAGCGTCAGGCCCGCGACCCCGGTCGTCGAGATGATCCCCCCGGTCGTCGCCAAGCCGAACGGATACGTCGCGGCGTTGAAGTCGCCCCACGTCGCCCCGCCCTCGGCCCGCGCCGTCGCAGATGCGGGATCCACCCGGACGCCGCGCATCCGGGACAGGTCGATCACGACGCCGCCGTCGCACGTGCCGAAGCCCGGAACGCTGTGACCTCCCCCGCGTACCGCGAGGTCGAGCCCTTGCTCACGAGCCATGTTCACGGCGGCGATGACGTCGCCCGCGTTGGCGGCTCGGACGATCATGGCCGGCCGCCGGTCGATCATCGCGTTGTAGACGTGGCGGGCCTCCTCGTACGCCTCGTCGTCGGTGGCGATCACGTCGCCGCGCACCTGGCTGCGGAGCTCATCGAGCGTTGCGTTCGGCATGTTCGGCGGTCCTCCTCGGTCGGCTGCGGGCAACGTTAGCTCCCGGCCGTGTGAGCCGGAGTGAGAAGGTTTCCCTATGTCGGTCGCCGCCTACCTGCTCGGCGCACCCGTCGTGGTGCGTGACGGGACGGTCTACGCGGCGCCGAAGGGCAGGAAGGCGTGGGCGCTGCTCGCGTACCTGGCACTCTCGGACCGGCCGCCGACCCGGCAGCAGCTGGTCGACCTCCTGTTCCCCGATGCCGAAGACCCCGCAGGCGCTCTGCGTTGGAACCTCTCCGAGCTCCGGAGGCTCTTGGGCGGCCCGGAGACGATCGGCAGCGGGAGCGTCGTGCGGCTTCGACTCCCCGAGGGATCGTTGATCGACGTCCAGGTGCTCATGGCCGGGACGTCGCTCGAGGCCGTCGAACTTCCCGGCCTCGGCAGGGAGCTGCTCGAGGGGGTCGAGATCGAGGCCAGCCCTGGGTTCGCTGCATGGCTCCTCGGCGAGCGTCGCAGGCTCGCGGGGCTCGGTGAGGCCGTGCTCCGGGAAGGCGCATTGCGGGCGCTCGCGTCGGGGAACGCTCGAATGGCGGTGGACCTTGCCACCCGTCTGGTCGCCGCGGCTCCCCTCGACGAGGACGCGCATGCCCTGTTGATCCGCGCGTTCGCCGGCACCGGCGACGCGATCGCGGTCGAGCGGCAGCTCGCGGCCTCCATCCATCTGTTCCGGCAGGAGCTTGGGGTCGAGCCTGGTCGCGAGCTGGCCGAGGCGGCGCGGATGGATGCCCCAGCCGCGCACGCGGACGCTGGCGGAGGAAGAGCCGCGTTGCGCGCACTCCTTGAGTCCGGCGAGGCCGCCGTGAGCGCCGGCGCGGTGCAGGCCGGCGTCGACAGCCTGCGGAGCGCCGTCGCTGGCAGCCGAGCGTCAGACGATCAAGCGCTCGAGGCGGCGGCCCTGCTCTCCCTAGGGACCGCACTGATCCACGCGACCAAGGGCAAGGACGAGGAGGGCGCGGCCGCGCTCCACCGAAGCATCGCGGCGGCGGAAGCGAGTGGCGAACGCGCGATCGCCGCGTCCGCGAACCGAGAGCTCGGCTAGTCGAGCTCCTCCGCGGCGACTACGTTCGAGCGGGCACGTGGTTCCGCACGGCGGAGGAGCTCGCCGACGACGACCCGGTCGAGCTTTCCAAGATCCACGCCGTGCGCGGGGCGCGGTTCGCGGACGCCGGCGCGCACGACCACGCGGTGGAGGCGTTGCAGCGATCGATCGAGCTCGCCGCGGAGACGGATCAGACGAAGCAAGAGGCGTGGTCGACCGCGATGCTCGGCCGCACACACCTCCTTCGGGACGAGCTCGAGCTCGCCGAGGCCGCGCTGGAGCACGCGATCGAGCTGACCGCAGCCGAACGTTGGACGACGTTCGCCGCCTTCCCCGAGGCGCTCCGCGCCGAGGTGTGGGTGCGCCGCGGCGGCCTCGACCGGGCGACCGAGGCGTTCGAGCATGCGTTCGCACTCGGCTGCCAGGTGGACGACGCCTGTTGGGAGGCGTATGGCGTGCGCGGACTCGGGCTGCTCGAGGCCGCCTCCGGTGACCTCGCCGGCGCGCTCGAGACGATGGGCGAGGCGCTAGCGCGTTGCGCCCGCCAGCGGGACACGCACCTATGGCTCCGCGCGTACGTGATGGACGCGCTCTGTGCGGTCGCTGTGACGGCCGAGCACCCGACGGCTGGTCGTTGGGTCACGGACCTCGCTTCGATCTCAGGAAGGTCGGGCATGCGCGAATCGTCGGTGCGGGCATACCTCTACCGTCGAGATCTGGGCGACGATTCGGCGATCGAGGCCGCCAGGGTGCTCTCGGCCGGCGTCGAGAACCCGCACCTGCTCGAGCTGATCGAAGCCGGTAGCCCCCCACTTCTGGACGACATGCTCGGCAAGTCCGCCCGCTCGTAAGGCAGGTTTTGGGTGGCGCCTCTGCATGGATGACGTGTGGGCTATGTTCCCGCTGTGGTCCTTCGAGGCAAGTGGGTTGCATTGCGGCCCGGTGACGCCGCGGACGTACCTCGTCTTCTCGCGATCCTCAAGGAGCCGGAGATCGCCGCACGTTGGGGCTCACATCGGTCAGAGGATGATGTCGTCAAAGAGTTCGCGGGAGCAGACAACGCATCGGTCATCGTTGTCGATGACGAAGTGATCGGCGCGATCCAGTTCGCTGAGGAAGACGACCCGATGTACAGACACGCCGGCATCGACGTATTCATCACGGCTTCTCGTCACGGTCAGGGTCTTGGGTCAGACGCTGTCCGAACGCTCGCTCGATATCTCATCGAAGAACGAGGGCACCATCGGCTCACGATCGATCCCGCCGTCGATAACGAACAAGCGATCCGAGCGTATCGACGCGTGGGCTTCCGGGAAGTGGGCGTCATGCGTGGATACGAGCGGGGTCCAGATGGAACATGGCACGACGGCTTGCTGATGGAGATGCTTGCCGAGGACTTCATCGATGGTTGACCGGCAACGCACAGATCCTTAGCGGGAGGACAGGGATTCGAACCCTGGAGCGAGTTGCCCCGCTAACGGTTTTCAAGACCGTCGCCTTCGTCCGCTCGGCCATCCTCCCGCGAGGAGGGTACTCTGACCACGGGGCCCCGATATCGCCGCCGCCGAGCGCAAGGTGCACCTCAAACCGTTTCCGCCGGAGTGAGCTTGTGCCACAATCTGCGCCTCTGCCGGAGGTCACCTTGGAGATCCGATCCGCCCGCTCACCGTGGACCGTCCCATGACCGCGACCCCGACCGAGGTCCCCGCCATCCGTACCTTCTTGATCGCCGACGTGCGAGGCTACACGGCCTTCACACAACGACACGGAGACGAGGCTGCGGCCCGTCTTGCGGGGCGATTCGCGCAGATCGCACGAGAAGGTGTCGAAGCCTGCGGGGGCGAGCTCCTCGAACTCCGGGGCGATGAAGCGCTCTGCGTCTTCATGTCTGCGCGCAACGCGCTCCGCGCGGCAATGGAGCTCGCCGATGCCTTCTCGGAGGCGACCCTCGACGACCCGACACTTCCCCTTGGCGTCGGTTTCGGGCTCGATGCCGGTGAAGCCGTGGCGGTCGCCGGCGGGTACCGAGGCGGCGCGCTGAACCTCGCGGCCAGGCTCTGCAGCAAGGCCGGCCCAGGCGAGGTGCTGGCAAGCGAGGGGGTGATCCATCTCGCCAGCACGATCGACGGGATGTCCTACGAACCGACGGAACTCTTCGAGATGAAGGGGATCAGCGAACCGGTTCGGGCTGTTCGGGTGCAACCGGCACGAGCGCGGACAACGACAGGTTCACGGAAACCCGCCCACTCGGCCAACACCGATCTCCCACCAGAGCTGGATCTCGTGAGCCCATTCGTCGGCCGAGAGCAGGAACTCAGGTGGCTCCGCTGGTCCTGGCGCCGTGCACGCCATGGACACGGCCGCGGGGTATTCGTCATCGGAGCGCCGGGGATGGGCCGGACGCGACTGACCGCGGAACTGGCGCGTGAGGCGAGCCTGGACGGTGCGACCGTCACCTACATCGGATGTGCTGCGCCGACCGACGGGGTGATCCGACGCATCGAGGAGGCGGCCTCGACCGAGGGACCGGCGCTCGTCATCGTCGACGATCTCTCCGACAAGATCGGGAGGGGGCGGGAAGCGCTCGAACTCCTGCTCGAACGGGCCAAGGGGCAAGACCTGCTGGTCGTCGCCACATGCGAGGAGCCGCCAGCCCCCTGGGTGAATGACCTTGCGGACCATATCGATCCGGACGGGAACGGTCGCATGCGTCTGGAACCCCTGAGCGCACAGGAAGTGGTCGAGCTCGCCACCATCTACGCGGGTGCGTCCCCGACCGACCTGCCCTTGAGCGATCTGATGGAGGACACGGCTGGTTCGCCCGAGTTGCTCCATGCCTACGTGATCGATTGGGCCGTGGGGCACGTGGCCGATCGGCTGAACGCGTCGGCGACGAGAGCCGGGGCGCAACGCTCGGGCTTGCGCGCCGCCGAGGCGGATCTCGCCCTGACCGTCGCGGAGATCGAGCTCGCGCGCGAACGGGCCAGGATCCACGGGATGGAGGCCGGGAGGACGACGGACGGTGCTCCCCGCCCCGCCACGATGTGCCCGTTCAAGGGGCTCGCGACATTCGACCCATCGGACGCGGATCTCTTCTTCGGCCGGGAGCAACTCATCGCCGAGATGGTTGCGAGGTCGGTTGGCGCGAGATTCCTCGGCGTCGTCGGACCGTCGGGAAGCGGGAAGTCCTCGGCGGTGCGCGCCGGGCTGATGCCCGCGCTCGCGAGCGGCGCGCTGCCCGGGAGCCAGGATTGGAGCCAGCGGTTGATACGGCCCGGTCAGCATCCGATGACGGAACTCGGACGGGCCGCGAGCGGGGGAGGCCGGTCCATCCTCGTGATCGACCAGTTCGAGGAGACGTTCACGGCATGCACCGACGAGGACGAACGTGCAGCCTTCGTTCAAGCGATCACCGCCGACGCTGAGGACAGGGTCGTCATCGCGGCCCTCCGCGCCGACTTCTACGGCCGCTGCGCTGGATACCCATCTCTCGCGAGGCTCTTCGGGATGACGCACGTGCTGGTCGGGCCTATGGACGAACAGGAGTTGCGCCGGGCGATCGAGCTCCCGGCGCGGCGAGCCGGGTTGCGCGTCGAGCCTTCGTTGGTTGAGGCGCTGGTTGGCGAAGTCGCCGACGAGCCCGGGGGTCTCCCGTTACTGTCGACGACCCTCCTCGAGCTGTGGCAGCGACGCGACGGTCGGATGCTCACGATGGAGCGCTATCGCGAAACGGGCGGCGTTCGCGCCGCGGTGGCTCGCTTGGCGGAGGACGCATACGCACGTCTGTCGGCGCAGCAACAGATCGTCGCGCGGGCGATGCTCCTCAGACTCGCGGGAACGGAGGTCGGGGAAGCCGCCATGGGGCGGCGCGTCCCACTCGGCGAACTTGACGTCAACCACGATCCCGATGCGGCCGAAGTGCTTACCGTGTTGGCAGACGCACGGATGCTCACCGTCAGCGAAGGCTCTGTCGAGGTGTCACATGACGCATTGCTGCGGGAGTGGCCCAGGCTTCGCGGATGGCTGGAGGAAGACGTCGAGGGACGTCGGCTTCACCACCACCTGATGGATGCAGCGCGGGAGTGGACGGCCGGCGGTGAAGATCCTGCCGACCTCTATCGGGGAGCTCGGCTCGCTTCGGCGATGGACTGGACCGCGCAGCATACGGTCGAGCTGAACGAGCAGGAGCGGGCCTTCCTCGAGCACAGTCGAGAGGCCTCGCAAGCGGAGATCGATCGAACCCGTCGGATGAACCGACGGTTGAAAGGATCGCTCGTCGGGGTCGCTGTGTTCCTCGTCGTGGCCTTGGTCGGAGCCTCTTTGGCCTTGCAACAGCGAGCCCACGCGCGAGCCATCGCGACGGTGGCCGAATCCAAACGATTGGCCGCACAAGCCGTGGCTGAGACGGATCTGGGTCGATCCGTCCAGCTCGCACTCGGCGGACTGACCCTCGATGACTCAGTCGATACCCGCAGCGCTTTGCTCCAGGTCCTGCAGCGGAACCCCAGTGCGATCGGTTTGATCCCGACATCCGGCAGGTTGGAGGGCGTCGCCGCAGCACCCGACGGGCGAACGGTGGTGGCCGACATCGGCGGTTCACTCGCCTTCTTCGATTCGGGCTCGCGAGCGATGATGGGCAGCCCGGTCCCGGTCCTCGACGACGGGTTCCCGAACGAGATGGCCATCGATCCCGCGGGCCGGACTGTGGCCGTCGCGGGGGTGCTCGGCGGGGTCACGTATGTCGGACTCGTCGATGCACGGGACCACCACGTCATCCCTGCTTTCAGCATCGGAAGGCAGACGGCCGCCATGAGCTTGGCGTTCTCGTCGAACGGGAAGCAACTCGCCGTCGCCGCCGCGAGCGAGAACAGTGCCAGCCTGACGCCGACCACTGATCGATACATCCAGTTCATCGATCCCGCCACCGGTGACTACAAGGGTGACATGACGGTCGGATCGTTCAACACCGAGGCCGAGGCGGGAACCCCCGACTCTCGGCATTTCACGAGTATGGCCTACCTCCCGGATGGGACCCTGGCCGTTTCCTGGCTCGACGGTGGGACGACGATCTGGGATCCGAACTCCGGGCGACAACTAAAGCACTTCGACGTGGGAGGTGCTGCCATGGCGGCCAGTCCCGACGGACGAACGCTCGCGGTCGGGGAGGTGAACGGCGAGGTGGCATTGATCGACGTGCAGACCAGCGAGGTGCGAAGGACGGCTCAACATGACGCCGGCCCAGTGACGGACATCGTCTTCACGCCGAACGGGAAGACGGTGATCACGTCGGGAACGGATGGGCAAACGAAGGTCTGGGACACCCGAACGACCTACCTCCGGGCGACGCTCCCCAGCTCGGGAGGACTGGCGGTGAGTCCCGACGGGACCACGCTTTACGCCTCGGAGGAAGGTTCCGCGATCGCTGTGTGGGACCTGGGTGGTACGCGTGGGCTCGCCTCCTCGACGGACATCGGCGCCGGCGATCCGCGGTTCGGGATCGGAGGATCCGGTCTGGTGGCGTTCCAACTTCCGGTCGGACCCTCGCCGCACGCGACGCGGATCGGGCTCTGGGATACGGAGACAGGGGCGACGTCGAGTATCCCGGCCCTACCACGTCAGACCTGCTCACCCTCCGTGAGCCCGGACGGAACTCGGCTGCTCGAGAGTTGTAACGGCGGAAACCGCACGACCGAACAGACCGACAGGAACGTGGCGATATGGGATGTCAGCAGCCGGAGTCGGATCGGCCCCATCATGCAGAGCGGCGGCGGCGCCACATGGGACGGAGCCTTCAGCCCGGACGGCAGCACGTTCGCTACCTTGAGTGATGACCTCTTCCCGGTGAGCATCACGGGGAGCTCGAGAACGAGCACTGTGGTCGTCCGAGACACTGCGGCGATGCGGACCGTGGGCCTGCCATATCACCTGACCGGAAGCGCGTCATCGGGCGGTGGAGTCGTGTTCAGCCCCGATGGACGCCTCATCGCAGCAGCGACCGATTCCGACACCGAGATATGGGATGCGACCACAGGAGTACGGGTCGCCTCCCCCGAGGCGCAAGATCAGATCCCCGTGAAAAGCATGGCGTTCTCGCCCGACAGCAAGACGCTCGCTCTCGCCCTCGCATCAGGTGTCGTTCGTTTCCTCAACACATCAACCTGGACGGACGCTGCCCCACCCATCTCGGCCGCCGCAGATTCGATCGCGTACAGCCCCGACGGTTCCAATCTCGCCATCGCCAATGCCGGCGAGGTCTCTCTCTGGGATGTCGCGTCGGCTCGACACATCGGAAGCACCTACATCGGATCTCCGGATGAACGATACGGAACGATGCGGTTCCTTCCTGATGGACGCATCGTCCTGATGGTCCCGCACGAGCGGGCGTTCATCTATCGCGCGGATCTTGCGTCCTGGAAAGCGCAGGCGTGCTCGATCGTGGGAGATGTGACGCCAGCACAATGGCAACAGATCGCCCCCGACGAGCCGTACCGATCGACGTGCACGTCCTAACACCCGATCCAGCAGCATTTGCCTACTCGAGGTGCCGCCTAGGGTGATCGGTTCGAGGTGATGCGGGGAAGGCTGCGGGAGGGGCGACATGAAGGACAAGGAGGACGCGCAGATCCGGAGTGCGAAGCCTGCGTGGAGATCGACCCACGCGCCACGACTACCTCGGCGAGATCATCCAGCCCGGAAACGTCGTGATCACGTCGAACTGGGACTTCCTCATGGAACGGACGACGCAACTCCGGAGAGTGCCAACCCGCCTCTGCGGAGAGCCTGACGACCACACCATGCTTCTCCTGAAGGTCCACGGTTCAATCGATTGGTCCACCTCTTTCAACGCGAAGCGAGCGATCGCAACCGCGGAATACGCCTCCCTCAAGGAAATGCTCTTCGTGGTTCGCCCCTACACATTCACGGTGAATGACAACAAGGACGAGCTGGATGAGCAGAACCCCGGGCCGCTAATCCGAACTCGCTCCCTCGAGAGTTGGAACTCCGGGTGAGCAAGCTTCGGAGCAGAACTTGGGACCGCACATGGTGTCAGTGGTTAGAGGCGATCTGGGGCCTCTACGAGACATCTGGCGAGATGCCTATGGAGCTCCTAGCAGAGCCAGGAACCTGGAGATCGTCGGATACTCCATGCTCGATGATGACGCAGGAATCCGGACTCCAATTAGGGCCGGGGTCATCGGTGCACGAAGCGAGCGAAGATCATGGTCAGGAACCCAGCTCCTGACGTACATGACAGGGTCCGTGCGTTCCGTGAGCGGTCCGCTCATCCAGTTACTTGCCGGTTGAGCCAGTCTGACCTGTCAACCAGCCGTGGGCGGTGCAATCTAAGACCGAACGATGTCGCCCACAGGCCCCCAGAAAGCTCTTGACAGGGCCGGTTGAGGCGCCGCCTTGAAGGGTTCATTGATTGGGATCGAGCTCCCGACATGCGGTTCCTCGGCATGCGGGTTTGGCCTTTCAAGACCGTCGTCTTCGTCCGCTCGACCATCCTCCCGCGAGGAGGGTACGCCGGATTTGTCCTATCTCCAGGTGCGGCCTAGGTTGGTTGCTTCGATTGGGTTCACGTGACGAGGGGGGATGGCATGAAGGCGAAGGAGCAGGCGCCGGTCACCGAGCACGAGGCGAAGCAGGTTGATCGTGCGAACTCCGCCGGCAGCACGCCAGTCGTGTTCGTCCACGGCTTGTGGTTGCTCCCCACCAGCTGGGATCGGTGGGCCGAACTCTTCGAGAAGAATGGCTACACCGCGTTGACGCCGGGCTGGCCGGATGACCCCGATACGGTCGCCCAGGCCAAGGCGCATCCCGAGGTGTTCGCCAACAAGTCTGTCGGTGACGTTGCAGATCACTTCGAGGACGTCGTCCGCGGCTTGAAGAAGAAGCCGGCCATCATCGGCCACTCGTTCGGTGGGCTGCTGGCCCAGATCCTCGCCGGCCGCGGTTTGGCGAAGGTCTCCGTGGCGATCGATCCTGCGCCCTTCCGGGGCGTGCTCCCGTTGCCGATCTCGTCACTGCGATCCGCGTCGCCGGTGCTCAAGAACCCCGCGAACTATCACCGTGCGGTTCCGCTCACGTACGAGCAGTTCCGCTACTCGTTCGCCAACGCCGTGAGCGAGGACGAGGCGAAGGAGCTATACCAGACCTTCGCGGTGCCGACCCCTGGTGAGCCCCTCTTCCAGGCTGCGGCCGCCAACTTCAACCCGTGGACCGAGGACAAGGTCGACACCAAGAACCCGAAACGCGGCCCATTGCTGATCCTGGACGGCGAGAAAGACCACGTGGTTCCGTGGGCCATCGCGAACGCCTCCTACAAGCGCCAGGCGCGCAACCAAGGTGTGACCGAGATCATGAAGATCCCGGGCCGCGGCCACGCGCTCACGATCGACAAAGGCTGGCAGGAGGTCGCCGACATCGCGCTCGCGTTCGTCCAGAAGTACGCGAAGTCGTAGGCGCCCCAGGTCGAGCGAACGCCGGAGCGACTCCGCTACGCTGCAGCTATGACAGGCGACGTCTCCTGGATCCCGCACGGATCCGACCCCGAAGCCGACATGCGGTCGATCGTGGAGCACCTCCCGGCCGTGATCTACATCGATGCCGACGATGCGCTCCCCAGGACCTTGTATATCAGCCCGAACGTCGAAACCATCCTCGGATACCCGCAGGCGTTCTTCCAGGCTGCAGGCCCGGCCTGGGTGCAGCTGATCCATCCAGACGACCTGGCCGGTGTGCTCCAGGCGTGGAAGGTCGCCCGCAGTCAAGGAAGCCCTTTCGACCGGGAATTCCGGCATGTCCGCCCCGACGGGACCGAGGTGTGGGTGCACGATCATGCCGTCTTGATCCGCGACGCTGATGGCAACCGACTCCATTGGCGCGGTGTGCTCATCGACATCACGGACCGTCATCAGGCCGAGCGCGAGCTGGCGACCAGCGAGGCCCGGTACCGGGCGCTCGTGGAGGGCATCCCCGCGGTCGTCTATCAGATGGGCCTCGACGATCAGCGCCGCACGTTGTACGCGAGCCCGCACATCGAGGCCCTCTTCGGCTACACCCGGGAAGAGTGGCTCGATCAACAGGACATCTGGACGGAGCTCCTCCACCCGGATGACCGCGAGATCGAGCTCGCAGCCCATGATCTGCACAGCGCGACCGGTGATCCCTGGTCACGGGAGTACCGAGTGATCGCCGCCGACGGACGCGTGGTCTGGGTCCGGGATCAGGCCGTCCTGCTACGTGATCAGGACGGCCGTCCGCTCAACTGGCAAGGCGTCATGGTGGACATCACCGTGCAGAAGGAAGCGGAGGAGGGGCTGCGGACCTCGAACGATGACCTCGAGTTCCGCGTGCTGGCCCGGACCGCGCAGCTGGAGGACGCGAACGAGCTCATGACCCTCGAGATCGACGAGCGCCGGCGCGTCGAAGGGGAGCTTCGATCCGCCGAAGAGCGCTTCCGCACCCTCGTCGAGGATCTGCCCGCGGTCGTCTATCGGCGACAGGTGGCGGCGTCCGACGACGGGCGCGACCAGTCGTACGCAAGCCCGCAGATCGAGGAGATCCTCGGCTTCACGGCGATGGAGTGGCGGGACGACCGGATCCGGATGAGCCGGCTCCATCCCCACGACAGCGACCGCGTCGCGGACGCGTGGGACCACAGCCGCAGCACGGGCGAACCCTTCGAGTTGCAGTACCGATACTTCGACAAGAACGGCGAGGTCGTGCAGGTGCTCGACCGCGCCACCATGCTCGCTCGCAACGCAGCGGGCGAGCCGTTCCTGTTCCAAGGGGTCCTGATCGACCTGACGGCGCGCCTGGATGCTGAGCGAAAGGCGGCCGAGGCGGAGCAGCGGTTCCGTGAGCTCGCGGAGCTCGGCCCGATGGTCCCGTACAGCTTCGAGGTCGGCCACGGAGAGCATCTGCGGATCGAGATGCGGTACATGGGACCGCTGATGTCGGAGATCCTGGGATTACCCCGCGAAGCATGGCTCGAGCCCGCACGGTGGTTCGAGCTGATGCACCCGGATGACCGCGACCAGGTCGTGGCGCAAACGCGGGCCAACGCCGAACGCGGGGAACCGTGGGACGTCGACTACCGGATGATCGCCGCCGACGGCCGGATCGTCTGGCTGAACGATCGTGGCCGTTGTGTCGAGCGCGACGAGATCGGCCGGCCGATCCGGTTCCAAGGCGTGATGCTCGATGTGACGACCCGCAGAGCGACCGAGGATGCGCTCGCCGCCGAGCATGCGATCCTGCGCGATCTGGTCGATGGGATGCCCGCCGTCCCCTGGACCCACACCCAGGACGCGGACTCCGGATGGACCCGGTACGTCTTCATGGGTGCGCAGGCATACGAGCTCGTCGGCTACACGTCCGAGGAGCTGGTTGCAGAGCCCTATCACTTCCCTCGGCTCGTCCATCCCGACGATCGCGAGCGCGTCGCACGAGCGAACGAGGCATCCGATCGCACCGGCGTGTGGGACGACGAGTACCGCGTGATCCGTCGTGACGGTTCGGTCCGGTGGATCCACGGGGTTGGCCGCCGGGTGACGCCGCACGGATGGGAACCGGAGACCTGGCACGGGGTCACGATCGACGTGACGTCGCGGCACGCGCCCGAGGACCCGGTTCACGCGCCGATCGAGGACCAGGCGGGGCAGCAGGGCTGACCGCATTTGTCCTGAAAGGTGCACCGGATAGCGCGAAGCCTCCGCTCCTCCCTCCGAACGGAGGACCGGAGGCTCCCAGTCGCTCGGCTTATTCGACGACGAACTGGAAATCCATTCCCGCGCCGAAGTGGCCGGGGAGGTTGCACATCGCGGTGTAGGTTCCCGGCTTCAGCTGCGCGGTCAAGGTCCTGGTCTGACCGGGGCTGACGTTTCCGATCTCCGGCCCTTCGGCGCCGCCGATGTGAGCGGCTTCACTCACCCTGCCAGGCTCGTCGCCTGTCGTACCGCTCGGGTCTCCGGTCACGATGACGAACTCGTGGTCCATCTGTCCGTCGTTGGTGACGGTAAAAGTCACCTTGCCGGATGCCACAGTCGTCGTTGACGGGTGCAAGTACATGTCGCCCTCGCTCACGGTGATGGCCTTGGTCAAGGCCGGCGGGGCGCCGGACGGAAGTGGCACTTGACCCGCGGAGCACGCGGCCGCGAACACCACGAGCGATCCCGCAAGAGCGATCGCACTCTTCCTCATCATCTCGTTCACCTTCTTCCTGTTGGCGTCGATCTCCACGTAGCTTCGTCGTTGCGGAGCGGGGGGCGGAGAGGAGAAGGTCCCCCCCTGATGGGGTCCTTTGGACGAGATGCGGATCTACGCTGAAAGGGAATCGGATGCGTCGTCTTTGCGTCCGTAGGGTCGAAGCGGAATGGATCCCCGCGAAGAGTTCCTGAGTTCGACGATGGGGGCGATGGACCTCGTCTACAACATCGCTCGTCGCATGGTGCCACGCGTGGAGGACACGCAAGATCTCGTGCAGGACACGTACCTCGCGGCGTTCGCAGCGTGGGTAAAGGGTCGCAAACCAGACCGCGTGGAGCCATGGCTCGCGACCATCTGCCTGAACCTCGCCCGCTCACGATATCGGCGCGAGAGCCGCGGCTTGCAAGAGGTCTCGATGGAGCTCGCTCGAGGGGTAGCCGACCCTTCCGACCCTGAGCGAGAGGCTCTCGCGTCCCTCGATGCAGCCGCGCTTCGGCAGGCGATGTGGGCCCTCGACGGGGGACAGCGGGTTGCGCTCGCGCTCGTCGACATCGCCGGCCTGTCCACGAGCGAAGCGGCCCAAGCGATGGGAACTCCCCGGGGCACGGTACTGTCGCGCCTGCATCGGGGGCGACGCTCGCTCGCGAGGCTCCTCGGTGATCAGGTGACGGAGCGAGAAGCATGATCGGCCGACGTTCCCACGATTCCGAGCGCAACGCGGCCTTGTACGTGACCGGGGAGATGCGGCCGGCTGAACGCAGACGCTTCGAGGCTCATCTCATCGGATGCGACGACTGTTGGCGGGAGGTCTCGCTTGCTCGCGAGGGACGCCGCATGGCCGAGGCCGCGCGTGAGATCGCCCCCCCGGGCCTCCGCGACGACATACGTGCCTCGATCTCCGTCGCCGCGGTTCCCCGTCGGTTTCCGCGACGCCTCGTGCTCCTGGCGGCGGTCGCTTCTGTGCTCGCGGTCTCGATGTTCAGCGCGGCGGAGGTCCGGTCACGCCAACAGCCCCCACCGATCGCGGCCGCACTCGCTGCGGCGCGTACGGATACGCTGGCGGCGCGCGGGCCCTCGGAGCGGCCGGCTCCCAACCTTTCGAGCCAGGGACTGCAACTCGTGATGGGGGAGCGGGTTGACCTCGCTGGGCTCACGTCCGACGCGTTCATGTATCGGAGCGCGGCCGGCGAGTCGGTGCTGCTGTTCACGTCCCGCGATCCCTTCCCGGTCGCGCACGACGCATCCCCCCTTGCCGCCGGCGTGAACGGATGGACGGCGAAGTCCGACGGGATGACCCTCGTGTGTGGCGATCGACCAATGAGCTACCTCGTGATCGCGCGGGACGCGTGGCTGGTGGGGCTCGTGGAGCGCGGACTAATCTCCGAGCCGACAGCGAGCTAGCGGGGATCTCTTCGGGCCGGGAATCGACACGTGCCTTCGACGTCCATGGAGGTGAAGGTCCGCTCGGACCGCAAGGAGGTTCGTTGCTATGAGGAAGGCGTTCGTAGGTGCTGTCGTCGTCGGGGCGCTCGTGATCGGCGCCTCGATCCCGGCCTTCGCCTCGACCGGCAAGGGAAACCTCTTCCACGATGGCACGGTCGTTGGCACGGTCGTCGTGCCGGTCGCGATCCCGGGCCTAGGGACCGACCCGTTCTTCGCCGTGACGGATGGTGCGGCCGGCCAGCTCGGCATCGCCGGTGTGGCCCCCGGAGATGGGCCCTACCACGGAGGCGCCTGGGAGGTCTTCTCGGTCACGTTCGGCGCCGGGGTCATCCCGTACCTGCTCACGTCGGATGAGGCTGTGACGGCCGCCCAACAAGCAGGCGATGTCACCGTCAAACGTGCCGCCGCCGCAGACTTCCGCTGTCCGGTGACCGCCTGAGTACTCGGGGAGGATCCGGCACGTCGGGTCCTCCCCGATCCCTCAGCTCAAACCCTCGGCGTTCTGATCGACCGTCGAAGGAGCGGGAAAGCGACAAGCCCGAAGGCCAGGCCGTAGACGAGATGCGCCACGAAGAACGGCCCTTGAAGCGCGAGCTCCTTGAACTGCGAGTTCGCCCACGGCAGCACGAGGTACCACATGACGAAGTACAGGATCGCGCCACCGGCGATCGAAGCTCCCACGTAGCCCGTGTAGCTCCCCAGGATCTGGCCGAGGCCGGCCCGGCTGAGTTCCAAGAGGACCAACGCGAAAGCGATACCGACAACGACCGAGAACGCGAAATGGGATGCGGCGCCGACCGCCAGATGGCTCGCCTTGACCGGCTCGTTCATCGACATCCCAGGGTGCATCATCATGTCCCCGACCATCGTCCGCGCATCCGCCCGATAGACGAACGATGCCATGCAGACATTCAGTGGCGTCCAGAACCCATCGCCTCTGTTCGCGGAATAGATCATCTGCCACAGCGCCATGCCGAGGCCTCCAGCGAGGCCGCCGATCGCACCTATCCCGAAGAGATGACCGGACACAGCTTCTCGGTCGTATTGCCGTTCGTTCCATCGCCAACCTCCTCCCGCACGACTACCCACCTTCGTAGGACGCGAGAACGGGGAGTCGATTCCCGGGGACTCGGTACGAGCAACGGGGCGGGGGCTGAGCAGATGAACCGCTCGAGCACGATGGGGCTTGCGACGGAGGCGTCGACCGGACCACCGTCAAGGACCTCATGAACTTCAACGAGCACGTCGTCGGGGTGAACCTTTCCATCATGGACTGAGCGACCCGGCGGAACCGCACTAGCATGGTCGGGTGCCGACCGAGATCGACGCCGCCGAGGTCCAACGGCTCGTTCAGGAGGACGGCGCTCTTCTGCTCGAAGTTCTCTCGGAACGCGAGTTCGAGGAGGAGCATCTTCCGGGCGCTACCAACATCCCGCTCAAGCGCTTGACCGGGGACGCCCTCAGGGGCATCGACCACGTGCGCCCTGTCATCGCGTACTGCCACGACGACCTGAGACATGAGCCCACGAGCCGCGTGGCGGCTCGAAGCGCTCGGGTTCCGTCACGTCTATCACTTCGTGGGGGGGAAGGCCGAGTGGCGTGAGCGAGGCCTTCCCACGGAGGGGACCGGCCTGTTCCAGCTCGTCGCGGGCCAGGTTCTCCGCGGGCCGACGGCGACTTGCCGACCGACGACCCTCGCTGGACTGGTGCGGTCCGAACTCCCGCCCGGTCCCGACTCAATCTGCGCCGTTACGAACGAGGCTGGGATCGTCCTGGGACGCGTGCGCTGGAAGGACCTACCCGACGACGACGACGTCGCCGTCGAGGAGTTCATGCAGATCGGTCCCGCCACGGTTCGGCCCCGCGAGGAGCTGACGGGACTCGTGCAGCGGATGCGGGGAGCCGGGGCCAAGTCGCTCCTGGTCACGACGCCGAAGGGACGTCTTCTGGGAATCGTGAACCGCGACGACGCGGAGCGCTTCGCTCTCGAGCGGTCTGGGGGGGCAGCGAAGGGGGCGGGCCGTGCGGATCCCGCAGGGGAGCCGATCTCACCAGAAGACTAGATGTGGAAGTACTCGATCAGTTCGAGAGCGGCGCGCGGCACGTGTCCGCCCGGCCGATCCACGTGAGCTCGGTGTTGAGTTGCCCCTTCCACAGGGTCCAGTCATGCCCGCCCGGCAGCACGCGGAACCGATGGGGCACCCCAGGCTCGGTAAGCACTCGGTCGAACCGCTGGTTGGTTCGGAGGAATCGATCCGCATCGCCGACGTAGAACGACATCCGGGGAGCGTTCCTGGCGAGGGACGGCGTGAGGCTCGCCACGTAGTCGATGGGTGAGTCACGCACCCACCCCGGTGAGCCCGGGCGACCTTCGACCGAGGGTGTGTTCGCCTCGAAGTATCCGGACCAGCTCGAAACCGTTCCGAACAGGTCGCGATGCTTCAGCGCGAGGTTCATCGCCCCGAACCCGCCCATCGACAAGCCGGCGACCGCTCGGTCCCGCCGGTCGGTGCACGTCGAGAACGTTCGATCGACCCAGGGTACGAGCTCGTCGGACAGGAAGGAGCCCCACCGCTGGGTCGGATCGACGACGGAGTCCGACCACTCCGTGTCGGTGGACGGGGTGGGGCCACCCGTCGGCACGACCACCACGGTCGGCGGGAGGCTCCCCCGGCGGATCAGGTGGTCGAGGCGGTTCTGGAGGTCCAGCCCCTGGAACATGTCGTCGGGGGTGCCGGGGACGCCGTGGAGCAGGAAGAGGGTGGGGTAGGGGTTGGCCGTCGAGTATCCGGGCGGGAGGTACACGAGCACGCGGATCCGGTGCCCCAGGAGCGCCGAGTGAACCTCCTCGGCCACGACCCGTGAGTGGGCGGGGCCGGTGGTCGCGTCGGATGCGAGCCACGATGAAGGCAAGGGGAAGGTCTCGGGAGCCTCAGCGCCACCGTGGCCCGAGAGCTTCGGGCTGAACGACCCCGCCTGGGCGCACGTCGCCAGGAGCAACGAGGAGGCGATCAGGAGCGCGAGTCGCTTCATGCGGGAGAGACGCGGAGCCCACCGAGGGCTTCCCGGGGTCCATCGTACGCAGTCGGGGTTCGGGGAGAACACGCGGCGCCTACGAATGATCCACGTTCCACGGCTCGCGGGACATCGCATAGTGGGCCCGGTCGACGTCCCAGCGGTCTCTTCGCCTTCGAACGCGAAACCGAGCTTCTCGAAGACCTGCTCATCGCCGCGTCGCCCGAGGGTGGCTGGAGTATCAACGGACACGCCAACGCCGGGGCCGATATCGTGGCGGCGGCGCGAAAAGAGGTGGCGGGGACCTGGTCGGCCGACTACGCGCTACGCGCGAGGCGTCAGCACCCTTGCGCGCTCCGGTAGGTACTGCCACAGCTGTTCGGGGATGACGACGGATCCATCGGATTGCTGGTTGTTCTCCATGATCGCGATCAAGGTCCGACCGATCGCGGTGGCGGTCCCGTTCAACGTGTGGAGCGTCTCCAGCGAGCCGTCCGGACGACGCATCCGCGTCTGCGCTCGGCGCGCACCGTAATCGGTGTAGTTCGAGCACGACGTGAGCTCGCGGTAGCGCCCCTGGCCGGGTAACCACGCTTCGAGGTCGTACTTCTTCGCCGCGGCTCCGCCCAAGTCACCCGCCGCGATGTTCACGATCCGGTACGGGATGTCCAGGCCGCCGATGATCTCTTCCTCGATCGAGACGAGGAACTCGTGCTCGTCCCAGCTGGACCCTGGGGTCGCGAAGGAGAACATCTCGACCTTGTCGAACTGATGGACGCGGAACATGCCGCCGAGATCCTTGCCGTACGAACCGGCCTCTCGGCGGAAGCACGTCGAGTAGCCCGCGTACCGCAACGGAAGGGAGTCCTCGTCCAGGATCTCCTCCAAGTGGAGGGCCGCCAGCGAGACTTCCGACGTTCCGACCAGATAGAGCTGGTCCGCATCGGTTCGGTAGATGTTGACCTCATCGGTCGGGAGGAACGCCGACGCGAACATCGTCTCTTCGCGCACGAGGACCGGCGGGATCGACGGCGTGAATCCCTTCTCAACGAGGACGTCCATCGCGTTGCGCATCAGCGCGAACTGGACGAACACGATGTCACCGAGCAGGTAGACGAACCGAGACCCGCTCGTTCGCGCACCTCGCTCCACGTCCAGGGCGCCGAGGGTTGCGCCCAGTTGGCCGTGATCCTTCGGTTCGAAGTCGAAATGCGGCGGATCGCCGTGGCGCCGGACCTCGACGGCGTCCTCGTCGGTGAAGCCGTCGGGAGCGCTCGGGTGCGGCAGGTTAGGCGTCGACGCCAGGAGCAAGGTGAGGGCGGTTTCGGCTTCGGCAAGCTCAGGCTCGAGCTCCTTCAGCTCGGTGCTCACCTTTGCGACCTCGGCGATCAGCCCCTGTTTCTCGTCGCCCGAGGCCCGGCCGATCGCTTTCGAGGCTCGATTCTGCTCCGCGCGGAGCGCCTCGACCCGCTTCGTGAGCTCGCGGCGGTGTTCATCGGCGGCGAGAAGCCCGTCCACGCGTTCGGCCAACCCCCTCCGGGCGAGCGCCTGGCGGAACGGCTCCGGGTCCTCCCGGATCAGCTTGATGTCGAGCATGCGCTACACCTTCACTTGGTCAGGCTTCTTCTCCTCCCCCTCCTTCGCGGCCGCGCCGGCTGACTGCTGCGCGGCCTGCGCCGACGGCGAGCCCGACCCGGCTCCGGCGTCCATGTTGCTCTGCCCGTGGAAGATGCCGCCCTCCTCGACGACGAGGGTCTTCGACGTGATGTTCCCGTCGATCCGCCCCCCGCGCGCGAGGTGCGCCTTGCCCTTGACGAGGATGTTCCCCTTGAACCGGCCGGCCACGCTGACGTTCTGCGAGCGGATGTCGGCCTCGACCTGTGACTGCGGTGACAGCACCACGTCGCCGTCGGCGTTGATCTGACCCTTCACCTGACCGTCGATCCTCAGGTTGCCGGCGGACACCACGTTGCCTTCCAGGCGCGCACCCGCTCCGACGATCGTGACCTCGCCGTTCTCGGCCATGTCCTTGTCCTTTCGTTCCGGGGGAGCCGGCACACGCGGTGGTTCCGCCTGCTGGGGCTCCGCATCCTCGCGTCGCCAGATCATCGAGCCTCGGCCGCCTCGTGATCCTCCGTCATCGCCTGCCTGATCGCCTCTTCCTCTTCGGCCGACAGGTTGTACGTGCTGGTCCCGGCGGCCACAGGCTTGGCGTACACCCGTGTCTCCTGCCGTCCGTTGATGGAGGTCAGGACCACGCCGGTCCCGTGCTCGTCGAGCATCGCGCACGAGAAGGAGAGCCGGCCGCCGACATCTTCGAACGCGTCGTAGCGCAGCAGCGCGACCCGGCGAACGCTGCCCTCGATCTGGAACTGCTGGCGCCGGTCCGTCCCGTTCAGGGCACGGACAGCCTGCTCGAGCAGCTCGATCTTCCCGAGGAGCGCGCCGACCGCATCATCACCCGTCAGCACGCTGGCAGGCTGCTTGCTTCCCGGCCCGCCGGCGAAAACGACGAACCCGATCGCCAGCAGCGACAACCCGATCGCGATCAGGCCGACCAGCGTCAGCGTATGGGCGGAAAGCGTCATCCGCTCGGCCTCCGGTTGTTCTCGACTGGGCGGAACCGCACGTCAGAGGCGGTTTCGTGAGGGACCGAAGTATACGGCGGTCAGTTCACGTCGCGCGTGCGGAACGCGAAGAGCGCCAGGACCATCAGCACCACCACGTAGACGGCCGCGACGACCGACGCCTCGGTGAGCCCGAGCAGAACCCTAGGAAGTTGATTGGAGAGACCAGAGCTGAACGATCCGTTCTGGTCGAAGATCGGCTGCTGCGACACGATCACCCCGCCGGCACGAACGAGGAGCCGGTCCTGGATGCTCGGGCGCAGCCCGGCGATCACTCCCTCGAAGAGCACGAGATACCCGAAGAGGACCCCGAGCGCCGCGACGGTCGAGCGACCGATCGTTGCGATGGCGAGCGCCACCAGGCCGAAGCCCACGGCCACGGCCGAGACCCGGAGGCCGGTCTGCAGTGCGTCGCCGATCAGTCCCGGTGGGGCGCCGAGGCTTGTCCCCCGGAGGGCGACCGCTAGCCTGAACGATCCCAGCAGCACGCCCTGGAGGAAGAGGGTGACGGACACGACCACGACCGCGACGACGACCGCGCGCGTCAGGAGCACGCGGATCCGCCTCGGCTCCCACGTGAGCAGCGTCGTCATCGTGCCGGCCGACCAATCCGCCCCTCCGAGCGAAGCCGCGAGGGCGACACCGAGCAGCACGACGAAGGTCGAGGTGTGCTGGAGCAAGAGCGCGGCATCGCGGAACTGCAGGCCGGTGTCGACGTTCGGCGCCGCCTCGTCGGCGCAGAACTGTGCGAGCGAGGTGTAGCCCGGGGGAAGCTGTGGCCCTGGCCCGAGGACCTGACCCTGCATACACTCCGCGAACTGCTTCTGGAACGCAGCGTCTGCCGAGGCGATCTGCGCCGCGGTCGGTTTATGGGAGTTCGCGCCGGCGATCACCATCGCCACCACGATCAGCAAGACCCCGCCGACGAGCATCATCGGAAGGATCCGGCGCGATCGTGCTCGCAACAGCTCCGATCGGAACAGGTCGATCACGGCCCGAGCCCCTCGTCCTTCGTCAGCTCCAGGAAGACCGTCTCCAGGTCGACCTCCTCAGGCCGGAGCTCGGACACATACAGGTCCTTGGCCGCGAGCACGCGCGTCACCCGCTCCGCCTGGTTGGGGGGGAGGTCCACACTGAGCGTGTCTCCCGAGACGACGGCGGGGATCTGCTCATCCGCCAGAACGCGCAGACCGGCCGGGAGATCCGCGAGCTTGACGACGAGGCCTCGCGCGCGGCCGGCGGCAAGCACCTCATTCACGGGCCCAGCTTTCACGAGCCGGCCTCGCGCGATGATCGCGACCTGATCGGCCGTTTGCTGGACCTCGGACAGGATGTGGCTCGACACGAAGACGGTTCGCCCTTCGGCGCCGAGCGAGCGGATCAGCTCGCGGACCTCGACGATCCCCGCCGGGTCCAGTCCGTTCGCCGGCTCATCCAGGAGTAGCACCGACGGATCCTTCAACAGGGCGGCGGCGATCCCCAGCCGCTGCTTCATCCCAAGGGAGTAGGTGCGCACGGCGTCGTCTGCGCGGTCCGACAGCCGCACGCGCTCGAGCACCTCATCGATCGTGCTTCGCCCGACGCGCTGGATCCGGCCGAGGATCTGCAGGTTGCGGCGGCCGGTGAACCGCGGGAAGAGCGCGGGTTGCTCCACGATCGAGCCGACCTTGCCGATCACGCCTGCGAGGCCGCTCGACACGTCGGCCCCAAGCAACGTGAGGCTGCCGGCGTTGGGGCGGACCAGACCCAGCACGCAACGGATGGTGGTGGTCTTGCCCGCACCGTTCGGCCCCAGGAACCCGAAGACACCACCGTCGGGCACCTCCAGGTCGAGCCCATCGACGGCAACCGTGCGCCCGCCGCGGATCCGTCGGTACTCCTTGCGGAGACCGTGAAGCTCGATCACCCCCATGTGGCGCGAACCTTACCCCGGCAGCGGGTGCCGGGCGGATGGATGGATCAGGGGAACGGACGGTCGCCAGCCGGCTCGAAGGATCTCGATCAGCGACGGGGGCGTGAGAACCGTGGCCCGCCCTCGCCTGAGCAGCGACCCGTTGGCAACGTAGCCCGACGGCGTCCAGCGCAGCAGTCGTTCACCGGAGACCCCATACGCCTGGTTGTCTTCGACGACGAAGGCTCCCTCCGGCAGCTGGTCGGCCGGGGCCACATGGCGTCGCTGCGAGCGCGTCGCTGGGTCGACGCGCTCGTCATGGAGCTGGGCGTCCATCGCATCGGCACCGATCTGGCCGGGATGCGATGTCCGCCAGATCGTTGCGAAACGAACGTAGTCCTGGCGCCGACAGAGAGCGCACGGTCGGTGTCCCGCGGCGAACGCCGTCGCCTCGTCCAGGAAGAACAGCTCCGTGAACCGTCCGGGTTGCTGCAGCGGCGCTCGATGCCAGCCACGGAAGCGGAGCCGACACGCGATCCATCGGGTTCCGGCGTAGCGGCGACGTATCCGTCCGGTGGCGGCGTGCAGACAACCGCGGTTCCCGTACACGAGCCCGCGCGCGGGATCCGCGATCAGCTCGCCGAACGGGGTCACGCGGTTCTGCAGCGGCATCGCGGCCTCCCCCCGGCGAGCATCGCCTCACCCCTGGTTGAGAGCGTCCCCCGGATCCATCGGGGAACCCGTCTCGAGCAGCGACTTCAGATCGCTGAGCACCCAGCTCCAGCCGCCGCCGGCTCGGGTGTCCTCCAAACCACCGGCCAGCAGCACCGCGAGCTTGGGCGCACCATCGACCTCGTGTAGCACTGTCAGCCTGGTGACACCGCCCTTTCCTTCGACGATCTCGTACGTGAGACGGGTGAATCCCTCGGCAGCCGCTTCGGGATCCATCAGCATCCGCCACATCTGAACGAGCTTCCGCGGCGGATCGGCTTCGATCACCTCACCGTCCACGACGACGTCTGGGGTCGGGAAGCCCATCTCGGCTCCGGTCTTCTTCATCGCCTCGCTCCCGAGGGCGCGGTATGCGCCGCCGGGACGCAGGTCGTACTCGCTCAGGCCACCGCAGCCGTACCGCTCGGTCCACTCCTGCCGCAGAACGGACCCGCGGGCGATCGTTCGATCCGCCTCGCACCTGGGATCGGTCCCGGGACGGGCTCCCCAGGGTCCACCCAGACCTCCCCGTCTAGGACCGTCACGGCTACCCGCGGAAGCGTCGAGGACGGTTCGGGTCCGAGCATGCGCTTGCCCACGATGTCGTATTGCGTCGCGTGTGGCTCGTTGTAGAACCAGCCGCTCGAGGGACAGTAGGACACGACCTCCTGGATACCGTCCACGTAAGAAGCCGCGAAAGCGAACAGGGGAAGATGGCCGTAGGAAACGACGTAAGCGCTCGAGTCCACCTTGGTGACTCCCTGACGCTCGACGCCGGCGACCGACCCGACCTCGAGCCACCCAGGTCCGGGTGATGGTTGATGGGATACGACCTTGTAGACGATCACCGCGGCTAGTGTGCTGATCACGAGCACCACGCCGAGGCCACGAGCCAAGCCTGGCCGTCGAGCCATCTTGTCAGTATGAACGCCCCGGCTCCGCTGTGAGATGGGCACACCGACGTGGATGAGGGTGCCGGCTATGGACCCAGATGGGCCGGGTCTCAACCGCTGTCGCGCACACTTTCCGTCGCTCCTCCGGATGCATCGTCGGCATGTCGATGGTGTCGGCCCATTCGTCGCCTCTCTCGTCGCGGTGGTGCATCAGGCGAGAAGAGATCGCGTCGCGGTCGGCGTGGTCGCGGATCAGGACACGGCGGAGGTTGTCCCGGCCCTTGGGGTTGAGCGTTCAAGGATGGACCGGAGGTCGGCGCAATCCGTCAACGTGGCTGGGCTGCTTGCGAAAGCGGCGTAGCGCATGGACCGACAGGGCCAGAGCTTGGTAAATAAGCACGCCAACAATCACGTTGGCGACACCGAAGGCGGCGGCACCCAAGGTACCGCTGAAGTCGGTGACGGCCCCGGTAGCCATCGTCGCCAAGACCCATCCGACCGTCCCGAGCGGGATGGTCAGCCACCACCACCGCCCGAACACCAGACCGACGACCAGCATCGTCGGAATCACGTTCTCAGCCTACCGCTCCAACGAACGTCTGCGGCCACCCGGGCAGCTTGCAGATCACACAGGTTGCCAGGCGAGGGGGTACTCATCGACGGTGGGCGTATCCGTGAGCTGGCTGAGGATCGTTCCGTTCGGATCCATCAGCCAGAGATCGCGATCGGTGGCCTGCGGATCCAACAGCGAGAACACGATCTCGGTGCCGTCGGGGGAGAAGACCGGGCCGGACTCAGACTCCGAGAACGTATCCGTGAGCTTGTGCAGGTTCGACCCATCCGATCCCACCCACCAGATGTCGGGATGGATCCTGAGCCGCTGCGCCGTGAAGACGACCGCGGACGCGTCAGGGGCCCACGAGGGACGCAGCTCATACACCGTGCCCCATGAGTCGTTGACCGGTGGGAACGTCGCGATCACCTTCTTGTTCCCGCCGCTGGGGTCCATCGTCACGATGAGCCGTTTGCCGTCGAAGTGGAAGACCCCCTTGGAGGCGACGATGCGCCCGTTGGAGCCCCAGTCAGCATCCGCGTAGCCGTTCGCGATCTTGGTGAGGTGCGACCCGTCGACATCGATCTTGAACAGATGTCGCGGGAAGCTCCCGTCGGAGAACTCGGTCCGGCGGCCACGTGGCGACAGTGCCACGGACGAGAGCACCTGCGTGGGGGCCTTGTAAACGGGAAGCACGACGCTTCGCGTGTCGTTCACCAGGTCGAGGAGCACGATCCGATCACCGCGGCCGGTGTAGTTCACGACAGCGGCCTTCGTCCCGTCGGACGAGAACGAAACGGCACCGATGGACCCCTTGAGCGACGAGAACAGGTGATCCCCGGAGCCGTCTGGAGACATCGCTCGGACCTCGCCGGCCGTCGCGTACACGATCTCTCCGTTCGTTCCCGGATACGTCGCGGACGCGGACAGCGCCGCGACAACCATCATCGTTGCGGTGGCTGCGGCGATGAGGATGTGTCTCGCGGTCGACCTCATCGGCGCTCCCCTTCGGTGGACTGCATCATCCTTCGCCTGTTGCCTCGTTTAGCAAGCGGAGAACGAACCACCCACGTCAATGTCGCCACGTTCTGAGCCTGGAACGCTGCCGGGACGTGGCTTCCTTACCTCTCGGGAAAGTTCTTGGTCGCCCATAGCCGCGCCTCGGCTTGGATGCCTTCAGGAGAGGTCGGGCGAGGCTGTGCCCAGCGTCGGAGGGATCTGAACAGGAGCCCGATGCCGACCCCTGCGGCAAGGAGTAGCGCTACGAGAGCGATATCCGTCCCGTCCACGTCAAGCTGAGCATACGCCGACCGCGGCCTGTCCACGAAATGCCCGCGCCCGAGGGACGCCCTCAACCCGGACACGAGTTGGTGCTATTCGACCGACCGGAGGAACTCGCGAAGAGCATCAGCAACGGCGGCGGGCTGTTCGAACCACGGCAGGTGCCCGGCGTCGTCGACGGTGCGCAAGTAGGCGTTAGGAAGGGCCGCGATCACGCCCTCCGGCGCTGGGCGCGGGTCACCCGTGCCGTGAATGAACATCGCTGGCGCACGTATCGAACCGAGTGAAGCTGCGACGTCTCGTGTCGCCGCGAACCCATCCATCTCTTCCACGAGCGCACGGTTGACCGCATGGTTCACAGGGAACGCGTAAAGGGGCTCGCGATCGAGATCGGGGGTCGCGCCGGGCTGCGCGAAGTCGGTACGCCAGTTCAGATGGATCCACCGCCGCTCTTCCCCGGCGGATATCGGCTCCCCCGATCGCCGCCGCCCGCGGATCTCCTCGAAGAACTTCCGCTCGCTTCCCGAGAGCCGAGAGTCGCGGACTCGCCGATACGATTCTCTCCAACCTTCGTTCGGCGGTGGCGGCATGTCGAGTCCGATGATGGCGCTCACCCGGGAGCCGTGTGCCATCGCATACATGAGGGACAACCATGCGCCCCAACTATGCCCACCGACCACCCACGCGGCGTGGCCCCAATGCTGGCGGAGCGCTTCGAGGTCCTCCACGAACTGAGCCAAGGTGAACGGTGGATCCCCTGTTGATCGGCCTCCGCCGCGCTGGTCGTAGCGGTGGACGTTGGCGATGTCTCCGAGCATTGCGGCAACCGGGGCGAGGTTGTCGGAGAGCCCCGGGCCCCCGTGACAAAGCACAACCGGGACAGGTCCCCAGCCGGACGTCTCTGTCCAGAGTTCAGCGCCCGACGCGGATACTCGCTCAACGGTCATGCTGGGATTCTTGGCGACCAATCAGCAGTCTGACCAGTCTGTCCACGAAACGCCCGAGGGAGCGCCCCACCCAGCAGCCAAGCCTTCCTAGCTGGGCTGATCCGGACCCGCCTGCGGCGGTTTCCACGGATCAAGTCGGGCGCTTTCCAAGTATCGGTCGATGATCTTCTGACGCCTCGCGATCATGCTCCTCGGATCGAGGGACTTGACCTCGAAGATCGCCATGACGTTCGCCAGGGTGGCGAGTTCCGAACGGATGCGTTCCCGGTTCTCATCCGTCTCGTTCAGATAGGCCGTCGCGTAGTAGCGCAGCTGATCGTGGACGTGCCTGCGGATCTGCTCGAACCGCTGGAGATCAGTTGGAACGGGACCGAACGGACGCGGATCGTCCTCATCGAACAACATCCCGTCCTCGTCGTAGCCGACCAGTTCGGGTCGACTGCGGCACGGCCCGGCGATGCCCCAGACGGCCCGATACTCGCGTTCGAGTTCGGCAGGAATCGGAACGATCCTTGCCGGGAAGGTCTCGCCCTCTTCGTTCCGGACCCCGGCTCGCACGATCCCGGGAGCCACGGCCCCCCATGCGAGCGCCCAGGTTGGGTAGACGGTGGCCGTTCCCGTCATCTGCCCCTCGATAGAACCGCTTCTGAGTTCGACGGCTCCAAGCGGTTCTCCGCCTACCCGATCGATACCAACCCAGACCGAACCGCCGTCACCGTAGGCGACGAGCGCCACCCGCCCCATCGGCGAGTCCATCTCGTCGAGGACGTGTCGGTCCTGTCGGCTCACAGGTGGAAGCATCGTCGGACAATCTCAACCGGACAAGGTCCCGCAGCGTGCGGCAGCCGCGTGCGAGACGAGCCAGCGATCACCTCGACGGGAACCATGCCGTCTTGCAGGATAGGAAGGGGCGGGACGGAAGGTGGTATAGGCGAAGGCTCGGGCGACGCCGGGATGGAGATGCGGTCAGGATCCGTCCGCGGCCAAGCCTCGTCTCTCTTGACGTCTGAGGCCCTCGGGGTATACACGTCGGTCGAACCTCGCTGCCGGGAAGGGGCTCCGATGAGGCGTGAGGCGCGTTCGCGGGCGGGTCTCACCCGACCCGGCTGGTTCTCATCGTGGGTCGAACGACGCGACCGCCGCCTAGGTTGGGACAAGGCTCCGCCCGTGCTGGGGCTCATGATGCTCAAGGGGATCCAAAACACCCTTCGGAGATCCAACCTGTACGACCCCGATTCGATGAAACCCGTCGAGGCCTCTCTCCCCGAGGAGCCGGATCCGCGGGCGCTCACCACTCGGACGGCGGACGGAACGTTCAACGACCTTGAGTTCCCCGCGATGGGAAGCGTCGGCTGCCGGTTCGGTCGCAACATCCCGCTGCGGAGCACCTTCCCCGAGAAAGATGCTCAGCTGCTCACGCCAAACCCGCGCGTGGTCAGCCGGGAGCTGCTCGCGCGCAACCGGTTCCAGCCAGCGACGAGCCTCAATCTGTTGGCGGCCGCTTGGATCCAGTTCGAAGTCCATGACTGGTTCAGCCATGGCAAGAGCGACTGGGACACAGCGTGGAAGGTCCCGCTCGCCGAGGACGACCCATGGTTCGAACGTCCCATGCGGATCGCCCGAGCGAAGCGGGATACCAGCTGGGTCGACGACGGATCAGCTCCGACGTACACGACGTCTGACAGCCATTGGTGGGACGGCTCGCAGGTGTACGGAAGCGATCCGGTTCTCGCCGCCGCCCTTCGCGCGAACGAGGACGGCAAACTCCGGATCGACCCGGATGGACTCCCCCCTCGGGAGCTCGACGCTTACCTGGATCTCGCGGACGTCGCTGGCAACTTCTGGTACGGACTTGCCCTACTTCATGCCGTCTTTATGCTCGAGCACAATGCGATCTGCGACGGGCTGCGCGCCGAGTACCCGACGTGGAGCGACGATCGGCTCTACGACAAGGCCAGGCTCATCAACGCGGCGCTCATGGCGAAGATCCACACCGTGGAGTGGACGCCCGCGATCGTGGCGCATCCGACCACACAGTGGGCCATGCGCGTGGACTGGTGGGGCCTTGTCGGTGAGCGCGCGATCCGGCGGTTCGGCCGATTCAGTAGGCTCGATCTCCTCACCGGAGTGCCGGGGTCGAGGAAGAACCACCACGGGGTCCCGTACACGCTGACCGAGGAGTTCACTGCTGTTTACCGCATGCACCCCCTTGTTCCGGACGAGTTCACGTTCCGCTCGGCTGCAGACGACCGCGTCCTAGCGGAGCACGCGTTTCCCGAATTGACCGTTCTGCACGTTCGGGAGCGCATGGCCGAGTTGTCGCTCGGCGACGGGGTCTATTCCTTCGGCATCGCGCACCCTGGAGCGATCCAACTGCACAACTATCCGCGATCCTTGCAGCAGTTCGACCGGGCGGACGGCACGACCATCGATCTCGCCGCCACAGACATCATCCGGATGCGCGAACGAGGCGTCCCGCGATACAACGAGTTCCGGCGATTCGTCCACCGTGACCCGGTCCGCTCGTTCAAGGAATTGACGCCGAATCGCACGTGGCAGGAGGAGCTCCGCACGGTTTACGAGGACGACCTCGAGAACGTGGACCTGATGGTGGGCCTGTACGCCGAACCGCCGCCGAAGGGATTCGGCTTCAGCGACACGGCATTTCGGATATTCGCCCTGATGGCACCGCGGCGCCTGAAGAGCGACCGGTTCTTCACGACCGACTACACGCCCGAGATGTACACACCGATGGGGTTGCGGTGGATCGAGACAAACAGCCTAGTGACCGTTCTGGGTCGGCACTGCCCTCAGTTGGCGGCCCTGCTCGAAGGGGTGGACAACGCGTTCGTCCCGTGGAAACGGGTTGGTCTGTGAGGCGCACAGGGAAGTAGGACTCACGTTGGCATCGGAAGAGGCCGAGCCACGGAAGAGGAGATGGTGGCTCGCCGCCCTTGCTCTAGCAGTAGTGGTCATCGCCATCTTCGGGGGCGTCCGAATCTTCGATGCCGTCGCCCACACCTGTGGTGATGATGAGCGTTCGACCTTCCTTGAGTTTCCTCAGTACGGAGCGATGGTCCTCCAACCGGGGAACGACATCGACTCCGGTGGTTGCGTCGCATCATTCGAGACCGCCGACCCGCAGAGCGCCGTGATCGGGTACTACAGACGACAGCTCGAGCAGCATGGTTGGACGGTCCAAGACGTCGAGCAGACGGCAGCTGAGGCGGGACAAGGGGGCGGCGGAGAGAGCCAGCCAGCCTCAGTCGTGCTTTCGGCCGTGCCCACATGCCCGCCGTCCGCAACCTTCTGTTCCAGCTCGCTCGACGCGGCACGAGGTAGATCTTCTTTCAGCGTGGCCGTCGAGGCGACCCAGGGAACGACTTCCGTGGTCGTTCGGATAACCGAGAAGTAGTTGGTGCGACATGGAACGCGACGCCCTAGGCGACGGTCTTCGCCCCCGGAGGTGATGGAAGATGAAGCGGTTCCCGTTCCTGCATCGGAAGCGCGAGAAACCCCCACTCGAGCGCTTTTCCAGTCTCTCGGCAGACGCCGGCCGATCGGTGCCTGAAGAACCGTTGGAGAACACAGAAGCGGTCGTTCGCGAGTGCCGCAACCGCTCGGCCTCGCTCCGGTCGTATCGAACAGAGATCGTCATCCTGGACAAGAGCAGTCCCCCGGTCATGGAGGGGCCGGTGCGCTACACCCTCGAGACCGTGCGACCCGACCGGTTTCACGTCCTCCAGGTTGGCTGGATGGATAAGAGAGAGGTCTACGACGAGTGGATCACCATCGGCGAGGACCACTTCGATAACGTTGGGGTTTGGGGTAGAGGGTTAATCCTCCAGCGAAAAGAGCTGAATCCACGCTTGGCGATCGAGTCGTTCCTGTCGATGCTCGAGTCGGTGCAAGCGCCCGATAGCACCGCCTACGTGCTCGACGGACATCGATTCGTGAGGCTCGATTCGGAACAAGTGCCGCCCACGCTGGAGCAGGACATGAATCCGTCCGAGATGAGCACCATCCTCTGGGTTGACGGTGAAAACTGGCTCCCCGCCAAGGTGGAGGCTTCGGGCGTTTTCCGAGACGACGATGGTTTGGCGAGATTGGAGTTCGAACAGGTCTTCTTCGACTTCGATGCGAACATATCGATTGCAGCACCTGAGGTCGGCCTCGACACACCACAATGATTTGACGACCCGAGCTGGAGGCCCGGCGAGAGCTCCCCGACGTTCGAGACGTGGCATCGGATCTGACCCGATCGCTAGACAGAGATGTCCCCGGGCGTCCTCGATCTCGCTCGAGCCATGTATGAACATGCCGGGGAGACCCGGGCGCGTCCCTTCGGGTTGGAGTTCGAGTCTCCGCTCTCGCACCGTTGTGACGGGCTGCTACGGCGGCTACTCGATAAAGCCGACATGGATCGATTCCACGATCCGATCGAACGGAACCTCAGCGTTCTCGCTGCGTTCCCGGACGAGATCCTCCGACGCACCGCGGAACAGGAAGAGCGCCATACCGTCAGATGGGATCAGGATGCAGCCGGCAGACTCCACCTCATCAGCAGGGCGACCCGAGACCGGAAGCGGGGCGACGCGGGAGAGCGCTTCTTTAACCTGCTCCTCGGTGATCTCAGGCCAGTAGCACTCGACGACGAAGGTTCTCGTGGCTCCTCCTCGCAGAAGCTGTAGGGAAGGACCCACGACATCCGGCGAGGTGATCCGCTGGCTGCGGGGGTGCCTCCCTGCCGTGGTTGCCTACGTCGCCAACGGGTGAGAGCCCCAGCCCACCGCCTCCTCGGAGGGGTCTGGCGTGTTCGTGACCTGGGTGAGGCCCTTGCCGTCCGCGTTGGCGATCCACAGATCCTCCTGGTAGCTCCCTTGGGTGCCGTGGACCCGCGAGAACAGCAGTTTCGTGCTGTCCGGTGACCACACGGGTTCGAACGAGTGATCGCCGTTCGTCGGATCGGTCACCCTGGTGAGCCCGCTCCCGTCGGGATGCACGACGTAGATCTGGAGCCCGCTCTCCCTCGCCTCGTTGTTGAAGGCGATCAGATGACCATCTGGGGACCAGTGGGGATGCCGCGCGCCCAGGCCATATGGCGTGAGCTGATGCAGCCCCGTGCCATCGACGTCGACGACGAACACCGCGCTCTGCGATCCGGACCCGATCGAGGACTTGAAGATCCCGGCGAACACCACCCGGGTTCCGTCGGGAGACCAGTCCGCGTTGCAGCAGGAGACCGGGATACTTGCAGGATTCAGCTGCCGGAGCCCCGTCCCGTTGACGTTCACCACGAACAGGTCGCCGTGGTCGCAAGCCGCCCCGAGACAACCCGGGGCGATGCGGCTGAAGAGGATCTTGGAGCCATCGGGCGAATAGCCCCACGGGTTGTCGTCGCCGCCGGGGTTCGTGGTGACGCGGAAGAGGCCGCGTCCGTCCGAGGAACGCATGGTGTAGACGCCGTTCCGTCCCGGGTCGGCGACGCCGAAGCCCTCGCTCGAGATCCGAGCCATGTTGGGGGACCAGTTGCCGCATCCCAGGAACAAACCGGCGTCGGGATTGTCCAGCAGCTTGAAGCCTGACCCGTCCGGGTTAACCGTAGCCGGCCGCGGAACTCCGTCGGCGTTGGGGGTGTTCTCGAGGACCTTGCTCCCATCCGGGGACCAACTGCCGCACTCCCCACCCGCGGAAAGGGGCGGGAGTTGAACCTCGTGCGACCCGTCAGGGTTGGCGGTAAAGAGGTGGTCGTCGTCGATCGCCGGGTCGTACCGGCTGAAGAGGATCTGGCCGTTCGTGGCGGAGACCTTCGCTTCGGTCGGTCCACCGAGGGCGACCAGCCCCAGCAACGTCATCCCTGAGACCGTCACAAGTGCGATCAGTCGTTTCATCATCTGCTCTCCCATCTTGTTGAGCACTAAACGGAACCAAGCGCCGCGCACAACTCTGGCGGAACCTCCATCGGGCCGCCGTTGACGAACCACTCGATGACGGCCCCCGGGCCCGCCTGGAACTCGAGGGTTCCGTCGATAACGGAGGAGGCGCTCGTGCCAGCCGTGAGATACACAGTCCCGACGTGTGGGAGCGTTACGATGAACTCGCCGGTGACCGTCTCCGTCGCCGTGCTGAAGTCGGCCGGGACGGTGAGGACGTCCGTAACCCTGTCATGACCGGTGAACGGAACCGACGCGCCGGTCACAGAGTTCACGAACGCGCCGGAACGATACGTGTCCTGGATGAAACGGCCGGTCATGTTCCCGTTCACGTCGTAGGTCCGGCTCGCTAGCTGATCAAGGGTCCCTTCGATGACGATCGCGAATTCGTTCGCGCCGCTGCCGCAGACCTCGCCAGTGTCGTCGTTCAGTGGAACGGTTCGCTTGCCGGAGCAGATCGTGCCACCCCCGACAGCCATGCAGGTCTCGAACGCCGGAGGCGGCGGGTTCAGGGTCTGCGTCACCGGTTGCCCGGCGCGAGCAGTGGGGGCCAGCGTCAGAACGACGATCGCTGTCAGCCCGATGAAGCTGATCCAACGGGATCGACGCATCTCGGATACTCCTCCCTCTCGAGGGACGATGTGTTGTCCCCTCTGACCTCGTGATCTGAAGCCTGTTCCAGGTACGTCGCAGAACGCTCGCAAGACGTCGCAAACAGCGCACTGCAGCGGGGCCCTATCCGCGCAGAAGACCGGCTGCTAGCGTGAGGCAGCTGCCAATTGGCGGCGGGGGGGCACCTTCGTGGAATTCCGCATCCTGGGACCGATCGAGGTCCTGGACGCCGGCCGGATCATCCCGTTGGGTGGGGGCAAGCAGAGGGCGGCCCTCGCCATCCTCCTTCTTCACCCGAACGAAGTGGTATCCCGCGATCGCCTCATCGAGGGCCTTTGGGGCGCCTCTCCACCGGCGACGGCCGATCACACGCTGGACACCTACATGTCGCGCCTACGTCGGACCCTCGGGAGCGAAGGTGATGGGCCTCGCGTGGTGAGTCGCCGACCGGGTTACTCGCTCCGTGTGGAGGATGGTGAACTCGATCTTCAGCGATTCGAGATCCTGCTCGAAGAAGGAAGGCAAACCCTTCGAGCGGGGAACTACCGGCGGGCGGCAGAGCTTCTCCGACAGGCAATCAGCCTGTTCCGAGGGCCCCCGTTCGATGACCTCGCGCACGCGAGCTTCGCGCAGAGCGAGGCCAGCCACCTGGATGAGCTGCCGCTCGCGGCGCTGGAGGAACGGATCGAGGCAGACCTCGCGTTAGGTCGACACCTCGAGATCCTGTCCGAGCTACAGACGTTGGTGCTAAAGCACCCCTTCCGGGAACGCTTCTGGGCGCAACTGATGCTTGCGCTTTACCGCTCGGGCCGGCAGGCCGACGCCTTGGAGGCGTTCGAGCGAGCCAGGCACCACCTGGCCGATGAGCTCGGTGTTGACCCGGGGCCACCGCTGCAGCGGCTACATGAGGACATCCTCCGGCAGGCTCCGCTACTCGATCAGATCGGACCATCTCACGCGCCTTCATCACCCACGGGGCGGATCGATCGCGGCACCCCTGAAGGGCACACACGGGAGCTGACCGCCAGCCCACCGCCCCTGGAAACGATCGCGGCGAAGACCGCCCGAGACCCCATCGTCCTTGCCGAAGGACCCGAGCCTCCTGATGAAAGCAACGGGCCGAGGCCTCCTCACCGTCGGGGGCGGGTGATGGCCGCCCTGGCAGCCGCCCTGGCCGCCGCCGCGACCGTCGGGGTGCTGACAGGTATCCCCCACGTTGGACCGGCCTCCGCAAGAGCAGCGATCCAGCCTGGGGTCAATCTCCTGGATGCGAAGACGGGTGAGGTTCTTGCGCAGTACCCCTCGTTGTCGGCGCTCGAGACCTGGTACGCGGATGGCGTCTTCTGGGTCCTCGCGGGCACGCCCGACAATAGGTCGCTCTCTTTCGTGGGGATCGACGCTCGCACTCACCAGATCGTTGCCAACTTCGCTACGGGGGTCGACGACGTCGGCAACTTCGCCGTGCTGGGGCACGACCTTTGGGTGAGCGATTTCTCCAGCCCATTGCTCCTTCGACTAGCCATCCCCTCCGGGCGGATCGAAAAGAGGATCTCGCTGGCAGATCCTGGCAGTGGCGACTCCACGGGTAGCTACCAAATCGTTGCGGGCGCCGGATCGATCTGGGTGGCACGCCCAGACACAGGGGAGCTTGTGCGGGTGAGCGCGAGCACCGGGCGGATCCAGAGCCGATACACGGATCCCGGGCCGGGGTGCTGCATCACGTACGGAGGGGGAAGGCTCTGGTTCGACCGCGAGGGTGGGGTGAGCTGGCTCGACCCGAGGAGGGGACAGGTCGGACCCTTGACCAAGGTGACTGGTAGCTACCTGACGGTTGGTGACGGTTTTACCTGGACCGCGAACATGGAGACCGGGACCGTCTACAAGATCAGCCACGAGGGGAACGTCGTGGCCACGTACCACGCGGGGGAAGGGGCCGAGAAGGTCTCGTACGACGACGGCACGGCATGGGTCGCCAACCATGACGCCGGGTCGATCACTGGCATCGACGCGGTGACGGGTGCCTCTCGCTCATACTCCATGGGAGAGCTCGTGGGACCGATCGCTTCCGGCGACGGCGTGGTCGCCGTGATGGTCGAAGACCAACCGAGGTACGACGATGTCATCGCAGGACTACAGGGGAACGTGGCACGGATCCTCGTCCCCGCGTACTTCACCGCCACACAAGAGCCTGCCGTCACTGACGTCACCTCGAACCCGTTGATGGCAGAGATCGAGCAAGCTACATGCGCGAAGCTCCTCAACTACCCCGACGCGTCCACTCAGGATGACTGGCGCCTTCAACCGGAGATCGCAGCATCCATGCCATCGGTCTCGGCCGATGGGCGAACCTATGGCTTCACGATCCGTCCGGGCTACGCATTCTCCCCTCCGTCCGACGCACCGGTGACGGCCGACGTCATCAGGTCCTCAATCGAACGGGCCCTGTCTCCCGGGCTCGGATCGGATGCGCCTGGGCCCGCAGTCGTCGGCGACATCGTCGGCGAATCCGCCTTTCGGGCGGGCACGGCAGCGCACATCTCGGGGCTGACTGCCGTCGGCGATCGGCTCAAGGTCACGCTGACGAAGCCCTCTCCCGACTTCCTCGAGCGGCTCGCCCTTCCGTACTTCTGTCCCGTTCCGATCGACACGCCGATCGTTCCAGGCGGGGTGCAGGACGTTGCCCCGCCGTCGGCCGGTCCCTACTACATGGCGCTGCCCCGCGAGACGGGGGAACTCATGATCCTCAAGCGGAACCCGAACTACACGGGTCCACGGCCCCACTTCTTCGACGCCTTCGCCATCCGAGAGGGCATCGATCCAGGAGAGGCGGTGGGCCGGGTGGAGCAGGGAACCTGGGATGCCGTGAGCGAGGTGAACAAGTACGTCACCAACTTCCCCATCGTGGACGATCCGTCGTTCGCTCCCGGGGGGATACTCGAGCGCGAGTTTGCCGGCTCCTCTCCGAGCGGCCCCTCCTATGAAGCGACCCCCCTTCCGTGGGTCGACTATCTCGCCTTCAACGCCAGCCGGCCGCTGTTCTCCCGATCCCGGGTCCGGTTAGCGGTCGCGTCCGTCCTGGATCGCTCCGCACTCGCCGCCACCCGGACGGAGGCCCCGTCCGACCAGCTGCTCCCTCCCGCGATGGGAGGCGCTCAGAGCCTGGCCCCTTACCGACCGTCCGTGTCTAAGCTGCGGGGAGTGACAGCGCCCCTTGGAGGTGCCGGACGCGTTGCGATTATGGGCGTCCCCGCTGATTGCGAGCTATGCCTTCAGGTAGCGCAAGACGTGACGGCCCAATTACGTCCGATCGGTATCAGGGTCAGGATCAAGATGATGAAGGACGTTTCGACGGCGTCGCTCGCGGACGCCCCCGTGGATCTCGTCGAACGGATCACAACACTTCCGTACCCGGATGGCGCAAGCTTTTTGGCGAAGATGTTCACCGCTGACGTTCCCGCTACATGGCTGCCCTCGTTGGTGCGATCCAAGGCGGTGCACCGGATGACACTCACCGGCCCTCAGCGCAGCATCGGAGCCTCACATCTCGCTGATGAGCTAGCTCGAAGCGAGGCGCCGGTTGCCGCTTTCGGGTACGGAACGATCGGAGAACTGTTCTCTGAGAGGCTTGGATGCATCGAGTCCCAACCCTTCGGAACCGGCATCAACCTCGCCGCACTCTGTCTTGATAGCGATGCACGGGATCCCTAGGTGGTGGACTTCTTGCTCACAGCCTGCTCACGATAGGACGACTACGCGGGCACTGGACGACACCAAACGACACAGGACGACACGTAGAGCCGGCTTCCGTGCGTAGCGCGAGCAACCTTAGGATCCGGTGGCCGAGAGGCCGTGGGAGTTCGAGTCTCCCCTCTCGCACCGCTCAAACCAGCCTCCGCCCAGGCCGGCGCGATACGAGCCGTCTGCTCGTGCTGCCCGGTTTCCGCTGATCTGATCCCTCGATGCATCGCGCGAGCCGGTGACCCTACGGCACGAGGATGATCCCATCGAACACGAATGGCTCGACGGACGAGACGGTGAACGTCACTATCGTCCCGCTCGAGGCCGAGATACCTACGCACGAATGAGCGCGGGCGGGTGTGCTCCCGTCCTCAGAGAGGATGCCGCCTCCCGCCGAGAAGCTCGCTGTGGCGGTCGGCCCCGTGGTCGGGCCGCCCACGACGCAGACATCTTTGGCATTGAAGGGCATCGTGAACGTGATCGTCCCGTTCTGCGGCACGCTGGACGTCGTTGTAAGGAACGCGACCGAGACACCATCGTTCATCGTCGACGACGAATAGACGAGGAGGGGGTTCCGGTCGTCATAGGGGACGGATGTCCTCCTCGTCGTGCTCGTCCTCTTGTTCTTCTGTCGGTCGACGGCCACGATTCGCAGGTCGTAGGTCGTTCCTTCCTCACCCGTCATCTGGACCGTCGGGTTAAGCGCTGTGCCCGTCGAAACGGCAACCCAGGTCGACGTCCCAACCGCCCTCCGCTGCAGCGTCCAGCTCTTCACCCCCGACCCGTAGATGTCGTCGTGCACGCTGAACGGCGCGGGGAAGGTGAGCGTCGGTGAGGCGTCGGTCGAGTACGTCGGCACGGATCCCCAGATGATCGTCGGTGCTGTGAAGTCGTGGCGGATGAGGGGATACCGGTTCGGGATGACATCTGTGCAAGGCTTCCTCGCCGTACAGGGGGCGCGGTAGTAGAAGGAGAAGATCGCGAAATCGTAACTCCCCTTCTGCTTGATCTTCGAGAGTGGGAGTGTGACCTCAACCGCCTTCGGAGAGATGCGGCTCGCCTTCAGGTTGCGGGTGACCAGGGCGAGGTTCGCCTTCAACAACAACCCTCGGAAGTGCCCGGCCGCGTAGAAGACGGCGAGGAAGTAGTTCGGTCGCTTATCTGCGTTTGTATCGATATCAATCTCGAAGTAACCGTTGGCGAGGTTCGCCTCCTTGTTCGTGAACGGCGCCAGCGTCGTGATCCGGAAGACGTGTCCGCCTTGCACATGGGAGACCGTGACGCTTGCGAGGTCGAGCGGGCCCCTCGTGTCGTTCCCGTCCTTGCGCGTGATGACGTTCGCCATCACCGGGTTCGTGGTCGCGATGATGGTCGCAAGCGCGATCAAGGCGATGAGGCGTCTCATCGTTATCCCTCCTCTTGGGTCGGGGCTGGAAGATCCGCCGATGTGGCCCGATCGAGCAGCCTCCGCACGTCGTCGTTGTTCGGGCTCAGTTCCAGGTACCGCGTTGCCCATGACGCCGCCTCGCTTCGATGTCCTCGGGAGAGGCGCGCGTAGGCCGAGATCTCAAGCAAGGCGAGCTGCGCTCGTCCATCACGGGTCGACGACGCTGCCTCGCACGCTTGAAGGACCGGCTCGTGCTGGACCGCGTTCGCACCGACGGACCATCGGGCTGCGGCCTTCGTAGCGACCTTGGCCCGCTGCCGCTTGGAGAGCAACGGGCTCACGAGGCCCCACGTCCGTTCACCCGAAGATCCAGACGGCGCCCAGAAGCGGCAGTCGAGGTCTTCGGGCGTCTCGACGACACGCCTCTCGCCATCGACCTGGATCCCTAGGAAACGAACGACCCCGTCGGACACGCTGAGCCGCGAACGACCCAGCCACGGGAGGAACATCCCGACGGAGCGCACGGACTTCGGAAGTCGGAGCGACGACTCCACGCGCTGCCGGACGAGGTCCGGCCACTCGAGGACGTCGATTATCCGTTCGACCGACGTCGTCTCCCCGGTCACCAAGAATTCCGCCCAGAGCAGATCAAGGTCGAGGGCATCGTGGGCAGGGTGGCTGAGTGGGTCGAGTCGCGGTCTCGCTGAGCCATTCACGATCGCTCGCATCTGATGATGGAACCCTCGAAAACGGTCTTCATTGAGACGAGCGGTGATGAACCGACGCGTCCCGTCGTCATCCGTTTCGGCGAGGACATCGAGGATGTATCGCGATGGCTGGCGGTCGAAGAGCGCCTCGTAGTCGCGCAGGATCGGCGGGTACCGTCTTGCGATCACCGAGAAGAAGTAGATCTCCAGGCTTCTCTGGCCTCTGTCGAGCCAGCCCGGATCCGCGCGTGCCTGGGTCTCGAGCGCCGCGACCGCACGGGCCGGCGAGGGCGACGGGTAGTACGTCGTGAAGATCTCATCGAACGACGTTTCACTCATGTATCCACCGCCCTGGGCCAGTCATGATCCCGATGCCTCGTTCACCCTGACGACTACGGAGGTCGATCCCCCGGCTGCCTCGAACGCGACGTTGAACGAGAAGCCACCTCGGGTCGCGGCCAGCGTGCCGCTACAGAGGGCCGATGACGGCGCACATGAAGGCACGGCCGCAAGAACGACGGAGGCAGGAAGGCTTCCTCCGGCGGGCTCTGCTCCGCCTTCGGGCGCTCCCTCCTCGAAGTCTTGCGTCGTCCAACCGTGCTGCCCGAGTTGGCGTTCGTAGTAGCGGATCACGTCTTTGGGGGGACCTGAGGTCTGGAACGACGCGACGCAACCCCTCGCCTCGATGTCGTTTCCAGGATCAATCACCGCCCCTCCGTACGCGGGGAACTCGAGGAACGCTGCACGTTCTTCATCGCTGCACGTGTGTGCCACTGCGTCGAAGATGCGCATCCCCACTAACACGAGGACCACCGCCAGAACCAAGATCGGAAGCACGAACCACCGCCTCTTGCTCCGGGCGTTGGGTGGAGCGCCCGTCATGGCGGGCGCAGGGTTGATCACCCTGTTCCCCGCAAAGGAGCTTGCCGAGCACCCGCTCGGGATCCCTCACGATCCAGGTCTCGGGGCAGGTGGCCCCAGCGGTGCCAGAAGTCAACCCGACCGGGAGACCGATGAATCGGGCCGATCCGGATCGGATCGGTCCTGACGGATGAGAGCCTGATCGCGCTGGGAGTGATGAGCTGTCTCATGGCCTTCTCCTTCGCGGCCCCACAAGATGTTCGGCCGCTGGAAGGGACGCTAGGGCCCTGCGCCACTCGTGGAATCGGTTGAACGACCCGACAATGGCGTGGTGATGACCTATGAATGGAGCGGCTCGCCCTGGACCAAGTCGGGGACCCCGGCGAGCTCTGTCCTGGAGCGGACATGGAGCTTCCCGTAAACGCTCGAGAGGTGGCCCCCCACCGTGCGGGGGCTCATGAACAGGGAGTCCGCGATCTCCTTGTTCGTGCGTCCGGCTGCGGCAAGCCGAGCGACCCGTCGTTCGACCTCGGTGAGCTCGCTTCTAGCCGGACGACGCCCGCTCACCCGGGCGAGCTCGGCCCGGGCCCTGTCGGCCCAGAGCGGCGCGCCGAGCTCCTCGAAGATCGCGAGGGCGTGCTCGAGCGCCTCCCGGGCGGGGCGCTTCTGCCTGGCGCGGCGACGGATCCTGCCTTGGACGAGCAGCGTCCGGGCGAGCTCGAACGGCATCGGAAGGCGCTCGTGGTGCTCGAGGGCGTCATCGAGGGAAACGAGTGCGGCAGAGAGATCGCCGTTGGCGGCCTCGACCAATCCGCGGCATCGTGAGCCGGTTGCGAGTGCGAGCGCACGCTCGAGCGTTCGACCACGCTCTTCCAGCCACTCGAGTCGGGACTCGGCTTCATCGAGCCGACCGAGATCAACGAGCGCCTCGACGAGGTCCGCAACGAAAGGGAACGTATCTGGGTCGTTCTCTCCTGTGTCCCGCGTGAGACCCCATGCGTGCTGGAGGTGAGAGACCGCAGCTGCGATGTTCCCCGCTGAGAGCTCCGATAGACCGAGCGCGTGATGAGCATCGATCTCCGCGAAACCACGGACACCGACGTCGGCAACGCGATCCAACACGCTCTTCGCATCGGCCCCAGAGGCCTCGAGGTCACCGGTGCACGCCTCGACGAGCGCTCGGCAGCCGAGGGTGAGCGCGCGGCCCGGGGCGATCGCGAGAGCCTCCGCGAGGTACTCGAGAGCCTGCGGCCAGTCGCCGGACCTGAATCCCAGCGCTCCTAGGAACGTGAGGAGCTCCTGGACCGACACCTCGTCTCCTCGCGCGGCCGCCTCTTCCAGGAACGACAGGTAGATCGTCCGCGCTTCATCGAGACGTCCTTCGATGAACAAGTAACCGGCGACCCAGTAGCGCGATCGGTCGATGACCATGAAGCTCTCCATCGAGGATTCGAGATCCTCGGCACGCTCGAGCAGCGTCCATTGGGTTCCGTAACCGAGGCGGAACCGCATCAATGCGAGGGCAACGAGGGATTCATGGAGACATGTGACGTCTTCGCTCGTCTCCGCCTCCGCGACCGCGGCCTCCGCCTCCCGTTCGGCTTCGTCCAAACGGACCTCGGCCGAAGCGACCCATGCGCGCCACTGGTGGATCAAGCTCTTCAGCCGGTGAGGAGCACCATGCTGCTTCAGAGCCTCGGTCAAGAGCCGCGCGGCGTCGCCGACGTGACCCGCCAGGAATCGCACACGGGCGAGACGCCAGAGCGCGTCCGCGCGTTCCGGTCCCTCGGGTGCCGAGGAGAGGACCGACTCCAAGTGTCGGCGGGCTCGGTCGAAGTCGCCGGTCAGGGTGAAGCAGTCCGCAGCATCGATCCGCCGGCTGGTCACGTCCTCGACGAAATCTGGTGGGGTGAGCCCGATCGCCAACTCAAGGAGCCGTCCGGCAGCCTCCGGCGACCCGCGCACGCGAGCCACGCGGGCTCCGTTCTCCAGGGCGACCGCGATCTCCGGGTCGGGGCCGTCTGCGGCCAGTCCGAGGTGCCGTGCGCGTTCCTCCGCGTCCGCCAGGACGGTCGCCAAGCGCCGGTGCACCTCCCGTCGACCTTCCGGTGGTGCTTGTGAGTACACGGTCGAAGACAGGAGGGGATGGGTGAACCGAACGCGATCACTGTCGACCTGGACGATGCCGGCGGCTTCGGCTTCGGCGAGTTGGGACGACACGCGCTCCGGAGCCGCGCTCACCGAACGCAGCAACGCCGCGGTTGGCGCCGAGACCGCCGAGCAGAGCAGTAATAGCTCCTGTGTCGACTCGGTTAGCTCGCCGATGTGATTCGGAACGAGCGCGGCGAGATCGCTCGGAAGCATCAGCGCCCCGCCTTCGAGCCTCAGTCGACCAACGAGCACACCGCGCGCGACCTCGATCGCCCAGAACGGGTTCCCCGCCGAGACCCCCGCGGCCCGGTCGAGGGCCTCCTTAGAGAGATCGTTCCCGAAGCGATCCCGGAGGATCCGGCGCAGATCCCCTTCGTGTAGCCCCGCGAGCTCGATGGTCGAGACGCGTTGCCGTTCCAACCCGTCGAGAAGCTGCACCGGAACGGTGGAGGCGATGCGCCCGCGGGCGGCGACAAGGAAGCCCACGTGCTCCCTCCCGAGTCGGCGAGCGATGAACGCCAACGTGTTCGCCGTTGCTGGATCGAGCCATTGAACGTCATCGACCGCGATGACGACAGGGCTCGATGCAGCTAAAGCTCGGACCGAGTTCAACGCCCCGACCAAGAGGGTTCCGGGGTCAACGGGCTCATCGCTTGCTTCTACGCGGAGCAATGCCACCTCCAGCGCCCTTCGTTGGGGACCGGGGAGTTGGTCGAGAACGTCGTCGATCGCTCCTTCCAAGAGGTCGACGAGACCGATGTAGGAGAGCTTCGCCTCCGACTGGGCCGGCCTCGTCGACAAGACCCCGTGACCACGACTAGCAGCGAGCTCGATGGCGGCCTGCCATAGCGTCGTCTTGCCGATCCCGGGCTCGCCTTCGAGGATCAGCGCGGCGGGCCCGGCGTCGATCCCTCGCAGGAACTCCGCGACCGAATCGAGTGCGTCTCGCCTCCCGACGATGGAACCAGCCGATGTCGAAGCCGGCATGTTGATGATGGTGAGCCTGGGCGTCTAGCAGGTCAAACGCACGTTGAGTCCGGGATCCGCCCGAGCGCAGATCTCAACCAGGGAGACGGGGGTTGCTCACGGCTTGCTCACGAGAGGACGACATAGACGGGCACTGGACGACAGGAAACGACACAGGACGACACGTAGAGCCGGCTTCCGTGCGTAGCGCGAGCAACCTTAGGATCCGGTGGCCGAGAGGCCGTGGGAGTTCGAGTCTCCCCTCTCGCACAGCTGTGACTAGCTGAATGCAATCTCGACGAAGCCTCAGCCCAGGCCGTCCCAGTGTTCTTGCTCACGGATCGCTTACCGCGGAACCGCGCCGGAAACCAAGTCCGTCGGAAATGAACGGGCTAAGACTGATCAGGATGACGCGCACCGATACGTCGTGGCGCGTATATCGGTCCTCAGCAAGTCGCTCCTGCCCGTGTGCCGAGGCGGCGTCTACTGACGTCACTCCGCGGTTGAAAGACGCCCGGACTCGTAGGTCTACGAGACGAGCTCCTATCATCCGGATTGACCCCGTCCACCGGTAACAAATCGCCCCGCAGCTGAGACAAAGAAGGAACGAGGAGGAGATGTCATGACAGACCAGTCCAGGCAACGGCCGGAGTCGGAGTCGCTTCCGGGGACCGAAGAGGAGTGGCGTCGGCGCCTGACGCCCGAGCAGTTCAAGGTGCTGCGCAACAAGGGAACGGAGCGCGCGTTCACCGGTGCGTATGCCTCGACGAAGGAGCGCGGCCTGTATCGGTGTGCAGGTTGTGGAGCTGAGCTGTTCAGCTCGGAGACGAAATTCGAGTCGGGGACCGGCTGGCCGAGTTTCTGGGAGCCGATCGAGCGGGGCGCCGTGGAGCTGCATGAAGACGGTGCTCTTTGGATGCGTCGCACCGAGGTCACGTGCGCCCGCTGCGGCGGCCACCTCGGGCACGTGTTCCCGGACGGCCCCGAGCCGACCGGCGACCGCTATTGCATGAACTCGGTCGCGCTTGAACTCGATCCGGAGGTGCGCCCCAGCACCTGAGTAGCAGCTGCGTAGACGGGGACAGCGACGAGACCCCCTCCGAGACCGCTCCACGAGCTACGCTCAGGTCCCAGGACGTGATCGGCCCGAAGAAGGTAGAACGCGCCGATACCTGATCGTCGCGAAGACCCCCGCCGGCTTCCTGGACACTAACCCTGGGTCAGTTTTCCAAGTGATGCATCGTCTCACCAACGCCTCGTGACCTAACCGTCCTGCGGGGTAAGAGTTCACCGTTGGATAGGCGTCGGCCGTAGCCGTTTCGTCACCACGGCGTCACCACCTCCGTATCTGGCTGCTGTGGTCGACATCGCCTTAGGGCCGAAGTCTCGCAAGTCAGAAGTGGTGGGCGAGGGGGGAGTTGAACCCCCACGTCCCGTCAAGGACACAGGAACCTGAATCCTGCGCGTCTGCCAATTCCGCCACTCGCCCGTGGGGAGAGGGAATCGTAGCAGCGGTCGTTGGAGCGGCGAGGCCGTCGCGGAGGCCGCTACGCCGGCTCGCTCTGCAGGACGTTCTGCGAGCCGTCGGCGTTCGATGCCATCGAGAAGACCTCGACGCGATTCCGCCCGTTCGCCTTGGCCTGGTAGAGCGCTCGGTCGGCGTTGCGGATGAGTCGGGCTCCGTCGGAAGCATGGTCGGGGAACATGGCGACCCCGAAGCTGGCCGTGACGGCACGCCCCTCCTCGAAGAGCTGGATGTCGGCGATCGCGGCCCGGACGCGCTCGGCAACCTGGACGCCGACCTCGAGATCGGCGGCAGGAAGCAACATCACGAACTCCTCGCCCCCATAACGCCCGCCGAAGTCGCTCTCACGCATGATCGACAGCAGCGTCGCGCCGACCGCGGCCAGTACCTCGTCTCCCTTGGGGTGCCCGAAGGCGTCGTTGATCTGCTTGAAATGATCGAGATCGAACAGCACCGCGGTCAACGGCCACACCATCCGCGATGCCTGCGCCACTAAGCGGTTCAGGATGTCCTGGACGGCGCGCGCGTTGGGAAGACCGGTGAGGGCATCGGTCGCCGCGCGCAGCTCGGCGATCGCCAGGTTCCTCAGGTTGGCGAGGACGGGCGCCGCCTGGGTCACGGAGTCCTTGATGCGACCGAGATCAGCGTCGATGATCGCCCGCGGCCCGTTCACGAAGACGGAGCCGATCACCTCGCCACTCACGAGCAGCGGCGTGCATGCGCTGAACCCCTCCATCTCTCCGCAGAGCGAGCACCGGACCAACGCGCTGCTTTTCGCCTCGTCGACGTGCGCCCGCGCGAGGCGGACGACGAGGCAATCGCGAGGTTTCGCCTCCACGATGTTCTCGGCGAGCGGACCGGGCGGCGATGCGGTGAACGCCTCGAGGCGGTCGGCGCTGTTGTTGCGATTGAGCGTCACTGCTGAGGCGCCGGGGATCGAACGCTCCAGGTGATGCTTGAGGAGTTCGTGCGCCTCCTCCTCGGTCTCCGTCATCTGCAAGGCGTCGGTGAACTCGGTCTGGGTGACCTGATAGTCACGGGCCGACGCCCGTTGCATCACCATCATTCGGTGAGGAAGAGGTCATCGCCGGATGGATCGGGAATGGCGAGCGCGTGCATCTGGTCGATCTCTCGCTGTACGTTCGGGATCACCTCGTTCCGCAAGTCCGCCGTCGTTGCTTGGATGGCGGACGGCTGCGTCTGCGCCACGAGGAGCCGGGACTTCTCCTCCGCCTCTTCGATCGTGGTGGAGAGCCGTCCGACGGTGCGCGCGCTGGTCAGGGCGTCGTCATAGACCGTGTCGAGTGGCTCCTTCGTCGAGGCGAGCGCGCGGACACCCACCAAGGCGAGGACGGAGGGCACGACGACGCCGAGCAACAGGAAGAACTTCCACGCGATCGGTACCCGAACCTTCGAGGCGCCGTGGCGGCTGGCCTCCATGGTCTCCATCCCCTGAACACTGCTTCGTTCTCCGGTCGTCGTAGGCCATCGGCCCGTGGCAGGTCGAGCTTGAATAGAGGGGATGCGGGGTGCGCGGCAAGGGATGCCTTAGCCTGTGCGCCAGTGATGGATGCTCATCCCCTCCCGCCTCGGCCGGACGCACCGTTGCCGCCGTCGCCCCAGGCGACGTGGGCGCCCCCGCCACCTCCGGAGCCCGCGCCGCGGTACGCGAGCTTCTGGATCCGCGTCGGCGCGACCTTGATCGACGGGCTCGTGTTCATCCCGATCTGGATCCCATTCCTGATCGCCATTTGGAACAGGATGTCGACCGAGATCGACCGATCCATCGCCACGGGACAACGCGTCGACGTGACCCGCTACATGGGCCGGTACGCGGGCTGGGCGCTCGGGGTCGCCGTCGCGACCTACACGTATCAGGTCCTGCTGGTGCGCTTCTTCGGGGGGACGCTCGGCAAGCTGGCGGTCGGGATCAGGGTCCGGACGGCCGACGGGAACGTCGTGGGTTGGCGCGAGGCGCTCCTCCGGCCGCTCCTGCAGCTGGTCGTCAGTTTCGGATCGTTCGTCCCGGGCGCAGGGCTGATCACGTTGCTGGACGACCTCTCGATGCTCTGGGACCGGCAGCGACAGACCCTGCACGACAAGGTCGCCGGGACGATCGTCGTCTACAACTGACGGATCGCTGCGGCGTCACAGGGTCGGCACGAGCCCAAGGGTAGGATTGGGGACGTTGCGGCGGAACGGCCGCCGCGCACCCGCCCATCGTGCCCAACCTCCGCGACTTCGAACGGCGACTCGGGGGCCTCGTTGAAGGCCTTTTCTCCAAGACGTTCCGAAGCGGCCTCCAGCCGGTCGAGATCGCCAAGCGCGTGGTCCGCGAGATGGACGACACCAAGCAGGTCGCGATCAACGAGGTGTGGGCACCGAACCGTTTCGAGATCTCGCTCTCGGAGGATGATGCGCCCCGCTTCCAACAGATGGAGTCTGCGCTCGTCACCGAGCTGAAGCAGGTCGTGCTGGAGACCGCCGCGGAGCGCGGATGGGGGCTCGTCGGGCCGCCCGAGGTCGAACTGTTCATCGGTCACGATCTCCGGAAGGGCGACCTCGAGGTCGAGGCCTCGCTCGTCCAGGGTGAAGAGAAGGTCCCGCCCGCAGCCGTGGCCGAGGCCGCCGAGGCGGGGCATCACGGCGAGCTGCTCGTGCACGGGGTCGACTCGATCCGCCGCGTCCCGCTGGACAAGGAGCTGGTGACGATCGGCCGGCTCCCTGAGAGCGACGTGACGATCGAGGACAAGGGCGTGTCCCGGCGACACGCCCAGATCCGGACGAACGATGGCCGATCCACGCTCACGGACCTCGGCTCGACGAACGGGACCAAGCTGAACGGGGAGCAGGTCCAATCGCGACCGCTGTCCGACGGCGATCGGATCACGGTCGGGACCACGGTGATCGAGTACCGGAGGGTGTAGTGCTCGCGGACGCCGTCGAGCCGTTCGCGCTCTCGGCCCTCAAGTACGGGCTGTTCGCGTTGCTCTTCCTGTTCGTGTGGCGCTCGATGCGGTGGGTCGTCCGCGGGTTGAACGTGGATCGCAGCCCGGCCGCACCGATGCCCGGTTCCGGCGCGCGGGCGGGTTCGGATCGATCGCCCAGCCAGCCCGTGCCGGCGAACGTCCTGGTGCACGTCGAGGGCAAGGACAAACCGCGAGCGCTCCGGCTGGCCGCCAACACGGTGATCGGCCGAGCGATGGCATGCGACCTGCGGCTGGAAGACACCTACGTGTCGCAGGAGCACGCAAGGATATTCGCGAAGAACGGCTCGTGGTACGTAGAGGACCTTGGTTCGACGAACGGAACCTTCGTGAACGAACAGCGGTTGGCCGCCCCGGCGATGCTCACCTCCGGCGACCGGATCCGTGTGGGGACGACGATCCTGGAGCTCGCGCGGTGAGGATCGAAGCCGGGGTCGCGACCCACGTCGGGCAGGTGCGCTCGGGGAACGAGGACGCCTACCTGCTGGACCCGCCGTTGTATGCCGTCGCGGACGGGATGGGCGGGCATCGGGGTGGAGAGGTCGCCTCCCAGCTAGCGCTCACGACGATCGCCGAGTCGTTCCGCAAAGGGGCGGTGCCGTTCGCCGAACAGGTCCAGGCGGCGAACCGAGCGGTCTTCGACCGCTCGGGCGCCGATCGGGCCGTCGCCGGCATGGGGACCACGCTCACGGCCGCGGTGATCCGGGGCGACCTGGCGCACCTGGTGCACGTGGGCGACTCGCGCGCGTACCTGTTGCGGGCGGGATCCCTCCGGCAGCTCACGGACGACCACACCCTGGTCAACCGCATGGTGAAGGCGGGAGAGATCACCCCGGCCGAAGCCGAGGTTCACCCGCATCGCAATGTCCTGGTCCGGGCGCTCGGGACGGAGCCCGACGTCCCGCTCGACGAGCAGGACGTCGGGCTCCTCGACGGGGACCGACTTCTCCTGTGCTCCGACGGGCTCACCGGGATGCTCACCGAGGAGCAGATCCAGGCGATCCTCGGGTCCACCGACGGCGCACCGCAGGAGGCCGCGGACCGGCTGGTGCTTGCGGCAAATCGGGCCGGTGGTGTCGACAACATCACGGTGGTGGTGCTCGACGTCCTGCCGGATGACGGAACGGAACAGGACGAGGTTGTCGCAGCAACGGCGGCCTCCGGGGCGGACGCGACCCTGGTAGCGGAAGAAGACCCCGTCCGACCAGCTCGCACGCCCGAGGCACGGCGGCGCCGGTGGCGTGTCGCGATGATCGCCGGCATCGTGATCGTGGCACTCGGCGCGGCGTTCACCGGTGCACGAGCATTGATCGACACGCGCTGGTACGTCGGGGTGGCCGACGGACGCGTGGCGATCTACCAGGGGATCCCGGCGGACGTGTTCGGCTTCCAGCTCTCGCACGTGGTGGAGGAAACCGAGATCTCCGCGCCGGCCGCGGAGGCCCTCCCCCTGTGGGCGTCGCTCGCTGGCGGCATCAACGTGGACAGCCGGGCCGACGCCGATGCCCGCGTGGAACAGATCCGCAGGGACGTCGCGCGGGCGGCGCGCGGGGGCACCGGAGGACACGCGTGAGCGCCGTCGCGGTTCGGGCCGGCGCGGCCGAGACCAGGCCAGCCCGCACCGGCTTCGGTCTGCTGATCCTCGCCGTTGCGGGCTCGCTCCTGGCCTACACGCTGCAGGGCCTCGGGCTCCATGGCGAGGTTCCTCGGAACCTCGCCATCTACGGGGTGGTCTTCACGGGCGCCTCGCTCGGCGGGTGGCTCGTGATCCGGTACGCCGCACGGTCCGCAGACCCCGCCCTGTACCCGGTCGCCGTGCTCCTCGGCGGTCTGGGCCTCGCGATGCTCTACCGCCTGATGGACGAGCGCGGCCGCGTTGACATCGCCCAGAACCAGGCGATCTGGTTGTTGATCGGGCTCGCGTGCTTCGCGCTGACGCTTCTGGTCGTGCGGGACATCCGGCAGCTCGACGCGTTCACGTACACGATCGGGCTGGCGGGCATCGTCCTGCTTCTCCTCCCGATCGTCCCCGGGCTCGGTTACGAGATCAACGGAGCACGGCTCTGGGTGAACTTCGGCTTCCTGCAGTTCCAACCCGCCGAGTTCGGCCGCGTCCTGATCGTGATCTTCCTCGCGTCCTATCTCTCGCAGCGCCGCGAGCTGCTGGCGGCCGGGGTCGGGCGGTTCGGGCTGCCCCGCGTGAAGGACCTCGGACCGCTGCTCCTCGCGTGGGGGACCTCGCTCGCGGTTCTGCTGCTCGAGCGCGACGTGGGCGCGTCGCTGCTCCTCTTCGGCGTGTTCGTCGTGATGGTGTGGGTGGCGACCGGGCGATCCTCGTATCTGGTGCTCGGGATCGTCCTGTTCGCGATCGGCGCCTACATCGGGTGGCTGGCGCTCCCGCACATCCAGGAGCGCGTGGTGATCTGGTTCCACGCACTCGACCCGAAGAACGTGAACGGGATCGGCTATCAGCTGGCGCAGGGATGGTTCGCGTTCGCCTCGGGGGGGATGGTCGGGACGGGTCTCGGTCTAGGTTCGCCCACGTTCATCCCCTACGTGGGGAGCGACTTCATCCTCGCGGCGTTCGGTGAGGAGCTGGGGATGCTCGGCGTCGCCGGCATCCTGCTCCTGTATCTCGTGTTGATCGGGCGAGGGTTGCGGATCGGGGTGGAGCGCCAGGACACCTTCGGCAAGCTCCTCGCCGTCGGACTCACCACGGTGATCGGTCTGCAGGTCTTCACGATCGCGGCAGGCGTCCTGCGGCTGATCCCCCTCACGGGCGTGCCCCTTCCGCTCGTTTCCTACGGCGGCACGAGCAGGGTGGCGACCTTCGTGATCCTGGCGCTGCTGGTTCGGTCGTCCGCGGGCGCGTGGTACCGGGTCCGGAAGGAGCCCTAGGGATGGATCGTCAGATCCGGCGGCTGGGGTTCGCGTTCGTCGCGTTGTTCGCCCTGTTGTTCGCGCAGGTCGCCTACATCCAGGTCTTCGCGGCGAGTCGGATCGCGGGCGAGCCCGCGAACGCGGCCCGGCAGATCCGCGCGGAGTACTCGGTGGAGCGGGGGCAGATCCTCGCGGCCGACGAGCGGACCGTGCTCGCCGAGAGCGTCAAGAACCCGGATCCGAACTCGGTCTACCGGTTCCTCCGGAAGTACCCGGGACGCGAGCTCTACGGCCAGCTCACCGGGTACTACTCGCGGATCTACGGGCTCAGCGGCCTGGAGGACGCGATGAACCCCTATCTGTCCGGAACCGCTCCCGAGTTCACCGCGCAGAACCTCACCGACATCCTGCTCGGCCGGCCGAAAGTGGGGGGAACCGTGCTCACGACGATCGTCCCGCCCCTGCAGCGGGTCGCCCGCGCCGCGCTCGGGAGCCATCAGGGTGCGGTCGTGGCGCTCGACCCCGGATCGGGCGACGTCCTGGCGATGTACTCGAACCCGGGGTACGACCCGAACCCCCTGTCGACGGGGACCGACCAGCAGATCAACACCGCGTGGAACGCGTTGATCTCCGACCCCCATCGGCCGCTCGTCTCCAAAGCGTTCCAGGAGCTCTACCTTCCGGGATCGACCTTCAAGCTGGTGACGGCCTCCGCGGCGCTGGAGAACGGTTGGGGACCGGACAAGGCGTGGCCGAACCCACACGTCCTCGACCTGCCGCAGTCATCCAGCACGCTGCAGAACTTCGGCAATGAGATCTGCCACGGCGGGACGACGACGGTCACCATGGCGCAAGCGTTCGAGCAGTCGTGCAACGTCACGTTCGGACTGATCGGTCTTCACCTCGGCGCCGAACGGCTCTCGGCACAGGCACATCGCTACGGGTTCTGCCCGATCCTCCCGCCGGACCAGGTCACGTGCGCCGCACCGACGATCCCGTTCATCCTGCCGTGGAACAGTGGGCGGTTCCCGGAGCCCGCGTACTTCAACGAGAACCTTCCGAAGGTCGCCCTGTCCGCGGTCGGGCTCGACAACGACAAGCAGAACCCCCTTCAGCTCGCATTGGAATCGGCCGCGATCGCCAACGGAGGACTGCTGTACGCGCCGAGGTTGGTGACGGAGGTGCGCGACAGCGCCGGCCGGACCGTCAAGACGTTCGACAAGCAAGAGTTCGGGCGCCCGATCAGCCCCCATACGGCCGACCAGATGCGCCAGATGATGATCAGCGTCGTCAGCAGCGGGACCGGAACCGCCGCGCAGATCCCCGGCACCATCGTGGCCGGTAAGACGGGCACCTCGACCAACTGTGGCCCGGTCCCCAACTGCAGCGTTCCGCCGAACGCCTGGTTCACCGCGTTCGCGCCGGCCGGCTCGGGCCAGACGCCGACCATCGCGGTTGCGGTTATCGTGCTGGACGGCGGCGACCTCGGGAGTGACGCGACCGGCGGGCTCGTAGCCGCGCCGATCGCCAAGCAGGTCATCCAGGCATACCAGGCGTATCTCAAGGGGTGAACGAACGAGCGTGAGCGATTCCGTCCTGGGTGGGCGCTACAGGGTTGAAGCGCGGATCGGCGCGGGCGGCATGGCCGAGGTCTATCGAGGCTTCGACCCTGTGCTCCACCGAACGGTCGCGATCAAGGTCCTGCTCCCCCAGTTCGCGCGTGACGCGGGGTTCGTCGCCCGGTTCCGCCGGGAGGCCCAGGCAGCGGCTCGGTTGAACCAGCCCACGATCGTCGGTGTCTACGACACCGGATCCGACGGTGACCGCCAGTACATCGTGATGGAGTTCGTGGAGGGTCGGACGCTCGCCGATTTCCTGGCGAGCGGCCGGCGCCCCACGCTGGTGCAGGCGGTCGAGCTGACGCGGAAGATCGCCGAGGCGCTCGCCTCGGCGCACGCGCAGGGGATCGTCCATCGGGACATCAAGCCCGGCAACGTGATGGTCACCCGCGACGGGTTCGTGAAGGTGATGGACTTCGGCATCGCGCGGATGCAGACCGACGTCACCGCCCCGCAGACCTCCTCGGTGATCGGGACCCCGACCTACCTGTCGCCGGAGCAGGCGCAGGGGCAGGCGGTGGACGCGCGGTCGGACATCTACTCGTTGGGCTGCGTCCTGTACGAGTTGCTCGCGGGGCGGCCGCCGTTCACCGGCGACACGCCGGTGGCGATCGCGTACAAGCAGGTGAACGAGGCGCCGGTCCCGCCATCCGCGCACAACCCCGACGTGCCGCCGAAGCTGGATGCGGTGGTCATGAAGTGCCTCGCGAAGAATCCGGCCAACCGGTACCAGAGCGCGGAGGAGCTGGCGGCCGACCTGGAACGGGTCAAGCAAGGTCAGGACGTCGAGGCGACGCCGATCCTCGCGGGCGCCGGGGACGCGACGCAGGTGATCGCCCGGCCGGCGCCGACCCAGGTGCTGCCGCCCCCCGATCCCGAGGGGTCCTCGCGCAAGGTCTGGCTTGGGGTCCTCATCGGCCTGCTGATCTTCGCCCTGCTGGCGGCCGGCGGGTACCTCCTCGCCCAGGTCCTCAACAACAAGAACGCCGCCCAAGCGTTCCAGCTGCCCGACGTCACCGGCAAGACGTTCGACGCGGCGAAGTCCCAGCTGGAGGGTCTCGGTCTCGTGGTCGTCGACCCGCCGCCGACGAAGCACAGTGCGAAGCCCGAAGGCACCGTTCTACAGCAGAGCCCGGATCCGAGGACGCAGGTCGCCGCGGGAGACACGATCACGCTCACGATCGCCTCCCCCTTCCCCAAAGTCACGGTCCCCGACGTCTCGTCGTCCTGCCTGACCCTCGACGCCGCCACGGCGACGTTGGAGGCCATGCACTTGACGCTCGGCACCCAGACCCGAGCGCCGAGCGACACGTGCCCGGTCGACACCGTGATCGGCCAGTCGCCTCCCGCCGGGACCAAGGTCGACCGCGGCTCGCTGGTGGGCGTGACGCTCGTGTCCCAGCCCGCGTCCATCACGCTCGGGGATTACACCTGCGAGACGTACAGCCAGGCGAAGAGTCACCTCGAGCATCTCGGCTTGAACGTGCAAACGGGGCCGTTCGTGACCCCGCTCCCGCAGTGCCCGAACCTGAATCGGGTAGCGGCGCAGGACCCACAGCCGGGAACCCAGGTCAAGCCCGGCGACACGGTGACGCTCTCCACCGGGGCACCGACATCGCCCTCGCCATCGCCGAGCGCGAGCCTCGTCCCGTGAGCATGTGGTACGCGACCGAGGGGTTCACCGACGACGAGCGCGCGATCCTGTCCGCGCATTTCACCAGCCTCGAGAGCCCGGTCTTCGCCCTGATCGGCTTTCCCGAAGCGGTCAAGGGAGCGCTCTTCGCCCGATACTCGCGAAGCACGAAGTCGCTCCGCCGCCTGTTCCTCGACGAGTTCGCCGAGGACGTCGCGGACGCGGGCAGCGGATCGTCGATGGGGTCCGCGCGGGCGGAGAAGCTGTATGACCGCGTCTTCGTGGAGTACGGCGATGATTCGGTGGCGCAGCTCGGCGGCGTCCACCTCGCGTGCGAGCAATCGTCGCAGCTCCTCGCGAAGGCGTTGGAGTGGGGCAGGCTCGCGGCGTACCTCGAACAATCGACGCGGTACATGCGCTACGACAGCCGACCGGGCGGACGGTGGCGAGCGACCGTCCCGTCGGAGATCGTCGACACCCAGCTCGAGGAGCGCTACGTCGGGCTGCTGGACGACGTCTTCACGACGTACGGGCGGATGTACGACGCGCTGGATGCCTGGTACCGCGAGCGGTTCCCGCAGGAGCCTGGCGACTCTGACTTCGTGTACCGCCAGACGATCCTGGCGAAGACCTGCGATACGCTCCGCTTGATCCTCCCGGCCGGGACGCGGTCGAACCTCGGGATCTACGCGACGGGGCAGTCCTACGAACAGCTCTTGATGCGCCTGGCGCAGCATCCTCTCGCCGAGATGCGCGAGTACGGCGACCTGATGAAGGTCGAGCTGCGGAAGGTCATCCCCGAGTTCCTCAAGCGGGTCGACGTCGACGATCGGGGCGTGGCCTGGTCGAGCTACTGGCGCGACGTTCGCGAGCGCACGCAAGAGCTTGCCGCCAAGCTCACGGGCGACGTCGAGCCGGAGCCGCGGGAAGAAGTCAACCTGGTTGACCATGATCCCGATGGCGAGCTGAAAGTCATCGCGGCGGTGCTCTATGCCGCGAGCGACCTTCCCGACGACCAGCTCCAGCAACTCGTTCGCGGGATGCAGCCCGACGAACGGGAGGCGGTGCTCGCCGCGAGCATCGGGGCGCGGACGAACCGGCGGCACAAGCCGGGCCGTGCGTGGGAGCGCACGCAGTACCGGTTCGACATCCTGTGCGACTACGGCGCCTTCCGCGATCTGCAGCGCCACCGCCCCCTCACGATCGAATGGCAGCGACTGTCGCCGTCGTTCGGCTACGAGGTGCCGGCCGACGTCGACGCGGCCGGGCTCCGCGCCGAGTGGGAGCGCCTGATGGAGCGCTCGAAGGAGACGCACGACCAGATCGCGGCCGGCGGACTGCTGGACGCCGCCCAGTACGCGGTGGCCATGGCGTACCGCATCCGGTTCGTGCTGCAGATGACGGCGCGTGAGGCGATGCACCTGGCGGAACTCCGCTCTCAACCGCAAGGCCATCCGACGTATCGCCGCGTCGCGCAGGCGATCCACCGGCAGATCGAGGCGGTGCATCCGGCGATCGGCAAAGCGTTCGCGTTCATGAGCTACGACGACGTGGACCTGGAGCGCCTGGAGGCAGAACGGCGGACCGAACGCAAGCGCGGGTCCGTCGAGCCCGGCTAGCGATGCGCTTCGACGGCATCGAGGACACGGGGATCCTGCCCGAGATCCCTTCCGCGCAACCCGGGGTCCTCATGCAGGTCCGCGGACCGGGTCGAGACGACCAGATCCTCCACGTGATGGGCGCGGCGAACATCACCACGGGACAGCCCCTCCGCGGTGACTCGATCTTCTACGTAGGGTCGCTGGCGAAGCAGTTCGTGGCCGCCTGCGTCGCGCTGCTGTGGCGCGACGGGACCGTGGATCTCTATCGACCCATCTCGAGCTACGTCCCGGGACTGCCGTCGTGGGGAGAGCGCGTGCATCTGCAGCATCTGATCCACCACACCGCCGGCCTGCCCCACGTGTACCGCCCGAGCGGCGGGATCGACCCGTCCGGCGTCCCGGGATGGGGGAACGAGGAGCTCATGCAGGAGATCCGCAAGATCCCCGACTCCGGCGAGGAGGCGGGAACCCGTCATCTGTACACGGGCGACGGCTACCTCCTGCTCGCGGAGGCGATCGCTCGGGCTGCCGGCGCGCCCCTTGCCGAGGTGGCTCGCGAGCGGCTCTTCGAGCCGCTCGCGATGCACGACACCTTCTTCCGGGACGCCGGAACTGAACTGCCCGCGCGCGCAGCGCGCGGGCACTTCCGCGCCACCGACGGCCGTCTGCACGTCGAGCCGGCGCGGTTCCACGCCGTCGGGTCGGGGGGCCTCTGGACGACGGCCGACGACCTCGTCCGATGGAGCGCCAACCTCCTGGACGACCGGCTGACGGGAGGGTGGCTCGCGGAGACGCTGACCACGCCGGGGCGTCTAGCCGACGGTCGACCGATCCATTACGCGTGGGGCGTCTCCGTCCGGACGCACCGCGGCCAGCCGATCGTGAGCCACGGAGGGAGCTTCCCGGGATGGGAGTCGAAGCTCGTGGTCTTCCCCAGGCAGCGGGCCACGTTCGTCTGTCTCGCGAACAGCCAGGAGCTGGACGTGTCTTCGCTCACGTTCGAGTTGGCGGATCACCTCCTGGCCGATTCGCTGGATCCGAACGCTCCCCACGCCGACCAGACGCTCTATGCCGTCTGACCGGGTCGGGGGTTGCGCTCGTTCGGTACCCTGGCGCCTTCATGGACCGCGACGCCACCTTCCTGCTCGCGCTGATCCTGTTCGCCGCTGCGGCGCTCGCCGTCGGCGCGAGCGGATGGGTGCTGTGGGCCCGCGATCACCGGCTCGCGAAGGCGGCGAGCGCCGCAGCCCACCCCGAGGTCGTCGAGGAGCGCTGATGCTCGAGCTCCTCGACCTGCGCGAGCGGGGCGGGCGGCTCGAGCCCTCGAAGCTCGAGATCGATCCCGCCACCACGGAAACGGTCCGGCAGATCCTCCAGCGCGTCTTCGTCGAAGGCGACGAGGTGCTGATCGAGCTGTCGAAGCAGTTCGACGGAGCCGACCTCTCCCGTTCCGGGATCCTCGTGACCGAGCGCGAGTTCGCGCACGCCGAACGCGAGACACCGTCCGAGCTCCGTACCGAGATCGACGCGCTGATCGATCGGCTCCGCGGCTTCTGCGACCGGCAGATCCCGCGCGAGTGGTGGGACGAACACGATGGGATCCGCTTCGGTGAGATCGTACGTCCGCTCGCCTCCGTAGGGTGCTACGTACCGGGCGGCCGGGCGAAGTACCCGTCGACGGTCGCGATGACCGTGGTCCCCGCGACCGTCGCCGGCGTCGAGGAGATCGTCGTGTGCACGCCACCGCAACGCGACGGGTCGATCCACGCCGCCGTCCTGTACGCGGCCAAGCGAGCAGGGGCGACCGACGTCGCGAGGACCGGCGGCGCGCAGGCCGTGGCCGCCATGGCCTACGGGACGGAGTCGATCCCGTCGGTCGACCGCATCGTGGGCCCGGGCAACGTCTACGTGACCGAGGCCAAGCGACAGGTCGCCGGCTTCGTCGGGATCGACGGCCTGGCGGGCCCGTCCGAGCTTGCGATCGTCGCCGACGGCGACGTCGATCCGCGGATGGCGGCGCTCGATCTGATCGCGCAGGCGGAACACGACCCCGAGGCGCGCACGTTCTTCGTCACCCCCGACGCCGCGCTCGCCGAGAAGGTCGACGCCGCCCTCGAGCAGGAGCTGGCGCACGTCGGCCGGCGAGAGATCGTCGACCTCGCGATCCGCCACACGAAGCTGGTGCTGGTCCGTGATCTGCAACACGCGGCGGCGGCCGTGAACGACGTGGCGGCAGAGCACCTGCTGCTCCTGCTGGATGAGCCCGAGGACTTCCTCCCGAACGTCCGCAACGCCGGAGCCATCTTCCTCGGGTCGTGGTCGGCGGTCCCGTTCGGGGACTACGGCCTCGCGTCCAACCACGTGCTCCCCACCGCGGGGACCGCCCGGTTCTCGAGCGGGCTGCGCGCCGCGGATTACGTGACCATCACCTCGGTGATGCGGATGTCGCCCTCCGCGGCCGCGCACTTCAGCCCGGGAGCCTCGACGCTCGCCCGGGCCGAGGGACTGGTCGGACACGCGAAGGCGATGGAGGCTCGCGCGGACGAGGCCGGCGACCGATGACCGCCGAGCCTCGCGAGGGGCTCCGCGACACGACACCCTACCTGTCGCCGCAGCTCGAGATCGCAGCCCGGCTCAACACGAACGAGAACCCCTCTCCCTTGCCCCGCGGGGTCTTCGACGAGCTCACCCAGGCGATCGCTGAGCTCCCCCTGCACCTGTGCCCGGGCGGCCAGATGGGCCGCCTCCCCGAGGAGCTCCCGAGGATGGACGGACGGCGCCACGCCTACACCGCCGGCATCGCGGACGGAACGTCTTTCTACTTCGTGCACTCCTACGCGGTGGGGATCGACCCGGCGCTCAGTTTCGGCGTGACCGACCACGGGCGATCGTTCTCCGCCGCCGTCGCGCAAGCGAACGTGTTCGCCACCCAGTTCCACCCCGAGAAGTCCGCGGCCGCCGGGCTCGAGCTCTACGGGCGCTTCGTCGAGGAGGTCCGGGCCGCATGATCGTGATCCCCGCGATCGATGTCCGGGCGGGCAGGGCGGTGCGGCTGCTCCGCGGCGACCCGAACGAGGAGACCGCCTACGACGACGATCCCGTCGAGGTCGCCGTGCGCTTCCAGGAGGAGGGCGCTCGGCGGCTGCACGTGATCGACCTGGACGCCGCGCTTGACGAGGGCACCAACCGCGACACGATCCGCGACATCTGCCGTTCGGTGGTTCTCCCGGTCCAGGTGGGCGGCGGGGTCCGCACACTCGAGGATGTCGCCGCGGTGCTCGAGATCGGGGGCGGCCGCGCCATCCTCGGGACCTCCGCGGCGCTCGATCCCGGCTTCGTCGCGCGGGCCGTCGAGGAGTTCGCCGAGCGGATCCTTGTCGCCGTCGACGTGCGCGGCGGTCACGCCATGGTGAAGGGCTGGCGTGAAGAAGGTCCGCCCGTCGAAGAGGTGATCCCGGCGCTCAACGACGCAGGCACGCCTCGGTACCTGGTCACCGCGATCGCCCGAGACGGGACGCTCGACGGGCCCGACCTGCGTCTGTACCGACACGTGCTCGGTCTGACCGACCGGCCCATCATCGCGAGCGGCGGCGTACGCTCCGCCGACGACATCTGGGCTCTCCGCGATGTGGGCTGCGAGGCGGCCGTCGCCGGCAAGGCGCTCTACGAGAAGACGCTCAAGCTGTCGCAGGTCATCCGGGGGTAGACGCCCGTGCTCGCGAAACGGATCATCCCGTAGGGAGCCGATCTCCTTCCGCTGCGCCGAGGGTTCCTCGCGGTACCCTCACGACCCTTCCCATGCGACGCTCCGTCCTCTTGCTCGCTGTGGCGTCGGTCGTGACCGCCGCGCACCCTGCGATCGCGGCCCCCGGCACGCTCGACCCGACGTTCTCCCACGACGGGATCGCGACGGCGTTCGGGGCCGGCTCGGTCGCGACCGCCGTCGCGGTCGACCACGCCGGACGCACCGTCGTGGTCGGATACACGGTCGACGGGCACGTTGACGTGGCCGTCGCGCGGTTCCGGCCCGACGGAACGCTCGACCCTTCCTTCAGCGGCAACGGTCGCGTCCGGATGACGCTGGGCGCCGACGCGGCGCTTGCCTTCGACGTCGCGATCGCGGGCGACGACGGCCTGGCGATCGCCGGACGCTGGACCGGCGGTGGGGTCGAGGACTCGTTCGTGCTCCGTCTCGATCCCGCCGGCGAGCCCGTCGCCGCCTTCGGCGTCGACGGGCTCGCCACCGTCAACTTCGGCAAGCAGGAGTCCGCGAACGCGGTCGCCTTCGCGCCCTCGGGTGCAATCGACATCGGCGGGTACGCGTCCAACGGCATCACGATGCGGTCCGCGCTCGCCCGGCTCCGACCGGCGGGGACGCTCGATCCCGCGTTCGACGGAGACGGCAGGTTCTTCCTGGACCTCTCGGCCGGGGCGGAACAGGTGAACGATCTGGTCGTCCTGCCCCGCGGCGACATCGTGGCGGGCGGCTACGCCGAGTACGGCACGTTGCCGCGCTTCGCGATGCTCCGTGTGCACGCCAACGGCGCCCTCGCGACGGCATTCGGACATGGCGGCGTGACCCGCACCGACCTCGGCCCGGGCGCCGATATCGCGAACGCGATCGCCGTCACCGGCGCGGGCGGATTCGTGCTCGCCGGGAGCGCGGCGAACGCAGGGCACGGGGACTGGGGGATCGTCCGATACACGCCGAGAGGGCTCCCCGATCCCACGTTCGGCACCGGCGGGGTGGTGATCCTCACGTGGAGCGCCGCCCCTGAGGCCGCCGACGACCTGGTGCCCATCGGGGGGAAGCTGGTCGTCGCGGGGCGGATCCATCGGGCATCCACGGGCGACGACGTCGGCGTCGTTCGGCTTCGGGCCAACGGCACGCTCGACCCCACCTTCGCGACCAGCGGGGTCGCGCGGGTCGACGTCGCCGGCGGGACGGACGCCGCCCACGGGGTCACCTTGCAGCCCAACGGGAAGATCGTCGCGGCGGGCGAGACGTGGAGCAGGGGCGTCCCGCGGTTCCTCGTGATCAGGCTGACCGCCTGATCCACCGCCTTGCGCCACATCGGTTGACCCGAGCTGGCCGCGTCTGGCAGGATGAGCTCGATGATTGAACGGTCGTTCAAGAACGTAGCCAGCTGACCCGCGCCGCGGCCCCCTGGGCCGTCGCGCGCACCCGACCTCCCGGCCACCCCGGGAGGTTTCGTTATCCCGTAGGGATGCGCCGGCGGAGCCGCCGGTGCCGAGTCGAAAGGCTGGAGACCGATGGCGAGCACCGAACGGATCCGGGAGGAAGCCGACGAGCTCCGGGCCAGGTGGCGGAGCGAGGAGCGTTGGCGTGGCATCGCCCGACCGTACGAGGCCGAGGACGTCGTTCGGCTCCGGGGAAGGATCCGGGAGCGACACGTCATCGCGGAGACCTCGGCGGCGGCGCTATGGCGCCTCGTCAACGCCGAGGACCACGTGGCCGCGCTCGGTTGCCTCACGGGCGGACAGGCGGTGGAATGCGCGCGGGCGGGTCTACGCGCGATCTACCTTTCCGGCTGGCAGGTGGCCGCCGACGCGAACACCGCGCAGCACACCTATCCCGATCAATCGCTCTACCCCGTGAACTCGGTCCCGACGGTCGTCCGGCGTCTGAACAACGCACTCCGTCGCGCGGATCAGGTCGCCTGGGCCGAAGGGGATGACACCGAGTTCGGGCTCCCGATCGTCGCGGACGCCGAAGCTGGCTTCGGCGGGCCCCTCAACGCCTTCGAGCTGATGATCGCGATGATCGAGGCCGGCGCGGCGGGGGTGCACTTCGAAGATCAGCTCTCGTCCGAGAAGAAGTGCGGGCATCTCGGGGGGAAGGTGCTCGTCCCGACCAGCCAGTTCATCCGGACGCTCGTCGCGGCTCGCCTAGCCGCGGACGTGCTCGACGTTCCGACCGTCCTGATGGCGCGGACCGATGCGCTCAGCGCCAGCCTGCTCACGTCCGACGTCGACGAGCGGGACCGAGCGTTCATACGTGGAGACCGCACCGAGGAGGGGTTCTTCCGCGTCCGCGGCGGGATGGACGCGGCGATCGCACGCGCGCGGGCGTACGCGCCGCACGCGGACATGCTCTGGTGCGAGACCGCGACGCCGGAGCTCGATGATGCTCGCGTGTTCGCCGAGGGCGTCCACGCCGAGTTCCCCGGGAAGCTCCTCGCCTATAACTGCTCTCCCTCGTTCAACTGGAAGCAGCGGCTGGACGACGAGCAGATCGCCGCTTTCCAGAAGGAGCTCGGCGCCATCGGTTACCGGTTCCAGTTCATCACGCTCGCGGGGTTCCATGCCCTCAACGCGAGCATGTTCGAGCTGTCGAAGGGCTTCGCCGACGAGGGGATGACCGCGTACGTGCGTCTGCAGGAGCGTGAGTTCGCACTCGAGTCCGCCGGCTACACCGCGGTCAAGCATCAACACGAGGTTGGCACCGGCTGGTTCGATCTCGTGTCGAAGACGATCAGCCGGGGACGGTCCTCGACCCTCGCCCTCGACGGCTCGACCGAGACCGCGCAGTTCTGACCACGTACGCTGGGCGGATGCGCAGCAGGCTCCACGGTGCGATCGCGGCCGCCGTCACGCCATTGCGCGACGGCGGCCGCTCCCTGGATGAGGCGAGCGTGGCTCCGTTGGTCCGCTTCGTCGCCGAGGGCGGCATGGACGGGGTCCTCACGTGCGGCACTACTGGCGAGGGCGTGCTGCTGTCGGTGGCGGAGCGCCGCCGGATGACGGAGCTCTGCCTGGAGGCGCGGCCACCCGGCTTCGCGGTCGCGGTCCACGCCGGCGCGCAGACGACCGGGGATACCGTCGAGCTCGCGTCGCACGCCCGGGAAGCTGGCGCCGACGCCGTCGCGGTCATCGCTCCCCCCTACTTCCCCCTGGACGACCTGGAGCTATTCGATCACTTCCGTCGGGCAGCCGGCGCGTGCGATCCACTTCCCTTCTACATCTACGAGTTCGTCGGTCGGAGCGGCTATCCGGTTCCGATACCGGTGATCGAACGGCTGCGCGCTGAGGTACCGAACCTCGAAGGGCTGAAGGTGTCCGACACGCCGTTCGAAGCCGTGAAGCCGTACCTCTTGGACGGTCTGGACGTCTTCATCGGCTTCGAGCCGCTCGTGCTGGAAGGGCTCGCTGCCGGCGCGGTCGGGGCGGTGTCCGGCCTGGCATCCACGTGGCCCGAGGTCACCGCCGAGCTGGTCCACCGGAAGAGTGAGACGGCGGGCGCTCGCGTGAACGCCCTCCGCGACGCCCTGCACGATATGTCGTTGCCGGCGGTCGCGAAACAGGTGCTCGTGGAAAAGGGTGTGTTGGCCCATGCTGATGTCCGCGCCCCGCTCCGCCGGCTCACCGACCAAGAACGTGTACGCGTCGCCGCGTTGTGAATGCGCGTTTTTGACGCGATTCAGCCGTTGCGTCTCGAGGGGACGCGGGATAGCCTCGACGGTATGGAGCTAGGACGCGGGCCAACCCGGAACCCCGATCAGAACGCTGGGATCCTGAACGAGCGGCAGAAGGACTACCGCGATCAAGCTCGTCGGGACCATCTGGCCGACGAGGTGCATCCAACGTGGTGGCAGCGCCTCCTACGCCAGCTGAAACACGAGACGCCCGGATCTTCGAACTGACCAACCACCCGTCGTCGCTCTCCCTTGACGACCGTCGGAGCCGTCGCTAGCCTGTTGCACCTGCAACTTCCAGGGAGCGACGTTTCGCGATGATCCGCACACGAACGGTCGGCGAGGTCGGGGCCATGATCCCGAGCCGCCTGTGCTGTTGTCCGGCCACGGCGCCGCAGTGCGCCGGCCACCCGGTGCGGTAGCTCCTCGCTCGTAACGAACCTCAAGGGCCGCCGCGCAGGCGGTCCTTTCTCTTGCCCGGCTCCGACGTCCAGGCGTTCGAGGACACCCATGGCAGCCACCGATCCGATCCAACCTATCCACGAACCCGCCGTTCCCTTCCTCGTCGAGGAGGCCGCGTGGGTGCGCGAGGCGGCCGAGCGCTTCGAGAGGGCCCGAGCCGAAGAGCTCCTCGCGTGGGCGCTGGACACGTTCCACCCACGGATCGCGATCAGCGCCGCTGGCGGCGTCGACGGGCTGGCGTTGATGGACATGGCATGGCGCATCAACCCGGACGTCCGGGTCTTCACGCTGGACACGGGGCGCCTGCCACCGGAGACGTACGCACTGTTCGAGGAGATCCGGCAGCGCTACGGCATCCATGTCGAGTTCGAGGTGCCGGACGGTCGTGATGTGGCGAAGCTCACCACTGCCTACGGACCGAATCTGATGTACCGCTCGGTGGACCTGCGGATCGCGTGCTGCAACATCCGCAAGGTCGAACCGTTGAAGCGCAAGCTGGCGACGCTCGACGCGTGGATCGCGGGGCTCCGACGCGAGCAATGGGTGAGCCGACGCAACATCGCGAAGGTCGAGCTCGACCGGGAGCACGGCAACATCGTCAAGCTCAACCCGCTCGCCGACTGGTCGCTCGACGAGGTCTGGGACTACGTACGCACGAACGAGGTCCCGTACCACGAGCTGTTCGATCACGGCTTCACGTCGATCGGCTGCGCGCCGTGCACCCGGGCGGTCCTCCCGGGCGAGCCCGAACGCGCAGGACGGTGGTGGTGGGAGCAGGACACCGACAAGGAGTGCGGGATCCACTGCTCGGTCCAGCTCCTGGGGACGAAGTCGGACCGGGAACGCGAGGCCGAGGACGAGAACGCGGCTCTGGGAGGCAGGAGCGCATGAGCGAGCAGGTGTTCAACCCGAAGCAAGGCCCGCGCGAGGTGCGCGCCGCGGTGGAGACCCAGACGGCGGAGCGCGAGCCGATCGACCCGTGGGAGGAGATCGAGGAACGCGAGGGGCCGCTCGCGGTCGGCCGGATGCGACTGATGGGCGTCTACGACGACCGCCAGCGCAACCGCTTCATGCTCCGGACCCGGATCCCCGGCGGCCGGATCAGCGCCGAGCAGCTGGAGACCGTGGCCGGCGTGATCCGCGACTTCGGCAACGGGTGGGAGAACCATACGGAGCCCGATCGGTTCGGGGAGATCACCACACGTCAGGACATCCAGATCCACTGGGTGGAGTTCACCCAGCTCCCCGAGATCTGGCGGCGCTACGACGCGGTCGGCCTCACCAGCGCTCAGGCGTGCGGCGACTCGATGCGGAATCCGACCTCGTGCCCGGCCGACGGCGAGGATGTCCGCGGCTACCTATCGACGAAGACGATCCTCGACGAGTTCCGGACCTTCGCCCTGGAGGAGGAGCGGCTCACCTCGTTCCTGCCGCGGAAGTGGAAGGTGGTCGTCACCGGGTGCCCGACCGATTGCGCCGCGGTCAAGCTCCACTGCCTCGCCTTCACGCCCGCGCGCGGCGCCGACGGAACGCTCGGCTTCAACGTTCACGCCGGAGGCGGGCTGAGCGACTCCCCGCGCGTTGCCGACGCCCTCGACCTGTTCGTCACCCCGAACCGGGTGACGGACATGGTGCGGGCGACCCTTCAGGCGTACTGCGACCTCGGGGACTTCGAGCACAAGGCGGTCAACCGGTTCCGGGTGCTCGTCCACCAGCTCGGCCCGGAACGGATCACCGAGGAGCTCCGCCGGCGACTCCCTTATGAGGTCCCGGGGGCCGGCGAGTCGCTCTGGACGGGCGAGTTCGAGGACCACCTCGGCGTGCACCAGGACGGCCACGGCACCCACGTCGTGGGCCTGTGCATCCCGATGGGCCGGCTGACCGACGAGGAGTGGTTCGAGGTCGCTCGGTTGGCGCGAACCCACGGCGACGGCAGCGTCCGGATGTCGCAGCGACAGAACCTGTTGCTCACCGGGATCGGCGACGTGGACGCGTTGCTCCGCGAACCGTTCCTGGACACCTACCGGCCCGAGCCCGACCACTTCGAGCGCGCGATCGTCGCGTGCACCAGCGCGCCGTTCTGCAAGTTCGCGATCGACGACATGAAGACGAACGGTCGCAAGCTGATCGCGCACCTCCGCGAGCACGTGCCCGACGAGGGGCGGGAGCGTCTCGACGGCCTGCGGATCCACATGAGCGGGTGCAAGGCATCGTGCGCGCAGGTGCAAGCCGCGCAGATCGGCCTCCGCGCCACCATGACGAAGGACGAGGACGCCTACCAGCAGGCGCTGGACGTCTCGTTGGGGGGCGACCTCGGCGCAGGCCGGCTGGGCCAGTGGGTGCGACTCGAGGACACCATCGAGGACACGTGGGGCTCCGTCACGGAGATCCTGCGCGCCGTCTGTGCAGGCGAGCTGACGCTCGACGACGTCACCCCGGCCGGGGTCGGCGCCTACTTCTCCGAACGAGGGAGCGACCCGGATGGTTGATACCGAAGAGGGTGTGGGGACCGGCGATGCACCGATCGCCGACCCCGCGCGGGACGTCCGCGACGACATCATGGACGCGTACGGCGTCCCCGAGATGCTGGACAAGATCTGGTTCCACAAGACCGCCTCCGCCGTGATCGACGCCGATCGGTGCGTCGGCTGCGGCGCGTGCATCGCGGCGTGCCCGTCCAAGTCGATCGGCGTGGGGAGCGACGGCCTTCCGACCCTCGTCCGGATGTGCACCGGGTGCTCGGCGTGCTGGGACTACTGCCCGATGGCCGGCTTCCGGCCCGAACGGCTGAACCACCAGTCCGAAGAAGACCCGGTGGGGCCGATCCAGGAGGCCGTGTCCGCACGGGCAGTCGAGCGTCCCGACGGGGCGCAGGACGGCGGCGCGGTCACGGCCCTGCTCACCACGCTGATGGAACGGGGCCACATCGACGCGGTGATCATGACGCAGAAGCTGGATGCATTCGTGGGTTCACCGATCCTCGCGACCTCGCCCGAGCAGATCCGCAGCGGCGCGGGAAGCGTGTATCACCAGAGCGAGGCATTGGCCGTGCTGAACGAGCGCGCCCCCGAGCACGTTGAGCGGATCGCGTTCGTCGGGACGCCCTGCCAGATCAGCGGCCTCCGCGCGATCCAGAAGTTCCCGTGGGAGCGGCGCGAGACGCTCGCGCACAAGGTCGTGCTGGCGATCGGCCTGTTCTGCACGCGTTCGTTCGACCCGAAGAAGCTGATCCCGATGGTGGCCGGCGAAGGCGTCAACCTCGGGAAGGTCAAGAAGATCGACATCCGCGAGGGCAAGCTGGTGGCCGCCGGCGAGGGCGGCGAGGAGTTGATGAAGAAGCCCGTGAAGGACTTCCACGCCGCCTCGCTCAAGGGCTGCGACGAGTGCGCCGACTTCGCGGCGCTGGGTGCCGACATGGTGGTCGGCAACATCGGGAGCGAGCCCGGCACCTCGACCGTGCTGATCCGCACGGACGCCGGGATGGAGGCGTGGGTCAAGGCCGCGGGCGCGTTCGAGGACGCACCGATCGACGACTTGTCCGCCGTGAAGCGGCTGGCCCTCCGGAACCTCGACCGCGCGAAGAAGAACCTGCAGCGCGACTACGACCCCGAGGCGTCGATGTGGGTCAGCTTCACGGAGCACCTCGAGGATTACGAGGGCACCGAGCGCGAGGCCGCGCCGCCGCCACCCTTCCGGTCGCATCACTACACGGTGGCCTGCTGATGCCGTTCGGCTATCCCATCCTGCTCGAGCTCGCCGGCCGGCGGTGCGTCGTGATCGGCGCGCTCCCGGTCCGCGAGGGCAAGGTCGAAGGGCTCCTCGCGGGCGGCGCCACGGAGGTCGTGGTGATCGCCTCCGAGCCGGCGGGGCGGCTCGACGATCTCGAGGGACTGGACGGCGTCGAAGTGATCCGGCGGACGTGGTATGCGCCCGACCTGACCGGCGCGTACCTCGTGATCGCCCACGACCCCGACCCGGCCGTCCGAGCTCGCATCGCGACGGCGGCGGGGGAAGCGGGCGCGTTGGTCAATGTGGTTGACGATATCCCCCGGTGCGACTGGGCCGCGCCGGCGGTGGTCCGCCGGGGCGAGCTCCTCCTGGCGATCGGCACCGGTGGCGCGTCGCCGGCGCTCGCGAAGAAGATGCGTGAGCGGCTGGGCGCGCAGTACGGCGCCGAATGGGCCGAGGTCCTGCGGGTACTTCGAGAGGTCCGGGAGGAGACGTTGCCCCTCCTCCCGGACCTGCGAACCCGTTCGCGGCGTTGGGCCGACGCGCTCGATCCGGACGAAGCGGCCGATCTGGTCCGAGCAGGCCAGGTCGAGGAGCTGCGCTCGCGGTTGCTCGCGCGGCTGCTCGACGGAGCGGAAGCGCCGTGACCGGCAGAGTGGTGCTGATCGGGGCAGGCCCCGGCGATCCCGAGCTGATCACCGTGAAGGGTGCGCGAGCCCTCGGCGAAGCCGACGTTGTGATCTTCGATCGTCTCGTTGCTCCCGCTCTGCTCGATCTGTGTCGGCCGGACACCCAACGTCTCTACGTCGGGAAAGAACCGGGCCAGGCCGCGGTGCCGCAAGAGCGGATCTGCTCCCTCCTCGTCGAGCACGCGATGTCGGGGAGGGTCGTCGCCCGGCTGAAGGGCGGCGACCCATTGGTGTTCGGGCGGGGCGGCGAGGAGCTGCTCGCCTGTGCGCGGGCGGGCGTGTCGTGCGAGGTGATCCCGGGGATCACGAGCGCGGTCGCGGCACCAGCCGCGGCCGGGATCCCGGTCACGCATCGCGGCAGCGCGAGGTCCTTCGCCGTCGTGACGGCGTCGACGGCAGGCACGGCGCACGCACCCGACGCCGTCGACCTCGGTCGCGTCGCGACCGCGGTCGACACGTTGGTGCTGCTCATGGCGGCCGGGAAGCTGGAAGCGACGTGCCGAGCGCTGATCGCGGCAGGTCGTCCTTCGGACGAGCCGGCCGCGATCATCCAGTGGGCGACCACCCCGGAGGAGCGCAGCGTGATCGCGACGCTGGACGAACTGCCGGTGCTCGCGACGGCAGCAGGGATCGGACCGCCCGCGACACTCGTCGTGGGCGCGGTGGCGGCGATCCCCGCGGAAACCGCGGCGATCGCGGCCCCACTCGCAAAGGGCGAGCCGCGATCCGGCCGTCAGGGCCGCCACTCGCGGTCGAGCAAGCTGTAGACCGCGAGGTCGTAGAACCCTCGGCTGCCGCGGCTCCCCTCGCGCTCGATACCCTCGTAGGTGAACCCGAGTCGTTCCGGGACCGCGCGACTCCTGGCGTTCTCGAGACCCGCGCGGATCTCGATCCGGTGGAGGCCAACTTCCTCGAATCCGATGTCGATCAGCGCCCGACACGCGCGCGTGATGTGGCCGCGGCCCTCATGCTTCGCGCGGATCCAGTAGCCGATCTCCCCGGCGATCCCGAACGGCCCGAGCATGAGACCCACCCCGCCGAGGAACTCAGAACCGTTCCAGAGGCCTCCCCCTCCGAGACCGGCCTCGCCGGCCGTCATGGACTCGAGCCACGCCCGCTCATCCTCGATCGTGCGGACGCCCTCCACGAACGGCATCCACTCGCCAAGGCGAGAACGTTCTTCGTCGATCGCACCCCACAACGCGTCCAGATCCCTCATCTCGTAGCGACGGAGCACGATCCCTTCGCCCAGGTCCACGGGCAGCGGGCTCATCGCGATCGGGCTCGCCACTCGTCCTCGAGGATCCCGTAGATCACGAGGTCGAAGAACCCCTCGGGGGTCCGGACGCCGCCGCGCAGCACGCCCTCCTGACGCATCCCCAGGCGCTCGGCGACCGCGCGGCTCCTCAGGTTGGTATCGGCTGCACAGAGCTCCACCCGATGCAACCCGAGCTCGTCGAAGGCGAAGTCGAAGAAGCGCCGGCACGCGCGCGTGATGATCCCCCGTCCTTCGAAGTCGCGGCCGATCCAATAGCCGATCTCGGCTCCCGCATCGGAAACGTCGACGCGCAGGCCCATCGAGCCCGCCAGGCGGCCGTCGACCCAGATCCCGTTTCCCTCCAGATCGGTCTCCGATGCGAGGCACCGCTCGATGAACGCTTTGGTGTCGGCGGGAACGCGTGTCTGCGGTTCCCAGATCATCCACGGATGCAGCCGATCGCGGTTGGCGTCGACAAGCGCGAACGCCTCCTCAGCATCGTCCGGCGTGTACGTGCGGACCGCGATCCCGTCGCCGAGCTCCCAGTAGATCGGGTTCACGACCCGCTGGGCGCTGCCGACGCGGCGGCCTCGCGCTTCTTCAGCTCCTCGTCGTGCAGGACCCGCCGGAGCACCTTGCCGACCATCGTCTCGGGGAGGGAATCGCGGAACTCGACCTCGTGCGGGATCCGATAGCCGGTCAGCCCCACCTTCGGGTCCCGGGACCACGCGATCAGCTCCTCGGACGTGAGCGTCGCACCTTCCTTCAGCACGACGAACGCCTTCACGCGCTCCCCGGTCCGATCATCCGGCACACCGATCACGGCGACCTTCGAGATCGCCGGGTGGTGGTACAGGACGTCCTCGACCTCGTTCGGGTACACGTTGAACCCGGAGACGAGGATCATGTCCTTCAGGCGATCCACGATCTTGAAGTACCCCTCGGTGTCCATCACGGCGACGTCGCCGGAATGCAGCCAGCCGTTGCGGATCATCAGGGCGGTCTCTTCCGGTCGTTTCCAGTACCCCAGCATCACCTGGGGGCCCTGGACGCAGAGCTCGCCCGACTCACCCGTCGGCATCTCCTTGTCCGGATCGTCGAGCGACATGATCCGTACGTCGGTGTCGGGGATCGGGAGACCGATCGAGCCGGCCTTGCGGACCCCGTTGAACGGGTTCGCGTGGGTGACCGGCGAGCACTCGGTCAGCCCGAACCCCTCGACGAGCTGGCCGCCCTCGGTCACGCGCTCGAACTCCTTGGCCACCGCCGCCGGCAGGGGCGCGGCGCCCGAGACGCACGCCTTGATCGACTTCAGGTCGAACTTCGGCGTCTGGGGATGCTCGTTGATCGCGATGTAGAGCCGGGGGACCCCCGGGAAGATCGTGGCGTGCTCCTTGTGGATCAGCTCGAGCAGCATGTGGATGTCGCGGGGGTTCGGGACGGGGATCAGCTTCATCGCGTTGAGGACCGCGACGTTCATGGACAGCATCCCGTAGGAATGGAAGAACGGCAGGGCGGCGAGCATCGTGTCCTTGCCGTCCTCGATCACGGAGATCCACGCCGTCGACTGACGGGCGTTGGCTGTGATGTTGTCGTGCGAGAGCATCGCGCCCTTCGCGATCCCCGTGGTGCCACCGGTGTAGATCAGGACGGCGACGTCCCGCCCCGGATCCACCGTGGCGACGGGTGGGATGGGGTCTCCCCGCCTCATCGCCGCGCTCCAGCGGAGCACGGACGCGCCCTTGGGAACGGGCGGCCAGGGCTTCCCGGCGGCCCGCTGCGTCTTGCGGAACACGGCGATCGGCGCCAGGAGCTTCTTGATGGGCGGCATGTAGTCGTTCAGCCGCGTCACCACGACGTTCGCGATCTTGAGGTCGCCCAGGAGTTCGGCGAAATCCGAGTACAGCAGATCGGCGATCAGCACGACCTTCGGCTCGGCGTCGCGCAACTGGTGCTCCATCTCACGCTTCGTGTAGAGCGGGTTGTTCCCGACCGCGATCGCGCCGATCCGCTGGCACGCGTAGTAGGTGATCACGTAGGGCGGTGAGTTGGGCACGATCAACGCGACCCGATCGCCCTTGGAAACCCCGAGCGCGGTGAGCATCGCGCTGCAGCGCTCAACCTCCTCCAACAGCTGCCGGTAGCTCATGTGCCTGCCGAACCACGCGAGGGCGGCCTTGTCCGGGTACCGGCCGGCCGCGGCATCGAGGATCGCGAACAGGCTCTCGTGCGGATAGGGCTCGAGCGTCCGCCGCACGTCAGCGGGGTACGACGCGAACCAGGGTCGATGGTCGGTCATGCGCGGCATCATAGGCGGCGTGGCGTCGGTGACGCAGGAGACGAGGGGCGGGGAGGGGCGAGGGCTCTTCACCCGCGGGATGCGACTGGTGGTCGCTTACGTCCGCATGCACCCGAGGCCGTTCCTGGTGTCGGTCGCCGGTTCGCTCGTGTTCGCCGTCTCGTCCGTACTGCTGACGACCGCGCTCGGACGCGCGACCGATCAGGTGCTCGAGCCATCGTTCAGCGGTCCGGTGCCCGCCGGCTCGATCTGGCTCGCGGTGCTGGCGCTGATGACATTCGGGGTCGGACGGGCGATCGGCATCATGTTCCGTCGCTACTACAGCGGCGTCGCCGGGGAGCGCGTGATGGCCACCCTCCGGAACCGGGTCGCTGATCGCTACCGCGATCTCCAGCTCCAGTACCACCGCGAGACTCCGACCGGCGAGCTCCTCGCGCACATGGAGGCGGACGTGAAGGCCGCCGTGGACGTCTTCTGGCCGGTGCCGTTCGCCACCGGCGTGATCGCCATGACGCTGCTCGCGATGGGGTCGCTGCTGCACGCCGACCCGTGGCTCGCGCTTATCGGCTTGATCTTGTTCCCTGCGCTCGCGCTGATGAACCGGAGCTTCGCGAAGCGGATGGAGGAGCCCGCCCGCAGGGCGCAGGAAGACATCGGCGAGGTCTCTGCAGTGGCCCACGAATCGATCGACGGCGCCCTCGTCGTCAAGACGCTCGGACGCGAGGACGCCGAAACCGAACGGCTCGCCGTGAAGGCCAGGGCGCTCCGCGACGATCGCGTCCGAGGCGGCTACGTCCGGGCGACCTTCGAGGCGGGGCTGGACGCGTTGCCGACGCTCGCGACGGCCCTCCTGCTGGCGGTCGGCTCGTGGCGGGTGGCGGCGGGAGCGATCACCCCCGGCCAGCTGATCGGGTTCGTCGCGTTGTTCGGGCTGCTGTCGTGGCCGATGCGGTTCATCGGCTGGATCCTCGCGGAGCTGCCGCGGGCGGTCGTCGGGTACGCGCGGCTGGAAGAGGTCTTCCGGACCAGCGTCACGCTGAACCCGCCCGCGCATCCCGAGGAGCTGCCGGCCGGGCCGTTGGGGATCGAGGTGCTCGGCGTACGACACCTTTACGACGGCGTGCCGATCCTCGACGGGGTCACGTTCGACGTGCAGCCGATGGAATCGGTCGCGATCGTGGGCCCGACCGGCGTCGGGAAGTCGACGCTGGCGCAACTGCTGGTGCGGCTCGCGGATCCCGAGCAGGGCCGGGTGCTGGTCGGGGGCGTCGACGTGCGCCACGCGGACCCCGTCGCGCTCAGGCGAGACGTCTCGATCGTGTTCCAGGAGAGCTTCCTGTTCGCGACGACCGTCCGGGAGAACATCGCGCTGGACGCCGAGGTCGCCGAGGCCGACGTCGTCCGTTCCGCGATGATCGCGTCGGCGGACCGGTTCATCCGCGAGCTTCCGCAGGGCTACGACACGGTGGTCGGAGAGCGTGGCTACACGCTCTCCGGCGGTCAGCGGCAGCGCGTGGCGCTCGCACGAGCCCTCGTGCGAGCGCCACGCGTCCTTATCCTGGACGACGCCACCTCCTCGGTCGACCCGACCGTGGAGGCCGACATCCTGGCTGCGCTCCGGCGCGAGCTGTCGACGACGCTGATCGTGGTCGCCTACCGGCTCTCCACGATCCGCCTCGCCGACCGCGTGGTCTTCCTGGAAGACGGCGTGGTCAAGGCCACGGGACCGCACGAGGACCTACTCGTGCGGGAGCCCGGGTACGCGGCCATCATCCACGCCTACGAGCGTGGCGAGCGGGGGGACGGATGAGCGCTGTCGTCGAGCTGCTCTCCGACGATGAGGACATCAAGGTCCCCGATCACCTGAAGGGCGCCTTCGCAGTGCTCCGGCGCGGCCTCAAGGAGAGCCCGGAGCTCCGGGCCGGGCTCGGCTTCACCGTGATCGTCTCCTTGGGCGTGACGGTGGCATCGCTCGTCACGCCCGTGCTCGTCCAGCAGATCTTCGACAAGGGCTTCACGCCGACGTTCAACGCTCGGTTCGTCTACGGACGCTGTGCGGCGGCCTTCCTGCTCGTCGTCCTCGCGTTCCTGGCCGCACGATCGGCCGGTCGCCGGCTCGTCCGTGCCTCCGAGAACGCGCTGATGCATCTCCGCGTTCGGACGTTCCGCCACATCCACGCGTTGTCCATAGCCGAGCAGAGCGAGGAGAAGCGTGGCGTCTTCGTGGCCCGCGTGACGGCCGACGTGGACGCGCTCCAGGAGTTCATGGAGTGGGGCGGGATCGCGTGGATCATCTCCGGCGCCCAGGCGATCGGTGCCTTGCTGCTGATGCTCTACTACTCATGGCAGCTCGCGACGGCCATCATGCTGTTGCTGATCCCCCTGCTGATCGTCGTGTGGTCGATGCAGGCGAGGCTGTCCGCCGCGTTCAACGCGGCGCGGACCCGCGTGGGCGAGATGCTCTCCGAGGTGTCCGAGTCCGTGATGGGCGCGGCCGTGGTCCGCGCGTACGGGCTGGACGAGCAGACCCACGACAAGGTCGAACACGCGATCAGCGAGCGCTACAAGGCGGAGGTGCTCGCCCATTTCCGCGCGGCCACCTTCTGGCCGATGTCCTCGATCTTCTACGCCGTCGCCCTGTCGACCGTGATCGTGCTGGGATCGGTCTACGGCAGGTCGTGGGGGCTCACGTTCGGCCAGGTCTCGGCGTTCCTGTTCCTGGCCGACGTGTTCCTGCACGTGTTCACGGATCTCCCCGAGATCTACAGCGAGACCCAAACAGCGATCGCCGGGTGGCGGAAGATCCTGGCCGTCCTGGACCTGGACATCGAGGTCGTCGAGCCCACGAACGGCGTGGCCTTGCCTGGCGGTCCACTCTCGCTTGAGGCCGAGGACGTTCGCTTCGCCTACCGCGAGGGACCGGAGGTGCTGCACGGGATCACGCTGTCGGTTCGGGCGGGGGGTCATGTCGCGATCGTGGGCGAGACCGGGTGCGGGAAGACCACCTTCGCGAAGCTGATGTCTCGCCTGGCAGACCCACTCGCCGGGCGCATCGTGGTCGGCGGCGTCGACCTGCGCGACGTGGAGAGCGACTCCCGGCGGACCCGGATCCGTATGGTCCCCCAGGATGGGTTCCTGTTCGACACGACGGTCCGCGAGAACGTGCGCTACGGCAGGCCGGCCGCGACCGATCCGGAGGTGGACACCGCGTTCGTCGAGATCGGGCTCTCGGATTGGGTCGCCGGCTTGCCCGACGGGCTTGCGACGCCGGTCGGCGAGCGTGGCGAGGCGCTGAGCGTCGGCGAACGCCAGCTGGTGGCACTGGCGAGGGCGCAGATCGGCGACCCGGGGCTGCTGATCCTCGACGAAGCGACGTCGGCGGTCGACCCGGCGACGGAGCGACGCATCACCGAGGCGCTTAGACGGCTCTCCGCGGGACGCACCGTCGTCACGATCGCGCACCGGCTGTCGTCGGCCGAGGGCGCGGAGCGCGTGTTCGTGTTCGACGGAGGGAAGCTCGTCGAGGAGGGGACGCACGGCGAGCTGGTGATCGCCGGGGGCCGGTATGCGGCGCTCTATCGGAGCTGGCTCGGCAACGTCCGGGAGGCGGATGCGGCGAGCGAAGCCGGAGGCGAGCCCGCGCGAACCCAACCCTGAGTTCATCGGCGCCCGGTCGGCCACGGTCGGTCGCAGCCCGCGATACCCTCGCCGGCATGTCGGACCAGCTCCGCGAGATGGCTCGCTCATCGCTCTTCCCGGACGAGGGCACCCTCCGGCTTCCCGGCCTGGAGCGGCCGGTCACGATCCGGCGCGACCCGTTCGGCGTGCCGCGGATCGACGCCGAGACCCTCGACGACCTGTGGTTCGGGCAAGGCGTCGTGACGGCCGGGGAGCGGCTCTTCCAGGTCGAGCTCGTCTTGCGCGGAGCGACCGGTCGCCTGGCCGAGATCTTCGGCGAGCGCACGTTCGAGGACGACCGGTTCATCAGGACGATCGGGCTGCACCGCGCGGCCGCGCGGCACCTGCAGGCGTGGACGGACGAGGATCAGCAGATCCACGGCCGGTTCCGTGCGGGACTCCGGGCGTGGATCGACGCCGCGCCGGCCCTCCCGGTCGAATACACCCTGCTCGATCTGGCGCCCGATGTTCCCGACGACCCGCTGCCGTACGCGGCGGCGTTCGCGTACCTCGCGTGGTCGCTGTCGAGCAACTGGGAGTCCGAGCTCCTTCGAGCCCAGCTGGATGAGCAGCTCGGCCGCGAAGCGGCCGAGCTGCTCATGCCGATCGCGCCGAGCGCACACGGCCAAGGCTCGAACGACTGGGTCGTCGCAGGCTCCAAGACGGCATCGGGCCTGCCGCTGCTCGCGAACGACACCCACCTGCTCGCCTCGCAACCCGGGCCCTGGCTCGAGCTCCATCTCCGCGCGCCCGGCTACGAGGCTCGCGGCGTCGCGTTGCCGTTCTCTCCTGGGATCATCCTCGGCGCCACCCCACACCACGCCTGGGGGGTCACGAACGTCACCGGCGACGTCCAGGACCTCTACGAAGAGACCTTGAACGACGATGGGTCGGCCGCCAGGTATCGCGACGCGTGGGAGCCGCTGACGGTGCGCGAGGAGCGGATCGCGGTCCGCGGCGAACCCGAGCCTCGCACGGTGACGGTCCGAGAGACGCGCCACGGCCCGATCCTCACCCACGGCGCGGCGGGCGTTCTGCGCACCACCTACCGGCCGATCGACCGCCACTACGCGCTCCGGTGGACCGGCCACGAAAGCGCGCTGCGACCCTCGCTCCCCCTCGACGTCGCGCGCGCCCGCAACGTCGAGGGGTTCCGACAGGCGGTGCTGCAGATCGGATGCCCGGGGCAGAACTTCGTGTACGCCGACGTCGACGGGACGGTCGCCTATCAGTGCACGGGCTGGTACCCGCTGCGCGCGGCCGGCGACGGGACGAGGCCGGTCCCGGGCTGGACGGGCGAGCACGAATGGCTCGGATGGATCCCGTTGGACGAGCTCCCGGCCGAGACGAACCCCGACCGAGGGTTCATCGCCACCGCGAACCACGACGTCCAGCCGGCCGGCTACCCGTATCTGATCGCGAAGGACTTCCACCTGCCGTTCCGCGAGCGGCGGATCGAGGAGCTGCTCGAAGACCAGGACCGCCACGACGTTGCGTCGATGCGGGCGATCCAGATGGACACGATCTCGAGGCCCTCGCTCGAGACGGTGTCCCTGCTGCTCCGGATCGAGATCCGGTCGGACGAGCAGGCGAGCGCCATGAAGGAGCTCGCGGCGTGGGACGGCGATCTTCGGGCGGATTCGCTGGAGGCGGCCCTGTTCAACGTCTGGTGCGCCGCCATCGCTCGGCGGGCCCTGGAACCGAAGCTGGGCGAGGAGCTGTTCTCGGCGTACCACTCCTGGCGGGAGACCTTTCAGGGATCGGTCCTGCCGCGCCTGCTCCGCGAGTCGGCCGGATGGCTCGACGATGATCTGCTGCGGGCCGCACTCGACGACGCGATCGAGCGGACCGACGGCAGCACCTGGGGCGAGATCCACCGGCTCCTGATCGCCCACCCGCTGGCCTCGATCCCCGGGTTGGAGCCACTGTTCACCGCGGCCGACGTCCCCTTCGGGGGCGACGAGCAGACGGTTGCCCAGGGCGGCTTCGACGGCTCCCTTGGCTTCCGCCCGGCGGTGATCCCGGCCTGGCGCGTGGTGTGGGACCTCGGGGACCTCGAAGGGAGCCTCGGCGTCATCCCGACCGGGGTGAGCGGCAACCCTTCGTCCGCGCACTGGAACGACCAACTCGAGCTCTACGTCGGGGGCGGGGCGAAGCCGTACGGCTTCGCCCCGCCCCCGACCGCGCCGACCTTGACGCTCCTCCCGTCCTGAGCCGCTACCATCGGATGCGCCATGGCGAAGTCGAAGGGTCGCCCGAAGCAGCGCGGCAGCCGCTACCAGCTGGAACCGCAACGCAAGAAGAAGGTGAAGGCGAGTCCCCGCTGGTACGGGCCCCTGATGCTCGTCCTGATGGGGATCGGGGTCGTCGCGATCGTCTGGAACTACACGCGAGGCGATCAGGCCAGTAACACGGTCCTGATGGGAGGGCTCGGGGTGATCGCGATCGGGTTCTTCGGCGTCACGTTCTGGAAGTGATCTCGGCCCGGATCGCCGCCGAAGCCCTGCGGCGCCGCGTTCACACGTCGTTCATCCCCTGTGGATAACCCTGTGGACGACCGGTTGGCGGATGTGTGGAAAACGACGGCCCGCCCGGTCAGGCTTCCGCCACACGGCGAACCACCTGCATCTTCTCGCCGCAATGACGCGGGACCTGGAGCTCCCCCAGCCGGGAAACCTTGAACTCGGTCCCGCACTCGCCGCACACGAGGTAGACGTCGAGCCCGTCGACGTCCTCGGGCTCGGACGGGGGTGGACCGTCCTCGAGGGAACCGGGCGCCGGGCCGGAGAGCGCTCGAAGGTGAGCGATCCCGAGCCGCCAGACGAGGTAGGCGAATGGAAGGGCGGTGAGGAAGGCGAGCCACCGGGGCACCGTTCCACCGTAGCAGCAGGCCGGGATAGTCTTGCGGGGCGTTCGCGTTCCCGACACTTCGTATCCACCTACCGGAGGTAGCCGTTCTCATGGGTGATTACGTGAATCGGCTGATGGCGCAGCTCGTCGCCAAGAATCCAGGCGAGCCCGAGTTCCACCAGGCGGTCCACGAGGTGGCCGAGTCCGTCGAGCTGGCGCTCGCTCGGAACCCACGCTACGTCGACGCGAAGGTCTTCGAGCGCACGATCGAGCCCGAACGCGTCGTGATGTTCCGGGTCCCGTGGGTCGACGATCGGGGCGACGTCCAGATCAACCGCGGGTTCCGGGTCGAGATGAGCAGCGCGATCGGGCCGTACAAGGGCGGGCTCCGCTTCCATCCCACGGTCTACCTGGGTCTGCTGAAGTTCCTGGCGTTCGAGCAGGTGTTCAAGAACGCGCTGACCACCCTGCCGATGGGTGCCGGGAAAGGTGGCGCGGACTTCGACCCGAAGGGGAAGTCCGAAGGCGAGGTGATGCGGTTCTGCCAATCGTTCATGACCGAGCTCCAGCGGCACATCGGGCAGTTCACCGACGTTCCGGCCGGTGACATCGGCGTCGGCGGACGCGAGATCGGCTACCTGTTCGGTCAGTACAAGCGGATCCGGAACGAGTTCACCGGCGTCCTCACGGGCAAGGGCCTCAACTGGGGCGGCTCGCTGATCCGGCCCGAGGCGACCGGCTACGGGGCCGTCTACTTCGCCGAAGAGATGCTGAAGACGCGCGAGGAGACCCTCCAGGACAAGACCTGTCTCGTCTCGGGTTCGGGCAACGTGGCGCAGTACACGGTGGAGAAGCTGCTCGATCTTGGGGCGAAGCCCGTCACCCTCAGTGACTCCGGGGGGTTCATCCACGACAAGGAGGGCATCGACCGCGAGAAGCTCGCCTACGTGATGGACCTGAAGAACGTCCGTCGGGGACGGATCATGGAGTACGCGGAGAAGTACCCGGGCGTCGACTGGACCGCGGTCGACCCCGCGAAGCACTACAACCCGCTCTGGGCGGTTCCGGCGGACTGCGCCTTCCCCAGCGCGACGCAGAACGAGATCAACGCTGAGGACGCGATCAACCTGCTCGCGGGCGGCGTCTACGTCGTCAGCGAGGGTGCGAACATGCCGACGGTCCCGACGGGGATCGAGGCCTTCCTGGACGCGCGGATCCTCTACGGGCCCGGGAAGGCGGCGAACGCCGGAGGCGTGGCGGTGAGCGGGCTCGAGATGGCGCAGAACTCCGCGCGCCGCGCCTGGTCGCGCGGGACGGTCGACGAACGGCTCAATGCGATCATGCAGGCGATCCACGACACCTGCCGGAGCACCGCGGAGGAGTACGGGGTCGCGGGCAACTACATGCACGGCGCGAACATCGCCGGGTTCACGAAGGTCGCCGACGCCATGCTGGATCAGGGCGTCGTCTGAGGGCTCGGATCAGATCGCGCGCAACCCCGGCACCACCGATCGAAGGAAGTCCAGCACGACCCGCTGCTGGCGAACGTCCTCATCGGTGGCCAGGGCGCCGTGTCCCGTCGTGTACAGGTACACCTCGTGCGGCTTCCCCTGCTCCTTCAGCCGGTCCGCGTAGGCGAGCGCTTGCCCGACGGGGCACCGAGAGTCGTTCTCGCCGATCACGAGGAGCACGGGTGCGGCCACGCGGTCGGCGTACGTGATCGGACTCGAACGACGGAACGCTTCCGGCTCGGTCGCGGGCGTCCCGCCCATCAGCGCCCGGTCGAGCGCCTGCAGCGAGGGCGCCTCTTCGTCGTACGCACGGACGTAGTCGCCGACCGGGACCCCAGCCATCCCGGCGGTCCACAGATCCGGGTAGCGCCCGAGCTCCATCAACGTGATGTATCCACCCCAGGACCAGCCCGCGATCACGGCGCGGGACGGGTCGACGTCCGTCCGACCGAGGACGTCCCGGAGTCCGGCCGTCACGTCGTCCACGTCGGTGAACCCGACGTCGCCGGTGAGCGCGTCGCTCCATGCTCGCCCGTACCCGCTGGAGCCCCGGTAGTTGGGCATCGCGACCAGGAAGCCCGCATCTACGTACGCCTGGACCTCGGGGAAGTAGGCGTCCTCGTAGAGCCAGTGCGGCCCACCGTGAACGAATACCATCACCGGATGCGAGCCCTTCCCTTCGGGCTCGACGATCCAGCCGTGCACCTGCTGTCCGTGGTCGTTCGTGTAGCGCCAATCGAGGAACGGCCGCCCGGCCGGGGCCGGCTCGCCGAGGACCGCGATCGGCTCCTCGCCGCGGTCATCCAGGATCCGGGCTCGATGAACGCCGTCGGTGTGGCGGTACCAGACCGAACCGTCGGGACGGACGCGCGCGTCGGTGATGGACCCGGGAGGCGTCTCGATCCGCGCGTGGGACGCGTGGGCGACGTCGTACCGGTAGAGCTCGTGGCGACCGTCGTACGCGTGGCGCAGCAACAGCGCCGACGCGTCCGGCCACCAATCCACGATTGCCACGTCGCCCGGAAGCGAGCTGTCGAGGTTCGACCACGCACCGTTCGCGAGGTCCCAGATGGCCGCGCGCTCGCGGTCCTCCTCGTCGTGGACCACCGCGAGGCGCAGATCACCTTCGACCGGCGACCAGGCGGTCGCGAGCACGCTCGAGGAGCCGTCTCCCCGCTCCGCCACGATGCCGCCCGTCCTCGGGTCGACGACCCGGAGCGAGGGATGCAGCAGGTCGCCGTGCTCCGCGTGCTGAAGGGCGAGCAGTGTGCCGTCCGTCGAGAGACCGGCGCGGTCACCTGCGTCGTCCCAGTTGCCAGAGATCCCGATCCACTCGGTGCTCCGGGCGATCTCCTTCGCCGGAGCGCCGTCGATCGAAACGAAGACCGCGAAGCCGCCGTCGCGATCTGCGATCGCGACGGCGGCGATCCCCGGGCCGAGCGCCACCCCGTCGTTCCATCCGACCGGCAGGCCTTCGAAGAGCGGCTCGGAGCCGCTCCCTTCGAAGGCCTGCCTCAACCACCGCCCGGTCTCATCGCCGGTGTCTTCCTGCCAGAACAGGACCTCGGCGCCGTCGAGGCTCGCGTAGCCCTGGGTCACGCCGACGGGGTGGTCCGAGATCTTCCTGCGCTCGCCCGTCGCGACGTTCCAGCTGTGAACCTGCCACACGCCCGACTCGTTCGATGCGAAGACGGTCCGGTCGGGAGCGTTCCTCGACCAGTGCGGGAGGGTCATCTTCGGAGCGCGGAACCGGCGCTCCCAAAGCGGCATCTCCGACATCGGAACAGGCTACCCGCAAGGTGCGGTCAGCCGGGGTCAGGGGCGCTCAGGATCCGGTGCTGGTACCGCCGCCCGATGGACCGTGGGACGCGGAGTTCCCGTGCACACCAGCGTTGCCGTGCGCGCCCGAGTTCCCATGCACCCCGGCCGCCTTCGCGGCCTCGTGCGCCTGATGACGCTGCCAGTTCGTAACGAGGTGCCCGAGCGCGTTCATGAGACCGGGCGCCTGCAGGTTCTTCTCGCAGTTCGCCTCGACCGTGTTGATCGCGTGGGCGAGACCCGTGGCGTCCTGGACGGCCGGGAGCTGACCCTGCACGGCGGCGAGCTGCGCTTGGCAGTCCGCCGCGGTGTGGACGGTGGGCGCTCCGCTGCTACCCCCGGCGTCCGGAGCGTTGCTCTGCTGATCCTGCGCCGGCGCCCCAGGGGCCTCCGACGGGTCGGGGGATGGGGAGGTCGGCGACGAGGCGTCCTTCGTGTTGCCGCCGGGATGGGCGACGGCGACGCCCCCGAGGAATCCGGCGATCAGGACGCACAAGAGCATCCCACCGACCGGGCCTTTGAGGACTCGCGCGAGGGTGCGGCGTGGACTAGTCATGGAAGAGGTATCGCCTTCGATGTGGCTTTGAGCATATGAGCCTCATGGCTCGTTCGCGACCATCGTTCGGCCTAGCTCGCCCGGCGACCCGGGGCCGGCGGCCCCCATGATCGCAGTCCGCACCCGCTCGGGCGAGCAGGGGAGATCCACGTGTCGCACGCCCAAGTGAGAAAGCGCGTCCACGACCGCGTTCTGCACGGCAGGGGTCGACCCGATCGAGCCCGACTCCCCGATGCCCTTGGCGCCGAGGGGATTCACGTGAGTGGGGGTCTCGGTGTTGGCCGCCTCGAGGGTCGGCAGGTCCGCCGCGCTCGGCATCAGATACGTCGCCAAGGAGCCGGTGACAGGGTTCCCCACGTCATCGAACACGACCTCCTCGAAGAGCGCCTGGGCGATCCCCTGAGCGACACCCCCGTGCTGCTGACCCCGCACGAGCGCCGGGTTCAGGATCCGCCCGCAATCATCGACGGCCACGTGGCGGATCAGGTCCACGGACCCCGTCTCCTGATCCACCTCGACCACCGCGACGTGTGCGCCGAACGGGAACGTCGAACCGGGCTCGCGGTAGACGCCTTTGGCCGAGAGCGCGGACCCGCGATCGTTGGCGGCCGCCGCCAGCTCTGCCCACGAGATGGCGCGATCCGGAGCGCCCGCGACGCGGAAGCCTCCGTCCGCCGGCCCCTCGAGGTCCGCGGCATCGACCTCGAGCTTCTCGGCGGCGAGCGCTCTCGCCGCGTCGGCCACCTCGCCCGCTCTCGTCACGACCGATGAGCCGCCCGCTTGGAGCGACCGCGACCCCCACGTGCCTTCGCCGCGCTCCACCAACGCCGTATCCGAATGGATCACGCGTACGTCCTCGATCGCGACGCCGAGCACGCCGGACGCGAGTTGCGCGAACGCGGTCTCGTGTCCCTGGCCGTGCGACGACGTCCCCGCGTAGACGGTCACCCGTCCATCGTCCTCGATGTCCACCCGGGCGAACTCCTTCGAGGAGTACGACGTGATCTCGACGTAGGTCGACACCCCGATGCCCAACAGGAAGGGGTCTCCGCGGTCGCGGCGGGCCGCCTGCTCCTTCCGGAGATCCTCGTAGCCGGCCAGCTCGAGCGCGCGATCGAGCGGCGCGGTGTAGTCGCCGGAGTCGTACGTGATCCCGGTCGCCGTCGTGAAGGGGAAGGCATCCGCCGGGATCAGATTCTTCCGGCGCAGCTCGACCGGGTCGATCGCCAGTTCCTGGGCAAGCATGTCCATCGCTCGCTCGACACACGCCGCTGCCTCCGGCCGTCCCGCGCCCCGGTAGGCCCCGACCGGTGTGGCGTTCGTCACGACCGACCGCCCGCGATAGGCGATCCTCGGGATGCGGTAGACCCCCGCGAGCATCTCACCGGTCGTCGCAGGCAGGAACGCCCCCAACGGGTACGCGCCCATGTCGGCGATGATGTCCACGCGCATGCCGACGACGGTCCCGTCCCGGCGGGCGCCGATCTGGACGTGCTGTACCTGTGCTCGACCGTGCCAGAGACCGAGCATGGACTCGCTCCGGGTCTCGAACCACCGGACCGGTCTGCCCAGCAGCTTCGCCGCCTTCGCGGTGGCCAGGTACTCCGGGTACACGGGGATCTTCGCACCGAAGCCTCCACCCACGTCCGGAGCGATCGTGTGGACCTGCCGCCGGTCGACCCCGAGCAGCTCGGCCAGGTCGTTGCGGACGTCGAACGGCACCTGGGTCGACACCCAGACGGTGTAGCCGTCCTCGTCGGGAACGACGGCGATCCCGTCGGCTTCCATCGGGACCGGGGCGAGGCGTTGGTTCACGAAGCGCCCCTCGACCACGACCTCCGCACCCGCGAGCACATCCTGTTCCCAGTCGTGCTCGAACCGATGAGCGACATTGGTACCGATGTCCGGGAACAGCAGCGGCGCACCGTCCTCCCCCGCCCGCTCGGCATCGGTCACCGCGTCGAGCGGATCGGCCCATGCTCGGACCAGCTCGGCTGCATCGAGCGCTTGCCCGGAGGTCTCCGCGATGACGACCGCGAAGGGTTCGCCGACGAACCGCAACCGGTCGCGAGCGAGCGCATCACGATCGAACGGCTGGTCCAGCTCGCCGCCTGGGGCCTCCACGTTGCCGGACGGCGGCTGCGCGGGGAGCTCCAGGTCGTCCGCCGTGTACACGGCGACCACCCCCGGCATCGACCGAGCCTCATCCAGGCCCTCCACCCCCGAGAGCTCCGCATGGGGGAAGATGGAGCGAACGAAGACGGCCCGCAACGATCCCTCGATCCGGATGTTCTCGAGGTACCTGCCTTCCCCGCGCAGGAACCGTGGGTCTTCGGTGCGGAGGGCCGGGATGCCGAACGTCGAGGGAGGGACGGCGGTCACGTCGGACATGCTCCCATAGGAGGAGGGGATCGAACGATGCGAACGATCCGTCTGCTTACCGCCGCAACGTGTCTGGTCCTTCTATCGCCGGGGGTCGGCGCGGCGCGGCTCCAGGATCGGATGACGACGCCGTCCAGCGCCTCGGCGGTCAAGGTGGTCCCTGTGAGGACCGGTCTCAACGGCCCCTCCGGGTTCACCTTCTCGCCTTCGGGGAACATCTGGTACCTGGAGCGGGGGACGGGTGAGGTCCGGATCATCAACCGGACGACCGGAACCAACCACTTGTTCTTCACGATCGGCGGCGTGGATGGCACCGGTGAGCGCGGAGCACTCGGGATCGCGCTCGACCCCGCGTTCCCCGCCACGCCGTTCGTCTATGTCTACGTCACGAGGAACTGGCGCGGGGCGCTCCGCAACCAACTCGTGCGCATCACGAAGAGTGGCGCCCATGGGATCGGGCTCCGCGTGCTCCTGAGCACTCCCGCGAGCTCGACCCCGTACCACAACGGCGGTCGGATCCTCTTCGGTCCCGACCACAAGCTCTACGTGATGATCGGCGAAGGGCACCATGCTGCCAACTCGCAGGACCTGACGGCGAACCTCCGGGGCAAGATCCTGCGCCTGGATCGGGACGGCACGGCGGCACCAGGCAACCCGCACGGACGGATCTGGTCGTTCGGACATCGCAACTCGTTCGGGTTCACGTTCGACCCGAAGACCGGCCGGCTCTGGGAGACCGAGAACGGACCCGCGTGCAACGACGAGATCAACCTCATCATCAAGGGTGGGAACTACGGCTGGGGTCCGAGCGAGTTCTGCGGCGGCACGGCGCCACAGGACACGAACAACAGTGGCCACAAGCCACGACACCTTCCGAAGACGTACTTCGCCGGCACGATCGGGATCACGGGTGCCGCGTTCTGCATCTCGTGCGGGTTGGGTGCCGCCATCAACGGTGACCTCGTGTTCGGCGACGTGAACACCAGCTCGATCCGGGCGATCAACATGACCGCGACCCGCACCGGGTTCTCCGCGGCGTCGAGGGTCTTGATCACGACCTCGACGGGCGGCGTCCACTCGGTGGAGGTCGGGCCGAACCACCGCATCTACTTCAGCGGACCGAGCGGGATCTACCGGCTCGCTCCGGCTTGAACGGGACCTTTGGGGGGTCGCGCGTTCGAAAGAGGTCCGGTACGCTCCTTGGTGAGGGGGGAGCGTCCGTCCCCTGACGGATGCAAGGGAGGTCTCGCGGTGAACATCGGCCGTCCCAAGCGGATCATCGAGATCGAGCCCGCCTCGATCCCGCTTCCCGAACCCCAGTTGCCGATGCCGGAGCCCGGGCCCGCGCCCGTCGAGCCGATGCCGCTCGAGATCCCCGTCGAACCGCCCGCTTCATGAACGCCAACGTCTCCCTCGCTCGCGAGCTCACCGTTGGCGTCACGACGGAGCCGATCGTTGCGTGGCGTGCCTGGGCGCTCACCGGGCACCGCGACGGGACGGAGCTCCTGCTCCGCCCGGTCGCGGGCCGCTCCCGCCCCTGGCGACCCATGGAGCCCGCTGAGGCGGCGTGCAAGCACGCGCGCCTTCACGGCGCACCCAACGTTGACTGCTCGTGCGGGCTCCACGGCACCCACGACGTGGAGATCCTCCGGCGGACACGTTGTCCCGCCGTCCTGGGCCGGGTCGCATTCTGGGGACGGGTGATCGAACACGAGCTGGGGTACCGGGCGCAGTTCGGCTATCCGCAGCGGCTCGCGCTCGTCTGTCAGTTCTGCTTCTGGCTGTGGGGACCGCACGGGACCCGACCGGCTGTTGTCGGATGGCTGCAGCGCGACGAGCTGATCCCCTTCTGCTGGCCCCACCTCGAGCAGGCGCAGCGTTACGGGATGGAGCCGCGGAGGCTGCTCCCGGCGGACGAGATCGACCTCCGGCTGCGTGAGACCTACGCGGTCGACCTGCTGGCCTTCTAGCTCGCTACTTCCCGTTGGTGGAGAAGTGCTGGTAGTCAACGGGCCACGACCAATCGCCGCCCCACCCCCAGCCGACCGCATGGAACGCTTTCCACACGACGTCGCCGTGGAAGATCATGCCCTTGCGCCTGTCGGACCGATCCGCGTACGACGCCCCGTTCGGTGGCGAGATCCCGCCTGACCACAGCTCGGGGTTCTCGACGGGGTTGATGTCGATCGCCTTGCCGTAGGCGTGCATCGACCACGTGCAGCAGACGCCGTTGCGATACCGGCAGTTGAACGCCGATGTGTTGTCGTCCTTCATCGAACGCTTGTCGTCGGCGCCGTAATAATCGACGAGGCGGATCTTCCGGATCGGGAACCGCGCGGCGTAGAGCGTCCCGAACACCCGGGCGACGTCCCGCGCGACCGCCCGGTGGACGACCAACCTGCCCCGGTGCACCTGCCGGTCGAACCCCCAGAACGTGACGCGGACCACGCGGAGCTGGTCGAAGCCGACGGGGCAGCCGGGCCGCCACGACGAGCCCCGCATCAGGTCCCGGATCCATGTGGGGAGCGGCCGGACGCTCGAGCGGTACGGCGGCGCCGAGGCGGCGATCGGTACGGCGGGAACCAGGATCAGCGCGAACGCCAGGAGGACGGCGGCACGTCGCATACACAGATGATGACGCACGCGGCCGGGGAATGTCCGCGCGGCCGCCGACTACGACGAGGGTGGTTCGAGGTCGCCCAGGCCCTTCTTGCGTGCCGCCGACTGCGCCAGGCGGAACCGAAGGCTCTTGTCGCCCTCATGTCCCTCCCCGTTCTGCTCCGACGTCCCGTTCCGGTCGGCCTGGGAGGGAACCATCGCTCGGAACGCGGGGATCGGCTCGAACGGCCGATCCGGCTCGGGATCGAGCGCCTGGTCCGGGTCGGGCTCGGGCTCGAGGTCGGCTCCCTCGTCGATCTCCCGAACGCCCTGTCGCTCCGCGAGGAGGTCCGCCTCCAGCTTGGCCGCCCGTTCCTCGGCCGACTGAGCGCGCTCGAGCGCGCGAGCCAACTCCTGGCGCACCTCGTGTGCCTGCGGGTCCTCGCGACGCCAGGCTGCGGGGTCGACATCCGCGTGCAGGGATCGAGCCTGTTCCGCGTCGGCATAGGCGCTCCGGAGACGCTGATCCATCCGCTCCAGCTCCGCCCGCGTCGAGGCCAGCTGTTGCTCGAGCTCCTCCGTCCGCATCTCGGGCGCCACCACGGGCGCGGCCGATGTCTGCTCCAGCTCGGCGACACGAGCTCGGAGCGCATCGCGCTCGGCCGTGAGCTGCGCCAACTCGGACCGGACGGCGTCCCCGCCGGATTCGGCCTCGTGTGCCCGCCGTTCCAGATCGGCCTTCGCGGCCTCGACCTCTCGCAGCTGCTGGGTCGCCGCGGCCGTCGTCGCCTCGAGCTCCGCCGCTCGCGAACCGAACTGTGCGACCTTCGTCTCGAGCTCGTCGCGGACCGCCTCCGTCGCCTCCGCGCGCCGCGCGCTGTCCGCGGCCGCTGCCATCGCTTCCTGTGCGGCGCGCTCCAGCTCCACGATCCGGTCATCCGTCACCGGCTGGAGATTCGCCTGGGTCGCCTCGACGAGGCGACCCTCGAGCTCGGTCACCCTCGCTTCGGCGGCGGCCGTCCTGGCTTCGATCTCGTGAGCGCGCTGGCCCGCCTCCTGGGCGAACCGTTCGGCGGCGGCGAGACGCTGCGCGGCCTCGCCGCCACCGGGAGCTGCCGCGCGGGCCTCGGCTTCCTCGACGCGCGCGGCCGCCACCTGCAGCTGTTGCGTGAGCTCGAGGACATGCCGTCCGGCTTGATCCTCCTGTTCGCGGATCCGGGTCCGCAGCTGTTCGAGCTGCGTCTCCAGCGCCTCGCGCACCTGGATCTCCCGCTGCGCTTCCTTCTCCGCTCGTTCCAGCTCCTCCTTCGAAGGAGCGCCGCCGGCAGCGGCCTGCTTGTCCTTCCGGAGTCTCAACCTCTTCGGTCCGGGTCTCGGCGCCGGCTGGTCGCCCAGGAGTCGGGTCGACGTCCCGGGTGGAGTTGCCGGCCGAGAATGGGCGCGGGCACGAGCGCGCTTGACCGAGAGCCGCCGCGAGAGCAGCAGCAACGTGATCAACAGGAAGACAACCGCGGCCGCAGCGAGTCCGAGCTGGACCATGTGCCACGGCTGCTGGGATGCCGCGACGAGCGGCGCGTATCGCTGATCCACGGACACGGCGCCGGTGGGCTTCCCCCTGGCACCTTGCAGCCCCACGTAGGTGTGAAGGAGCTCGATCGATGTGGGCCGCGCGCCGATCGAAACGCGATCCACTCCCTCGACGCTCGTCGCGGCGCCGCCCGCGGCGCTTCGGATCGCATCTGCGTCGCCGGGCTTCAGTCCCGGATCATCCGCGGCGTCGGTTGAGAAGAGCAGCGTTCCGGTCTGCGCGAAGATCCGCACGCGGACGATCACGCCGCCGGCGAGGACGCCATCCCGGAGCTGGTTCCGAAGCTTGCCCGCCGTTGCTGCCGGCAGGGGTTTCGCGAGGTTCACCCCCTGGAGCGCCGGGGCAACCGTCTGTCGAACGATGGCCGATGCCTTGCTCTCCTGGCCGTTCACCTTCGACGTGAGCGCGCTCTGCTGCATGAACGAAGCGCCGGCGAAGAGGAGACCACACACCACGACCAGCACCGCGAAGAGCGGCCACTTGATGCCTCTGCGGTCGTCGGTCCCGATGATCATCCTCGTCCCACGCGTCGAACGCAGGCACCCGAGGGCGCCTTGCCTGGTGTCTGCTTCGGCGCATGCGGGGGCCACCTGAACCCCCGGGCTAGGACTTCAGGTCTGCTCAGGGTCCGGTAGGACCGGACCCGTTGCGACGCAGGGGGCTTACCGACGACCCGATCTCGGAAGCTCGTCCTCCGAGAGATCGTGGGATGGTCCTCATGCGCAAGAATCTGCCAACGTGGAGACCGCAACGCAGCTCCTGCACCGGCTCACGTCCATCGATCGCGCATTCGCGGACTCGCCGCACCGTGAGTGGACTCCGCCGGTGAACGACCCTCGAGTGGTCCAGGACCTCGAGGCCAACGACTTGGCTCGCTTCCCGTGGTTCTCCAAGCGGTACGAGCAGTCGCTGCCACGACTGGCCCTTCCTCGAGATCTGCCGACCACCACGGCCCCCGCCGTCGCCGTGCTCGCGGGCACGGCAGACGTCGGCCTCACCGACCTGAACCTTCCGCAGCTCTCCCGCTTGTTGCACCTGTCCGCGGGCGTCGTGAGGACGATGGAGCGTCCCTACACGACCTGGCTGTTCCGCGCCGCCGGCTCCGCGGGCGGTCGTTTCCCGCTTGAGGTGTACGTCGCCGTGCCCGAGGGCGTCGAGGTGCCCGCCGGCGTGCACTGGTACGACCCGCAGGAGCATGCCCTCGTAAGGATCGCACCGCCGCCGCGCGGCGGTGCCCCCACGCTCGTCGTTACCGGTGTCCCCTGGCGCACCGGCTGGCGCTACCGCGAGCGGGGGTACCGCCACGTCTACTGGGACGCCGGCACCATGCTCAGCCAGGTGCTCGCCGTCGCCGACTCCGCAGGGCTCAGCGCTTCGCTGTTCAGCCGATTCCCGGACGAGGCGGTGACCGCGCTCGTCGGCGCGGACGGTGTGCACGAGTGGCCCGTGGCCGTCGTTTCCCTCGGTAGCGACCTTGCCGCGCTCGACGCCTCCGGTCCGGCGGCCGCGGGCGATGTCGACGCAGCGCCGTTGGAGTTCCCGCTCGAGACCTCCGCGCAGCGGGCGGGCGACCAGCAAACGCGAGGGCTGCCGTGGAAACGGGGCGCCCCGGTCGACGTGCCCGTCCCCCGAACGAACCCGATCGAGGAGGTCGTGCTCGCGCGCGGTTCGCAGCGCCGCATGGATCCCAGGCGCGGGCTGCCGGAGGGCACGCTGCGCACGTCCCTGTTGGCGGCCCTTCGCGGTGTCGATCTCCCTCACCGCTTCGTGGTGCACGACGTCGAGAGCTTCTCCCCGGGTCTGTACCGCTGGCCCGATCTGTTGGCCCCCGTGCGCTCGGGCGAGATGCGCGAGGAGCTGTACCACGTCTGTTGGGAGGCGGGACTCGCTCGGGACGCAGCGTTCGTCGTGATCGCCGCGACGGACGTCGGCGCGCTCGACGACCGGGAGTATCGCGAGGCCCACCTCGCCGCAGGCCTCGTCGAGGGGAGGCTGCATCTGTTGGCCTACGGTCTCGGTGCCAGCGCCTGCGGGATGACGTTCGTCGACACCGACGTGCCCGCGATGTTGGACGAGCCGCTGGATGGTCTGCTGTTCACCTGCGTCGGCGTGCCGGAGTACGCGTCCTCGGCCGGCGGCCTGCCGGGCGCACCCACCGCCGTTCGCATGATGGAGCCGCGGTCGTAGCATCGTTGGCCGGCGTTCGCCGGGTCAGTGGTACGACGGCGTGTCGCTCTCCGAGCCGCTCCCCTTGAAGACCCGGAACAACAGGAAAAGGGACGGAGCCACGAGCATGATGCCGATCGCGAAGCCGAACGCGAGCGGCCGGAGGGCGTTCGCCGGGGCAGCCGCGTCCGCGACCGTCAGGTCGGGGACGATCAGGTAAGGCCACTGCGCGACGCCCCATCCCGTGACCACGGATGCGACGGCGACCGCCGCCGCGACCCGCGCGAGGCGGTAGCGCCGTCGCGCGACCGTCCACAGCGATGCGATGCCGCCGACGGCCGACAGCACGGCGAAGGGCCAGGCTCGTGTGAGCATCCCGTGCCAGAGCTGCGGTGAGACGTTGCGGGTGACGAGCAGTCCCAACATGGCCACGACGCCCGACACGGCACCGGAAACGAGCGCCCGGCGGCGGAAGACCTCCTCCATCTCCCGATCGTCTCGCTGCGTCGCTTCGACCGTCAGGTAGCTCGCCGCGAGGAATGCACACGACGCGAGCGCCAGGATGCCCGTCACGATCGATAGAGGGCTGGTCCATGAACCCCACAGCGAAGCCACGACGGTCGATCCCGCGATGTGGATCCTGCCGGAGGCGATCGCGCCCGCGGCCGCGCCGAGCGCGAGCGGCGTCACGATCGAGGCGACACCGAACACCCTCGTCCACGTCCGTTGCCACGCCGACCCGCGATCGCCCCACGAACGGAACGCGAACGCAGCGCCGCGGAGCACGATCCCGGCGATCGCGATCGAGAAGGGGACGTACAAAGCGAAGCCGAGCGATGCGAACGCCGACGGGAAAGCCGCGAGCAAGCCGGTGAGCACGAAGATCAGCCAGACGTGGTTCGCTTCCCAGACCGGCCCGATCGCATCGGAGATGAGGGTCCGTTCATGCTCCCGGAGCGGTCCGATGGCCAAGAGGTCCCACACGCCGCCGCCGAAGTCCGCTCCTCCGAGCAACCAGTAGAGCGTGAGGCCTCCTCCGATCGCGACCAGGATCACGACCTCGAGCTGGAACGTGGTCATCCCGCCGCCTCCAGCGCGCCCGTCTCGCGTGGCGTCCGCGCGAGACGAAGGAGCAGCCAAGCGCACGCGGCGCCGAGCAGAACGTAGATCGCCACGGTGGCCACGAGCCAGATCGCGATCCCCGGCCGGGATGTGACGGCATCCGCCGTCCGTGTTTGCCCGTAGACGATCCACGGTTGACGACCCAGCTCGGTCACCACCCACCCCATCTCGAGTGCGACGAAGGTCGCCGGTCCCGCGACGGCAGCCGCTCGGAGGAACCACTTCGTGTCGGGGAGGTGTCGGCGTCGGATCCACACGATCAACGCCCACAGCCCGAGCCCAGCCAGGGCGAACCCCATCGCCACCATGATCTGGAAGGCGAGGTGCACGACAACGACGTTCGGGCGGTCCGCCGGCGCCACCTCGTCCAGCCCGTGGACCACCGCCCCGGTGTTGCCGTAGGCCAGCCACGAGAGGCCTCCCGGGATCCTGATCCCGAGGATCGTCCGTCCTTGCGACGGGAGCGGGATCCCGCCGATCGTGAGGGGCGCATGCGCGGTCGTTCGCCACAGCCCTTCCATCGCGGCGAGCTTCACCTGCTGCCGATCCGCCACCAATCGCCCCGCCGCGTCGCCGACGACGATCTGGACCGGAGCCAGGGCGAGCCCGAGCACCAGCCCGACCGCGAGCCCGCGACGGTGGTAGACGTCGCGGCGCCCCTTGAGCATCCCGATCGCGTACACGGCCCCGACGGTGAAACCGGTCGCCATGTAGGCGGCCACGATCATGTGGGTGGTCATCACCGGAGTCGACGGGTTCAACATCGCGGTGATCGGTTGCACGTCGACTACCCGGCCGTCGCTCACGGTCGCGAAGCCGGTCGGCGTCTGCATCCAGGCGTTCGCGGTCACCACGAACCACGCGCTCGCCACGCCGCCGATCGCCACCGGCCATCCCGCGGCCCAATGTGCCCAGGGAGAGAGCCGATCCCACCCGAACAGATAGATGCCGAGGAAGATCGCCTCGATGAAGAAGGCGAACGCCTCGAGGGCGAACGGGAGACCGATCACCGCGCCCCATCGCCCCATCAGCCCGGGCCAGAAGAGGCCCAGCGCGAACGACAGCACCGTGCCGGAGACCGCCCCCACCGCGACGAGGATCCCGAGCGCCCTCGCCCATCGCCGGCACAGCGCCATCCAGACGGGGTCGCCCGTTCGGTTCGCTCGGTACTCGGCGAACAGGAGCAGCGCGGGAAGGCCGACCGCGAGTGCGGCGAACACGATGTGGAACCCGAGCGACACGGCCATCTGCACTCGAGCTGCCTGGAGCGACGTCAGCGCGACGATGTTCACCGTGGTGGAGACGAGCGGACTCGAACCGCCGACCCCCTGCTTGCAAAGCAGGTGCTCTACCAGCTGAGCTACGTCCCCAGGCTCACCTTGACCATACCGATTCGCCGGAACCGATGCCCCGACATACGATGAGCGTTCCGGACCGTTCCCGCGGTCCACGAGCGAGGGAGAGTGCGATGACGGACTACCTGCTGCTCTACACCGGTGGCTCGATGCCCGAGACCGACGAAGAGCAGAAGACCGTGATGGATGCCTGGAACACCTGGATGGGTCAGCTCGGCTCGTCCCTCAAGGACGAGGGCAACCCGTTCGGCCCGGCTTCCAAGACCATCTCCAACGACGGCTCGGTCAGCGACGGCGGTGGCAGCGCCAGCGGCTACTCGATCCTCAGCGCGGACTCGCTGGACGCCGCTACCGAGATGGCGAAGGGCTGCCCGGTGCTGCAGGGCGGCGCCAAGATCACCGTCTACGAGACGTTCTCGGTGATGTGAGGACGCATCGCTGAGCCGTTCCGAGGATCGATACGACCTCGGCGTCATCGGGCTCGGCGCCTTCGGTTCGGCGGCCGCGTACTGGGGCACGCGGCGCGGCGCGAGCGTGATCGGGCTCGAACGGTACGAGCTCGGGCACGCCCGAGGCGCATCCGAAGATCACTCGCGGATCATCCGGCGGAGCTACGCGGCGGCCGACTACGTCCGGTTCACGCGGCAGGCATTCGATACCTGGGCGGAGGTAGCCGAGGAGTCAGGCGAGGAGCTGGTGACGATCACCGGCGGCCTCGACCTGTTCCCTCGCGACCCCATCGATGAGCCCGAGTCCTTCCTGGAGGCGATGCGCGAGGAACGCGTGGAGCACGAGCTCCTGGACGCGACGGAGCTCGTTGCCCGCTGGCCGGCGTGGCGCGTCTCCGACGAGGTCGTGGCGATCTATCAGCACGATGCGGGGATCGTCGCGGCGAGCCGGGCCAACGCGGTGCATCGGCGCCTCGCGCTCGCGCGAGGCGCCGAACTCGTCCCGGAGACCCCGGTCGACCGGATCAGCCCCGACGGCGATGGGTTCACCCTGGAGACCGCGACCCGCACCTACCGGTGCGGGTCGCTCGTGATCGCGGCCGACGCGTGGATGAACGAGGTGCTGGCACCGTTGGGTGTCCGCCTTCCTCTTCGCATCCTCCAGGAGCAGGTCGCCTACTTCGACGCCGCGGACCCTGCGTCGTTCGACCCAGCCACGTTCCCGGTCTGGATCTGGCACAGCGATCCGCACATGTACGGGCTACCGTCGTTCGGGCACCCCGGGCCGAAGGTCGCGATCCATGGCGGCGGCCCCGAGGTGACCCCCGAGACGAGGACGTTCCGGCCCGACCCGGGCTATGCCGCCGTGGTCGAGCGGTTCATCCACGAACACCTTCCCGGCGCGGTCGGGCCGCCGATCGAGGTGCGCACGTGCCTCTACACGCTCACGCCCGATCAGGACTTCGTCCTGGACCTCGTGCCGGGAACCTCCAACGCGTCGCTCGCGTTGGGAACTGCGCACGGGTTCAAGTTCGCGAGCGCGATCGGACGAGCGCTGGTCGACCTGGCCCTGGATGGGGCGAGCGAGTGGCGACTGCCTGGGTTCGCTGCGGACCGCCCGTCGCTCACCCAGTGAACGTGACGATCAGCGTTGCGTCCACCCCGGGCGCTTGCCGTCGTCATCGAGGAACTGCACGAACGGCGAGTCGTCGTTCGCGAGCCCGACGATCGCCCGGACCGTGCCGTCGGCATCCAGCAGCCTGAGCACGGGCGCGCCGCCAGCCGCAAGCCCGAGCCGGACCCTCACCTTCCCCCGCTGGTCGTAGAGGCCCATCGTCGGGGTTCCCTGCTCGGCCAGCTTGTGCCGATGCTGCAGCTCGCCGTCTTCGACGTCGACACCCATCGTCGGCGAGGCATCCGATCCCAACCCGAACTTCGCCCGGATCCTGCCGTGCTTGTCGCCGAACGCGAGGGATGCCGAACCGTCCGAGGAGAGCCCGAAGGTCGCGCGGACCTTGCCGTTGTCGTCGGCGATGGCGAGCCCCGCCGCTCCGTCGGCCTGCACCCCGAACCGTGCGCGGACGCTCCCATCGGCGTCGAGCATCGAGAAGAACGGGTGCTCGTCCCCCGACAGGCCGATCCGCATACGGACGTGGCCGAGCTCGTCCACGACCTCGAACTCTTCTGCTCGAACGACACGCTTCTTCATGGCTCGTGGGCGCGGGCGAAGGACCGCGGGCGTATCGTCGCGCACGCGCGAGCGCGGCTCAAGCGCTGAAGGAGACAGAACGCGAAGTGAGAGGCCGCCGAAACCCGAGGGCTCCAACGACCTCTCGTGCGTTTTGTACCCCAGGGAGCCACTCGTCGTCAAGCCGAAGAACGGCTGTTTGTCACTCTTCCGTCCTTCGGCGCCGATCCCATGGGCACAGGCGTCAGGGGATCCAGACGAACAGACGCGTCCTTTGAAGGTCGGGCTCGTTCTTGGTGCCGGCGACCACGGCCTCGATCGGCTTCAAGGACTGGCCGATCTCGTTGTCGAAGGACGCGACCTCCGCCGGCGGGAACTCGCCGCGGATCACGTTCACGATGGCAGGGACGTCGAGATACAGGACGCCGTCATCGGTCGGAACGCTCGCCGTCGCCGACGTGAACCGAGCGGCGCCGGAGATGGCCCGTCCGCCGGCATGGACGTCGATCACGTGTTCGACCTGGGCGCGCGACGAACCCACGACGGCGACCTCGCCGATCACCGCGTACGCGACCGGCACGGCCGCCCCCGACGACGCATACGTGACGGTCACCCCCCCGTGGCTCTCGGTGGCCCATCGGGTGGTCTCGCGCGTGATCCGACATCCTCCGTTGGAAGAGCACGACGCACTGCTCGCGCCGAGGGGAAGGCTCTGCATCGTGTCGTCGAGCCACTTGGACGTCGCGGCAGGATCGTTCGTCCCGACGATCAAGACGCCCCCGACCGCGATCGTCCCCTGCTCCGGGCTCGCCGCGGCGGCGACATCACCGGTCAGCTGGGATAGCAGACCTCCAGAACCGGTGACGCCCAGTCGCTTGAACTCTTGGTCTGCGTGCGGATCGCTGGCGGAGATGCGGCTGACCTGATCGGCGATCGCCGCATCGAGGTGCTCGACCGCGTACATCCCGAGCGCGTCGTCCGGGATGAGGTCGATCAGCGGGTTGGGATGGTCGGCGGCCGACAGGGTCTGACGCTGGACGTCGGAGAGCTTCGCGTCGTCGTACATCATCACCGTGTCGAGGGCCAACCCTTCGGACTCCGCCGAGACGGACACCCCGACCCCGTCGAGCGCGTCCAGGCTCGTGACACCCGTCGTGAGCCCGGCCGCACCCAGGACGTCACCGAAGGTGCCGAGGAGCTGTGCGGTGTCGACGAACGCCACGCCGAGCCGTGACTGCGGCAGCGCGCCGGTGACACGAAGGAAGGTCGCGTCGTCCGCGATCGACGGTCCGCCGTGCGCGGTGTCGATGACCGCCGCGACCGCACCTTCATCGGATCCCAGCACGACCACGCCATCGACGATCGCGAACGATGGATAGTCGGACGTCGCCGACACCGTGATCTGGACGCCGTCGTGATCGGAGCTGTGGAAGGTGGCGCCCTGGCTCTCCAGACCCGCCCGGAACTTCTGGAGCGACGCGGCCGCGGCGTCCTCCTGATCCGTCGCGATCAGGACCGCGTACGACGTCTCTTGCGGGCTCTTCACGTCGACGTAGAGCCCGACCTCGGAGCCCACCCACTGCACATCTTCGTGCGTCATCCCAACGTCCCGGAGCAGGTCGTCGAGGGTCTGGTTCAGGTGCTGGTGAAGCTGGTCAGGGCCGCCGAGGGCGGGGAACTTCGACGCGATGCTGTAGAGGTTCAGCTTCTGGCTGGCGGCCGGGTCGAGGTTGGCCGTCACGACGACGTCGGCGCTCGCGGGGACCTTGTCCAGGATCGCCTCGCTGCTGCCGCGAAGCAGCATGAAGGCGGCGGCGCCGGCGGCGCCGATCAGCACGAGCACCGCGGCGAGTGCGATGCCGGCGACCTTGAGCCCGCGGCGAGGCGCCGGCGGCGCAGCCTCGCCTCCTTCGGTCACCTCCGCCATCGTGATCGGCAGGGCGCCCTCCGGGGCAGCCGGGAAGCTACCGGCGGTCGTGGGTCGCGGGTCGAGGCTCCAGGTGTCGCCCGGCTTCGCGTCCACCGGTGGGCCGGCCACGTCATCGGTCGGGGGTTGGTCGCTCACGGTGCGCTGTCCTTCCGTCGAGGTTCGTTCGCGCAGAAGTATCGGCCGGGCACGAGCCCAAGCGTAGTGCCATCGGTTCCCTCCGCGAGGAACCCCGGGTCAAGCCTCGAGCACCTGGCGACGGAGCGTGCATGCCGCCAGCCGGTCGCGGAGCGGCTCGACCCCGATCCCCGGACCGTGGGGAACGTCCATCGTGCCGTCGCTCCCGAGCACGAACGGCTCGGTCAGATCCTCCGGGAAGTAGCGGGCAGACGCGCTCGTGTCGTTCGGCAAGGTGAAGCCCGGCATCGCCGCGAGCGCGAGATTGGTCGCCCGGCCGATCCCGGTTTCGAGCATCCCCCCGCACCAGACCGGGACGCCCGCACGCACGCAGACGTCATGGACCGCGCGCGCTTCGAGCACGCCGCCGACGCGACCCTGCTTGATGTTGACGATCCGACAGGCGCCGAGCTGGAGGGCGGCGGCCGCATCGGCCGCCGACCGGATCGACTCGTCCAGGCACAGATCCGTCCGGATCAGTGCCTGGAGCTTCGCGTGCTGGACCAGATCCTCGTGATGGAGCGGCTGTTCGATCATCAACAGACCGAAGCTATCGAGCGCTCGGAAGACGTCGAGGTCCTCGAGCGTGTACGCGGCGTTCGCGTCGACGGACAGGAGGATGTCCGGATGGTCGGCTCGGATCGGCGCGACCCGGTCCAGGTCCAGACCGGGCGCGATCTTGAGCTTGATCCGCCGGTAGCCGTCGGCGAGGTACCCGTCGACCTGCGCGCGGAGCTGGTCGACGGTCTCGGTGATCCCGACCGACACGCCGCAGACGACGGTCTCCTTGTCCGCGCCGAGGTACGAGGCAAGCGACTCTCCGCGCCGGCGCAACTCTGCGTCGAGGACCGCATCCACGAGCGTCGCCTTCGCCATCGGGTTGCCGCGAACGAACCCGAACATCTCGGCGAGCGAACCCGCCGACACGTCCTGCTCGCGGAGCAAAGCGGGGCCGAGGAACCCCTCGATCGCGCTCCAGACGCTCTGGTTCCACTCGGAGCTGAAGTCGGGCTCGATGTCGGCGACGCATTCGCCCCAGCCTTCGGCGGCGTCGGTCTCGACCCGGACGACGACGCATTCCTTGCGCGTCGCGACCCCGAACGACGTCCTGAACGGCCGCACGAGCGGCAGTCCCACCAACAGGAGCTCGACACGACGGACCCGCGTCATCTCGCGGCTCCTTCCTTCGCGAAGAGGTAGCACGAACGTTCGCGGTCGAAGGCGACGCCGATCTCACCACGCGTCATCGCCTCCTCGACGGCGATCGCGACCTCGTCGCGCCACCGGCGTGCCTCGTCCGGGTCGTGCGTTCGCAGTTCCTGATGATCGACGGGGATGCGGATCTCGGTACGGGGGCCGCTCACTGATCGCGGACCCGGTTCGCGGGGCAGATCCCAGCGCACGAGGAACCGGTCGCTCCGCTCCCCGGCGTTGAGATCGTCGGTCATCGCCCCGTAGTAGTCGCGCACGAACCCGTCAACGACGGCCCCGAGCTTGCCGAGGTTGAGCCACGCGTTCCGCGCGAGGAGCGGGTCGAACGTCCACCGCACCACCTGGATGTTCTGCTCGAGCGCCTGCGCGCGCTGCGCGAGCTTCAACGCGTAGCCCACGCCCCGGTGGCGTCGGTCGGGCAGCGCCGCGAGCATGTGCGAGTGGACGTGGAGCACGCCTCCGGCCACACCGGCCCAGCCCAGGACGAACCCGATCAGCTCGGAGCCGTCGAACGCACCCCAGCACACGTTGCCGCTCGCCGCGAGGGCCCGGATCACCTCACGGTCGACCCGCTGCCCTCCCCAGGTCGCCTGGACCACCCGGTTGATCAGATCCGCGTCATCGACGCCGGGGAGCGGCCGGAGCTCGACGCCCGCGCCGCGTGCCGCGGCCCGGGCCAGCTCCCAAGCATCGGTCATGTCGGCGAGCGTAACAACGCGGAAGACCCGCGCCCGTGGCGCGGGTCTTCGTGGGGAAGGTGTGGGCTTCGGTCCCGGCTACCCGCCGGCGGGAGGCGGAAGCTCTTGCCACTCGACGTCGTCGAGATCGCTGCCCTGCTTCCGCTTCCAGAAGGTGACCACCGCTCCGATCGTCGCGAGGATCGCCGTGAACTTGAGGAGCTTCCGGAAGAAGCCCTTCTTCTTCTTGCCCGTTCCTTCGCTGTCGTCGCCCAAGGGAACCCTCCTCATCGTCGGCCTGGATGGACTTGCACCATCAGCCTTGACGTCATCAAGGACATCCGAAGGGTAGCCGCTACGCGCTCCATCCGGGAAGGGCCTGCTCAGAAGGTCTTGGGAGCTTCCAAACGATCTCGCGGCCGTCGATAGTCAAGGCATGAAGCGGTGGATCGGCCTCACGGTCGGCGCTGGCGTACTCGCGGGTCTCGTTGTGGCCTCGCCGCTGCTTCACGCCGCTCTCCCAGGGAAGTGGAAACCAACGGGTCCGGGTCCACCCGTATGGTCGAGCGTCTCCGAGGATGTCTCTGAAGCGACGCATTGTGGTTGGGAAGGGATACCGTTCCTGTTCGTGACGCTTCACGATCGCGTTTCCGCCATCTACGCACGCGATGTTGACGGCCTGATCGGAACGAGCCCCCCGTTCAGGGCGGACGTGACGCTCCCATCGGCTGCCATCTTCACCGGATGGCGTAGCAGCGGTCGGAAGTTGTGGGCCGACGCGAGACTGGATCGACGAGGAGTCCCCGTCAGCGTCTACATCGTTTCCTCTACGGGTGTCGAGCGCTGGCCGCAGGGATCGGGGTGCGTCTAGAGAGCGACGTGGACGTGTCCTCTGACGACGAGTCACTCCGCCGGCTGGCTACCACGTTCGTCTCGCCCGACACAGCCCGAACGTCCGACGGTTCGCAGGGTTCGATCGTGGGCCTGGATGGACTTGAACCATCGACCTCTTCCTTATCAGGGAAGCGCTCTAACCGAGCTGAGCTACAGGCCCGTACCCGTCCGAGATCGAGGAACCCGGAGACTCGACGAGGGTAGCCACGCCTCGGAAACGCGTCAAACGAAGTCCGTCACCCCCGTTGACGCTCGGAGAGCGTGACCTCGACACCGCCGACGATGTCGCTGATCAGGTTGTACAGGAGCGCGATGAACACCGTCAGGGCCGTCCACACGAGCGCGAACAAGCATCCGGCGAAGAAGAGCCAGGTGAAGATCCTCGCTCCGTCGATGATGGCCGGCGTGCACCGGTACGTGCCTTGGTCCGGTTTCACCAGGCAGCCGATCCACTGCGCCACGGTGTCGATGACGCCCGCCGCCTGGAGCACCAAGAAGATGATCAGGAGCGCGAGCCAGATCACGAGCATCATGCAGAACGAGAACAGGAGCGAGTACCGGAACACCGAGACCAGGCCGAAGCGCCGGACGGTGACCTTGGTCCGCCGGGGCTCGCCGTAGCCATGCGAACGCTCCGCCCGGCGTGGCCGGACCGCGCCTCCCAATTCCACGTCGATGACGGGAGGATCAGGGGTGGGCGTCTGTGTGAAGGGATCTTCAGCCGTGGTAGTCATCCTCGTCGGGGAAGGTTGTAAGGGTACGCCGACCCGAGGGCAAGCACCCGGAAGCCTCGGATCAAGTTCGGAAGGGCCCCTCCCCGGCGAACAGGAACCGCACGTGCAGAACGGCGGCGATCGCCAGCAGGGCAGGCGCAACCACCCACGAGCCCGGCTCCACGTCCCTGAGGAAAAGCAGACCACCCACCCCGATGCCGGCGCCCCCGAGGGCCAGCATCGCGTCCACGAGGGCGGGACGGAGCCGCGTCCGGAGCGGGAAGGTGGCCAGCACCAGCAGCGCCAGCGCCGCCAGGAGCATCGTCCAGCCACCCACCGGGTCCATGATCGGGAGGATACGACCAGGTCAAGCGGCCGCGGGTCGATGCCGATGCACACCCGAATGGAAGGCTGCGTGCATGGCATGGAGCCGGCCTGGTGCTTCCTGTGCCGGATCGAGCGGAGCGGAGCGGACCCTCGTACCGCGTGGGGTCTCAACGCATGGGACGACGAGCGCGACCCGGAGGACCGCCGCGGTCCGATGAGTTCCGCCCAAGCCAGATACCTCAGGTTCCTGTGCGACGAGTTCGAGGAGATCTTCGATCCCTCGCTCACCGACGGAGAGTCGGCGATGGTCGTTGCGAGCTTCCTCGGCGAGCCCATGACCGACTCGCAAGCACGCACGCTGTTCTTCCTGAGCCAGGCCGTCGGCCTTCAGGCCGATGCCGAACTCACCTACGGCCAGGCGCGAACGAAGATCAGGAGCTTGGTCGCGATCCGCGGCCTCAAGTCCGCCTGAGCTCCGAGCCTTCGCGGACCGCGGCCCCCAGGCGGACGCGTCCTGCGATGATGCCGCCGTGGTGACATCGATCCCCGCCCCTGATCACGATGCACGTCGGGGGCTCCGTCTGGCGTTGATCGGTCTCGGGGCGATCCCCGTGACGATCGTGCTCGTCGGCCTGGCGCCTCATCGTCTGCGCGCGGGCGTCTATCTGGCCGGGCTGGCCGCGGTGGCCGCCGTCTCGATCCTCGGAGGGGTCCTGGCAAGGCGCGCCCTGAGCGCCGACACGGCGTTCAGGGCGCGCGCGCTCGCGGGTGCGATCCTCGGCTTCTGGATCGGCATCACGGCGGCAGTGCTGTGGTTCTGGACGTTGGTCGGAGTGGCGCTGTGAGGAGGCTCGGACCATGTCGACCGTGAACGTCGAGAGCGACCTCCGGATCATCCTGTGGATCCAGGCCGTCCGCGCGTTCCTCTACGGGTTCGGGGCCGTGATCTTGGGCTCGGTGCTCGCGCACAACGGCGCGAGCGATCTCCAGGTGGGATTGCTCGGCGCCGCGATCCTCGCAGGCATGGCGTTATCCGCGATCGTCGTCGGCATCGCCGGCGATCGGATCGGTCGACGACGTGCCTACGCCGCTCTCCTGGTGATCCTCGGCATCGTCGGCCTGGGCTACGCCCTGACCGATCGCGTCTGGATCCTCATCGTCCTCGCGCTCTTCGGCACGATGTCGACCGACGCGAACGAGAACGGCCCGCTCACGACGCTGGAGCAGGCCATGATCGGGCAGGCGCCGGCGGCGTCGCGCCTTCGTGTGTTCGGCCGGTACAACGCGATCGCCTTCCTGACCGGCGCCCTCGGGGCATTGGCGGCCGGCGGACCGGCGTTCCTGCACCACATCTGGGCCGGCGCTCCGGCCGATCGCCGATGGTTCCTCCTGTTCCCGATCGGCGCGATCGTCTGCCTGTGGCTGTCCACGCGGATCAGCGACACGATGGAGCTCCGGGATCGCTCGCGTGCCCGGTTGGACCGGTCGCGCGATCAGGTCTTCCGGCTCGCCTCGCTCTTCTCGATCGACGCCTTCGCAGGCGGGTTCGTCGTGACGGTCTTCATCGTGTTCTGGTTCTCTAAGCGGTTCGGCGCGTCGCTGGAACTGATGTCGGCGGTGTTCTTCGCCGCCGGGCTCCTGCAGGCTGCGTCATCCATCGCGGCGGCGCGCATCGGCGCGCGCATCGGACTGTTGAACACGATGGTCTTCACGCACCTGCCGTCCAACATCCTGCTGATCCTGGTCCCGCTGATGCCGACGCTTCCGCTCGCGATCGCCGTGCTCTTGCTCCGCTTCGTCCTGTCGCAGATGGACGTCCCGACCCGACAGGCGTATATCGCGGCGATGGTGGACCCGGAGGAACGGACAGCGGCCGCGGCGACGACCAACACGGCTCGCTACATCGCTCGACCGTTCGGTCCCCTGGTCGGCACGGCGCTGATGCATTCCGTCGCGCTCGGGGCGCCATGGGTCGTCGCGGGGACGCTGAAATCCGGATACGACCTGATCCTGTGGCGCGTGTTCAAGAAGGTGCCGCTACCGAGCTGAACGCTACTCGTCGTCCATCTGGATGATGACGGGCGCGATCGCGGCGACCTGCTCGCCGTCTTCGACCCGCATCGTGCGGACGCCTTGGCTCGAGCGCCCGACCCGGCGGATGTCCGCCGCGCCGACCCTCTGCACCTTGCCCGCGGACGAGATCGTCAGCAGGTCCTGATCCTTCGACCCGATGAACGCGCCCGCGAGCTCACCGGTCTTGCGCGTCAGCTGATGGCCGATGACGCCCTTGCCGCCTCGACCCTTGATCGGATAGTCGGCGAGGCGCGATCGCTTGCCGTACCCGTTCTGGGACACGCTGATCATCTCTTCGCCGTCGGACGCGAGGGCGAGGGAGATGACCTCGTCGCCCTCCGCCAGCCGCATCCCGATCACCCCCGCGGTCGCGCGCCCCATCGGACGGACGAGCGATTCCTTGAACCGGATGGCTTGGCCGCGCCGGGAGATCAGGAACACATCGTCCTTGCCATCGGTCAGCCGTACGTCGACCAGCTCGTCCCCCGCCCTCAGGTTGATCGCAGCGAGCCCTGTGCGAGCAGACGCGTACTCCGGGAGCGCGGTCTTCTTGACCATGCCGTGGTTGGTCGCGAAAAGGAGGAACCGGCCTTCCGCGTACTCCTTGAGGTCCAGCACCGCGCTCACCTTCTCGTCGGCGTTCACCGACACGCCGGGAAGGTTGGCCGCGTAGAGACCGCGAGCGATCCGAGACGAATCGGGCACCTCGTGGACCTTCACGCGATACACCTTGCCCCTCGTGGAGAAGAACAGGAGCCAGTTGTGGGTCGTCGTCGTGAAGACGTCGGTGATCACGTCCTCCTCTTTGAGGGTGGCGCCCTTGATGCCCTTGCCTCCTCTGCCCTGGCGCTTGAACGCGTCGATCGGCTGGCGCTTCACGTAGCCGGCCCGGCTGACCGTGATGACGACGTCCTCCTCGGCGATCAGATCCTCGACGTCGAACTCGCCCTCGTCGGCCTTGAGCTGGGTCCTGCGAGCATCCCCGTACTTCTTCTTGATCTCGGCGAGCTCCTCTTTGATCACGCCCCGGAGCTTCTTGGGGCCCTTGAGCAGGGAGTCCAGGTACTTGATCCGGGCGAGCAGGTCCTTGTGCTCCTGCTCCAGCTCGGCACGCGCGAGCCGGGTGAGCCGCCGGAGCGGCATGTCCAGGATGTGGTTCGTCTGGACCTCGCTCAACGTGAACTTCTGCATGAGCTTGGTGCGCGCTTCCTCGGAGTCCTGCGATCCTCGGATGATCTTGATCACCTCGTCGAGGTGATCGAGGGCGATCAACAATCCCTGGACGATGTGGTCGCGCTCTTCGGCCTTCCGCTTCTCGTACCGGGTCCTGCGCGTGACGACGTCGATCTGATGGTCGACGTAGTACCCGATCATCTCGGCGAGGTTCAGCGTGCGCGGCACCCCGTCGACGAGCGCGAGCATGATCACACCGAAGTTGTCCTGCAGCTGCGTGTGCTTGTAGAGCTGGTTCAAGACGACGTGCGGGTTGGCGGACCGCTTCAGGTCGATCACGAGCCGCATGCCCTCGCGACCGCTGGAGTGGTCCTGGACGTCGGCGATGTCCTTGATCCTGCCCGACTTCACCAGGTCCGCGATCTTCTCAGCGAGCCGCGCCTTGTTCACCTGGTACGGCAGCTCGCTGATCACGATCCGGGAACGGCCGGCGCTCCCCTCCTCGATGGAGCACACGCCCCGAACCTTGATGGACCCCCGGCCCGTCTCGTAGGCGTCGCGGATGCCGTCTTTGCCCAGCACGATGCCGCCCGTCGGGAAATCAGGCCCTTTGACGAACTTCCGGAGCTCGGCGACCGTTGCCTCGGGGTTGTCGATGAAGTGGATGACCGCATCGATCACCTCGGCGAGGTTGTGGGGCGGGATGTTCGTAGCCATCCCGACCGCGATGCCCCCCGACCCGTTCACCAGCAGGTTCGGGAATCGGGACGGAAGCACCACGGGCTGCTGCTCGTAGCCGTCGTAGTTCGGAACGAAGTCGACCGTCTCCGCGTCGATGTCGCGGAGGAGCTCGAGCGCGATCGGCGCGAGCCGCGCCTCGGTGTATCGCATGGCGGCCGGTGGGTCGCCGTCGACAGAGCCGAAGTTGCCGTGCGGGTCGATGAGGGGGTGGCGCAGCGACCAATCCTGCGCCAACCGGACGAGGGCGTCGTACACGGCTTCGAGTGCGTGCGGGTGGTACTTCTTCACGACCTCTCCGACGGCCCACGCGGATTTCCGGTGCGGCCGGTCGGGCCGGAGGCCCCCCTCGAGCATCGACCAGAGCATCCGGCGGTGGACGGGCTTCAGACCGTCGCGCACCTCGGGGAGCGCTCGGCTCACGATGACTGACATCGCGTAGTCGAGGTAGGAACGCTGGATCTCCTCCTCCAGCTGGACAGGCTCGACGTTCCCTGCGAACAGGCCTTCCTGTGACACGGACGCTCCTCGGTTCCCTCTCAGACGTCCAGGTTCTGGACGTACCGGGCGTTGGCTTCGATGAACTCCTTCCGCGGCGGCACGTCCTCACCCATCAGCACGGTGAACAGGTGATCGGCCGTCGCGGCGTCGTCCAACGTCACCTGCAGCAAGGTGCGCCGCTCCGGATCCATGGTGGTCTCCCAGAGCTGGGAGGCATCCATCTCGCCGAGCCCTTTGAAGCGTTGGGGATCGAGCTTCTTCCCGTTCCCGTTCGCGTTGCGATAGTCGTCCCACTGGCGCTCGGTGTAGAAGTACAGCTCCTGCTTGCCCTCCTTCACGAGGTACAGCGGCGGCTGCGCGAGATAGACATATCCGGCGTCGATCAGGTCGCGCATGTAGCGGAAGAAGTACGTCAGCAGGAGCGTGCGGATGTGCGCGCCGTCGACGTCCGCGTCGGCCATCAGCACGATGCGGTGGTACCTGGCCCTCGTGATGTCGAACTCGTCGCCGATTCCGGTGCCGATCGCGGTGATGAGCGCCTGGATCTCGATGTTCTCGAGGATCTTGTGCAGGCGCGCCTTCTCGACGTTGAGGATCTTGCCGCGGATCGGGAGGATAGCCTGGGTCGCCGGGTCACGCGCCTGCTTGGCGGAGCCGCCGGCGGAATCCCCCTCCACGATGTAGATCTCGCACGCGGCGGGGTCGTTCAGCTGGCAGTCGGCGAGCTTGCCCGGCAACGATCCCGACTCCAGGAACGACTTGCGACGGGTGAGGTCGCGCGCCTGCTTGGCGGCGAGCCTGGCTTTGGCCGCGGATGCGCCCTTCGTCACGATGCGCTTGCCGTCGCCGGGGTGCTCCTCGAGCCATTCGGCGAGCTTCGCGTTGACCGTCGTCTCGACGAACGAACGGATCGATGCGTTGCCGAGCTTCGTCTTCGTCTGGCCCTCGAACTGCGGATCGCGGAGCTTCACGGAGACGATCGCGATCAACCCCTCGCGAACGTCCTCGCCGATCAGGTTCTCTTCCTTCTCTCTGAGCAAACCCTTGCTCCGCGCGTACCGGTTCAGCACGTTCGTGAGCGCCTTCTTCAGACCCTCCTCGTGCATGCCCCCTTCGTGCGTGTTGATCGTGTTCGCGAACGAATGGAACGACTCCGCGTACGAGTTGTTCCACTGCAGAGCGATCTCGACCTCGGCCGTGCCGTCGCCTTCCTTCGCTTCGAAGTACACGACTCGGTGCAGCGGCTCACGGCCCTCCGCGAGATACTTCACGAAGTCCACGAGGCCCCCGGTGGCCTTGAAGACCTCCTTCGACCCGGCGCGCTCATCGACCAGGTGGATCTCGACGCCCTTGTTGAGGAACGCGAGCTCCTTCAGCCGGTCGGCGAGGATCTTGCCCTCGAACTCGACGCCCTCGGTGAAGATCTCCGGGTCGGGCCAGAAGCGGATCGAGGTGCCGGTCTTCGAGCTGCCCTTGCCCTTGGTGAGCTTCTTCGTGACCTTGCCTCGGCTGAAGGCCATCGTGTACGTGGAGCCGTCCCGTTGAACCTGCGCATCGAGCTTCTGGGAAAGGGCGTTCACCACCGAGACGCCGACGCCATGGAGCCCGCCGGAGATCTTGTAGCCCTCGCCGCCGAACTTGCCGCCGGCGTGCAGCACGGTGAGCACGATCTCGAGGGCGGGGCGGCGATCTTTGCGACCAGGGATCGGCTTGACCGGGATGCCCCGGCCGTTGTCGAGCACGCTCGCCGAGCCGTCCGCGTGCAGCGTGACGACGATCTTGTCGCAGTACCCCGCCATGGCTTCGTCGATCGCGTTGTCGACGACCTCGTACACGAGGTGATGCAGCCCCCGCGAGCTGGTGGTCCCGATATACATACCGGGCCGCTTGCGGACAGGCTCGAGGCCCTCGAGGACCTGGATGCTGCTGGAGTCGTAGCCGGGCTGTTGCTTGGTCGTTCTGGTCCTGGTGGTGCGTTTCGCTGGGGTTGCCAACCGTCCTCCGATCGGGGCCGCACGGCACCCGCCGCGGGCCTGCGGGGGGCGTGCGGCGGGGTGTCGCACGAACACCTCTATCTTACCGGATTGGGGTGTCTTTTGACCGTATCTCGCAGGCCGAAATCAGCCCTGTGACCTGCGGTTTCGCTCCCCTCGAGCCCCCGAGCCGACCACGATCCGGACGGCCTTGACCGACCCCGTTCCGAGCGCCGCATCGGCCCGCTCCCGGATCTGTTCCGCAAGGTATTTCGCCTGCGCTCCCCAGGGTCCGTCGGAGGCTCGGATCACCAGGATCCCGCCCTCCAGGGACGCCGGCTTCGTCGCTCGCGCGAGTCGCTCGCCTACCAGCTCCGGCCACCTCCGGGCGAGGGTCGCGATCGGCATGCCGCGGCTGAAGACGTCTTCTCGGAGCAAGGCGTCGACGACGTCGCCGATCGGCACCGGATCCCCGGTGCGCCGATCGGCGCGTCGTCCGAACCCCTTCGAATGCGGCATCACGCGGCCTCGTGTCGCGCGACGACGTTGCCGGCGCGTACGTCCAAGATCGCCGTCGCCTGCGCGGGCACGTCGGCTTCGTCGGCCACACTGATCACGACCTGACCCGGCAGAGCGGCGAGGATCGACGCGATCCGGTCTCGGCGCGTCGGATCGAGCGCGCTGTAGGGATCGTCCACCAGCAGGACCGACGGCTCGCCGATCGCGGCTCCGACGGCGGTGGCGAGTCCGAGGCGAACGGCGAGCGCCGCAACCCAGGTCTCCCCGTGGGACGCGAAACTCCGGGCACCCAGATCCCGCACGGCAAGGTCCAGATCATCTCGATGAGGGCCGACGAGTGACGTCCGACGCTGAAGCTCGTCGGTCCGTCGCTCGTCGAGCCGATGCCGGAATCCCGCCTCCACGTCCACAGCCGGGACGTTCGGCGCGTAGCGGACCACCAGGTCGTACCCCGACACCGCCGAGAACGCTTGCGACGCCGGTGGGGCGATGGCATCCACCGACTCGGCGCGCGCCTTGATCACGGCCGCGCCGGTCTGGATCAGCTGCTCGTCCCACGCCTCGAGCTCCGGAGGAGCGCCTCGGCCTTCGTGTTCTTTCAAGAGGCGATTCCGCTGCCGGAGCACCCGCTCGTACGAGCTGGTCAGCGTGTCCCGCGCCGGTTGGAGCAGCACGACGACCTCGTCCATGAATCCCCGCCGCCGAGACGGATCCCCGGTGACGATCGGCAGATCGAACGGTCCGAACAGCACGACGCGGACCGCCCGGCGAAGGTCCCGTCGCCGCCGGACCGTGG
>Ga0207684_10000077_pt1 | contig 182957 bp, 182 predicted proteins | sample KBSK5501metaG_FD_184342 | JGI IMG/M metagenome (GOLD analysis project Ga0207684, IMG submission 184342) | Corn, switchgrass and miscanthus rhizosphere microbial communities from Kellogg Biological Station, Michigan, USA - KBS K5-50-1 metaG... | ecosystem: Host-associated > Plants > Roots >... | reverse complement strand
GCGTCATGACGCTCACCCCCAGTTCGGCCGCTGCTGTCGCGATCGGTACCAACTGACGCTCCTCGGACACGCCGCCAGTCTGTCAGGCATTGGTTGGCGGTTGTGTTCTCACAGACTCTAACATAGTATAACATCCGGCACGGTGCTCCGGCAGACGGGGCACCAGGGAGGACCACCAGATGGCAGTCGCAACGTTCGTCCCGCAGGAAGACGCCATGCAGAGCGAGCGCGAGAACAGTGACCCCTCCGTTGTCAAGCACCTCGCGCCGCAGGCCCGATTCCTCGATGCCGTGTTCAGCCTGGCCGTGCGCCACGATCACGAGTGCTTGCGAGAGGAGGATGTCCTGTACCGATTCCTCGGAATCCGCCAGCCGACGATCCAGGCCGACGTCCTCCAGCTCGATGAGACTCTGAGCGACTACCGCTGCTCCGTTATCGAGCTGTGCGCCGCGATCACGAAGGCCGCCCTCGGCCGAACCCCGCCCCCGTACTTCGCCAGCGAGATGGTCGACTGCGGCATTGTCGACGGGCTCAGTGCCCCCGACGCCGAGGACTTCCTCCGTCCGATCTTCGAAGAGTCCGGCATCGGGCACCGGTTCGAGCCGTCAGGCAAATACACCTCCCGCGAGTAGCTCCAAACGTGCGGCCCCGGTCAAACGGCCGGGGCGTTCCCCGAGAAGGGGATTAGGGCGTCGGAAAGTCGCGCGCCAGTAGAGTGCCCGCTGTGCGTGCGCTCGTCGTCATCGTGATTGGAGCGATAGCGCTTCTCGCGGCGCTGGGCGCGAACGTCTCCACGGCGGCCATGTACGCACAGGTCGCGACAGGTATCGTCGCCGTGCTCCTGGGCCTACGCGCACTCGGGCGCGAGGACGCCCGGCTTGAATTGGTTGCCGCAGACGTTCGCTCCGAGTATGGACCGGACGCGGAGAACGAAATTGGCGCCTGGTTGAACATCGCCGTTTTCAACCCGGCCTCGCGTGGCAACGTTGTGCGCCTCGCATATGTCTACGCAGCTACACGAGACGCGCCGTTCCTGATGCGAGAGGTGGAGCCGCGGGCCGAGAGCTACGCGCCAGTTCCGACGCACATGGCGACGCTCGTGCGGACCGTGGTCGACATGGCCGCGGGCAAGTGGCTTGTTGCCCACGGTGCGATCGACCCGCCAACCGAATGGCCCCTCACGCTCGGGCCGTACGAGACAAAGGTGATCCGACTATTCGTCGCGTACCGATGGCAACGGGACGCGGTCATCCGCCGCGGCTACATCGTGGACGTGTTCGACGGCCGAAATCGCCGCTCGACCCGACGTACGTACGCCTTCATGTGGCGGGTGCGCTGGTGGACGCACCTAGTGCCCGAGCGTGTGATGAACGCTTGGGTAAACCGAGCGGGTCGCCGGGGGTAGGTCGGTCAGCCCGTCCAGCCACTGCCCACCTATTCGCCCGCGAGCGCGTTGTAGTGACCACGCAGGGCGTCGAGAAGCGCATCGACGTTCACGCCACTGTTCTGGAGACGCCCGGCGTTTTGCTGGACCGCGTCTCCGGCCTCCTGGAAGTTCGGATAGGTGATGAACGTTGCGATGGCGTGATCCTGCTGGACGGTCGAGTACTTGGGGTTGTTGGCAAGGTCGAACTGCTGCTGACGGCTCTGACGATCGGCCTCGGCCTGGCGCTGGGCAGCGGCGCGCGCGTTCTCGGCCCCGATGGTCGCGGCATTGCGTGAGTTCGCCCCGGCCTCAGAGGAAGCCTGGCGCGAGGAGGCGGCGTTCTCGTTCATCCGCGCGATCTGGAGGGCGTTGGCGAGTTGGGCCGCCTCGCGCTCGGCCTGGGCTTGGCGGTTGGAATCACCCTGCGCCGCGGCGGCGTTGATCTCCATGGTCTTGAGCCGCAGCTCCGTAGCCAACTGGTCGGCCTCGTGCTGTGCTGCGGCCTGACGATTGGCGTCTTCCTGTCCACCCTGGAAGCCGAACTGGGCCTGCTGCCTTTCGGCCTCGGCCCGAAGAAGGGCCTGCTGACGCGTGTTCTCCCCGCCCTCGCGCATCCCCGCAAGATCGACCTGATTCCGTAGGAGCGCCTCATGACGCGTGTTCTGGCCGCCCTCATGCATCCCGGCGATGTCGAACTGGTTCTGCTGCCCGCGAAGCTCCAGCATCGCCCTGACGGCATCCTGTTCTCTCTGGGCGTTGGTCTTGAATGCCAGCTCCCCGGCCGCGTTCTCGGCGTTAGCTCCCGCGAGGCCGAACTGGTCGAGCGTCTTGAACTGCTCCTGATGGATGTTCGAGAGTCCGGCCTGGAGGTCCTGCTGGAGCTTGGACAGACGGTTCCCCAGCAGCATGGCCTGGTCGGACGCCGAGCCGCGCTGGAGGCGGTTTTCGAGTTCGAGTTCGATGCCCGACTCGAAGAGGCCGCGGCGGTTCAGCTCTTCGCGCGTCTTCTGGATGTTCTGCTGCAACGTCTCCTGCAACCGCGCGATCGTCGCCGCGGTCGCGGGATCAAGCTCTCGGCCGTTCTTCTCCGCATCGGCACGGAGCTGGGCCTCTTGGTCGGTGAGCATCGCGAGGATGGCCTGGGCCTGCTTCATGTAGATCGCGGAGACATCGCTCGGCGCATTCGGAGCGAGGGCCTGTGTGCTGAGGGCGCTGATCTGGGAAGTGATGGAATTCGTGAGGCCCTGAAGGGTGGCGGACCCTGCGGTGTTTTCGAGCCCGACTTGCGGGGTCGCGGCCGTCGCACCAACCTGCGGCGCTGCGGGCTGCGCGCCCAGGCCGCCCTGCGCACCGAGTCCCGGTGTTCCGCCAGGACCGCCCTGGGCGCCACGTCCCCCAACGGGATACTGCGACGGCCCGCCGGGCTGCGGTGCACCGAGTGGCGGCTTGGCGCCAGGACCCGTCTCAACGATTGGAGTGACGCGACCGGTCCCACCGGTCGGAGCCACTTGCGGTCCGGTGAGATTGATCGGCGTTCCGTCGGGCGCCCATCCGACCTTCGAGCCGGGTGCCATGAACAGTCCGCGGTCGTTGTTCCAGACCGCTCCGGGAGGAACGCCCTTCGGGAGAGCGGGAGTAACTGGTGCCGCAGCAGGCGCAGCCGGTGCCGCGGGTGCGGCTGGCGCCGCGGGGGCGGCAGGACCGGCAGCGCCGATCTGGGGTGCAGCGGGTAGCGCCTTCGGCTCGCCGACGGGTAACACGATCCCGTCGGGTCCGACATTGCGTACAGGTCCGGTGGTCACGGGACCGTTCGCGGGAACCTGGGGCGTGGCTCCGGTTGTTGGAGGAGTAGCCTGAGGAACTTGAACAGACGGAACGATTGGCATCACAAGACCACCGGGGCCTTGCGTACCGCCCTGTGGAGTCTTGTTGCCTTCGGTCTCACCTTCGCCGGAGCCGCCTTGCTGCGGGCTAGCCTGGGCCGCTAGCAAGCCGCCCCCAGCAATCGCGCCCGCGCCCGCAGCCGCCTTCACTATGCCCGGCAACTCACCGATCTGACCAAGTAGCGACGGACCTTCTGTCGCTGCGGTCTCCTCTATGGGAACGAGAGCGCTTTCCAGAGGCATGGTCCCGCGCGCGCCCTGAAGGGCTCGCTGCATCGCAGCCAACTGACCAGCGTCCTCCGCGGCAGGAGCGCCGACTCGCGCCGCATCCTCTGCTACCGGTGCGGCACGACCCAGTAGTCGCTGCATCGCGCCCAGCGGACCGGAGAGCCCTTCCCCGATACGTCCACCGAGCCCCGCGAGCGCCCCGCCGATGGGACCGACCTCGGGCCCGATACCGGGGATCGCGGCCAGCGCGCCACCGAAGGGCTGGTTCGCGAGGTCTTGATAGGAACGCGGCGGGTTGATGGCGTCGATCGCTCCACCGATCCCAGACAGCACCGGAATGTCAGGGACTACGCCTGGGCGGAGGGCGCCAGTACCGAACGCACCTTCACCCTCCGGCGCGCCGAGACCGAGGTAGGGAGCATTGGCTTCGCGCGGAGAAGATGGCTGCGAGACGGTGATGCCCTTCGCGGCGTCAAGCGCGCGTTGCATCGCGTCCAGGCGCCCGTTGTCACCGACCGGAGTGTGGCCGAGCTGGTCCTCTTGTCGCGAGCCCGAGACTGTCGATGGGGCCTGCGAATCACTCGGCGTTGCGGTAAGCGCGCGCTGCATGGCGCCCAACTGCCCAGCGGACTCATCTGTCGGAGGCAGCAGGGTCGATGGCACCTGCGTGGCCGGAGCCTGCACCGATCCGCCCTCCGCCGGATTGGGACGATCCTCGTCCCGGCCAATCTGCGACGTGGCCTCGTTCTGCGGACGGTCCTGCGCTTGGACGGAGCCGCCCGTGGCGTCTAGGCGTGCCTGGTCCGTGCGCTCCTGGGCGTCTGGAGACTGCCGACCCCCTTGGTCGGACGGCTGCTGGACCTGGTCGTCTCCTCGCGGGGGACGATCTTCATTGCGTGCTTGGGGCTGGTCGTTGCCAGCGGAGTCCAGAGCGCGCTGCATCGCGTCCAGACGCGCCTGACGGAGTTCTTCTTCGTCATCCGGTCGGAGGGTGTCGCTGGAGTCGTCGCCGAATGCCATGGTGAAGTCCTTTCGACGCCCATACCGGGCGGTTGCGGGATCGCTATCTGCCCTCGGCCTCGGCGATGCGTCGGATCACGTCCTCGGCATTGGGCTGAGGCTGTGTCTTTCGAGCCTTGTTGCGCTCGCGCATCACGCTAAGCAACGCGCGGTCATTCGCGTCGAAGCCGTCCTTATCGGGACCGCGGCCAGATGGCGAGGCCTTTCGCTTGGGCTGAGGTGCCTTGCCATGCAGGAGGTCGATGGCGTCGAGGTCCATCTCGGCGTTGCGGTCGTCGGATGATGGCGCGAGGCCCTTGGCCGCGTTCGATGCGCGTCTTTCGTTGATCTCCTGCGCCAACGCCTGCCGATCATTCACGTTCGATGTTCGGAACATCTGCCTAGCCCGCTGCTCTCGATCTTCGTCTTCCTCGTTCTGCAACTTCGTGCGCTCCATCTGCGACGGCATGTCGTCTCGGAACCGCAGTTCCTCAAGGCGCGCCTGCCTCGTCTGGCGACCCGTGTCCGCATCTTGGTCGGGCTTTGCCGAAGCAGGAGGGGTGGCAGCACCGGTAAGCCCGCGGTGAGCGTGGTACGCGACTTCGAGGTCGGGAAGACGGCGCTGCAACGCGAACCGGATGATCTCGGCCTGGCGCGGACCAAAGTCCTTGTACTTGCCGCTTAGCCGCTTGATCTGCGCGGCGAGCTGGCGGTCGTGCTCCGCCTCTTGGAGTGGCCGGACCCGGTTGCCGACCTCAAGTTCGAAGATGGGACGAAGGACGCTCTGGACCTCGTCGTCAACGGCGTCCCATGGGCTACTCATGTGTGTTCTCCCTTGTGGTTGTTGTGGTCGCGTTGACGCTCCCGAGGGCGGCGCGAGCCACTTCGGGCGCGGCGAGAACGAGGTATTCGATGCAGTGACGACAGAAGCCAGCGGAAATCGCTTCGATCTGGACCCATCCCGGCTTGTCGCATGGACTCGTGCAAATCTGGCAGCCGCCCGCGTAGGGGATCGTGTCGTCGGGTCGCCACGTTGCGATCCAGTTCGAGAGACGACTACTCATTGCGGAAGGACCTTCGCGGACCGGCTGCCGCTCACCAGCGCGCCTCCCACGGATCGACACCGATCAGGCCCTGCCAGGGCTCGTCTTCGTAATAACCGGGCGTCGCCAAGCGCATCTCGCGCGCGACGTGCTTCCTGAACATCTGCACGATCGGGTCTGTGCTCTCGGGTAACTCTTGCACCGGCCCGAGCGTGGGACGGACGACGCTGTAGGCGATGACGAACGAGTCAGCGCGGTCGGGTGATCGGGCGACGCGCTCCTCTTCCGACAGCGAATGCGCATGTCCGCGACCCAGCTTGTTGACTCGCACGCGCCCGCGATCGTCGGTGTCGTAGGTCGGTCGGTTCAGCTCGGCAATCAGTTCATCGACCGAGTCCGGCTCGCTCATGTCGACTCCGATCAGGTCCTGCTCGAACGCCTCGCGTGCCTGCCAGTAAATCTCGGCGCCGCGGTTCGCGAAGCGAGCATCGTCGAACGCCCTCGCGCCGAAGTTGACCGCCGTGACCGTCTGCTCCAACTGGCGCAGGCGGTCGGTGACCGCGCCTCCGACGCCGGTGTCGTCGACGCCGACAGCGACCGGAGCGTAGGTCTGGATGTCGGCCAGTACGCGACCAGCGGTCTGCATCGTGTCCTCAAGCGCGGTCGCGCGTGAGAAGACGAGGTGATTGCCTTCGAGCAGCGTGCGGACAGTCCGGGCGGACCCGAAGCGAGCGACGTCCACGCCCAGCGCACGCAGGCCCTTACGGACCGCGCGGCCTCGTGCGCGCATCAGCCAGGGGAGGGGGATGACCGTGTCGCTGCCTTCCGAGGGCCACTCCGCCAAGACCTTGCCCCGGTAGAGCGCAGAGTTCTCGCCCCATCGCTCGCGGACTCGATCGACCCACGAACGCTGGAGCAGGAACGGGTACTTGCCCGTGTCCGTCAGTGGCAGCACGTCGTCGGCGGAGATGCGGATGCAGTTCTCGCCAGGTCCAGCAGCGTCGGTTCGGCGCTTCATCTCGCTTGCGGGGTTCAGGGGATTGCCGATCGCCAGGAGCTTCACGTTCGCGCTCGTCAGGACGCTGTCCAGGGCCGTCCACGTCGAGGCAGGCACGGCGTCCGCCTCGTCGATCACCACGAGCACATTCGAGGCGTGCCAGCCCTGGAGATTCGTCGGCGTGTCTGTGGCGAGCCCGATCGCGTACCACTTGGGGCCGAACTCAAGCCGGGTCGTGAGCAGCCGTCCACCGATCGCGACCCTCGACCGCGCGTAGGCCATAGCGATCTCTCGCCAAATCTGGCTCTCGACCTGCTGCCATCCGGGCGCCGTCGTGATCACGATCGCGTCGCCGGGATGTGCCATGAGAAACCACAGAACAGCCCGTGCCGCCAGGAAGGTCTTCCCGACCCCGTGGGCTGACCGGCAAAGGGTCGCCCGGTGGTCTCGGAGCGACTCCATGACCTCGCCCTGCTTGCCGATCAGGTCCTCGCCGAAGAAGTCAGCGACGAAACGCTTCGGGTCGCTCCGTATGCGTTCCGCGACCCGCGCGGCCTCATTGGCTGGCTTAGTTGAGACGGGCATCTTTCTTCGTCGCCTTCCTTTTGTCCGTCTCGGTCCACTTCGCTGCGGCCAGGAAGCCGCTCAGGGTGCGCTGCTCGGTGATCTCGGTGGCGCGGCCCTCAAGGAGCGCGAGCTTGTCGAAGAGCACTCCGAACGTCACGGGCGCGTTCGTCCCACGCGAGGCGAGGAGTCGCGCGATCCACTCGTCGCGGTTCATGCCGACGGCGAGCTTCATGAGCGTGCCCCGGACCACTCCGGGGAGCTGCTCAAAGGCCATGGCAGCGGTCTCCACGAGCGGTGACGGGGGCGGGTTCTTGATCCAGCCGCGAAGGGTCGATTCGCTCACCGCGGCGCCGTCAGGGAAGCGCAACTCGCGAACAGTGCGCTTGACGTTCCCGCCGTTGCGGGCAGCCAGGGCGACCGCCGTGGCGCGCTCTGCATCGGTCCAGACGCGGGTCTCGCGCTTCTTCTTGGGCATGGGTTGAACAACTCCTAGAGGGCCATTGGCGTCGTGGGGCGCGACGGGTTTCGTGCCCCGTCCCGGCGGCTCGACGATCGCGTCAGGACGGTGGTCAACGCGAGGCGGTCAGGCAGTTCGCTGAAGTCGGGGCAGAACGCTAGGAATCTGAGGCGTCTGCGGCGCTTCTGTAGCCACGGCTGAAGCCAGCGAGGCTCGTTCGACCCAGTCAGACAGCGCCCTGACGGGCACCAGCGTCCTACGTCCGACCTTCACGCGAGGCAACTCGCCGCTCGCCAGAAGCTCGTACGTGGCGCTGCGGCCGAGCCCGAGAAGGCGGGCGGCCTCTTCGACGGAGACAAGCAGGGAGTCCATGGACACACCTCGGGCGACCGGGAGGCGCGGTCGGGTCTTTTTTGGGGGCGCGGATGAGGGCGCTAGACGACTGCGGCTGAGACAACCGCCTTGACGCAGTGAGCGCAGATGAGTCGGCGCGGATGCAAAGCGAACTCGATGACCGGGCCGTCGATCACACGGGCGGGATGGCCACAGATGTCGCACGTAGCGCCGTGGCCGAGGTCGCGGTCGTCGGAGCGCACGAGGGGGGCGTTATCGCGGTTGCTAGTTGGCACGGTATGACTGCCTTTCTTCTCGGACGTGCCGAGGGGATGGATACTTCGTCTCTCGTGAGGCTCGGTCGCTGGCTCTTTAGCTCCGGGGGCCCCAGAGCGCTAGGGTTTGGGCGGACTTTTTCGCGAACGTTCCCAAGGCGAATCCAGAGTCACAGAGAGGAGCAACCGAGATGGCGAAGATGACCGTTCGGTTCAGTGGAGCCCAAGGGGGGTCTCCCGGTTGACGTAGAAGCCGACCGGATCACGGTGCGAGACGGCCTGGTCGTGCTCGTGAAACAGCCCGGCCGCGGAGACACACCGGACGACCAGTTCGCCGTGCCACTGGCGAACCTAATCTCCGTGCAGCGGCAGGAGACGTAGCCCCCTCCGAGGGCCATTACCCAAGGGGACCGACTGCGGCTAAGAGCGCACGCTCCTCAGCCGAGAGTTTCTCCAGACCGAGGGCGGCGAACTTCTCGCGAGCGCCTCGAATGTTCCTCTGGCGTATCTGCTCCTCGACCTGGAGCGCAGGCCGTAGCCACTGGTCGCGCTCACGAACCCGCTCGCACTCCGCATCGATCTCAGCCCGAGCGATGGAGAGCCAGCCGCGTATCCGCTTGCGCTGTGTCTCGCGCGTGAGAGGTTCAGCTCCAGGCGTCGCGAGTTGGTCACCGAACGCCGAGAGCTGCTCGACGATCACCAGGACCCCGTCGTGCCGCGCGAACTCGACTTCGAGGTCGGGATCGGGCGTGTAGCCCGCGAGGCTGTTCAGAGCATCGGTCACGCGAACCAGTGCCCCGTTGTGGTCTAGGGGATCACGCTCTAGACCGTTAGAAGTTTTTTCCTGCTCCTCATGCCAGCTAGCTAACTCATGGGGCTGGGTACGGGGCTGGGGTTCAACATCTGACGAAGCAAAGCGCGAAGGAGCAGCCGAAGCACTTGCTTCAGCGGACGCTTCGTTCTTGCTTCGGCTCGCACCCGACCTCAGGCCGCCCTTGCGTCCTGCCTCTGCCCGATCTCGACGTCCAGCCTCGACGTCCGCTCGGGTCTTGTTCCAGCGCAGGAAGTCCGGGAGGTTCCAGCCCCCGTCAACCCTGATCCAGATGCCTTGCGCCTCAAGCGCGATGGCGAGTGACTTCCACTTCGGTGACAGGGATCGCGCCACCGGCTCGGAGATGTGGCCATCGGTCAAGAGCCTCGCGGAGTACGACATCGCCTGCGTGTGCATCCAGGCCGCCGCGGGGCCGACCAGGAGCAGACGCGGGTCTTCGCCGAAGTGATCATCGAGAAAGAGCCAAGCCATATCTCTGCGTCCTTTTTCGCGGTTCTTCGGATTGCCTCCTCCGGAGAGGGGGCCGCCGGGAGGACGCGCCCGACGGTCCCCGCTCAGGGGGAGAGCGGCTCAGGGTGGTCGAATTACGCTGCCCCTTCCTCCCGGCGCTCAAACGCGCTAAGTACCCGCAGGACCGTTTCGGACCTCACGACAGACGCGCCGCGCTCTAACCGCCGCACGGTTTCTGGGGTCACGCCTGCGAGCCTGGCCGCCTCAGCCACGGAGTAGCCCGCCTGGTACCGCGCGAGCCTAACGACTGCCGAAATGACGATAGATCGGGGCGTGGTCACGAATTCACCTCCCGTGGGCTGTTCGCGCTTGCTTCACTCATATAACGCAGCCTGCCGCCCTGAGAAGTGTTAGGCGGCGCCGAGAACCCGCCGCGCCCGAGCAGCCGCAAGCGCCTGGTCGACTTTCTTTTTCGCCCCAAATCGCCGCTGCCGATAGTTGGTCGCCGTCATGTGAACACCTCGACTCGCCAGATCCGCCAAGTGCATCGCGACAGAACCTCGGCCATCGTTCCGGTGGCGCCAGATTTCAGAGTCGGGCCACACGAGGACTTCTTCGGCCACTGCTTCAGCGTCCATCACGTGGCCGCTGTCATCCTCTTGGCGCGCTGCCTGAGCGCGCTTGCGGATAACCGAGTGCGTGACTTGGCGCCGCACGTCTCGGATGGCGCGGCGCGTCAACCCAATCAGCCGCTCGCCGGGGAGAGCCATCACTTGGCGCGCTCGCGCCACTGATGCTCCGGGGTTCCCCGGTTGCGCAATCGCGACGAGGGCACGCCCCAGAACTCTTGCTTCAGGGCGTGTGACCGCTTCAACGGACTGAGGCCCGACGAAGAACGCCTGCTCACATGCGAGAGAACAAAAGCGAAAATCGGGTTCTGAGTCCGTAATCGCGACCTGCCGCCGAGTCCCCTCGGAAGTGACAGCCTCTTGCCAAGACTCAACTGACGGGCGAGGACGGTGACATTGGAGACAGAGCACGTTCGACGGCCAGTCACGCCAATAAGGTCGGAAGGCATCGGGCGAGATGCGGGTCGTCGTAACTGAATGGCCGCCTTCCACGACGCCCACCAACTCGCGTCCGACTTGCCTACGTAGTTGCGCGGCCCTGTCGGCCTCGTCGGTCCCCTCGGTCGTGTCCATTGGACCGGTGATCGCAAGGTCATCGCTCCCGATCTGACGCCGGTCTTCCACTTCGTCAACCGGTTGCGGCTTCAGCCGCGTAGCGGTCCCAATGCCGTACTGGCGTGCCACCTCGCGCATGACCCGCCGCATGGCCGTCCGGATCTGGCTGGCATGACTCGCCTCGGTGAACGTCGTCCTGCCGTGCAGTACGTCTTCCGCAGCGTTCAAGGCAGCCCGCGTCGCGAGACCCCGCGCGAGTTCCAGATCCTCCTCCGAGAGGTCTGGCACGTGTGCCTTGAGGCGGCCACGGTTGAAGAGGACTCGATACGGATGATCGCGCCGAGCGTGGCCGAGGATCAGGCGCAAGATCGCGTCAACCTGCCCCTGTGCCCCGGTTGCCGGTTGGCCTGAAATCCAGGCATTACGGACCGTGCGCAGAACCTCCTCTGCGTTCGGGTGCCTCCCATCAAGCCAAGCTTCGAGCGTCTTCTTATGTGCGTCCACGTGCGTCCTTGGGCGTCCTTACTGCCGCTCAACATCCATGCCGACCGGCGGCGAGTCTCACGACGACGTTCAGGCGGTCGCCTCTGCCAGCGACGCTTCGGCGGTCGCCATACCTGCCGATGCCGATGCACCGGGCCGTCAACTCCATCCCGAAGGATGGAGGCGGTCTCTTCGTTGTCAACAGTCTAGGACCGCCTAGACAGCGCAACCAGGGCGAATCTCTCGTCGCACCGAGAGCGATATCGCTCTAGCCGACGGAATGCTTAGTTCTTTCCCATGGTCGGTAGTTGTAGCCGCCGAGGCCGCGCAAGAAGTGGACGCCAAGCGATCGCAGGAAGTAGCGTTGCAAGGCCATGAAGACGCGCAAAATCTTCGCTCGCGTCCCCCCGGAGGCGTGGAAGGACCCCAAGAAACTCCGGCAGTTCGCGGAGGAAGTGGCTCGTCGTCTACAGGCCGAGGTCGAGAGGGTCAAGAAGCTGAACTAGGGCAGCGAGCCCCGCTGTCGATTGGGGGGCCGCTAACCGTGGTGGTCGATGTGCTCTCTGATCTGGCGCCGCAGCTCAGCGACCTGCGCGGGTAGGTCCAGGACCCCCGAGTCGGTGAACGATGTCTGGAGCGCGCGCAGCCTGTCTTGGATAATGCGGACCCCTCCGACTGCTCCGCGCGCCTGATCCGCAGCCGCCCGTGCATCATCCGCAGCTCGGTTGATTTGATCTTGTATCTCGCCCTCGACTCGTCCGGCGAGTGCCCTCAGTTCGTCCTCGACATCTACGGCCTTGGTCACGACGCCACTCGAAGAGCTGACTAGGGTTTCGAGGTCCCGGAGCGTTCGGCGCATGAAGTCCGGGATGAAGCCGATCGAACTGAAATCTTGGCTGATGACCCGGTTGACGTCCATGACGTACTGGAGATGGCACTTTGGACACTCGCCCGCGGCGACGTAGCCATTGGGCGCGCTACGCGTGGTCAGGAGCCCTCCATCGGTCGGGCATCGCATCGGAAACTCCACGCTCCGAATCCTAGGCCGGCTCCGCTGTAGCCAGGTTGTAGCCAAGGCCGCAGCCGCGCCCGTTCACGAGCGGACGGCCGCGGACGATGGATGAGCAGTTACCGGAGCATTCGGACGGTCACGGACCCTCGCGGACGAGGGGGTGAGAACTTGAAAACCGCTGAAGCCGCAAGGCTTCCGTGAGTTCGAATCTCACCCCCTCCGCATTCTTGTTGGCGTTTTCGCGCGTTTCAGGTGCGAGGACTTCGAGCTCGTGGCTTTTGTACAGCCACGAAGGCAGGACGAGTCGGGACGAGCGTCACGCGCCGAGCTGAACCGGTGCGCCTGAATAGAGCAAGCTCCAGGACGCCGCAAGGACGCGCAGGCAGGGATGCGCTGCCCGCGGGTCGCTCACGCGGGCGCGCGATGTGCAGGCCGGGGCTAAGGGGGTAGGAGATGGCTGGACGTGAGCCGACGGCCGAGCTCGACGCGCGCTACGGGGACGCGGATACGCCGACGAGCCGGGCCCACGCGCTGCGGCGCTTCGAGCAGGCGCAGGTCTACTGGGCGGTGACGGTGCGGACGGAGGGCGGTCCGCACGTCACGCCGCTGTTCGGAGTGGAGCTCGACGGCGCGCTCTACTTCTTCACGGGGCCGACCGAGCAGAAGGCGCGCAACCTGGAGGCCAACCCGCGCTGCGCTCTGCTGACCGGCTGCAACACGATCGACCGGCTCGACGTCGTCGTCGAGGGCGAGGCAGTGCGGGTGCGCGACGAGGCGACGCTCCGGCGGGTGGCCGACGCCGTGGCCGCCAAGTACGCCGACGGCGCCGGTCTCGGCGACGACTGGCGCTTCAGAGTGCGCGACGGCGCGTTCGCCGGTCCGGACGGCAACGAGGCTCACCTGTTCGAGCTGGTGCCCAGCCGCGGGTATGGCTTTGGCAAGGGCAAGCCGTTCTCGCACACGCGGTTCCGCTTCTAGTCCGCGCGCTCGACCCGCCGGCTGGCCCGGGCCCAGATCGCGCACCTCAAGGTGCGATAGGCCCACGCGGGAACCCATCGCTCCCAGTCAGGGCGCGAGCTGGCGTCCCAGGTAACGGGCGCTTGTGGTTACCGCTCGCGAGTGCCTGATGACCCTAACCTTCCCGCTCGCGAGCTCTGAGGCGGAGGTCTGGCGCGACTTCGACGTCATGGCGGGTGGCGCCGCAGCGGCGCTCACCGGATTGATCTTGGTCGCCGTCTCGCTCCACCTGAAGGAGATCCTCGGACATCCGCTCCATCGCGATCGCGCGTTCACGAGCTTGCAGGGACTCGTGACGCTGCTGCTCGTCGCGGCAATCGCGCTCACTCCGCAGTCGCTCGTCGGGGCGGATTCCGATCCCTTTCGCGGCACTGCCGGGCAAGTGCGCCCACTATTTTTCGACCTATCTGGCCAGCCGGTCGCCGGCTCCCACAGTCGACTAGGCCGAGCTTGGCAGACGCACCGCGGTTGAGGCAGGCCGTCCGTAGAAACCGATGGCGGTGCAGGCGACGCCGAGCACGTACAACACGGGCCCCAGGCCGCCCGCGGCCAGCGAGACAAAGCCGGGCAGCATCAGGGCGATGATGAACGCCCCATCGGCAATGCCCAGCATGATCGTGTTGAGCCAGAAGCCAAGCCGCTGGCCGCGCCAGATGAGCACCGCCCCCCAGATGGCCAGCAGCCCATAGCCGGCCAGGATGAGCGAAAAATCGAGAGCGATGTGAGCCGCCATGACGAGCGTGGGAGTCAACTCAGCGGCAACGGGTGCGCCTCCGAAACCGGAAAAGACACCGGCTGGTCCTTTGCTCGCGAAGGTGAACGCGCCACTCAGCCCGACCCCCAGGTGCAGCAGGCCCCACAAGACGAATAGGACCGCGCCGGTCTGCGCGACGCGATTGGCAGGACTGTGCATACATTTGCTCCTCTCTCCCAACTCAGATGCTCGTATTGATTCGAGATTATCACTAACTCAGATCATCTTGCACGGCTAGAATCAAAGGGAATGGGAACATCGGAGGGATCAGTCAGCCTCTCCAGCGTCGACGCAGACCCCGGTACGGCCGAAGGACTGGGTTCCCTGGTGTTGACCCTCGGCCGCGCCTATCTCAATGCCGTCGGCCCAATTCTCGAAGGAGTGCCTCAGGGTGCACGCGGTTACCACGCGCTTGGGGCCGTGATTCGTGGAGATCATCCCACTCAATTGGCGCTTGCCAGTGGGATCGGGATCGACCGCACAGCAATGACCTATCTGATCGACGATCTCGTCGCTGCCGGTCTGGTGGAGCGTCAGCTCAATCGCTCCGACCGCCGTCAACGCAAGATTGTCGCCACATCACGTGGGTTACGGACGATGTCCCAACTCAAGAAGCGCGTCAGCGAGGCCGAACGGACTCTTCTCGAAACCCTCAACCCTGGAGAACTTGCATCGCTACGGGACCTACTCAGTCGAGCCGTAGCTGGACTGCCGGGCGGAGGTAATTTTTGCGAGCCCACCGGTAACGCCGGCCGACCTACCTGCTAGATCCCGACCCCGTCGCTCAGGGGCAGGCCGATGTCAATCGTGTGAAGACACTTGTTGGCGATCATCCTCGGCCCGCAGCCGGACAAGCGGGATCACTCGGTCTGTTGTTTCTCGGTAGCGGCCGATCCCCGGCGCCTTCGAGGCCACCGTTCGCCAAGCCTCCTCGAATTCAGTCCCCTGGAGCGTTTCTGGGCTTACCTTGATCCGGCGCCCGGCGGCCGAGACCCAGACCCGGTCCGGGTGTTGAGCCAGGTTCAGGAACCAGGCTGGATGACGCGCCGATCCGGCGTTCGCCGCCACGACGAGCCAACTGCGCCTGGACTCACCGCTGGCCGCCTCATCGGCCGCCGGATCGGGGAGACTGGCGACCATCGTGTAGCGTTTCGCTCCGGATCTGGCCCCGGTGGTCTCGAGCTCAATTACCGGAAGCCCCTGGACCCGCATCGGAGCACCGAAGACTCGATAGGCCAGATGCATGAGCCTGAACACGAATCGAAATACCGGGCGGCCCCTCTTCTGCCATTCGAATCCGCGTGTTCCCCTCGGCGGTACGACTATCGGCATCGGGTGACCTCCTTCACACTCCGACTGGTTCGCGCACCAGCACGATCGTTGTGCGACCCGGCCTGAAGTCCCGCTCGAGGATCAGGATCCTGGCCAGAATCGTTCCGAAGCCCGCCTGTTCACGAAGGCGCTGGTCCTCGTACGGCTGCGCGTAATCCCTAATGCGGGCGAGTGCCTCATCGAGATTCGCCACGATCTTCTGGCTCCCCACCACCAGCAGCACCTGACCCGCACCGGACGCGAGCGGGCCGAGCTGACTGCCCGTCGCCGAGGCGGCAACGAGCTGCCCGTCTCGGGTGATCGCGTTGACGCTGCCCAACATGAGGTCGGGCGCTGAGCCCAGCTGTCGGATCTCCCGAGCCTGCGTCCGCCGGTCCATCTTGTAGAGGCGCTTGCGCAGGAAGTCGTATCGATCCGAATCCATCAAGACATCGGAGATGCCGAGGTCATCGAGGGTCTTGGACTTGCCCGAGTGGATGGTGACCCCATCTGGGATGCGATCAAGGACCGCCTGCCGAGCTTCTGCCGCGGTGTCGACGATGAGCGCTTCGAAGTTGCGCGCGCGGAGGCGCTCTGCCAGGGCGTCGAGCTCATCTCTCGAAGCCGGCGTGCTGTACGTAGTGGCTTTTTCGGGCACCGCCATCAGACCGCTCGCCTTTACAGCCGGACGGCCAGCGGCACCGCCGCCACAACAATCGCCAGGACCCATCGCAATGAGTGCCAGACCTCTGCGACGATCGCGTTCGCAGCCATCTGTGCGAGCCTATCCCCAATACTTCACTAGTTCAAGTATCTATAGGCTCAATCGTCGGATGCTCGGACGACCTCGTATGATGTGGATACCATCGCATCGACCATGTCCGCCACACGTTCGCGCAGCAGCAAGCGGGCCCTGGCCACCGAAGCATGGAGATTGATGGCGGAGTTCGCGTCCGCCAACTTCCGCCGTCAGGCTCAAACCGAACAAATGCGGAAGTTGGGGATGACGCCCGCGCACTACCGGGCGCTCTCGATGCTCGATCCCGACGAGCCGAGGCCGATGAGGGCGATGGCCGACGGGCTCGCCTGCGATGCCTCGATGGCCACCTGGCTCGTCGATCGCCTTGAAGAACGAGGCTTGGTCGAGCGGCGCACGCCGCCCAACGACCGGCGGGTCAAGACCATCGTGCTGACCGCTCGCGGGATCAAGACCAGAGAGATGCTGCGCGAATCGTTCTGGGACCCTCCCCAGGAGTTGGTGGGTCTCGATATCCAAACTCTGGAAAGCCTCAACGCGGCCCTGAAGAAGCTTCCGCGGCGCGGCCAGGGGGAGAAAGGATGTTAAGCGGCGGCAGCGCGCTCGGAGCCCACGGCACCGATCCTAAAAACAGATGCGATCGCGGACTGGAATCGGGTGCCCCGCGATTCTTGCCAACGCATCGACCCGCGCCGCGGTAGCGGGCCCGCGCTTCTCCGCCCGACTCCTTGAACGGACTCGAGCTCCTCCTGGGACTGGGAGCCGTGGCGTGCCTGCTGGCACTCGTCGCGAGGTGGACCGGGCTGCCCCCCGCGATCGTGCAAATGGCCGGGGGTCTTGCCATCGGGCTGCTCCCGGGGGTGCCGCCGGTGCAGCTACCCCCCGACGTAATCTTCGTGCTTTTCGTCCCGCCCCTCGTCTACGTGTCCGGCTTCAACAGCTCGCTCCGCGACCTTCGTGCGCACGCGGGCGCCATCGCCTCCCTCGCGGTCGGTCTCGTGCTGGTCACTGCTGCGGTGATCGGGGTCATCGCGCACGCTCTGATCCCCGGGCTGCCGTGGGCGGCCGCATTCGCGCTCGGCGCGATCGTCGCGCCGACGGACATCGTCGCGACGCAGGCCGTCCTCGAACGGTTGGGCCTGCCTGGTTCATTGCGCACGCTCCTCGAAGGCGAGGGCCTCTTGAATGATGCCACCGCGGTGGTGACCTACCGAGCCGCCGTTGCCGCGGTGCTGCTCGGCGGCTCGTGGGCCCCGGAGCAGCTGCTCCTGCCAACGCTGCTCGTGGGCGCGGGCGGGGTCGCGGGCGGTCTCGCGTTCGGTTACCTCGTGACGGAGCTCCGGAAGAGGCTGGACGACCCCCTCATCCAGATCACGGTGTCGCTCCTCACTCCGTACGTCGTGTACCTCGTCTCGGAAGCGGTCGGCGTGAGTGGGATCCTCGCGGCGGTCGTCGCCGGCATTTTCATCGGGCGCCGAGGGTCGGCCATCATGTCGGCCCAGACCCGCATCGCTGGTGTTGCGGTGTGGCAGCTCGTGCTGTTCCTGCTGAACAGCGCGATCTTCATGCTCCTGGGGCTCGAGCTTCCCGGCATCGTCGCCTCGCTAGGGCTCGATGCCCTCGGCCGACTTCTGGGGCTGGCGTTCGCGATCGGCGTCGGCGTGATCGTCATCCGATTCCTGTGGTTGTTCCCGATCGCCTACATTCGGCAGGCTGTTCCGGCGCTCCGCACCCGGGACCGACCGGATTGGCGACAGGTCGTGATCCTGGGTTGGGCGGGCGTGCGGGGCATCGATTCGATCACGACCGCCCTTGCCCTCCCGCTCGTGACCGCAGACGGTGATCCGTTCCCCGGTCGCCCACTGATCGTGTTCCTCGCCGCGGCGGTCGTGGTCGTGACGCTGGTCGGCCAGGGCCTCACGCTCCCCCTCGTCGCGAGGCTCTTGGGCATCGCCGCGGACGGGAGCGAGGACGCCGAGGAGGCCCATGCCCGGGAGCTCACGAGCGACGCTGCCCTGCGGCGGATCGACGAGCTCCAAAAGGACTGGCCGACGCACCGTCCGCTGATCGACCAGCTGCGAACGCAATACGAGCACCGCGCCGAACACCTCGATCGAAGAGGCTCTGATGCCGATGCAGCCGATCAGGAGGAGACGGAGCATCGTGCGATCAGACAGGCGGTGCTCGAAGCGGAGCGTGCTGCCGCCGTCGACCTGCGGAACGCGAACGTGATCAACGACGCGGTCCTACGGCGCCTCGAGCGCGACATCGACCTCGAGGAACTGCGCATGGACGCGTGACGGGATAGGCCCCGCGCGGTGGGCATCGCGTCAGCGCGGCCTTCGCCTCGAGCGGGTCGTTTCTGGTGGCTATATCCGCGGGGCCCGAAGGGATCATCGTCTGACTGAGCGAGCAGATCGGATAACCGGGTGGTGGCTGCGTCAAGTCGAGATCGCTAGTTGAGATGGCGTCGTACAGCCACGCGTACAGCCACCGGGTCGGGACGAGCCGGGACGAATCGGGACCACAGCGCGTCTGCCGAGGTGCAGCGATGACGAGACCGTCATGGAGATCGGCGATGTTCGACGCATGCTTTGGGGCATGAACATGGCCCTTCGTACTCTGCTCGTGCCTGTCCTACTCCTTGCATCCTGCGCGGCGCCGGCCTCTGTCAGTTCGTCGCCGCCAAGTCCCACGGCGCCGGTCGCCACCGCTGCCGCGACGACGTCGGCGCAGGCCGCTATCGCAACTCAGGTGGTCTTCGCGGCATCGGAGTGCACTAACGTAACGGCGACGACGCGTCAGGTCATCGAGCGCTACTTCGTGCTTTCAACAAGCAACAGCGCGCAAGCCGTCACCGACTGTTTCGCGAAGCTCTGGCGGGACAAGAACAATGCGAACCCGACTTTCGCAGAGAGCGCCGCGCTCTGGTCACACTCGGGGCCCGCGACGAACGTGGTCGCCACACCCGTGGACGTGGTGAATGGCTGCGACCGTTTCCGCGTGACAGCGCAGATGCCTCCCGACTCTTCCTGGATGAAAGGACAGACCGCTGGGCAGGGATTCTTCTCAGTTGGACCCGAGGCCGGGCGCATGCGGATCTACGAGATCGCCACCGCCCTGACCAACGCGAGTGCCACCGCCCTGCGCTGCGGCTAGCCTCGTGATGCAAGGCAGTGGGCCGACGCCCCCGGGTGGGAGCGGGCGCTCCATCGCAACGTCTGCATCTCAGCGGATCGGATCGGTGCTCTCGTGACAACACGACGTGGCCTCGCCACCATCGCCGCCGTCTTGTTGATCCTGGTCGCCGGGATCGGCGTCCTCTACGCAGTCAGATCACAAGTGCCTGCAGCGGTCGTGTCGCCGACGGCATCAACCTCCCCGGCTGCATCGCCAAGCAACTCTCCAACTCCGTCGGCCAGTCCCACGCTTGCACCCGGCACGTTCGAGAATCGAATCCTCGGCTACCGCATCACGCTCCCGGTCGCCTACCGGCTCGCCGGCACGTCGATCAACGCCGGACAGCCGGAGCAGCTCGGGAGCGAGCGGTTCAGTACCACCACGGCCGCAGAGCAGCAGGCGGATTGCCTGAGCGAAACGGGCGGGGGCATTGGCAGCGCCATAAAGGGTGAGCCGGTCGACGTTTCCGTGATCGCCAATGTCCGCGGCCTCCCCGTGACGCAGTGGGCTGCCGGCTCTGCGTGGGGCCAACTCCACACGATTGAAGCGGTCACCGTCGGTGGCTATGACGCGGCGAGGCTGATACAGCAGGGCAAAGTGGATACGTACGTGATCAGCGCGAACAACCGGATGTACGTGGTGTCCCATCTCAATGCGCCCTCCTCGCAGCGGCTCGCCGACATCGCGGCAAGCTTCCGTGCTCTCCCGCCGTTGCCCTTTCCGACTGCGCCGCCGCCACAGGTGGCGCGGGATGCCGCGAGTAGCCTCGGCCAGCGTCTCGCCCAGGCGTTCGCGGCCAAGGACGCGACTGCGGTTGCCGGGCTGATGACGGATTGCCGGATCGGTGCCAGCGCGTACATCGGCGGCGCACCCGTAGCCAGCGAGGGGCTCAGTCGCTCCTCCGCCGCCTTCACCACGGCGCTCCGCGATCGCTTTGCGAAGGGCGATCTCACCGTGACCGTCAACCCGGAGGTTCAGGTGCACACGGTCACGGGGCAGTTCTTCGTCCGCTCCGAATGGAAGGAGCCGGACCGGACGACACCGATTGACCTCCTCTTCCGGGAGATCGACGGCCGCTGGCAATGGACGAGCTCGATCCACTACTACCAGAGCTATGTGGGAAGCGGCTGCATCCCTTACCGCAGCCCGTGGGTCACGTCGCCGTGCTGAAGTCGGCCTCCCATAAACGTGAGGCAGTCGGCGCCGGGCTGGCCGACGCGCTCGTAGGTAGCGCTCTCGAGCCAGTCCAGGGCGACTCATGACGACACGTCGTAGTCTCGCCACCCCCGCAGCGGTCCTCTTGATCGTTGTGGCCGGTATTGCACTGCTATATGGGGTGCGGGCAGCGGGACCAACGACGGCCGTCTCGCCGGCGTCTTCGCCAGCTCCAGCTGCCACACCACCACTTGCCAGCCCAACGCCGACTGCAACGACGGTGACCAAGACGAATGAACCGATCGGCACCGCTGTCGCGTGCGGCACACTGGTCACGAACTCAATCACGTCGGGTCAAGGCTCGGGCCCAAATACCTTCGAGCTGCTCTCGCCAACCGGTGTGCCCGTCGGGCGTCTCTTCTGGGACGCTGGGCAGTCCGCTCTGGGCACGTACATCTGCGTGCGAACCATTCCGGGAGCGCCGATGGCCAGCTTCAGCTCGCTCATTCGCCCGGGCGAGGCTGGGTACGTCGCGCAGCCGTCGCTGGTCGCGACGGACTCCTGCGGCTCAGTGACCGCCTATGCCGCGGACGGCGCGGTCATGCTTCTTACGCTCACTGTCGGCGGAACCGCGACGCAGTACCGGCTCGAGTATCAGTTCGCGTACAGCCCCGCGCCGACGGACATCGGCGACCGCTTCGCGACGAAGACGCCGCAGCTCCTCCTGGTCACCGGGCGGCAGTTCCCACCGGACTCCGGCACGCTGAATGCGATCAGCCTGCGGCAGTACAACGTCGCACGCGTGAGCAGCTGCACGCCGACCACCAGCGTCAGCCCTCGGCCCGTCGGCTTCACCCTCCCGGCGGGATGCGCGTACATCGATCAGCCCGTTGTGGGAGCGGATCAGACGGCGTGGCGCTTCGACTGCGGCGCCGCGTCTAACGACGCCCGCGGAACGCTCGCATACGCGCTCACGCAGCAGGGTTGGACCTCGTGCGGAGCCGTGACCGCCACCGCGAGCTGGGCAAAAGGCACGGTGCGACTCGGGATCGCTGAGGGCGCCGGCGGTCCTGGCGGATATCCGAAGATGACGCAACCCGCGCGTCCCGCGGCGAGCAGCTCATGCCCGTGACAACGTACGCGTCAAGAATCCGTACAGCCAGGCGTACAGCCACCGGGTCGGAACGAGTCGGGACAAGGCGGGACGGACCGGACTAAGGAGCCCTGGCCGGAGCCGGGACCAGCCGCGCCTACTCCGCCGAGGCGGTGAGCAGCGTCCAGCAGTTGATGACCGACCAAACGATCGTGAGGCCAACGAGTCCGGCCAGCGCATAGAGGCCCAGACCCGATCCGCTGAGGAGGGACCACGCAGAGTACCCAACAATGAGCGTCACCCCAACGGTGAGCATGATCCGCCCAAGGACTCGGCTCGCGAGCTCGCCGCTGCGGGCCGCCGAACGAAACGCAACTCCGACGCCCGCCACATCGAAGACGAGGAGGATCACGAGCACTGCGCCGACCGCGCGTGCGTCGATCCCGGGCGCAAGCAGGATGCCGGAGACGACGATGACCGTGAGGAGCGCGACGAGCGTGATCACCGCGCGTCGGTGCAGCAGCGGACGAGCGAGGATCGCGTTGAGGTGCAGCGACATCGCCACGAAGAGCAGCCCAGCAAGGGCGGCGGTCGCACCGGTGCAGGCAACGTAGAAGTCATGCCACGTCTCTGGGCTGAACGCATCAGACATCGGCTCGGATGCTAGCGACGTTGAGCGTCGGTCCGCCGGTAGCGCGGACGAGTCGTCGTCCCGCGGAATGATCTACAGGCAAGCCAGCGCGATTGGTGCCGAGTCCGGCGCGCTCTTGTCAGCGCCCGACCGACCTCCTGTGGCTGGTTCCCGCCAAGCGCGACCGCGACTCGAACCGAGCGCGCCGATGTCATGATCGCCTTGTCGGTGCCGGCGCAGTCGATCGCTGGTACCGCGCCAGACCAAACAGGGAGGCAAAGCATGAGCCACCTGCGTTTCCACGCGCAGCATGAACACCTGGCATCGCCATTCGGCGGTGGGGGCTTCGGACAGGTCGCCGAGAGCTTCGCGCGGTTCTTCGGAACACCGCGTTTCCTGATCGGCCAGACGCTGGTCGTCGCGGTGTGGATCGCCCTGAACGCCGCAGCGTTAGCGACCTACGATCCCTATCCCTTCATCCTGCTGAACCTCGCCTTCTCGTTGCAGGCCGCCTATGCCGCGCCCCTCATCCTCCTGGCCCAGACGCGTCAGGCCGACCGCGACAAAGTCATGTCCGAGGCGGACGCCCAGCACCGCGAAGCGCTGGCGCAAACGAATCTCGACATGCTCAAGCTGAACACCGATATCACCAACAAAGTCGCCCAGCTCGCCCAGCGCATCGAGGAGCTCACGCAGGAGATCCATTCAACGCTCAAGGAATCGGGGAGGCTCTGAATGCGCAAGCTCTTGTTCTTCATGATGGTGTCCGCGAACGGGTACTTCGAGCGCGGCCGTTGGGAGATTGACTGGCATCACACCGACGAGGAGTTCAATACCTTCGCGATCGAACAGCTCGACGGGGCCGGCGCTCTCGTGTTCGGCCGCGTCACGTACGAGGGCATGGCCTCGTTCTGGCCGACGCCGCAGGGTATCGAGGGAGAGCCAGACACGGCCAAGCGTATGAACGAGATGCCGAAGGTCGTCGTCTCGAGGACGCTCGAGCGGGCGGATTGGAACAACACGCGGATCCTCCGCAGCGTCGACGATGTGGCGGACCTGAAGCGCGAGGAGGGCAAGGACGCGCTCCTGCTAGGCAGCTCGGACCTCGCCGTGTCTCTGTCGGAGCGTCGCCTCATCGACGAGTACCGGCTTCTCGTGAACCCGATCGCGCTACCTGACGGTAAGCCGGTGTTCAAGGGCCTCCGCGCCGACCTGCCGCTGACGCTGGTCGGCTCGCGTCTGTTCAAGAACGGGAACGTGCTCCTCCGCTACGCGCCTCGATCGGGCTAACGGGTCCTAAACGCCACGAGCTAGACTCCTGCCGCTTCCTTTTTCGCGATCGTAGGCGACCGGTGTGAGCACGCCTCGCTGGAGGTGCGCCGCCGAGCACGCCCCGCGGACATAAGGAGGGAGGAACCCGTATGACAGCAGGCGCTGTCGCCGCTCGCCCGGAGGAGCCGGGCATGCTCGAGAGGTGGTTCAAGCTCCGCGAGAATGCCACCACGGTCGGCACCGAGGTCATCGGTGGCGTCACGACCTTCTTCGTGATGGCGTACATCATCGCCCTCAATCCGATCATCCTGAACTACGTCGGCATCAAGGACCTGCAGGACAAGAACATCGGTCCCGGTTTCGCCCAGACCGTGGCCATGACCGCGCTCACCGCGGGCATCCTCACCATCGCCATGGGCCTTTACGCGAACCGGCCCTTCGCGCTCGCTGCGGGCCTCGGCCTGAACGCGGTCGTCGCGTTCCAGCTCGTCCTCGGCAAACCTCCGCTGCCGTGGCCGGCGGCAATGGGGATCATCCTCATGGAGGGCGTCGTCATCACGATCCTCGTGTTGACGGGCCTTCGCGAAATGGTTCTCAACGCGATCCCGCTCGCGCTCAAGCGCGCCATCGGCGTCGGCATCGGGCTGTTCATTCTTCTCATCGGGCTGGTGAACGCCGGGATCGTCGTCCACCCCGCCGCCGGGCCCGTGCTCACGCTCAGCGCCCTGAACACCGGTCCGATCCTCACCTTCATGATCGGTCTCGTCATCACGCTGTTCCTGTTCGCGCGCGGCGTGAAAGCGGCCCTCCTGCTGGGGATCATCGGGACGACGATCGTCGCCGGCATCCTGCACGCGCTGATCGGGAGCTACGTGCCATCCACCGCACCCGGCACCGCGGTCCTGCCGTCGGCGTGGCTGCAGACGCCCGACTTCTCGAACGCCGGCAAGGGCCTCAACTTCGACGCATTCGCGCTCATCGGTCCCATTGCCGCGATCCTCGCGATCTTCACGATCATGCTCTCGGACTTTTTCGACACCGTGGGCACGGTCATCGGAATCAGCGGCGAAGCCGGCTGGCTCGACGACAAGGGTCGCCTCCCCGGCTTCAAGCGAATCCTCGTGATCGACTCGATCGGCGCGGCGTTCGGCGGCCTCATGAGCGCGTCCTCGAACACCACATACATCGAGTCGGCCGCGGGCGTGTCCTCCGGAGCACGGACCGGGCTGGCAAGCGTCGTCACCGGCGTGCTCTTCCTGCTCGCGATGTTCCTCGCACCCGTCGTTGCGGTGATCCCGCCGGAGGCAACCGCGCCGGCGCTGGTCATCGTCGGATTCCTCATGGCCGGTATCGCTACGAAGATCGATCTCGGGAGCATCGAGGAGGGCCTGCCCGCACTGCTCACGATGGTCGTCATGCCTTTCACCTACTCGATAACGAACGGCGTCGGCGCCGGGTTCGTCACCTACGCGTTCCTCAAGCTCGTGCGAGGCAAAGCGGCCGAGGTGCATCCTCTACTGTGGGCCGTCGTCATCGCGTTCATCCTGTACTTCGCGCAGGCGGTCTACGCGCCTGCGCTCAACATCGGCCCGTACCGCGAGTGACGCGCGTTCCGTCCGGCACCTGAAGGATCGGCCCCGTCAGCGATGGCGGGGCCGATCTCTACGCTACGGCTGGCTCAACCTGTCGAAACAGGTAAGCGCCAGTGAGCCGATGAGCCTCGCTGCCGCGGCGAAGCCGGGCGTGCCGTCGGGGAGCTCGTAAGGCACTCCGCTCGTGTACGCCGTGAGAATGAAGAGCGGACGATCGTTGCGGAAGACGATGCCCGCATCGTTGAAAACGCCTTTGCCCGTGCCGGTCTTGTGCGCGATGCGAGTGCCCTCGGGCAGCAGCGACGGCAGGCGCGTGCGGAGCTTCTGGCGAGACAGGATGTCGAGCGCGAGCGCGCAGAGCTCAGGTGTGGCGCCGAGCCGGTCGGCCGCGCCGCCATCTCGGGTGCCGCGGAGGATCGTGTCGAGCAGCAGTCCGACGTCGTTCGGCGTCGTGACGTTCTCCGCGCCGCCCATTCCCTTGCGGTGAACGGTGCCGCGCATGCCGATGCCGGCGCAGAGAGCGTTCACGCGTTCGAGGGTGACGAGATCCACGACCGTTGCCGTACAGGCGTTATCGCTCACGATGATCATGAGCATCAGGACGTCACGTAGCGGGAGCGTCATGCCCGGCGTGAGGTGTTGCAGCACGCCCGAGTCGTTCTGATGATGCTCGGGCGGGATCGCGACCGGCATATCCAGCGCGAGCGCGCCCCTTCGTACGAGCGAGAGCGCGGTCATGAGGATCGCGATCTTGCGCGTGCTGGCGGAGGGCACGACGACGTCGCCGTTCCGATCCGCCACCGCGCCGGTCGCGAGGTCCCTCAGGTGCCAGCCAACGTGGAAGGGGAGCGGGTCGCACAGCTCGTCGAGCCGGCGCGCGAGATCGGTCCGCTCGGCGATCGTCACGATCGAACGATCCTAGGATCGCGATCGGAGCATGTCGAAATAGCCGCCTGCCGTTCGATGTATGAGTAGGGCCTCGAAGGGCCCAATGCGGAGCCGAGAAGAGGAGACCGAGATGCGTGTGCTGATCCTGGCGAAGGAAGGCAATCAGAGCGGGGCGGCGACGCCTCCGACGCCGGAGGCGATGGCGGAGTACCAGAAGTTCAACGAAGAGCTCGTCAAGGCGGGGGTCGTCGTCGGATCCGGCCGCCTCTCGCCGAGCTCGAGGGGCAAGCGCCTCCGGTTCGAGGGCAAGAAGCGCACGATCATCGACGGCCCGTTCGCCGAGGCCAAAGAGCTGGTGGGCGGGTACTGGCTGTGGGAGGTTCGCTCGATGGACGAGGCCATCGAGTGGCTCAAGCGGGCACCCTACGACGGCGGGACCTTCGAGATCCGCGAGGTCTCGATGTACGAGGGCGCCTGACCGACGCGCACCGCGCCATAGAAGCGATCTGGCGGATCGAGTCGGCCCCGCTCATCGCGGGGCTGGCCCGCATCGTCGGCGACATCGGCACGGCCGAGGAGCTCGCGCAGGACGCCCTCGTTGCCGCCCTCGAGCAGTGGCCCGCCTCGGGCGTTCCTGCGCGGCCGGGGGCCTGGCTCATGGGGACCGCGAAGCATCGCGCGATCGACCTGATCCGCCGCCGCGCGACGCTCGACCGCAAGCACGAGGAGATCGGGCGCGATGGCGAGCGGGCTCGGGAGGGTTTGGAAGTGGACACCGCCATCGACGAGGACCTCGGGGACGATCTCCTCGGCCTCATGTTCATCGCGTGCCATCCGGTCCTCTCGAGAGATGCACGTGTCGCGCTGACCCTGCGTGTCCTCGGAGGCCTGACGACCGACGAGATCGCGCGGGCATTCTTGGTCCCGGTCTCGAGCATCGCCCAGCGCATCGTCCGGGCTAAGCGGACCCTGACCGAAGCGCACGTTCGGTTCGAAGTCCCGGATGGGCCCGAGCGGGTGTCTCGCCTCGCTTCGGTCCTCGAAGTTATCTACCTGATATTCAACGAGGGCTACTCCGCGACCGCGGGCGACGATTGGGTCAGACCGCTTCTGTGCGACGAGGCGCTGCGTCTCGGTCGCGTCCTCGCCGAGCTCGTCCAGACCGAGCCGGAGGTGCATGGCCTTGTCGCGCTGATGGAGATCCAGGCATCGCGCCTGGGCGCTCGCGTCGGGCCGTTCGGCGAGCCCGTCCTCCTCCTTGACCAGGACCGAACGCGCTGGGATCGCCTGCTCATCCGTCGAGGGGTGGCCGCGCTCGAGCGCGCCGAAGCGCTCGGCGGCGCGATAGGCCCGTACGCGTTGCAGGCGGCGATCGCCGCGTGCCACGCACGCGCCGCGACCGCGGCGGAAACGGACTGGCCACGCATCGTGGCGCTCTACGACGCGGTGGCGCAGATCGCGCCGTCGCCCGTGGTCGAGTTGAACCGAGCGGTGGCCGTGGGAATGGCGTTCGGTCCCGCCGCGGGCCTCGACCTCGTGGACGGGCTCGTCTCCCAGTCCTCCCTCGAGCGATACCACCTGCTGCCAGCCGTTCGCGGAGACCTCCTAAGGAAGCTCGGCCGGTTCGCGGAGGCGCGCGCCGAGTTCGACCACGCCGCGTCGCTGACACAGAATGCACGGGAGCGCGAGCTCCTGAAGCGACGATCCGTCGAGTGCGCTGCAGAGGGGATGTCCTCCTAGAAAGCGATTGCCGCTGTACGCGGAGGATCGCGTCGCCCTGCGTCTGGCCGCTTCGCTTTGTCGCCCATTCGCCAAAAGCCCGGTGGCCCGCCGGCGTCCCAGCGGAATCGCCGCGGGCCGTGGCTGAGTGATACGGCGGGTCGTAACGTTATCGGTGGACGGATCAGCAGTAGGGGAGGAGCGTCACCATGAGCCTTCGCATCGGCGACACCGCGCCGGACTTCGCGGCCGAAACGACCCAGGGAAGGATCAAGTTCCACGAGTGGCTGGGCGATTCGTGGGGCATCCTGTTCTCGCACCCCAAGGACTTCACGCCCGTGTGCACGACGGAGCTCGGCTACATGGCGCGCCTCAAGCCCGAGTTCGACAAACGCAACGTCAAGGTCATCGGCCTGTCGGCCGACGCGGTCGACCGGCACGCCGGCTGGGCCAAGGACATCGAGGAGACGCAGGGCGTCGCGCCGAACTATCCGATCATCGGCGACCCCGACCTCGCGGTATCGAAGCTCTACGACATGCTGCCCGCCGAGGCATCAGGCGACCCGGCGAAGCGCACGCCGGCCGACAACCAGACGGTGCGGAACGTCTACGTCGTCGGGCCGGACAAGAAGATCAAGCTGGTGCTCATCTATCCGATGACGACGGGGCGGAACTTCGACGAGGTCCTACGTGTCGTCGATTCGATGCAGCTCACCGCCAAGCACAAGGTCGCCACGCCGGTGAACTGGAAGCAGGGCGACGACGTCATCATCGCCGGCTCGGTGTCGGACGACGACGCGAAGAAGATCTATCCGCAGGGCTGGAAAGCGCCGAAGCCGTATCTGAGGATCGTCCCACAGCCGAAGTAGCTATCTGAGCACGCCGCGCACGCCGCGCACGAGTCCGAAGCAGCCCGACAGCATCATCGCGCCGTGCGGCGCGGCGAAGTACCAGCCGAGCGCCTTGGCCATCGCGCGGTTTGGGCCGGTGACGGCGACGAACGAGAACGGCTTCAGCTCCCGGTAGCCGTCGAGGACGAGCGCGCCGTGGCCGTCGTCGTCGAACACCTCCTCGTGCGTGATCGTGCCCGCGACCAGCCGCGTCACAAGCCGCTCGAGCTTGGCCGTGTCCATGCTCTCGGTGTGGTGCTCCATTACGCCGAAGAGCTCCTCGCCCCGCACGAGCAGACCGAGGACGTGCTGGTTTCCGACGTTCACGATGCACGCGCCGGTCCCTGCCGCCGTGGTGACGCGCTCGTCCTCGAGTGCGCCGAGCACGGCGACCGGGCCGGTGTCGGCGACGATCGCGCCGGGCACGTCCTGCTGGATCGCGAGCAGGCGCGTCATGTACGCGGGCGGCTCGCGCCAGACGTGCTCGCGGAGGGTCGCGCCCGGCCGCAGATAGCGCCGCCAATGCTCGAAGCGGAAAAGACGGTTGCTCGCGCCCGGCGAGAAGCCGTGGTCCTGCGCGGCGATCGCGACCGTCCTTGGTAGCGTGACGTCGTACGCCGCGAGCGCGTCGTGCAGCGGCTCGAGCAGGACGTCATGAAGCTCGATCGCGACCGCGCCGCGCGGCGGTGAATCGGTGATCCGCACGCCCTTGCGACGCAGCAGCTCGAGATCGTCGTGGACCGTACCGGCGGCGCGCGCAGTCGCGTAGACCTGTAGCCCCGCCTCGAGATGGCGCCACACCGCGTTCGTGGTGTGGTAGCCGCCCATCAGGTTGCCGTGCAGGAAAACGTCCTTCCCGGCGGCGCGCGCTGCCTCGATCCTGCGGCCCGTGATCGCCGTCGCCGACGGAAGCACGAGCTGGACCGCGTTCTCCATCGGCTGTGTCGGGTCGTGCAGCAGCACGTCCATCGTGCCGGCGCCGATGTCGATCGCGAGAACCCGAGAATCTGTCATCACTGAAATCTGACCCTCACTACTTCCGAGGCTAGTGTCGCGCTTGGCAGCTCATCGCCACTGACCTCCGCCTTCGGCTCCGGCTTTCTGGAGCGGCATACGCCGCTCCATCAGTAGACTGTTGTCGACTTGGGGAGGTCGCATAGCCAGGTCGAGTGCGGCAGTTTGCTAAACTGCTACGTCGGGTAACCGGCGTCACGGGTTCGAATCCCGTCCTCCCCGCAGCGCAAGTCCCTTCCGATTCACCTTGTATGAGACCGCATGAGGTCGCGTGGGCCGCCGGCCTTTTCGACGGCGAAGGCACAGTGAGCGGGTACGTCGCCCGAGGTCGGCGCGCTCGAACCGTCCAAATCACCGTTTATCAGCGAACCACTCCGGTCCTGGAGCGCTTTCGAGACGCGGTCGGTGGTGCTGGAAGTATCGTCGGCCCGTATCGCGGCCGTCTCTACCACTGGACGACCAAACGGTGGAGTTCGGTGATGTCGACATGGGAGATGCTGTCGCCGAATCTGAGTGCCGAGAAGCGCGCGCAGTTCGAACGGGCCTTCCGCGGCTCGTCACGATACGACTCATTCGCCGCGATGAGAGCGACCGTCGGACCGCACAGTCGCCACAGCGAGCTCGCTTGGGCCGCTGGATTCTTCGCCGGCGAGGGATCCGTGCTGCTGAGCCATGATGCGTCGCACGCTCCGCGCCTGGAGGTACCGCAGGCGGCGGTCGACGGCGGACCGAGCAGCGCTCTTGTCCGTTTCCATTCCGCGGTCGGCGGCCTCGGCCGCATCACCGGTCCGAGGACATTGCACAACGAGTGGTCCAGGTTGCCCCAGTACAGATGGCAGGCCGCCAGCTTCGAGCAGGTGCAGGCCGTGATCGCGTTGCTGTGGCGCTGGATGGACGATGGCAGGCGCAGTCGGGCGGCGATGGGACTGAGCGCATATGACCGACGGCGGAGAGCCGGCATGGCTAGTCGCCGAGCGGTCTGAAGACCAGTCCCGCGGGCACCTTCGGATAGAAGTACGTCGTCTTCTGAGGTAGGCGCTGCCACGCGTCGGCGACGTGACGGAGCGTCTCCGGATCGACCGCGCGTATCAGCAGGACACGCGTGTCGCCGATCGCAGCGGCGATCGCCTTTTCGGTGTCGTGCTCGTACGTGACATCGGCGCCGGCCGCGCGCGCCGGCTCCAAGAGCAGCTCGGCCTGCGCGACGGGCAACGTTCGCCACACTTCCGGCAGCGCCGATAAGTCGGCATCCGCACGCGGCCGCAGCTCGGTGAAGGTGCCGTCGTGCGCGAGCACGATGCCGGGCTGCGTGTCACCGAGCGCGCCGCGATCGATCGGCGCGCGCTCGAAGGACGCGGCGATCGCCATCTCGAGCGCGGCCGCGCCGCCGCGGACGAGGCGGTGCGTCGCGAAGATCCGCAAACCGGGATCCTCGAGCGCGCAGAGGTAGGTGAGCACGTAGTTCGCCGTGTCCTCGTCGAGCTCGAGGTGCTTCGCCGCACGCTCCTCATCGAGGTAGGCGAGGCCGGTCTCGTAGCGGTGATGGCCGTCGGCGATGTAGATCCGCTTCTCCTTGAGCATCGCTACGAGCTTCGTCGTCAGCGCGCGCTCGTCCAGCGCCCAGACCAGATGCCGCTCGTTGCCGACGCGCGCATCGCTCACCAGGCGCGCCGGGCCACGGACCATCCACGCTTCGAGCGAGCTCGCGACTTCGCCTTTGGAGTCCTCAAACATCGCGAAGACCGGGCTCGTGTTCACGCGCGTGCGGCGCAGGAGGCGCAGGCGGTCGGTCTTGGCCTTGGGGAAGGTCAGCTCGTGCGGCCGGACGATCCCGCGTCCCGCCTGGTACAGGCGGAGCGCGCCGAAGAATCCGCGACGCCGCAGCCGCTGCTCGCCGATCTCGAAGTAGTGGTCGTGGAGGTAGAACGCGGGCGTCGGATCGATCCGCACCGCGCTCTTGGCAAGCCAGGCATCGAAGGCCTCCTTCGCGCGCGTGTAGCGGTTCTTCACCGGATCGTCGCCGGGCTCGTCGCGGCCGAGCTCCACGCGAACGGCGTTGTACGGGCTGCGGTCGTACAGCGCGTCGCGCTGCGCGTCGGAGATCACGTCGTACGGCGGGGAGATCAGCTCGGAAAGCGGGCCCGCGACGCGCTCGTCGTACCGCATGCCGTGGAACGGCACGACCTCGGCCATCGCTCGGATGGTAGTGGCGCGACGGCGCCGCGTTCCGGCGTTGCGCGCCGGCCTAACATCGCGAAGGTGCCGCGGCGATCGGTGAATCTGCTGCTGCTCGGTGCGGTCGTGACGCTCGTCGCGACAGGCCTGATCGCCTGGGTCCTGCCGGAGAGAGCCGCGACGCCGCTCCTTCTCGTGCATCGCGGTGCCGGGCTGGCACTGCTCGTGGCGGTCGTGTGGAAGCTACCGATCGCGCGCGGGTCGCTCGTTCGCCGCGTCGCGCGCCGCGTCGATCCGTCGCTCGTCGTGGGTATCCTCACCGCCGTCGCTCTCGCGCTGACCTTCGCGCTTGGTCTTGCCTGGACCTTCGGCGCCGTGTCATTCGACCGGCCGTGGGCGTATTCCGCGCTCAACCTGCACGTGTTCGCAGGGATCGCCCTGGCCGGACTCGTTGGCCTCCATGCCGCTCGGCGCTGGGAGCGGCGGCCGGCGCTGCCGCGGCTCATGTCCCGCCGCTCGGCGCTGCGCGTGCTCGGGCTCGGCGCTCTCGGCGCGGCGCTCGTGCCGCTGCTCGAGCCACTCGCCGACACCCGCCGCGTGACCGGCTCGAAGCACGCGACTTCGTTCAGCGGCAACGACTTTCCGGTCACGATCTGGAGCTTCGACGGCGTACCCGAGGTCGACACGAAGTCGTGGAAGCTGCTCCTGACAGGGTCACTGCCGCGACCCGCCGAGCTATCGCTGGATGAGCTCGCGGGCTACGAGCACATGCGGGTAAGCGCGGTCATCGACTGCACCGGCGGGTGGTGGAGTGAGCAACGCTGGAGCGGCGTCGGACTCGCGGCGCTGCTGGATCGCCACGGCGTCGCGCGGTCGGCACGTCTCGACATCGTGTCGGTCACGGGGCACCACTGGACTTTCGGTCGGAGCGAAATCGATGGCGCGATCCTCGCAACGCAGGTCGGCGGCGAGCCGCTGTCCATCGCGCACGGCGCGCCGCTTCGGCTGGTCGTCCCCGAGCGCCGTGGCTTCCAGTGGGTGAAGTGGCTCGACCGGATCGAGGTGAGCTGACCGCGGCCACGAATCCGGCGCCGCGCGATACTGCGGTCGTGGCCCGCCCGCTGCTCATCGCGGTGATCGGCAAGAGCGCGAAGGACCCGAGCGACCCCGTGCCTCCGGAGGCGCTTCGCGCGGCGGAGGAGGTCGGCCGACTCATCGCCGAGAGCGGCGCGATCGTCGTGAGCGGCGGGCTCTCAGGCGTCATGGAGGCGGTGAGCCGCGGCGCGAAGTCCGCCGGCGGGCTCGTGATGGGACTTCTGCCGGGCTTCGACAAGCGCGACGCGAACGCGTACGTCGACATCGCCATCACGACCGGCATGGGCTGGATGCGGAACACGCTCACGGTCCGGACCGCCGACGCGGTGATCATGATCTCCGGTGGCATCGGCACGCTGAACGAGCTCACGGTGGCCTACCAGGAGAAGCCCACGGTCGTGCTCGAGGGAACGGGCGGCTGGTCGGATCGCATCCGCGAGATCGCCTACAAGGGCAAGCACCTCGATGAGTCGAAAAGCGCCGAGCTGCACTTCGCGCGCACGCCGGACGAGGCGGTCGATCTCGCGCTGCGGCTCGCCGCCGATCCGACGGCGCGGGCAAAGAGCGCCGAGCGGGAGCTCCAGAGTTGAACACGGTCGCGCCTGAGCAAGTTGGGCTGTCCACGGCCCGATTGGATCGCATTCGCACACACATGCAGCGCTACGTGGATCAGAAAAAATATGCCGGCGTCCTCACCGCGATCGCCCGTCACGACAAGCTGGCCTTCGCGGAGTGTTTCGGCATGATGGATATCGAAGCGAACAAGCCGATGCGGTTCGACACCATCTTCCGGATCGCTTCGATGACCAAACCCATTGCGACTGTCGCCGCGATGATGCTGTACGAGGAGGGACGGTTCCAACTCGGCGATCCGGTTTCAAGGTTCATCCCCGAGTTCAAGGACCTGCGGGTCTACAAGAACGCCACGGAGGTGGTGCCCGCGGAACGGGAAGTGACGATACGGGACCTGCTGACGCACACATCCGGTCTGAGCGGTGGCTTCACCCCGCAAAGTGATCCGGTGGACGCCCTGTACCAAGAAGCACGAGTGCGCAACCCGGCCGGAACGCTTGAGGACATGATCGCAAAGCTGGCAAAGCTGCCGCTTGCGAACCAGCCCGGCAGCGAATGGCGGTACAGCCTCTCCACGAACGTTGTCGGTTACCTGATACAGGTGATCTCTGGCCTCAGCTTGGATGTCTTTCTGCGGCAGCGGATCTTCGAGCCCCTTGGCATGACCGATACGGGCTTCGACGTCCCTCCGGAGAAACTCGATCGGCTGGCGGCACTCTATGGTCCGGCCGACAATGGATTGAAGCCTGCGGACGCGCTGTGGTTGTCCACCAGTGGTTTCACGGCGCCCGCGACCTTTTTCTCGAGCGAAGGCGGGCTGCTGTCGACGACCACGGACTACCTGCGCTTCTCCCGCCTGTTGCTCCACAACGGCGAGCTGGATGGTGTGCGATTGCTGAGCCGCAAGACCGTGGAGCTGATGACGACCAACCACCTCCCCGGCAACCTGCTGCCATACCGTCTTCTCGGAACCGTGCAGAGAGGTCTCGGCTTCGGTCTTGGCCTGTCTGTCGTGATGGACATCGGGCAGACGGGGATCTTGGGATCGGTGGGGACCTATTCCTGGGCCGGCGCCTTCAACACTCACTTCTGGGTCGATCCCGAAGAGGACTTGATCGGGATCTTGATGACCCAGTACTCCATCCCGCTTCGACCGATCAGGCACGAATTCCAGATACTCGCCTATCAAGCTGTGATCGATTGAGAAGCAGCTCGTGATCCAACACGGGAAGCTGATCTAGCGGCAGGCAATGCGAGAGATCAAGAGGTGACGTACGCCCTGACCACGCTCCTGACCGGTGGCGCGTTCTTCGAGGGACCGCGCTGGCACGATGGCCGGTGGTGGGTATCCGACTTCTACCGTCATCGCGTTTCGACAGTGGATGCGCGCGGTCGAGAGGAAGAGGTCATGACCGTCGATGGCCAGCCGTCGGGTCTCGGCTGGATGCCCGACGGGTCCCTCCTGGTCGTGTCCATGACCGACCACCGGATCCTGCGGCGCTCACTCGGCGGAAGCGTCACGGTCCACGCCGACATCGCGCGCTTCTGCGGTGGCTGGGCGAACGACATGGTCGTCGATCGAGCCGGTCGGGCCTACTTCGGCAACTTCGGCTTCGATCTCGCCGCGGGCGTTGATCCGAAGCCAACAACCCTGGTCCGCGTCGACCCCGATGGCGCGGCGGTCATCGCCGCGAATGAGCTGCACTTCCCGAACGGGACGGTGCTCGCTCCGGACGGAAAGACGCTGATCGTCGGCGAGACGTTCGCCAAGCGGTTCAGCGCATTCGACATCGGATCAGACGGCTCGTTGAGCGGTCGTCGCGCCTGGGCCGAGCAATTGCCATTCCGCCCGGACGGCTGCTGCCTGGATGCCGAGGGTCTTATCTGGGTGGCGACGACGCAGTCGCGCTGCTGCCGCGTCGCACCGGGTGGCAAGATCGTCGACGAGGTGCCGCTTCCCGACGAGCTCCGGGCCTACGCGTGCATGTTGGGCGGCGATGCGGGACGGACCCTGCTCATCTGCGCCGCGCCCAATGCCATGCGCCCCCGTCAGGATCCCTCGCTGCGCGAGGCCGTACTGCTGACCGCGACAGTCGACGTGCCTCACGCCGGCCTGCCCTAGCGACCGTCCGTTCGTGAGTTGGATCAGCGCGGGACGATCGCTGCGGGAACACGGCGTGTCGCGAGCACTGAGCCGAGCAGGATGAGCGCGAACCCGACGGCAATGCCGACGGTGAACGGCTCGCCCAGCAACGCGACGCCGAGGATGAGCGCGACCGCGGGATTGAAGTACGTGATCACCGTCGCCCGAGACGCGCCGACCTCGGCGATGAGCGCGAAGAACACACGAAAGGCCAAGACCGTGCAGATGACCGCGAGCAGGCCGAGCGCGAGCAAGGCATTGGCCGGTAGTGGTGCGTCCGGGAGCCGCGTGAGAGCGAACGGCGCGTACGCCAGCGCGGTCAGCGCGAGCGAAGCGACGATCACGCCCTCCGCGGATACGTCCGCGAGCCTGCGCGAGATGAGCAGCGCACCGACCGAATAGCCCAGGACCACGAGACCGAGCTCGCCGACCGCCACCAGATCCTCCGCCGCGACGTCCAGACCCACGAGCACGGCGACGCCCAAGAGGCCGATCACCAAGCCCAGGACACGCCGCGCGTCGAGACGGTCGTCGCCTCCGCTGAGGCGCGTGATCACCGCCGTGACCAGCGGAACGCCCGCGACGAGCAGGCCCGAGAGCGAGCTCGAGAGTCGCGTCTCCGCGTGCGACAGGAGCACCCAAGGCGCGGCGACCTCGACGAACGTGTAGGCGAGGATCGGCCGCCAATGGGGGATCACGCCTCGCAATCGTCCGCGGACAAGCGCCAGCGGCAGCAGGATCGCCGTGGCGAGACCGGTGCGAAGGAAAACGAGCGTGATCGGGCTCATCTCGCCGACGACGACCTTGATGAGCAGGTAGGGGATGCCCCAGATGACCGACATCGCCGCGAAGAGGATCCAGCCGCGACGTGTCACGGACGTGTGCACTCGGGCATGCGACCGAGCCTACCGGTGGACGGCGAGGACCGCCTCGGCCCAGGCGGCCGCGGCGAGCAGATCGCGATCGCGCTCGGGAACGCCGACGAGCTGCAGGCCGAGCGGGAGGCCCGACGGCCCGCTACCAGTGGGCAGCGTGATCGCAGGCGCGCCGACGAGCGTCCAGCGGGTGCAGAAGCGTGGGTCTCCGGTCGTCTCCAGGCCCGGCGCCTCGCCGGTCGTCGGTGGTGTGAGGATCGCGTCGTAGCGCTCGGCCCACGCCGCGTAGACGGCGGCGACCTTCAGCCGGTCGGCGAGCGCGGCGCGATACGTGACCTCGTCGATCGCAACGCCCTCCGCGAAGAAGCGGCGCGCGACCTCGCTCACCAGCTCGGGCCGGCGCAGCGCGTCGCGGCCCACGGACCGCGCGCCCTCGTAGCGCATGATTGTGCCGAGGATCCGCACCGCGTCATCGAGGCCGTCGGGCAGGGCCGGCCACTCGATGGCGCCGCCCGCGGTGGCCAGCCGGTCGACGTCGGCCTGGAAGCGCGCCTGCATCGCGTCGCTCGCCAGGCCCCACTCGCTCGTGCGCACGGCGGCCAGTCGCGGCGGGTCGGTGCGCGGACCGTTCCACCACGACGCGACCGGCTCGCCAGCCATGGCCGCGGCGAGCGACGCCGCGCTCTCGACCGTACGTGCGAAGCCGCCGACGGTGTCGAGCGACGCGCTGAATTCGAGGACGCCGTCGCGCGAGATCCGGCCGAAGCTCGGCTTGAAGCCGACGGCCCCGCAGAACGCCGCCGGCCGGATGATCGACCCGTTCGTCTGGGTCCCGACCGCGGCCGGGATGACTCCGGCGGCGACAGCCGCGGCCGATCCCATCGACGATCCGCCCGGCGTCCGGGTCGGATCGTGTGGATTCGTCGTTGGACCTGGCGCGTAGAAGGCGAACTCCGCGGTCACCGTCTTGCCGACGTCGACCGCGCCCGCCGTGCGGAGATTCGTCACCAGGCGCGCATCGCGATCCGGCACGCGACCCGCGAAGAGCCGCGAGCCATGTTCGGTCGGGATGCCCGCGGTGTCGATGATGTCCTTGATCCCGACGGGCACGCCGTGCAGGTGGCCGAGGGGCTCGCGTCGCGCCACGAGGCGATCCGCGGCGTCCGCGAGCTGCCGCGCGCGAGCCGCGTCGAACCACGCGAACGCGCGCAGCGCCGGCTCGCGCCGCTCGTATCGCTCGATGCACGCGTCGATCAGCACCCGGCTCGTCGTGATGCCGGCAGCGACCGCGCGCGACGCTGTGGCGGCGTCGTCGAGGTACACGCGCGCATGATGCGCGATGCACTGGCTCGTCGGCGATCGATGGCGCGGTCCGCGTCGAGGCGCGCTTGATACGCTCATGCTCGATGCGGAGGCGGAGTCTCCTCGGCGTCGTCGTCGCGAGTGTGGGTGGCGCGATCGCCTGGGCCTGCGGCGCGCGCTCCGAGCCGTCTCCGCCGGCACCGCCGGCGATCACGTTCCCGGCCAGCGCGCCGCCGACGCCGACCCCCACACCCACGCTGACGGCGTCACCAAGTTCGGCGGCGCTCAAGGACGCCCAGGGCCGCTTCGTGCTGCTCGAGACGCACTCGCACGTCCAGGTGCAGAGCGCCGGAGGTGGCTCCGACTTCGACGGCGCGATCGCCAAGATCGGCCCGGAGCTCGATCAGAACGCCGGGAGGCTCGCGATCCTGATGCCGCAGCCCTTCCCGACCGGGACACTCGACCTCTCGAGCGTCGAGCGCGGCATCTACGACCGCGCGAAAGGTTCGCGCTACGTCCCGCTGGGCGGTGGCGGATCCCTGAACGCGATCATCCAGCAGAACGCGAAGAACGCGACCGTCAGCGCCGACGTCATGAAGGGCTTCGAGGCGCTGGCGGAGAAGCACCTCGCCTCGGGCGCGGTCGGCTTCGGCGAGATCGCCGTCCTGCATCTGTCGTTCAGCCCGCAGCATCCTTTCGAGGAGGTCGCAGCCGACCATCCGCTATGGCTGCTGCTCGCGGAGATCGCCGCCCGGCGCGACGTCCCGATCGACGTCCACATGGACGCGATGGTGGATGACGGGCCGACGCCGCCACGCAACCGACAGGTGAGCCCGCTGAATCCGCCGACGCTGAAGGCGAACGTGCCCGGCTTCGAGCGGCTGCTCGATCACGATCGGCGTGCGAGGATCGTGTGGGCGCACACCGGATCGGACCGCACCGGCCAGGTGACGATCGCGTTGTACGACCGCTTGATGGCGGCGCACCCGAACCTGCACCTGCAGCTCATCCACAACGTGAACGACCCGCCGCAGTTCGCGCAGGACCCCAACAACCTGGTGGACGCGCGCGGCCAGATCCGTCAGGCGTACGTGGACCTCATCCGCAAGTACCCCGACCGGATCGTCGTCGGCGGCGACTCGTTCTTCGCCGCGCCGGGCGCGGGCTCCGCGATCCCGGGCGCAGGGCCCAACGTCTCGGGCCTGCGGGCGGTGGTGGACAAGCTGCCGGCGGACGTCGCATCGAAGGTCGCGATCGAGAACGCGCTGCGGATCTACAAGATCAAGCTCTAGCGGACGTCGCGACCCCACTGGCGAGTCGCGAGTCGCGCGCTTCCTTTCTGGCGAGCCTGCGGACCCTCGCTTCGGCCAACAGTCGCCAGCGCGGCCGGCCGTGGCCGAGGTCGAGGAGCGTCTCGAGCATTCGCAGTGCTCGAGCGTCCTCCCCGCGACGCTCGAGCGCCCGCGCGAATGGCAGCGCGACGCGCGTCCGCAGCTGGCCGTCCGCGTCCGCGTAGGCGCTCTCGTAACAGCAGAACGCGGCCTCCTGCTCTCCGGTCCGCTCGAAGACGCGAGCCAGCGCGAACGCCGCGGCGGGATGGTCGGGCGCGCGGCCCGACCGCGCCAGCACGACGGCCACCGCGACGCGGTCCGTGATGCGGACGAGCGACACGATGTCGCGCAGGTTGTGCGTCAGGATCGGCGCGACGATCGCGGGATCCGCCGAGCGGAGATACGCGAAGTAGCGCTCGGGGATGAGCGCGCCCGGGATGTCGTCGGTCCGCCCGTCGTCGAGCACGGACTCCTCGAGCTGCCGGAGCGTGGTCGAGCCGAACCGTCCGCTCCACAGCCGCCGCGCCGGATGCAACAGGTCGAGGTGCGAGTCGTCGACCGTCAGCTCGGCGCGCAGCGCCAGAACGACGCGTGTGCGCAGCAGCGGCAGGTCGAAGCACTTGCCGTTGTACGACGCGCACGCGCGGAAGCGCCCGAGCTCTGCGTGCAGCATGCCGACGAACTCGTGCTCGGCGCCGAGGTCGTTGAGCAGGTGCTGGCGAAGCACGAGCTCGCCGTCGGCGATCCAGGCGGTGCCGAGCAGGAAGACGTACGTTCCGGTGCCGCTCGAGAGCCCGGTGGTCTCGCAGTCGAGGAACAGCACGTCCTCCCAGCGCGCGGGCGGCTCCCCACGGAGACCGAGGTGCGCGAGGGTGAGCGGATCGGGCGCTCCCCTGCCGACGATCTCGAGGCCGAGGTCGTCGAGCGCGATCCGGTCTTCGGTGGTGACGAACGGCTCGGGCGGGTCACGACGTTGCCTCGGGTCGCTGGGTTCGGCTGCGTTTGGCGCGCGTCGTGGGTCGCGCGGCGGCACGTTGCCTCGGGTCGCGGGGTTCTCGTCCGAGGCGGTCGCCCAGCTGCCCGACCCACGTCCTCGTTTGCTGTCGAGCGACCCGCCTCGTACGAGACCCCGCTCCCCTCGACCTGCCGCCGCGCTCACTGAAGCGGCGACTACCTTCTCTAACCGCTGCCGCAGCTCCATCTACCGGATCAATTCGGCGACCGCGCTCCGCACATCGCGTCCCAGCGCGTAAGCGGGGCCGACGCAGGAGGGACAGCCGTCCACGCAGCCGCACGCGGCCAGATGCTCGCGTGCGCGCTCCAGTAGCGCGTCCGTCGAGCGGAAGAGGCGCTCCGAGAAGCCCACGCCGCCGGGAGTCATGTCGAAGAGGTAGATCGTCGGGAGATGCGTATGCGGGGAGCGCACCTCTACGGCGAGGCCCAGGTCGTGCGGATCGCACATGAGGAACAGCGGCGCGAGCGCGTGGAGCAGGTTGCCGAGGCCGGCGAGCGCGATCTCGACGCGCTCCTTCGGCCAGCCCGCGGCGGCGGCGGGCGGCAGCGCTAGCCAGAACGAGGTCGTCTGCAGCTCCTGCTCGGGCAGATTGATCTTGCCCCAGCCCACGTTCTCGTGCGTGTACATCGTCAGCTTCTTGTAGACGGTGGCCAGCGCCGAGACGAGGACCTCGCCATGCGCGCGGACGAAGCGAGAGCTCTGCTGTGCGAACTCGTCGAGCACGCGGATCCGCACGGCGACCCCGGCGTCGGTGTAGTAGTCGACCTTGACCTCGCGCACGTAGGCCTTCGCGTTCTCCCAGTCGAGCTTCTCGACCTGGAACTGCTTCGACTCGTGCAGGTAGATCGCCTGCTCGTGGACCAGGACCGGCGCGGCGAAGCGATCGACCTCGCCGATGACCCGAGCGCCCGCCTGCGTCGGGCTCGCGCCGGACAAGCCGACGTCGATGATGACGACGTTGTCGTTGCTCGCGGTACGCAGCGACATCGCTTCGGCTGGGAACGCCTGATCCGACCAGTGGTAGCGGCCGCCGGCCTCGTGGAGGATGCCCTGCTCGTCGAGATACGAGAGCACGCCCGGCGTGTCCTCCGTGCCGAAACGCTCGGCTCGCTCGAACGGCAGCTCGAACGCCCCGCACTTCAGATGGCCGACGAGCACGTGGAGGTTGTCGGGGTTCACCAGCCCGGCTTCGGGCGGGCGATCGAGCACGTACTCGGGGTGCTGCACGACGTACTGGTCGGTCGGCGACGACGTCGCGACCATGAACGCGGCCGACAGCTCGTCGCGCCGCCCGGCGCGGCCCATCTGCTGCCACGTGGACGCGACCGTCCCCGGATAGCCGACGAGCACCGCGGCCTGCAGATCGCCGATGTCGATGCCGAGCTCGAGCGCGTTCGTGGAGACCACGCTGCGCACGCTTCCGTCGCGCAGCCCGCGCTCGATCGCGCGCCGTTCCGATGGCAGGTAGCCGCCGCGGTAGCCGCGAATGAGGTCGGGCGGCCACTGCGGCGCCGGAAAGCGCGCACGCAGGTAGGTCAGCAGCAGCTCCGTCTGCACGCGCGACCGCGCGAAGGCGATGGTCTGCACGCCCGAGGCGAGCAGCGTCGCGGCGATGTCCCTCCCCACGAGCAGCGCGCTGCGGCGGATGCCGAGATGCTGGTTCACGACCGGCGGCTGCACGAAGACGAGGACCTTCTCGCCGCGCGGCGCGCCGGACTCGTCGATCACGACGACGTCGGCCTCGACGTGCCGGCGCGCCAGCTCCTCGGGGTTCGCGATCGTCGCCGAGGTGCAGATGAACACGGGGTTCGAGCCGTAGAACGCGCAGATACGGCGCAGCCGCCGCAGCACGTTCGCGACGTTGCTCCCGAACACGCCGCGGTAGGTGTGGAGCTCATCGAGCACGACGTAGCGCAGGTTCTCGAAAAGCTTCACCCACTTCGTGTGGTGGGGGAGGATGCCGGTGTGGAGCATGTCGGGGTTCGTGATGACGACGTGGCCCGCGCTGCGGACGGCCGCGCGCGCCTGCGGCGGCGTGTCGCCGTCGTACGTGTAGGTCTTGAGCTCGATGTCCATGTCCGCCGAGAGCCGCTCGAGCTCCGCGAGCTGGTCCTGCGCGAGGGCCTTCGTCGGGAAGAGGTACAGAGCCCGCGCCGATGGATCCTTGGCGATCGCGTCGAGGACCGGCATGTTGTAGCAAAGCGTTTTACCGGACGCGGTCGGCGTGACGACGACGAGGTTGCGGCCCGCGTGTGCCGCCTCGAGGGCCGCGGCCTGGTGCGTGTACAGGTTCTCGATGCCGCGCGCCCGCAGCGCGTGCGTGATGCGGCCGTCGATCCATTCGGGGAAGGGCGCGTAGCGGGCGGCGACCGCCGGCAGGCGCTCCCAGCGCGTCACTTGCTCCTGGAACGCCGCGTCGCGCTGAAGGCCATCGAGGATCTGCTCGAGGCTGACGCGTGCCGGGAACCGAACAAGCGTTCGCACGAGCTGGGTCACGATATGGAACAAGCGTTCGGTCGTCAATAGCGCCTTGCGGCGACCGAGGGTCGCCGCCGCGGGCGGACCCTGGCTCTTTAGGCGGGAATCACCACCAGCGCGGACTCTTGGCGATGAATTCGCGGACCGCGGAGGATTTCGGTACCGCGTCGAGATCTTGGTCCTGCCACTCGCGAAGGCCCCAGCTGCCGAACTTGTTGAACGGCAGCGTGGCGCTATAGGCGTTGATCAGGCCGCCGCCGATGTCGCGCCACCCGGCCAGATCCTCGAGGTAGAGGTCCGTCATCCGCGGGCTGCGGTTCGCCGCAGTGAACAGCGCGGTCAGCGTGGCATCGCCCTCGGACTCGCCGGCGCCGACGATGCTCTGCCCGCTCTCGTACGCGACCAACTGGAGACCGCGCGCCTTCGCCGTCTCAAGGTGCTTCTTCGTGATCTCGCGCAGCCGGACGATCGAGTCGTGGGCCGCGTCGAGGATCTGCTCGACCGTCATCGTCTGCGTTCGCGCGCGGTTCCTCGGGTCGCCGACCTCGTAGCCGAAGTAGGGCGCGACCGCGAGCGCGTCGGCGTGCTCGTAGGCCTTCTCGTACTCGATGACCTGCTTGGTGTTTGTGACGTCGGCGTGCTGCCAGGCGAGCACGCGCACCAGCCGGGATGTCCCGGCGAAGACCTGCTCGAAGATCTTGAAGATCTCGACCGAGCGCCGCGAGTAGAAGCGGATCTGTGTGTCGTAGGGCGTGCCTCCGAGACCGAGCGCGGTGCCGCGCTCGCGCGCGTAGCGCGAGACGCGGAACCCCGAGTTCCACACCTCGTTCGAGTACTCGACGTACACCTTCTGAGCGGGGCCGATGCTGTCGCGCGCGAACGTGGCCAGCTGGCGGGCGTAGTCGTCCGTCGCGCGCGCCGGCACATGCAGCCATGCATCCGCGGCGAGTTCATTCACGAGCGAGGCGGCAAGCTCCAGCGCGACCCCGCGATCCGATGCCTGGGTGTACCAGCGCGGCGTCACGCGGTCGGCCCACGCCTCGTCGCGGTCGATGGGCGCGTCCCCGATCCGTTGCCACTGGAGGAATCGGACCACTTTGAACGGCCGAAGCTCCTCCAGGAAGCGCGGATGGAACGGCCGGGTCGCGTAGGTCGCCTCGAATCCGGGAAGGATCACGCGGATGTTGCGGATGGGATCGGCCGGATTCGTCTTGGTGACGTCGAGGCGGATGCCCTGCTTCGTCGGCTGCGCGACAGTGGCTACGATCCGTCCGGGCGTGTGCGCTGTGACCTTGGCGTCGTTGCGGAAGGTGATCGTGCCGTCGCCCTCGTACAGGCAGACGTAGTCCCCCGCGGGGTAGTGGCCCTCGATCTCGTTGAGCATGAGCGCCATCGCGGCCTGGTTCGGTAAGAGCGAGGCGGGCCACCCGTCCGGCCCCAGCGCGATCGGCAGCTTGGTGTCCAACGGGTCGCTGAACACGACCTTCTGAACGATCCAGGGTGAGGCGCTCTTGAAGACGTCGACGAACGGGATCTGGCTGTTGAAGTACGTGTTCCAGGAGAGATTGATGCCCACGCCGGAGCGGGCGTTGGGGGCCGGTCTCGCCGGACCGGCCACCGAGCCTTGCGGTGTGACCGGGCTCCGCTGCGCTGGGGCCGGCGATGTGACGCAGGCGCTCGCCAAGAGAAGGACGACCGCGGCGGCGGCCAGCCGCCTCGAGCGAGCAGACGCGCTCATGGCGCGATCGCCTTCGTGACGCCTAGCGCGATCTCACCAGGTCCGCGAAGTACTTGCGGACCTTCTTAACCTTCGGCGCCGCGGTGAAGGCGATGTACGGGTTCCAGGGATTCCGTTCGGCGTAATCCTGGTGGTACGGCTCGGCCTCGTAGAAGGTCTCCAGCGGCGTGACCTCGGTGACGATCGGCGCGTCGAACACATGCGCCGCGTCGAGCTGCTTGATGTACGCCTCGGCCACGCGCTTCTGCGCCTCATCGGCGTAGAAGATGACCGATCGGTATTGGCGACCCACGTCGGCGCCCTGGCGGTCCTTCTGCGTCGGATCGTGCGCGATCGAGAAGAACACCTTCAACAGCCGGCCGTAGCTGATCCGGCCCGGATCGAACCGCACCTCGACGACCTCGGCATGATCGGTGCGGCCGCCGCAGACGGTCTCGTAATCGGCCGTTTCCCGCGACCCGCCGGCATAGCCGGAGGTCACGTCGGTCACGCCGTCGAGCTGCTTGTACACCGCTTCGACGCACCAGAAGCAGCCGCCCGCCAGAACGGCGCGGCCCTGCGCGCCGGCGTCGCCCGTCGCGATGTCGTCGATCGGGTCGGGGAATTTCTCCGGGGAGACGATCAAAAGCCTCCGTTCGCGTCTTTCGTTATGGTCCGCCTACAAGGTTAGTCCCGGGGAGGGTGAGACGATGCCTCAGACACGTCGCGCGCCGCAGGGGAGCGGACTCGATGCGCTCGAATGGCGGCTGATCGGGCCATACCGAGCGGGCCGCGTCGTCGCGGTCGCGGGTCACCCCGCGCAGCGTCAGGTCTATTACATGGGTTCGACGGGCGGCGGCGTGTGGAAGACGACGGACGGCGGCGTCTATTGGCGCAACATGTCCGACGGCTTCTTCAAGCGCGCGTCGGTAGGCGCGCTCGCGGTCGCGGTATCGGATCCCAACGTCATCTACGCGGGCATGGGCGAGGCGTGCATCCGCGGGAACGTTTCCCACGGCGACGGCGTGTACCGCTCGACCGACGCCGGCCGCACCTGGACGCATCTCGGATTGGAGAACACGCGCAACATCGGCAAGCTCAGGGTTGATCCCCACGACCCCGACCTGGTGTACGTCGCCGCGCTCGGTCACGCGCATGGCCCGAACGTCGAGCGCGGCGTCTTCCGCTCCCGCGACGGCGGCAAGACCTGGAAGCGCGTCCTCTCGCGTGGCGACCGCGCCGGCGCGATCGACTTCGTGATCGACCCGACCAACTCGCGGATCCTGTACGCGTCGTTCTGGGAGGCCGTCCGGAATCCGTGGAGCCTCACCAGCGGCGGTCCGGGTAGCGGCCTGTTCCGTTCGACCGACGGCGGGGACTCCTGGTCCGAGCTCCATCGCAACCCGGGCTTTCCACGCGGCGTGCTCGGCAAGATCGGGATCACCGTCGCGGCGTCACGGCCCGAGCGCATCTACGCGGTGGTCGAGGCGGCCGACGGCGCGGTCTTCCGCTCCGACGACTCCGGAGCCCGCTGGACGCGGCTGAGCGAGGACCGCAACCTGCGTCAGCGCGCCTGGTACTACCACCACATCTACGCCGATCCGATCGACGCCGAGACGGTGTGGGTCCTCAACGTTGATGTCTGGCGCTCGAGCGACGCCGGGAAGACGTTCGAGATCGTGACCGTGCCGCACGGCGACAACCACGACCTGTGGATCGACCCAGCGGATCCGCTGCGCATGATCGAAGGCAACGACGGCGGCGCGATCGTCACCTACGACGGGGCCGACTCGTGGTCATCGGTCTTCAACCAGCCGACCTCCGAGATGTATCACGTGTCCGTCGACACGCGCATCCCGTATCGCGTCTACGGCTCTCAGCAGGACAACACCTCCATCTCGCTGCCGAGCCGCTCGCCGCTCGCGGGCATCACGCGCAACGACTACGAGGCAATCGGCGGAGGCGAGGCCGGCTACATCGCGATCCGGCCGGACGACCCGAACATCGTGTATGCGGGCGATCACCAGGGTCACCTCACGCGCTACGACTTCCGCACCGGCCAGGCGCGAGTGATCGATGTCTGGCCCGAAGCGGCGTCCGGATGGAGCGCCGGCGCGCTGAAATATCGTTTCAACTGGACGGCGCCGACCGTGCTCTCGCCGCACGACCCCACGGTCCTGTACCAATGCGGGAACCACGTCTTCCGCTCGCGAGACGAGGGCGGGAGCTGGGAGCTCGCGAGCCCGGACCTCTCGCGCAACGACCCCAAGACGCTGGGTGATTCGGGCGGACCGATCACCAAGGACCAGACCGGCGCCGAGTTCTACGGAACGGTCTTCACGTTCGCGGAATCGCCGGTGAAACGCGGCCTGCTCTGGGCGGGGACCGACGACGGGCTCATCCACGTATCGCGAGACGACGGCGCTCACTGGACGAACGTCACGCCGAAGGCGCTCGCGAAGTGGTCGCTGGTCAGTCTGATCGACGCGTCACCGCACGACGCCGGGTCCGCTTACGCCGCGATCGACCGCCACAAGCTCGACGACTTCCGGCCGTATCTCTACCGGACGCGCGACTACGGCCGTACGTGGACGAAGATCACCACCGGGATCCCCGCGGACAGCTTCACGCGTGCGATCCGCGAGGACCCCGAGCGCCGCGGCCTCCTCTACGCGGGCACCGAGACCGGCGTGTACGTCTCGCTGGACAACGGCGCGCACTGGGAGCGGTGCCAGGGCAAGGGCCTGCCGGTCGTCCCGATCCACGACCTCGTGGTGAAGGACACCGACCTCGTGCTGGCGACGCACGGCCGCTCGTTCTGGATCTTCGACGACATCTCACCCGTCCGCCAGCTCGCGGCGAAGACCACGACGGGCAACGCTCGGCTGTTCACGCCACGGCTGACGACGCGCTTCAAGGTGAACACCGGCTTTGGCGGCAAGCCGAAGCCGGGCAAGAACTACCGCCATCCCGGCGCGACCCAGATCGCCTACACCGTCGACGAGGATCCCAAGACCGGCGACAAGGTCGAGCGCTATCTCGACGGTGGGAAGAATCCTCCCGACGGGGTCATCGTCACGTACTGGCTGCGCTCGAAGGCGACGGACGAGGTGAAGCTCACCTTCCTCGACTCACGAGGTCGCGAGATCCGCTCGTTCAGCAGCCGCGTCGCCACGCCCGACGCACCGTCGCCGGAGGCCTCGGCGCAGCCGGCAGAGGGAGCAGAGAGCGTCGTCGAGCCCGAGACGAAGGAGCCCAAGGTCCCGGTCGAGGCCGGCATGAATCGGTTCGTGTGGAACATGCGCTATCCCGACGCGACGAGAATCGAGGGCGACCCATACATGGACGAGCTCGCGCGCGCGCTCGCGGGGCCGGTCTCCGCACCGGGTCGTTACCGCGTCCGGCTCGACGTTCCCGGGACGAAGCTTCCCCCTGAGGAGTTCGAGATCCGCGCCGACCCGCGCACCGGCGCGACGAAGGCCGACCTCGAGGCGCAATTCGCGCTCGGCCTCAAGGTCCGCGACGAGCTCTCGCGCATCCACGACGGTATCAACCGCCTGCGCCTCGCCCGCGCGCAGATCGGGCTCCTCATGAAGCGAGATCGCCGCCTCGTCTCTGGCGGCATGCGCCTCCGCCGCGCCCTCGCGGAGGTCGAGGGTCAGCTGATCCAGCCGCTCGCTCGCAGCCGCCAGGACACTCTCAACTTCGGGGTCCGAATGAACGAGCGGTTCGCCGCTCTCGGGGGCGTCGTCGGAAGCGCCGACGCCGCGCCGACGAAGCAATCCCTCGAGGTGTACGCGATCCTGAAGAAGCGCACCGACGGGCTCATCTCACGGCTCGACTCGCTGCTCGCGAGTGATCTGCGCGCGCTCGAGTCGCGCGTCAGGTCGTCTGGCGCCGCCGTCGCGCGAGCACGTGCCGCGAAACGAGGAAGCCGACGAACACGACCGGGAGCGCGATGACGACGTAGCGGATGTAGGCGGGCCCGACGACCTGGCGGAACGTCGGGCCGAGGAGCACGCCCACCGCGACCCAGCCGCTCCAGTAGATCGTCGCGGCGAGGAAGACCCCCGCCGAGAAGGAGAGCGGCCGCACGCGCGCGGTGCCCGCGATGAGCGACATCGCTACGCGCAACCCCGGGATCAGGCGACCGAGGAACACGGCGACGAATCCGCGGCGCGCGATGCGCTCGGACCACACGTCGACCTGACGTGTATCCACATCGATCCAGCCCGCGAGGCGTTTCGCGACCGGAGCGCCCCAGCGACGCGTGACGAGGTAGGGAACGAGCGTGCCGGTGGCCGACGCCGCGGCGCAGATCAGCACGACGGAGGCGAGCGCGCCGAGGTCGTCCCGAGCGCGGTCCCCGTAGTACGCAATGACGAGGTCGCTCGGGGCCGGCAGCGGCACGCCGGCTTCCTCGATCGCGACGATGAGGAACAGCAAGACGTACTGGTGCATGAGCGCCAGCGCCGCGAGCGCGCGGATGTTCTGCGCAAAGAAACGCAGGAGGGGAAGGTCGCTCAGACGGTGTGACCGGAGAGCGCCCGAGCGCCGCGACCGGGCATCGCATGGCCGAGCTCGCCGGCCAGCCACGAGCTGACCGCCGCCACCTTCTTGGCATCGACGCCCGTCTCGACGCCGACGCCGTCGAGCATGTACACGAGATCCTCGGTGGCGAGATTCCCGCCCGCCCCGGTGTCGACCACCGACCCGCCGATGCCGCCGAGGCTCGCGTCGATCATCGTCACGCCGAGCTCGAGCGCGGCGAGGACGTTCGCGAGGGCCTGGCCGTAGGTGTCGTGGAAGTGGACGCCGATCCGCTCGGGACCGACGCCTCGTTCGACGCACTCCGTGATGAGCGCCTGCGTCGCGCCGATCGTCGCGACGCCGATGGAGTCGCCGAACGAGAGCTCGTCAGCGCCGAGGTCCACGAGTCGGAGCGCCCCATCGGCCGCCACGCGCGCCGGAATTGGGCCCTCCCACGGGTCGCCGAAAGCCATGGAGAGATACGCGCGCACGCGGAGGCCCGCGTCCTTCGCTCTGCGCACGACGGGACGGAACATCTCGATGGCCTCGTCGCGTCCGTGATTGAGGTTCTTGCGCGAGTACGTCTCGCTCGCCGAGCCGAAGACGGCGATCTCGTCGACCCCCGCCGCGAGTGCGCGGTCGAACCCGCGCTCGTTCGGGACCAGCACGGGGTAGCGGATCCCGGGTCTTCGGCGCAGGCCCCTCATGACCTCGTCCGCGTCGGCAAGCTGCGGCACGAACTTCGGATTCACGAACGACGTCGCCTCGATGATCGTGTGACCCGCGTCGGCGAGCCGGTCGATGAGCGCGAGCTTCGTCGCCGTCGGCAGGATGCGCTCCTCCGACTGGAGCCCATCGCGCGGGCCGACCTCGACGATCTGGACGCGTTTTGGAAGGCGCATCGCTACATTGTGGCCGCGGATGAGAACGGCCAGGGAACGAGAGATCGGCTGATGGAGTTCCAGGACGTCGTTCGCAAGCGCAAGATGGTCCGCAGCCTCGAGGACCGTCCGGTGCCGCGCGAGCTGGTGGAGCGCATCGTCGCGAACGCGCAGCGCGCGCCGTCAGCGGGTTTCAGCCAGGGCTGGGCCTTCCTGGTGTTGCAGGGACGCGAGGAGACGTCGCGCTACTGGGACGCGACGTGGCCCGCCGAGCGGCGCGCGGAGTTCGGCTGGCCGAAGATGTTCGACGCCCCCGTCGTCATCGTCTGCCTCAGCAACAAGTCCGCCTATTTGGACCGGTACGCTCGCGAGGACAAGGGTTGGACCGATCGCGATGAGAAGCGCTGGTACATGCCGTACTGGCACATCGACACGGGCATGGCCGCGCTGCTCATCCTGCAGACCGCCGTGGACGCCGGCCTCGGCGCGGTCTTCTTCGGCGTCCCGCAGGTGAAGGAGCTACGCGCGGCATTCGGCATTCCCGACGAATACGAGCCGGTCGGGGCCGTCGCGCTCGGCTACGCGGCAGCGGGGGATCGCCCGTCGCCGTCGCTGAAGAACGTGGGCCGCCGGCCCGCGGAGTCGGTCGTGCACTGGGGTCGCTGGAGCACCTGACCGGTCGCGGACCGAATACGAGCCTCTCGCTCGTCATTGTTGTGTGACCGAAGGAGGGGCGCCCTGGACGATCGCTGGTCAGCGCTGTACGCGGAGTTCCGCCCCGTGCTGTACCGGGTGGCGGCACTGATGGTCGGTACCGCCGAAGCGGAGGAGATCGTTCAGGACGCCTTCGAGCGCGGAATGCGACAGCGCGACTTCTTCGCGACCGTGCGTGAGCCGCGCGCGTGGTTGCGGACCGTCGCCGCCCGGCGTGCCGTCGATAGGCTTCGCCGTCGCCGGATCCTGGAGCGTCTCCCGCCCGCGCCGCCGGGACCGGAGGCGTGGGAACGGCTCGATCTCGCGCTCGCCCTCCGCCGCCTCGGCGCTCGACCGCGCGTGGCGATCGTCCTGCGGTACTACCAGGACGCCAGCTACGACGAGATCGCGACCGCTCTGGGCGTCGCTCCGTCGAGCGTCGGACCGCTGCTCACGCGCGCCCGGGCCGACCTCCGGGAGGCGCTGTGCTGAGCGTCGAAGAGCGCGACCTTGCGCGTCAGCTCCAGGAGCTCGCGGTGAGCATCGCGGTGCCGGCTGCCCCTCGGCTGCGACGGGCAGCGGAGCGGCGCGCCGCCATGATCGGTCCAGCGCTCGCCGCCGCGATCATCGTCGCTCTTCTCGCCACCGCGGCGTCCATCGTGCTTCGAGGTGCGACGCTGACTCCGGCATCTTCGCCCGCGGTAACGCCGACGCTGCCCTCGCTCGCGTCGCCGACGCAGCCCGCCTGTCCCGCTTGCAGGTACGACGACGGATCCGGCTCGTTCCGTCTCGACGGCGTCGTTCGGGATACGTCCGGCGCGCCTGTGGCGGGCGCGCGCGTCGCCGTCTACTACAACCTGCGGCTCGCGAGTGCCGTCGCCACCACGACGACGGACGAGGCGGGCAGGTACGAGATCACGTACGAGCTCTCGCGCCTGCCGGCGGGACAGTCCTGGGGCGCGCCCTATCTCGTCGCCGAGAAGGCGGGCTACGAGGCCGATGGGCGTGGCACCGGCGTCTTCACGAGATCCGTCACCTATCTCACGAGATCTGCCGACGATGTGGCGTTGAGCCAGACCGATCTGCGTCTGCACCCGATCGTCGCGCTCGCTGCCGGAGGGTCGGCGCGGCTGGTCATCCGCCCGGACGACCCGACCTGTCTGCAATGGTTCATGGATAAGGACGAGTGGCCCTGCCGGATCGTACACGTTACCGCTCCGGCTGCCGGACGGATCACCGTCGACGTCACCTGGATCGACAGCGATCATGAGCTCGGCTTGCAGCTGCTACCGGAATCGATCATCGGGCTCCGTCAAGACCCGCCGTGCTGCGGGCGGCATGAGTCCATCGACGTCCGCGAAGGCGAGGTGATCGAGGTGCAGGTCCTCTTCTTGAATGAGGGTTATTTCGCCCGACACCGGATCTCTCCCTCCGGTGCGCTCCCTGCAGCGCGTGGTGCGCAATCCTTCGACGTGTCGACCTCTTTCGCGCCGAAGTGACCTGCCTCCCGATCGGGTCGGTTATGACGAAGGCGACGACGCTGCCGGTCTGAACTCCACGAGGCGCTGACCGCGTTCGACGCGATCGCCGGCGGCGACCAGGACCCGCGTCACGACGCCGTCCCCAGGCGCCTCGATGCGCAGCTCCATCTTCATGGCCTCGACCACGCAGAGAAGATCGCCGCGCCGCACCCGCTGCTCGGCGCGCGCGTGCACCGCGAGGACGGTGCCGGGCATCGGCGCGGCGACCTCGCTGCCGGCGAGTGCTTCGATGGCCCGATCGCGCGGCGCGGTGTCGAGCTCGTAGGTCGCGCCTCGCCAGCCGACCCACCAGACCGGACCGTCCGCGGCGGCGCTGGCCGCCTCGCCATCGAGGGCCCAGCGGTGCGGCTCATCCAGCGGGGCCACCGTGTGCCGATCCACTCGCGCCCCGTCGTCGACGCGCACCGTGTGCTCTTCGGCCTCTTCGCGCAGATGCACGGTCGCCGACCTTCCGACTCCGACCCGCCACGAGCCGAGCGACCCCCAGGGGTCGCGCAGCGAATGCGGGGCGACGGAGGCGACCGCGGCGACGGCGAGCGCCTCGTCCGGAACTGCGGCGCGGCGCGGCGCGAGCGCGTCGGCGTCGCGCTCGACCAGCTCGGTGTCGACGCGTCCCTGGATCACCGCCGGATGCGCCAGGAGCGCCCGCAGGAAGCCGAGGTTGGTGCGTACGCCGAGGAGCTCGGTGTTGGCGAGCGCGCCTCCGAGCGACGCGAGCGCGGCGGCGCGGTCGTCGCCGTGCGCGACCAGCTTGGCGAGCAGCGGGTCGTAGTGCGAAGTGACGACGTCGCTCTCCTCGTAGCCCGCGTCGACGCGGACCCCGGCGGGCCAGCGCACGTGGACCAGGCGGCCGGTCGAGGGCACGAACCCGCCCGCAGGGTCCTCCGCGTAGAGGCGAGCCTCGATGGCGGCGCCGTGGGCCGCGGGCGCCGCCGAGACGCGCTCGCCGAGCGCGATGCGAACTTGTTGTTCCACGAGGTCAATCTGATGGATCGCTTCGGTCACCGGATGCTCGACCTGGAGGCGCGCGTTGACCTCGAGGAAGAAGAACGCGCCCGCATCGTCGAGGACGAACTCGACCGTGCCGGCGTTCCGATAGCCGACCGCTCGCGCGACCGCGAGCGCGGCCTCGCGCAGCGCCTTCCGCTGCGCTGGCCTCACCGCCGGCGAGGGCGACTCCTCGACGATCTTCTGGTGGCGGCGCTGGACCGAGCAATCGCGCTCGGTGAACGTCTCGACCCTCCCGAAGGCGTCGGCCAGGATCTGGATCTCGACATGCCGCGGCCGCGCGACCGCGCGCTCGAGGATGAGCCGCTCGTCGCCGAACGCCGCGGTCGCGGTGCGACGTGCCCGTGCGAGCGCGTCGCGCAATCCCGCCTCGCCGGTCACGAGCTGCATCCCGATGCCGCCGCCGCCCGCGGCGGGCTTGACCATGACCGGATAGCCGGCGGAGCGCGCCGCGCTGAGGAAAGCATCGTCGCGCTGGTCCGCGCCGCGATAGCCGGGAAGGACCGGCACGTCGGCCCGCTCCGCGGCGTCCTTCGCCGCGGCTTTGTCACCGGCCAGGCGCAGCACGTCCGCCGGCGGGCCCACGAAGCGGATCCCCGCCGCCTCGACCGCCTCCGCGAACGCGGCCTGCTCGGAGAGGAACCCGTAGCCGGGATGGATGAGCTCGGCGCGGGTGTCGTTCGCCACCGCGACGATCCGATCGATCGCCAGGTACGACTCGCGCGCCGGCGCGGGTCCGATGCGTACCGCCGCGTCCGCCTCGCGCACGAACGGCGCCCGGGCGTCGGCGTCCGAGTAGACGGCGACGGTGCGGAGACCCATGCGCCGGGCGGTGCGGAAGATCCTCCGTGCGATCTCCCCGCGGTTGGCGACGAGGATTGTCGTCATCGCGGAGCCGCCGACCGGACGATGAACGTCCTCATCGCCGGGCTCGCGGGATGCCGGCGATCAGTCCCGCCAGTGAGGTGCTCGCCGGTCGAGGAACGCGCGGAGGCCCTCCTGGCCTTCCGGGCTCACGCGGATGTCGGCGATGCGCTCGACGGTGAGCTCGCGAACGTCGGCCGGCGCCTGGCCGGCGACATCGCGCACCAGCTGCTTGGCCTGACGCACGGCCGCGGGACTCCCAGCGAGCACCGCCTCGACGAAGTGCTCGACCGCGTGGTCGAGACCCTCGGCGGACTCGACGCTCTGCACGAGCCCCATCGCGTTCGCGCGCGCGGCATCGAAACGAACGCCGCTGGTGAACGCCGCGGTCGCGTTCGCCACGCCGATCTTGCGCACGACGTAGGGCGAGACCACCGACGGGAGGATCCCGACGCGCACCTCGGTGAAGCCGAACACCGCGTCGCGCGATGCGATCGCGATATCGGCGATCGCGACCAGGCCGGCCCCACCGCCGAACGCCGAGCCCTGGACGCGCGCCACGAGCGGGACGGGGATCTCATCGAGCGCGGCGTACATCGCCGCCATGTCGCGCGCGTCGGCGAGGTTGGTCTCACGCGACGCACCGACGAGCGCTCCCATCCATGCGAGGTCCGCGCCCGCGCAGAACGTGTCGCCCTCGGCGCGCAGAACGGCGCAGCGTGTCTTGGCGTCGATCGATCGCGCCGCGGCGGTGAGCTCCGCGATGAGCGTGGCGTCGAACGCGTTCTTCTTCTCGGGGCGCGCGAGCGTGATGGTCGCGACGCCGCGGTCATCGGTCTCGAAGCGGACGGTCGGCACGTCAGCGCGCCTCCACGTGCTACAGGATCCGAGGTGCGTGGGCACGCACGGTCATCTCGATCCTCCTCGCAGGTACGCGTCGTCTTTCTTGATCCAGTCCTGACGCGGCGGGCTGAAGATGTCGACGTCGAGGGTGTCCTCGAGCGCCTCCGCCCGGTGTGGCGCGTTCGACGGGATGACGAGCACCTCGCCCGCGCGCACATCGACCGGCGGGGCGTCGCCCACCCACAGGCGCAGCGCGCCGCTCAGCACGTAGGTGATCTGCTCGGGATCATGAGTGTGCAGGGGAACGACGACACCCTTGTCGAGATAGATGTGCGCGAGCATCGCGCGTTCGCCGTGCAGGAAGCGGCGCCCGAGCCCGGGCATGAGCTGCTCGCGCGGCATGTCGTCCCAGCGGTAGTGCGTCATCTGTCCCTCCTGATCATCATGGTTGATGGGCCCGCGAGTGCCCGCCCAGAGAGCCGGAGTCGAGGGCGTAGCTCACATGCGGAAAACGCCGTAGCTCGGCTTGTCGATCGGCGCGTGGCGGGACGCGGCGATCCCGAGCGCGAGGACGTTGCGCGTATCCAGCGGATCGATCACCCCGTCGTCCCACAGCCGCGCGGTGGAGTAGTACGGCGAGCCCTGCGCCTCGTACTGGTCGCGGATGCGCTGCTTGAACCGTTCGCGCTCGGTGTCGTCCGGGAACGTGCCGACGATCGACAGGACCGTCGCGGCCTGCTCGCCACCCATGACGCTGATGCGCGCGTTCGGCCACATCCACAGCTGTCGCGGACCATATGCCCGTCCGCACATGCCGTAGTTCCCCGCGCCGAAGCTGCCGCCGATGATGACCGTGAACTTCGGGACCACGCTGCACGCGACCGCGGTGACCATCTTCGCGCCGTCCTTGGCGATGCCGCCGGCCTCGTACTCGGCGCCGACCATGAAGCCGGCGATGTTCTGCAGGAATACCAGCGGCACGCCGCGCTGGTTGCAGAGCTCGATGAAGTGCGTCGCCTTCAAGGCCGACTCGCTGAACAGGATCCCGTTGTTCGCGACGATCCCCACACGGAACCCGTGGATGCGGGCGAAGCCGCAGACGACCGTCGTGCCGTAGAGCGCCTTGAACTCCACGAGCTTCGAGCCGTCGACCAGGCGGGCGATGACCTCGTGAACGTCGTAGGGAGTGCGCGTGTCTGGCGGGACGATCGCGTACAGATCCGCGGGATCGTGCGCCGGCGGCTCCGGCTCGGCGACATCTTGGCCCCAGAGGATCGGTCGGTCGAGCTGTGCCACGATCTCACGTGCGATCGACAGCGCATGCTCGTCGTCGAGCGCGTAGTGGTCGGCGACGCCGCTGCGGCGCGCGTGCACCTCCGCCCCACCGAGCTCTTCCGCGGTGACGTCCTGTCCGGTCGCGGCCTTCACCAGCGGAGGACCGCCGAGGAAGATCGCGCCCTGTCCCTTGACGATGATGGTCTCGTCGCTCATGGCCGGCACGTACGCGCCGCCCGCGGTGCTCGAGCCCATGACGAGCGCGAGCTGCGGCACGCCGAGGGACGACAGCCGCGCCTGGTTGTAGAAGATCCGCCCGAAGTGCTCACGGTCGGGGAAGACCTCGTCCTGGCGCGGAAGGAACGCGCCGCCCGAATCGACGAGGTACACGCACGGCAGGCGGTTCTCAAGAGCGATCTCCTGCGCGCGCAGATGCTTCTTCACCGTCAGCGGGTAGTAGCTGCCGCCCTTCACCGTCGCGTCATTCGCGACGATCACGCACTCGGTGCCCGACACGCGACCGACCCCGGCGATGATCCCGGCCGCGGGCGCCTCATCGTCGTAGAGGCCGTTCGCCGCGAGCGGTGACAGCTCGAGAAAGGGAGTCCCGGGATCGAGCAGCCGCTCGACGCGGTTGCGCGGCAGAAGCTTGCCGGCCTTCTGGTGGCGCTCGCGTGCGCGCTCCGGGCCACCCTCGCGCGCGCGCGACAGCTTGCCACGCAGCTCGGCGACGAGTTCGGTCATGCGCTCGCGGTTGCGGATCGCGCTTTCGGAAGCGCGGTCGAGGCTGGTGGGAAGCAGCGGCACCGTGAGGACTATATAAAGGTGGCGATGCGCTTGGGCTCGACGGCCGCGGGGGCGGTCATCATCGCTCGCGACGACACCGTCGTCCCAGTCGCGGACCTCGTCGCCGGCGCGCCGCGCGACGTTCGCGGTGTGATCGAGGCGGGCGAGACGCTGTGGTCGCGGCTGCACCAGGCCGCCGCGACGGCGCGCGGCGGTACCGCGCCCGCGCAGGCCCGTCTCCTCGCTCCGATCCCGGATCCACGCCGCGACGTATTCGCGGTCGGCTGGAACTACTCGGACCACTTCCTCGAGGGCCAGGCCATCCGCGGGACCAGCGGGCCCGAGGAGATCCCGGAGCACCCGGCGCTGTTCAGCAAGGGGCCCAACACGGTCGTCGGGCCCGACGCCGACGTCCGCTTCCCGTCCCCGCATTCGACGCAGCTCGACTGGGAGGTCGAGCTCGCCGTCGTCATCGGCCGTGCCGGCAGGGACATCGCCGCGAGCGACGCGCTCTCGCACGTCTTCGGATACACGGTCGGCAACGATGTGTCCGTCCGCGACTACCAGCAGAAGCGCCACGGCGGGCAGTGGTTCAAGGGGAAGAACTTCGACACGCACCTGCCGATGGGCCCCTGGATCGTGACCGTGGACGAGATCCCGAATCCCCACACGCTTCGCCTGTGCACTCGAGTGAACGGGATGTCGAAGCAGGACTCGAGCACGAAGCACATGGTCTTCAGCGTCCCGCGGATCATCGAGGAGCTCTCGGCCGGGATGAAGCTCGTGCCAGGCGACATGATCATCACCGGAACGCCGCCCGGCGTCGGCTTCGCGCGAAAGCCGCCGGAGTGGATGAAGGTCGGCGATACCGTCGAGGTCGAGATCGAGAAGATCGGAACGCTCCGCAATCGCATCGTCGCGCCGTAAGGCGTAGGGGAGGTCTTCGTCGTGGGCAGCATGGTCAGCTTTCCGGCGAACGGCGGCACGAGCGAGGGGTACGTAGCGTCTCCGGCATCGGGCAAGGGCCCGGGTGTCATCGTCATCCAGGAGTGGTGGGGCCTGAACGATCAGATCAAGGGCGTGGCGGACATGTTGGCGCGCGAGGGCTTCAACGCGCTGGCGCCCGACTTCTACCACGGCAAGGGCGCCAAGATCGGCGAGCCCGACGCGGCGGGCAAGCTGATGATGGAGATGAAGCTCGATCAGGCCGCGAAGGACGCGCGCGGCGCGGCGACATATCTCGCGAAGCATCCCAACACGAGCTCGGCCAAGGTCGGGGTCATCGGCTTCTGCCTTGGCGGAGGCCTCGCGCTCTTCACCGCGGCAGAGGCTCCGGGCGAGGTCGGGGCGATCGTCGACTGCTACGGCGTGGGTCCGAGCGTCGCCGCCGCGGCGGGCCGGGTGAAGGTGCCGGTGCTCGGGATCTTCGGCGCGAAGGACGGCGGCGTCTACCCGGACGGCGTCGCCGCGCTGGAGAAGTCACTGTCGGACGCGGGCGTCGCGTTCGAGAAGAAGATCTACCCCGATGCCGGACACGCGTTCCTGAACGAACAACGCAAGGACACGTATCGGCCCGACGACGCGAAGGACGCGTGGGGTCGGATCGTTCCGTTCCTGAAGCAGAACGTTCGTTGAGGTGACATGCGCTTCCAGCTGACCGTCAACGGCGCCGAGCACGAGGTGGACGTCCCGCGCAGCACGTCGCTGCTCACCGTGCTGCGTGACGATCTCGGCCTCACCGGCACGCGCTACGGCTGCGGGCGCGGCCAGTGCGGCGCCTGCTACGTGCTCGCCGACGGCCGCGCGATCGCGTCGTGCCTCACCACCATCGAACAGGCCGGCGCACAGCCGATCACGACGATCGAGGGCCTCGCGTCCGGCGAGGAGCTGACGCCGGTTCAAGCGGCATTCGTCGCGGAAGATGCGATGCAATGCGGCTACTGCACGAGCGGGATGATCATCGCGGCCACCGCGCTGCTGGACCGCTCACCCGAGCCGAGCGCCACCGAGATCCGAGACGCGCTCGCCGGCAATCTTTGCCGCTGCGGCGTGTACGGCCGGGCCATTCGCGCCGTTCAGCGAGCGTCCGCGCAGACCGTCTGAACCTCCCCGCAGCCTGCCCCGGTAGACTCTGCGGCGCCCGGCAATCGATTTCCGGGGACACCATCGACGGTGGGAGGGACAGTGGCGGCAGGCGATCGGACCACGATCCAGGACGTCGCGCGCGCCGCGCATGTCCATGCGTCGACCGTGTCGCGCGTGCTGAACGGGCGGCCGGAGCTCCTGCTGAAGCTCGAGACGCGCGAGCGCGTGGTCGCGGCCGCGGCGCGGCTGCGCTACCGGCCGTCGGTGCTCGCCCGCAGCCTGCGGCTCAGGCGGACCCTGACGCTCGGCATGCTCGTGCCGGATATCGCGAATCCTTTCTTCCCGCCGATCATCAAGGGCGCCGAAGACGTCGCCCACGAGCGCGGCTACACGCTGGTGCTGTGCAACACCGCCGACGTACCCGAGCGCGAAGCCACATACCTGCGCGTGTTGCGCGAGCGTCAGGTCGACGGAGCGCTCATCGCGTCGACGCGGATGGCCGACGCGACCATCACGGCGCTGCGCGCGGACGGTTTTCCGTTCGTGCTCGTGAATCGCACCACACAGGGCACGAGGGACCTTGCCGTCACGGTCGACAACCGCGTCGCGGCAGGTGAGGCGATCGTCCACCTGGCGGATCTCGGCCACCGACGCATCGCCCAGGTCGCGGGCCCGCACACCACGGCGACGGGAGCGGAGCGCCTCGCCGGCGCGCGCAAGGCCCTGCTCTCGCGGGGGCTCGACGCGAGCCTGGTCGTGGAGGCGGAGGCGTGGTCGGAGGTCGCCGGCTACCGCGCCGCGCGCCAGCTGCTCATCGCGGATGCACCCACGGCGATCTTCGGCGCGAACGACCTCATCGCGCTCGGCGTGCTCCGCGCGGCGCGGGAAGCCGGGCTGCGCGTGCCCGGCGACCTTTCCGTGGTCGGATTCAATGACATCGGCGAGTCGGCGCTGATCGACCTGACCACGGTGCACGTACCCCAGGAGGAGATGGGAGCGGCCGCGGCGCGCCTCCTCATCGGCGCGCTCGAGCGGGACCCGATCGCCGAGCGGCGGGTCGTCCTGGCGGCGCGCATGGTCGTACGCGGCTCGACCGCCGCGCCGCGGCTTGCGGCGCTGGAGATCGCATGATCGAGCGCATCGCCGCCGTGGGGGCGGGCAAGCACTTCGGCTCGCTCGCCGTCTTCGATGGGCTGGACCTCTCCGTGCGAGACCGCGAGGTGCTCTGCCTGCTCGGCCCATCGGGCTGCGGCAAGACCACGCTGCTGCGCTGCATGCACGGGCTCGCTTCGCTCGACGCGGGACGCGTCGACATCGATGGCACGACCGTCACCGGGCCGCGCCGCAACGTCGCGATGGTCTTTCAGCACTTCGGCCTCATGCCCTGGAAGCGTGTCTCGGAGAACGTGGCGTACGGGCTCGAGCTCGCGGGCGTCCCAGCGGCGCTCGTCCGCGAGCGGGTCGAGAAGTACACCGACCTCGTCGGGCTGCGCGGCTTCGAGCGCTCGTACCCGTATCAGCTTTCGGGCGGGATGCAGCAGCGCGTCGGCCTCGCTCGCGCGCTGGCGATCGAGCCCGACATCCTGCTGATGGACGAGCCGTTCGGCTCGCTCGACGCTCAGACGCGCGAGGTCATGCAGGACGAGCTCCTTCGCATCCACAGCATCGTGCCGCACACGATGGTCTTCATCACCCATTCGATCGAAGAGGCGATCGCCCTCGGCGACCGGATCGCGATCATGTCGCCGCGCCCATCGCGCATCCGCGAGGTCATGGACATGCGCATTCCGCGGCCGCGCACCGTCGCTTCGGTGATCGCGCACCCCGACTTCGTCGCTCTTCGCGACCGATGCTGGCGGCTCCTCCGGCCGAGCGTGGCCGCCTGATGGCGGGCGGCACGCGCGCCGTCCCGATCCCGGCGGCGAGCGGGCCGGCGCGGCGAGGCCGGCTGCGCGTCAGCGACATCGCCATCCGGCTCATCTCGGTCGGGGCCGTCCTGGCGCTCTGGGAGCTGCTGGGGCCGAACGTCAACAAGCTGATCCTGCGGCCACCTTCGCAGATCGTCGCGGCGTTCTTCGAGCTGATCGGCACGGGGGAGCTCCAGACGGCGCTGGTGCAGAGCCTGCGGGTCTTCGCCGTCGGCTTCGTGATCGCGCTGGTCGCGGGGCTGCTGATCGGGATCGCCTCAGGGCGCTCGCGCATCCTCTACAACGCGCTCGACCCGTGGGTGAGCGCGCTCTACTCGGTCCCGTCGGTCGCGCTCGTGCCGCTCATCGCGATCGCGTTCCACTACGAGGGCGAGCTGCCGCGTATGGCGACGGTCGTCCTGTTCGCGATCTTCCCGATCCTCATCAACACGCAGCAGGGCGTGCGCAACGTCGATCCGGGTCTACTCGAGGTCGCGCGCGCCTTCTCGTCGAGCGAGCGCCGCCTCTGGACCGACGTCGTGATCCCGGCTTCGCTTCCGTTCATCCTCGCCGGGGTCCGTCTCGCGATCGGGCGCGCGCTCATCGGCATGATCGTGTCGGAGTTCCTCATCAATCTTTCTGGCCTGGGCTACCTGATCATCGTGTACCAGAACACCTTCCGGATCGACAAGATGTTCGTGCCGGTGATCGTCGTGGCGCTGTTCGGCATCGTGCTCATGGGTCTCGTGCAGCTGGTCGAGGGCCGCGTCGCGCCGTGGCGACGGCGCGACCAATAAAGGAGGGGGACATGCGTGCGTTCCGCTACCTCGCGAGCGGTCTCATCCTCGCGCTGGTCGCGTCAGCCTGCGGAGGTGGCACGGCGACGCCGACGGCCAGCCCGGCACCGGCCGCCGCGACCGCAACGGCCGTGGCGAAGCAGACATGCCAGGCGACTTCGGTGAAGGTCGCGGTGCCGGTCACGCCGCCGAACGTGGTCCACCTGCCGCCGTACGTGGCGCAGGAGCTCGGCTACTTCAAGGACGAGAACCTGACCGTGGAGCTCGTTCGGTTCGAGGGCGGGGTCGGTGCCCTCCGGGCGATGGTGTCCGGCGGCGTCGACATCGCCGGAACGTCGACCGAGCCGGTCATCACAGCCATCAGCCAGGGCGTCGACATCAAGGTAGTGCAGACGTACTCGCCCAACATCAGCCAGGTCTTCGCCGTGCGCGGCGACGTCATCAAGACGCCGGCCGACCTCAAGGGCAAGAAGATCGGCATCCAGGAGCCGGGTGGCTTCGCCGACGCCCTCTCGCGCGCCTACCTGAAGAAGCTCGGGATCGATGCGAGCAAGGACGTCCAATTCGTCACCACCACCACGGCCGCGCGGGTGTCGGCGATGACTACCGGCCAGGTCGACACGGGCATCCTGCACGTCGACCAGGTCATCACCGTGAAGAAGACCGCGCCGAACATCTCCGTACTCGCGAACATGTGGGAGGTCCTCCCGGACTACCAGTACGCGGTCTACGCGGTGCCGGCCGCGAAGGCGGCCGCGGCGACGACGGAGTGCATCCTCCGCGCGCTGACGCGGGCGGATCGCGCCATGTACGACCCGGCGCAGCGCCAGAAGATCCTCGACATGGCCGTCCGGGAGATGAAGGTGGACGTGTCCACCATCAGGGAGGCCTACGACACGCTCGAGAAGGCCAAGGCGTGGCCGCAGAACGAGGGCGTCGTCAAGAAGAACATCGAAGGCACCGTCGCGAGCCTCGTCGAGAACAAGCAGATCGACAAGTCGATCGCGTACGAGCAGATCGTCGACCTCACCCTGGCGAACCGCATCGTGGCGCAGCTCGGGAAGAAGGACTGGCCGTATTGATGGGGACGCGCATCGTGGATCTGACGCAGCCCTGGGGCGACCGCATGCCGACGTGGCCGCAGTTCCAATCGATCGAGGTCATCGACATCACGACGCACCATCGCGACCGGAAGAGCACGATGCTCGTCAAGACGAACATGCACACCGGCACGCACATCGACGCACCCAGCCACTACTGCGAGACCGGCCGGGATCTCGGACGGATCGCGCTCGACGAGCTCTACGGCACGGGCTTGGTGATCGACCTCAGGCCGATCGCCAAGCCCTGGGCCTTCTACAGCCTGGACGACGTCAAACGCTGCCTGCCGAAGGGCGAGGAGATCCGCGAGCGCGACATCGTCATCCTCTACACGGGCTGGGACCGCTACAACTGGAGCAAGCCGACCCGCGACGACGTCACCTACTTCGACCGTCATCCCGGGCCGCAGCCGGAGGTCATCGACCACCTCATCTCCAAGCAGGTGAAATGGGTCGGCTCCGACGCCGCGTCGATCGACCATTCGCTGTACACGCGGGTCCGCTGGATGCGGCCCGACCTGGTGACGGAATACGAGGCGATGACCGGCAAGCCGATCGAAGAGACGCTGCCCGAGAAGGACTTCGAGTACGTCCACTACGCGACGGCTCGCCACGACATCCCGATGCTCGAGAACCTCGGCGGCGAGATCGCCGAGGTCGCCGGGCGGCGGGTGACGATCGGCGCCTTCCCGTGGCGATGGCAGGGCGGCGAGGGATGCATCTGCCGGGTCGCGGCGTTCGCGGAGGGCTAGCGATTGCAGGCGCTCGTGCTGACCGCGCCGCACGCCTTCGAGATCTCGGACATCCCGAAGCCCGAGCCGAAGGCGAACGAGGTGCTGTGCCGCGTGCGCGCGGTGGCGATCTGCGGCACCGACACCGAGATCATCGAGGGCACGTTCAAGGGACGATGGCCGCGCGCGTATCCGTTCACCCCCGGCCACGAGTGGTCCGGTGACGTCGTCGCCGCGGGCGACGTCGCGCTCGCGTACGGCTTCGCGGTCGGGACGCGCGTCGCGGGCACGTCGCACTCCGGCTGCGGCTACTGCCGCATGTGCCGGACCGGGCGCTACAACCTCTGCTTCAACTACGGCCGCGAGGAGATGGGCCATCGCCAGTACGGCCACTACACGCAGGGCGCGTATGCCGAATACGTCGTCCACACCATCAAGGCGGTCTTCAAGATCCCGGATGCGATGCCGTACGACGTCGGTGCGCTCTGCGACACCGCCTCCATCGCGCTTCACTCGGTGAAGCGTCCCGGCATCGAGCCCGGCGACATCGTGGTCTCGCTCGGCTCCGGCGGCATGGGCCTGCTCGTCGCGATGTGCGCGCGGGCGCTCGGGGCCGCGCGCGTCATCGTGGTCGGTGGCGGCAAGCGCCTCGAGCGCGCGCGCTCTCTCGGCTTCGAGGTCGTGGACTACCACGACGCCGATCCTGTCGCCGCGGTCCGCGCGCTCACCGGCGAGCGCGGCGCCGACGTGGCGATCGACTCCGCGGGAACCAAGGACAGCGTGCGACAGTCGATCCTCGCGGTCCGCAAGGGCGGCCGAGTCGCGTTCACGGGAATTCCCAAGGAGTCGGTCGAGCTGGACTTCCAGAAGATCGTGCTCGAGGAGATCGACCTCCACGGCGTGCGCGCCAATCGCAACACGATGGAGGAGGTCATCCCGCTTATGGCCGACGGTCGGATCGACGCCGCGTCGCTGATCACGCACCATTTCAAGCTCGCCGATTTCGGTCAAGCGCTGCTCACGTTCAACGAGCGGATCGACGGCGCGATGAAGGTCATCGTCACTCCGTGACCGGCGTGCGCACGGCGACGGCAACGGCGGCCGCGGCGGAGATTCCCGCGCGCATGCGCGCGGTCGTCTTCCCGGCTCCGGGTGAATTCCGGGTCGAGGAGGTCGCGACGCCGCGGCCTGACGCCGGCCAGGTGCTGCTCAAGGTCGCGGCGTCGATGATCTGCGCGACCGACCGCAAGATCCTCGACGGCAGGTTCGCCGGGACGTCGTTCCCGCACATCCCGGGTCACGAGTTCTCGGGCGAGGTCGTCGCTGCCGGTGATGGCGTGCGCGACATCGCGCCCGGAGCGCGCGTGGGCGTCGAGATCCACGTCGGATGCGGCTCGTGCGAGCGCTGCCGCGAGGGCCTCTACAACCTGTGCGTCAACTACGGCAAGCGCGAGACCGGCCACGCGCACATCGGCTTCACCGTGCCGGGAGGCCTCGCGCAGTACGTCGCCGTGCCTCGCTCCGCGCTGCACGAATTGCCGGCAGGCGTGACCCTCGAGGAGGGCGCGTGGACCGACAATCTGGGCATCGCGCTGTGGGCGCTCGAGCGCGGGCGCCTGGTCGCGGGCGAGCGCGTCGCGGTCATCGGTCCCGGAGCGATCGGCCTGTGCGTAGCCCAGCTGGCGCGCGCGCTGGGCGGGCGCGTCACGATCGTCGGGCGTGGCGAGCGGCTCGGGCGCGCCCGGCCGTACGCCGAATCGGTCATAGACGAGAACGACGTCGCTTCGCTCAACGCCGCGTTCGATCTCGTCGTCGAATTCGCCGGGACCGCTGAGGCGGCGAGGGAAGCGCTCCTGCTCGCACGGCGCGGCGGACGTGTCGTGCTCGGCGGCGCGACGGGCATGGGCGTCGAGCTCTCGGGCGTGCAGCTCTCGACCATTGTGCGCGGGCACCTGGACGTGCTCGGCTCCGTCGCGAACCCGAGGCGTGTCTCCGGCCGCGCGCTCGAGCATCTGGCGAAGCGCGAGGTCGCGGTCCTGCCGCTCATCACGCACCGCTTCCCGCTCGATCGCTTCGCCGACGCCTGGGCGACGTTCGTCGAGCGTCGCGACGGCGCGATCCGGGTCATGCTGGTCCCATGACGAAGATCGACCGAGAGACCGCGCTGTCCCTCTACCGGGTCATGCGGACCATCCGGCGCTTCGAGCAGCGCTCGACGACGCTGTTCGGCGAGAACAAGATCTGGGGGACGATCCACAGCTACGCCGGCGAAGAGGGCATCGCGGCCGGCGTGTGCGCGCATCTGCGCGATGACGACTGGATCACCAGCACCCACCGTGGTCACGGTCACTGCATCGCCAAGCGCGCCGATCTCGGGAAGATGTTCGCGGAGCTGCTCGGCCGCGAGACCGGCTACTGCCGCGGGCGCGGCGGCTCGATGCACATCGCCGACACGTCGAAGGGCAACCTCGGCGCGAACGGCATCGTCGGCGGAGGCATCCCGATCGCCACCGGCGCCGCGCTCACGGCGAAGCAGCTCGGGACGGACCAGGTCGCCGTGTCGTTCTTCGGCGATGGCGCGGCGAATCAGGGCACCTTCCACGAGTCGCTCAACCTCGCGGCGATCTGGAAGCTGCCGGCCATCTACGTGTGCGAGAACAACCAGTACGCCGAGAGCTTCCCCGCCGACAAGGCCTTCGCGGTCAAGGACATCGCCATCCGCGCCGCCGGCTACGGCATGCCGGGCGTGCACGTCGACGGCCTCGATGTCCGCGCGGTGCACGAGGCGGCCGGCGAGGCCGTTGCCCGCGCGCGCTCCGGCGAGGGCCCGACGTTGCTGGTGTGCGAGTCATATCGTCACGAAGGCCACTACTACGGAGATCCGCGCAAGTACCAGAGCAAAGACGAGATCGAGGGCTGGCGCGCGCGCTACGACCCGCTCGTCGACTGCCGTGGCTGGATCGTCGCCGACAAGCTCGCGACCGAAGCCGACCTCGACGCGATCGACCGCGAGATCGACGACGAGATGGAGCGCGCGGTGGCGTGGGCCGAGGCCGGCCCGCTGGCGAGCCCTATCAAGCTTCCGGAGGACGTGTATGCCGGCTAGGCCCCCGGCGAGAGCGGCGCCGAGCGGGATCGGCGCGGGCGCCGTCACTCCCACGACGGGCGCCGTCACGTCGACCGAGGGCGCGACGCGCGAGATGTTCTACGCGGAAGCCCTCAACGACGCGCTGCGTCTCGAGATGCGGCGCGATCCGCGCGTGCTCGTCATCGGCGAGGACATCGCCGAGCACGGTGGCGCGTTCCAGGTGACCGCCGGCCTGCTCGACGAGTTCGGCCCCGAGCGCATTCGACAGACGCCGATCAGCGAGATCGGGATCGTCGGCGCCGGCGTCGGCGCCGCACTCACCGGCCTGCGGCCTGTCGTGGAGCTCATGTACGTGGACTTCGCGGGCCTGGCGATGGACCAGCTCGTGAATCAGGCCGCGCAGAACCGCTTCATGTTCGGAGGGCAGGCGCGCGTGCCCATGGTGCTGCGCACGCAGGGCGGATCGGGGCGGGGGAACGCCGCGCAGCACAGCAAGTCGCTCGAGGCGTGGTTCGCGCACGTCGCCGGCCTCAAGCTCGTGATGCCCTCCACGCCGGCCGACGCGAAGGGCCTCCTCACCGCGTCGATCCGTGACGACAACCCGGTCATCTTCCTCGAGCACAAGCTCCTCTACCGGACGAAGGGCTCGGTCCCGGTCGGCGAGCACGTGGTTCCCCTCGGCACCGCGGAGGTCAAGCGCGCCGGCACGGATCTGACGATCGTGACCTGGTCGCGCGAGGTGCTCTTCTGCCTCGAGGCCGCGGAGAAGCTCTCGGCCGACGGGATCGAGGCCGAGGTGATCGACCTGCGCACGCTGGTCCCGCTCGATACCGAGGCGGTCCTGGCATCCGTCCGCAAGACGCACCGCGCGCTGGTGGTCCACGAGGCGATCCGCCGAGCGGGTTACGGCGCCGAGATCGCCGCGACGATCGCCGAGGAGGCCTTCGATTCGCTCGACGCGCCGCCGCGGCGCCTGGCCGGCCTCGAGACGCCGATCCCGTACGCGGCGCACCTCGAGAAGACGGTGATCCCGCAGGTCGAGGACATCGTCCGCGTGGCCAAGGAGCTGGTCGCGTGAGCGTGACCGAGATCATCCTGCCGAAGCTTGGCCTGACGATGGACGAGGGCAAGGTGCTCTCGTGGCGCAAGCGCGAGGGCGACGCGGTCGCGGCCGGCGAGATCCTCTTCGAGGTGGAAACGGACAAGGCGGCGATGGAGGTCGAGGCGCCGGGTGCCGGATTCCTTCGACGCATCATCGTGGCCGAGGGCGAGAGCGTTCCGGTCGCGACCGTCATCGCGTTGCTGACGACGACCCCGGATGAAGCGCTGCCGGAGGGGACCGGGCCGGGCCGACCGGTCGGGCCGGCTGGCAAGACGCGCGCATCACCCGAAGCCGTTACGCCCTCGCCTGCTTCGCAGGCTCAAACGGCCCGCCCGGACGGCCCGGCTCATTCGCCTACCGACGGCGTTGACGGATCCGCGTCGACCACGCGCGTCATCGCCTCGCCGGCCGCGAAGCGTCGCGCGGAAGCGCTCGGCGTCGAGCTGACGTCCGTGGTCGGGACCGGGCCCGGGGGTCGCATCCAGATCGAGGATGTCGAGAAGTTCGCGGCAGCGGGACAAATGGCGGCCGGAAGCGATAGCGGATCCGCCCGTACGCATGTTGCTGGTGAAAAGCGCGAGCCGCTCAGCCGGATGCGCAGGACGATCGCCGAGCGCATGACGCAGTCGTTCCGCGACGTGCCGCAGTTCTCGATCTCGCGCGACGTCGACATGACCGCCGCGGACGCGCTGCGCAAGCGCGAGGCGGTTAGCTACACGGACGTGATCCTCGCGGCGTGCGCGAAGGCGCTGGTCGCGCATCCGCGGCTGCGCTCGCGTTTCGACGGCGACGCTCTCGTCACTGCCGAGGCGATCCACCTCGGGCATGCGGTCGCGGTCGAGGCGGGTCTGCTCGTGCCGGTGCTGCGCGACGTCGACCGCAAGACGCTCGCGGAGCTGAAGTCGGCACGCGAGACCGTCGAGCGCGGCGCCCGCGACGGCCGGCTGCCGGCGGACGCACTGACCGGAGCGGTCTTCACCGTGTCGAATCTGGGCACGCTCGGCGTCGATCGCTTCACCGCGATCGTGAATCCGCCGGAAGCCGCGATCCTCGCGCTGGGGCGGGTCACGGCTCGGGTCGTGGCGCGCGACGGAAAGGCCGAGATCCGGCCGTCGGTCACGCTGACGCTATCGGTCGATCACCGTGTGGCTGATGGCGCCGAGGCGGCGCGCTTCCTGACCGACCTTGCGGATCGTCTGGAGCGCGCCGACCTCTAGCGCCGATCGCGTCTGTTGGATCGCGTCGCGAGGGCTAGGCGGCGGTGACTTTCTCCGCCTGCTCCTTGTTCCGGCGCGGGTCCATACCCTTCTCGTAGGAGACCTTCTGGCCTTCCTGAAGGGAGTCGAAGCCGCCGCCGCTGACCTGTGAACGGTGGAAGAAGATTTCCGTTCCGTCGTCCTGCGCGATGAAGCCGAAACCGCGGTCGCCAACCAGTTTCTTGATCGTTCCAGTGGGCACGTGTCCTCCGTTTGTGCGGCATCGCGAATTCCGTTCGTTCGTGCCGCCGTGTGCTCATACGGTAGTCGATTCAGGCGCCGAGCGCCGCCGCTGCCCTAAACTTGATGCAGCGCGCGCCCGTAGCTCAGCGGATAGAGCACTTGGCTACGAACCAAGGGGTCGGGGGTTCAATTCCCTCCGGGCGTACCGGGCGACGGTCGAGTTGGACCATGTTGAGCGCGGTCTTGGGAGTCGAACGGAAGGCCCACAAGAGCAGCATGACCCTGTAGCTCAGTTGGATAGAGCGGCACTCTTCGAAAGTGCAGGTCGACGGTTCAATCCCGTCCAGGGTCGCCAATCTGATCGCTGCGCGCAGGCGGCGTCAATCAGGCGCGCGCGGCTAGAAATCGTTCGCGCGTCTTCCTTCGATGACAGTTGGCACAACGGACTTGGCACTTTGCGATCTCGGCCTCGATCGATCTCCAGGGCCACCCGCGGCGAACGAGCTGGCTCACCTCCTTCACCTTGTCGCGGAGGTGGTCGAAGTCGAGCACCACGATGTCGGCTTCGCCGCAGTCGACGCACGGATGTCCCAGCAGGTAGTCGGCGACCCGATGACGATTTTCAGCCACCGTGCGCTCGTGATTGCGCCGCAGCCGGGCGATCTCGCGGCCACGGTTGGCGTTATAGCGGGAGATCTTGTACTCAGAGAAGCATCGGCGACACCACGAGTGCAGTCGCAGAGACAGCGTCGCGCGGCGGTGAAACTCCTCTGCGACCTTGAACTGGCCGCAGCGACCACATCGGAAGGCGGGCGCCGAGCCGATCATTCGAAGCGACCGTGTTGAGGTCGCGTCGCCGAATCGCTGCCTCTGATAGGCCCGGCGACAGAAGCGGCAAGCGGCGCGTCGGCGACCTGTGTCGGCGCGCATGTCGAAGTCCGCGAGCGGTCGCACGATCATGCACTTGCTGCATGCGCGAGAGAGGGGTGCGATCTCCTCCATGGGCATCCCCCACGAGACCATAAGGGATATCGAACGCATATTCTAACTCGGGCTGCGCCGGCGGTCAAGCATCTGTCGCGATCAAGATCGATCAGTGAGACGGCGCCGGTGCTCGCGCTTGATGAATTCCGGGGCGAATGGCAGATAGAGCCGCTGTCGTTTCGGATCGAGTGCGAAGAAGTCACTCACGATCTCACCGGTGCAGTTCGTCGCTCCGCACCGGCACCCCGATCGTTCGCCGCCGAACGCGTTGAGCCGATAGTCGATCGTGATCTCTTCGCCTTTCCGGATCATGCGCCAGGCAAAGACCTTGACGCCGCTGCGCATCGCGTTCGGGTCGCAGGAGTGGTTCAGATAGCAGCCCGGGGGAAGTAGAACGGCGCTGCGCGTGTAGTCGAGCTCGCACAGGTGGCGCCGATCCTCTGGGGACAGCGATCCGAGGCGAGCGTTCGAGATGACACGCCCGTGGCGACGGCGGAAAATGAACTCGCCCTTGCGGAACGCGCGCAACGCGAACACGCCTTTGCCCTTCCGCCCGGCATCCTGGACCACGATGTCCTTGATCAAGGGCGTGAAAGCTAGTCCGCGATCGCCCCGAGAGTGCCGAAGCCGTTATCCGCGGGGATCACGGCACCCGTGACGGACCGCGAGAGATCGCTCGCGAGAAAGACCGCGACTCCACCGACGTCCTCAGCCGTCACGTTCCGGCGCAGCGGAGCTCGCTCGGCCATGAGCCTGCGTGCGCGATCGACACCCTTGACGCCGCTCGCGCGCAGGGTCTTGATCGGACCCGCCGAGATGCAATTCACCCTGATGCCCAGAGGACCGAGGTCGGCGGCGAGGTAACGCGTTTCCGCCTCCAAGACCGCCTTCGCGGCGACCATGCCGTTGTAGCCCGGCACCACTCGCCTCACGGCGTCGTACGTGAGCGACATGATCGACCCGCCGCCGGCACGCTCGAACAGAGGCAGCAAGGCGCGCGACATCGCGATGAGCGAATACGCGCTCACGTCGATCGCGCCGAGCACACCATCGCGGCCGAGCTCGCTGAAGCGGGCCCGGAAGAGCGCGGGGTCGGCCGACGCGACGGCGTGGACCAGCACGTCGAGGCCGTCCCAGTGTCGCGCGAGCTCGTCCCGTACCAGCTCGAAGGCGTGCTCCTCGGCCGCGTTCGCGCGCAGGAGCGGCACGTCGGTCGCCTCCGGAAGGTCCGCCACCAGGCGCGCGAGATGCTCGCCCGAGCGCTCGCGGTTGTACGTGAACGCCAGGCGCGCTCCTTGACCGCTCAGCGCGACCGCGATGCCCCAGGCGATGCTCCAACGGTTGGCCACGCCGACCACGAGCGCGCGCCGTCCCTCGAGCAGCCTCGCCATTCGGATCGCCAGCCTACGGGAGTCGCCACAATCACTGCGGCCGTCGACGGAGGTTCGCATACCGTCGGCGGGCGCCGAGGCTGTGTCGATAGTGGGGCCTTCCGAGCGTCGTATGAGCGAGACCAGAACAGAGGAGGCAACGACGTGAAGTACATGCTGATGTTCGTGAACGACGAGGCCTGGGAGCGGAAGACGAGCCCCGAAGAGGTGAAGCAGGGATACGAGGCGGTCATGAAGTGGTGGGACGAACACAGCGCAGCCGGACGGATCGTCGGCGGGGAGCAGCTCAAGCCGACCGCGACCGCGACCACCGTCCGTAAGAAGGACGGCAAGACCACCGTCACGGACGGGCCATTCATCGAGTCGAAGGAAGCGTTGGGCGGCTTCGCAATCGTGAACGTCCCCGATCTCGATGCGGCCATCGCCATGGCCAAGACCTGGCCGGGTCTCGAGGTGCTCGAGATCCGTCCGCTCGTCGAGCGCCGGGATGATAGCGGCGTGCCCAGCGAGAAGTAGACGAACCTGGCGACCGACACCCGCGTCGCGATCGATCGCGCATTCCGCGACGAGGCGGGCAAGGTCACCGCGCGCCTGACACGGGTCCTCGGCGACTTCGACCTCGCCGAGGAGCTCGTGCAGGATGCGATCGTCGCGGCGCTCGAGCACTGGCCGCGCGACGGCGTCCCCGACGCGCCCGGCGCATGGCTGCTGACAGTTGCGCGCCGGAAGGGCGTCGACCGGCTCCGCCGTGAGGCCCGCTATCAGCGGAAGCTCGCGCTCCTGGAGGAGGCGCCGCCGCCGATGACAACGACCACAGACGATCGCCTCGACCTGATCTTCACCTGCTGCCACCCGGCGCTTTCCCGCGAGGCGCAGGTCGCTCTGACGCTGCGATCCGTCGTGGGGCTCACGACCGCGGAGATCGCGCGCGCGTTTCTCGTGTCGGAGGCGACGCTCGCGCAGCGGATCGTCCGTGCCAAGCGGAAGATCGTCGACGCTGGCATCACGTTCCGCGCTCCGGAGCGCAACGAGCTCGCCGAACGGCTGGAGCAGGTCCTCGCCGTGCTGTATCTCGTCTTCAACGAGGGGTACCTCGCGAGCGGGCCGCAGCGCGCGTCGCGCCGCGACCTTACCGAGGAGGCCGAATGGCTGGCCTCCCTTGTCGCGGCGCTCATGCCCGATGAGCCGGAGGCGCTCGGTCTCCTCGCTCTGATCCGCCTCCACGTCGCCCGAGCGGCCACGCGGTTCGACGATCGCGGTCGGATGGTCCTGCTGAAGGACCAGGACCACTCGCGATGGGACCGGGCGAAGGTCGCGCTTGCCGGAGCCATGCTCAAGCGCGCCGCGGCGATGCGCCGTCCCGGCCCGTACCAGATACAGGGTGCGATCGCGGCGGTGCACGCCGAGGCGAAGGCGTGGGCCGCTACGGATTGGCCGCGGATCCTGCGACTCTACGACGCGCTGCTCGCGCTGACGGGCTCCCCGGTCGTGCGCCTGAACCGCGCGATCGCGCTGCGTGAGGTGGCCGGCGCCGAGGCAGCGCTGCGCGAGATCGACGCGATCGCCGAGGACCTCGACGGATATCACCTGCTCCACGCTGCGCGGGCCGAGATGCTGCGCGACCTCGGACGTCGTGACGAGGGGCGTGACGAGGATCGCCGCGCCCTCGAGCTCACCGACAACCCCGCGGAGCGGGCGCTCCTCGAGGAGAGGATCGCTCGCTAGGCGACCCCAATCAGGGCGGCCGTGATCACTGTCAGGGCCACCGGCCTCGTTCGCCAGATCGATCGTCCGCGGATCGCCGAGAGCGCCGGTCAGTCCCGGCGCTCTCGTGGGCAGGAGGGAGGAGGAGGGTTAGCCGGACTTCTTCGTCTGACCCCTGGCGGGCTTGGCCTTGCGCTCGTGGTCGACGATCTTGATGATCGCCGCGCTCGCGTGGGTCCGGAGCTTCTCAGCCTGGTCGGCGGTGATCTTGCCGTCCTTGAGCGCCTCCGCGATCCGCTGGTTCGCCTGGTCGGTAAGGGAGTCGATGAGACCCTGGCGCGTCTTGCCAGTGGTGGCGTTCGCGACCTCGCCGAGGCTCTTGCCCGTGGCGAGCGCGGCCTTCAGCTGAGCGTCGGTCATCCCGAGGTACGTCGCGCTTTCCTTGAAGACGTCGCCGACGAACTCGTGGCCGCGATCCTTGTCGCCGCCGTCGTGCGCCTTCTGGACCGCGTCCATGATCGCGTCAGCTTGGGCGCGGGTGATGACGCCCTTGTCGACGAGGCCGTCGAGGATCGCCTTGAGCTTGCCGCCGTCCCTGTCCTTGTCCGCCGCTGCCGTGGCCACCGAGGGCGCCGCCGCCATGGCGGCGTCGGTCGCCGACGGTGTCGCGGCGAACGCCGCGCCACCCACGAGCCCCGCGCCGAGCAGGCAGGTGGCCGCGATCGCGAGAACCTTTCCTTTTGCCGTACCGAGTGTCGCCTTCATCGAAGATGCCTCCGTCAGTTGATTCGTCTGCATCGGCTATCGGATCGGAGGCATGTGACGTTTCGGCTGCGACGGCTTTCAGCGCAGGCTTTACCGACTCATCACAGATTTCATTGATTGCGCATCAATAGCGCGGCGGCGATCGTCACCGATGTGACCAGCGTCACGATGATGAGCGCTTCCACCAGGATCGAGCGCTCCCGACGCGGCTCGATCGCGGGCTGGCCCAACAGAGCACGCGCTTCCGCGGCCCGATCCTCGGGAACGACGATCCTAAGGTCGATCGTCGTGCCGAGCGCTGATCCGATGGTCCAGTTGGGCTCGATGCTCGAGGTGGCGCGCGCTGGGATCTTCATCGTCCGCAGCAGCGAGAGCGCGACCTCGGCCGACACACGATCGGCGGGCGTCAACACCGTGACCTCGCGCATCAGATGCCGACGATCGCCTGGTAGCCGATGCGCGCGGCGGTCAGCACCAGCACGACCGCCAATGTTCCGAGCAGCACGCGTGGCTGCGTACGCTGGCTCAGCGCGGCGCCGATCGGCGAACCGATGACCGCCGCGCCGACGACGATCGCTCCGAGCACGGGGTCGACCTGCGCCGTCGCTGCCTTGCCGACCAACGCGGCGAGCGCGGAGAAGAAACCGATCCCGAGCGACGTGCCGACCGCCACGCGCGCCGGGATGCCGAGGAGCGTGACGAGCGCCGCGATGATGAACGCGATCGCGCCGATCCCCACCATTCCGCCGAAGAACCCGATCACGACCGCGACGCCCAGTGCGAGAGGCACGTTGACATGCAGCTCGTCGACCGTCCCGGTCTGCGCCTCGACCGGCAACACGAGGGCGATCGCGCCGGCGAGGGAGAACGCGGCGAAGATGGCGAGGAGGATCTGGTCGGACGTGTCGCGAGAGACGAGCGCGCCGGCGAATGAGGCGGCGGCGCTCGCCGGACCCATGAGGCGCACCAGCCGGAACGACACGTTGCCGTAGCGCCGGTGGCGCAGCACGCCGAGCACGCTGCCGGAAAGGGCCTGGACGATCGTCAATCCGGTGATCAGCTTCACCGACAGCGCACCCGCGCCGACCACCCCCGGCAGATACAGCGCGAGCGGCGTCAGGACGAGCCCACCGCCGATCCCGAGGAGTCCCGACAGGAGCGAGGCGATGAGAGCCGACACCGCGATCACGACATCGATCGTCACGATGCTGTTATAGAGAACGCATGCGCGGACTGCTCATCGCCGTCGCGATCGTCGTCGGCTGCACGTCGCCCGCGAGTGGATTGCCTTCGGCGTCGCCCGCCGCGTCCGCGGCGCGGACCGCGGCTGCGTCCCCGGCGAACGCGGCGCCATCCGCGTCGCCCGGCCCGCTGGCGTGGCGGCGCATCCCAGACATCCCGACGCCGAGGAGCGAGGTCGCGGCCGCGGTCGCCGGCGGAGGCGCCGTCTACGTGATCGGCGGCTTCAATGGAGGGAACGTCGTTCAGCGCTACGTGAAGGGGAGCTGGGAGACGCTGGCGCGCTTCCCGATCGCGGTGGATCACGCCATGGCCGCCGCGGCGGGCACTCGCGTGTACGTCTTCGGCGGGAACGTCGATGGCGCGCCGACGGCGCGGGCCTTCCGCTACGACATCCCTTCGAACGACTGGAGCGAGATCGCGTCGATGCCCGATCGACGCTCACAGGCGGCCGCGGTCGCGCTGGGGCCGAAGGTCTACGTCTTCGGTGGATGGAACGGTCGGGGCCTCGTCGCTCCGACGTATGAGTACGACACGGCCGCGGATCGCTGGCGGTCCGTCGCCGCGATCCCGACCGCGCGAGATCATCTCGGTGGCGCGGAGCTCGACGGTCGCGCGTGCGCCGTCGCGGGACGGCAGCTCTCGCTGACGCTCAACCTCGCCGCGTTCGAGTGCTACGACCCCGTGAGCGACCGCTGGACCGCTTTGCCGCCCGCCCCCACCGGGCGCGGCGGCGTCGGTGCCGCGAGCGCGGATCGTCGCCTCTACCTGGTCGGCGGCGAACAGCCGGCCGGGACGTTCAAAGAGGTGGAGGTCTACGACGCCGTCACCGGAGCCTGGGCGCGCCTGCCCGATCTGCCGACGCCGCGGCACGGTCTGGCTGTTGCGTCGGACGGGCTCACGCTGTACGTCATGACCGGCGGGCCGACTCCGGGTGGCAGCCAGACCGCCGTCTGCGAGGCGCTCGCACTTCGCTAACATTCGCGCGCTCACGCAAGCTGAGGAGGCCAGACATGAACATGCAGAAGCTTCTCGCACTCGCCGGCGCCGCGCTGCTCGTCGCGGCTTGCGGCGGCACCGGGACGACGGCCACGGCGACGCCCACGGCGGCCGCGAGCGCCGCCGCCAGCGCGGCACAGCCGCTGCCGGACGTCGTCATCGGTCTCGCGACCTCGAAGACGGGCGCGGCGAACTTCTACAACCCGCAGCAATCCAACGGAGCGCAGCTCGCGGTCGATCAGTTCAACGCCACCGGCGGATTCCAGGGCGGCCGGCAGAAGATCAAGCTGGTGATCGAGGACGACGGCTCGGCTCGCGACCAGGGAATCACCGTCTTCCGCAAGTTCATCGACCAGGACAAGGCGACCCTGATCCTCGGGCCCACGCTCTCGGCGGTCGCCGCGGGCGCGCACCCGGTCGCGCAGGCGGCGGGCGTCCCGGTCGTCGCGATCTCGAACACCGGGCTCGGCATCGTCGGCAAGTGCGACTACGGCCCGTGCGACTGGATCTTCCGCGCCTCGCTCGGCGAACAGAGCGCCGTGCCGGAAACGGTGAAGGCCGCGACGCAGAAGCTTGGCCTCAAGAAGGTCGTGATCATCTACGGCGACGGCAAGTTCGAGCTCGACGACCTGACGATCTTCAAGGACGCGTTCAAAGCCAACGGCGTCACGGTCGCGAAGGAGATCGCGTACACCGCCAAGGACGTCGACTTCGCGCCGTTCGTCACCGCGGCGAAGGCCGAGAACCCGGACGCGATCGTCGCGAGCTCCCTCGCGGGCCCCGCGGGGAAGATCCTCGACGAGGTCGCCAAGCAGATGCCTGGCAAGCGGGTCATCGGGGGTAACGGACTCAACTCGTCGGCGCTGCTGCCCAACGCGAATGCCGGCCTGATGGTGGTCGGCACGGCGTGGTCGAAGGCGAGCACGGACAAGGCGAACACCGACTTCATCGCCGCGTACAAGCAGAAGTACAACGCCGACCCCGACCAGTTCGCCGCGCAGTCCTACTCCGCCATGCTCGTCGTCATCGACGCGATGAAGCGGACGACGCGGATGAGCGACAGGGCGCAGGTCAAAACCGCGCTCGAGACGGTGAAGGACCTGCCAACGCCGCTCGGCGCGTTCTCGTTCACCGCGGACCACGACGTGAAGCAGCCCACGTTCGTCATGACCGTCAAGGACGGGCAGTTCACGCCGTTCCAGTAAACGAACGACGAGCGGCTTCGCCGGGGCCCCTGTGGCAGTCGCTTCGCTCCGCAGGGGCCCCTGCCCCTGCAGCCTTGAGCCCCCGGTCGAGGCGCTGAGGCGCACGCCGAAGAGCCGAGCCGGATAAGTGGAGCAGGTTTACAACGCGATCTTCATCGGCAGCATCTACGCGCTCTTCGCGCTCGGTTTCGCGCTCGTGTTCAGCGTCCTCGACGTCCTGAACCTGGCGCACCCGACCGTCTTCATGCTCGGCGCGTTCGTCGGGCTCTTTGTGATCGCGACCCTTGGGCTGCCGTGGTGGGCCGCTCTGCCGATCGCGTTCCTCGTCACCGGACTGTTCGGGGTCCTCCTCGATCGCATCGCGTTCGCGCCGCTCCGCCGGCGGAACGCGCCACCGCTCTCGGCCATGATCTCGAGCCTCGCGGTCGCGCTCGTCGTCGGCCGCCTGGTGGAGCTGCGCTACGGCGGCGACTTCATCACGTTCCCCGCCGGCTCCGTGCCATCGTTCCTGGTCGACGTCGGAGGCACGCGCGTCGAGGGCCTCCGCCTGGTGATCATCGTCCTGTCGGTGGCGCTGATGGCGGGCCTGACATACGTCGTCCGGGCGACGCGGCTCGGACGCGAGATCCGCGCGCTGGCCGAGAACCCGCGCGCGGCCCGAATCCTTGGCGTCGACGTCGAGCGAGCGATCGCCGCCACCTTCTTCGTGTCATCGGCGCTCGGAGGCGTCGCGGGCGTGCTGCTCGCGTTCGCATACAACTCGCTCGACTCGCGGATGGGCCTGCCGCTCGAGCTACGCGCGTTCAGCGTCATGGTCGTCGGTGGCATGGGCAGCCTGCCCGGCGCGGTCATCGCCGCATACATCCTCGGATTCGGCGAGGTCGCGAGCCTCGTGTACCTACCGATCTCGCTCCGCGACGCCTTTGCTTTCGGCTTGCTGTTCCTCGTCCTGATCATCCGCCCGAACGGCCTGCTCGGGCAGAAGGCCGTCGATCGCGTCTAGATGGAGGAGCTGCTCGATTTCCTTCGGGCCTACCAGACGACGTTCGCCTTCATCGGCATCAACGCGCTGCTCGCGCTATCCGTCTGGCTCACGCTGTACGCGGGGCAGCTCACGCTCGGCAACGCGGCGTTCATGGCGATCGGCGCGTACGTATCCGCCCTCCTCGGCCGTCACCTCGGCACGCCGTTCCCGCTCGCCCTCGGGCTCGGCGCTCTCGCGGCCGCCCTGCTCGCGGCGCCGATCGGCCTCACGGTCTTCCGCCTGCGCGGGGTGTATCTCGCGATCGCCACGCTCGCGTTCGGCGAGATCGTCCGCGTCGTCCTTCTCGCGACGCCGATCACCGGCGGAGGCCAGGGGCTCAACGGGATCCCGCCGAAGACCGAGCTGTGGCAGATCTATCTCTCGCTCGCGGCCGTCGCGTACGTGCTTGCGCGCGCGCAACGTTCGACCGCCGGTCGTGCGTGGGCCGCGATCCGCGAGGACGAGATCGCCGCGGCGAGCCAGGGCATCTCGGTGCGCCGGTACAAGCTCGCGGCGTTCGTCGCCGGGGCGGTCATCGCCGGCTGGGCGGGAGGCCTCTCCGCGCACGTGACCTTCTCGATCGACCCGGGCGACTTCTCGTTTACTCGAGCGGTGCAGATCCTGGTCTTCGCGGTCGTCGGCGGCGTCCCGAACGTGCTCGGCCCGATCCTCGGGGCGACGCTCTTCACCGCGCTCCCGGAGCTGCTCCGCCCGTTCAAGGATTACCGCGATATCTTCCAGGGCGCGATCTTGCTGCTCGTCGTCATCTATCTCCCGCGCGGCCTGGTGACGCTGACGCAGCTGCGGCGCACGCGCCGGCTGCAAGAGGTGGGAGCGGCCGATGTTGCTTGAGACGCGCGGCCTACTGAAACGATTCGGTGGGGTGACCGCCGTCAACGAGGTCGACCTCGCGATCGACGAGCGCCAGGCGTTCGGGCTCATCGGACCGAACGGCGCGGGCAAGACGACCCTCATCAACGTCATCTCGGGGCAGCTGCGCGCCGACGCCGGTTCCGTCCGGCTGACGGGGCGCGACGTCACGAATCTGCCTCCGCACCGGCTGACCGCGCTCGGGATCGCCCGCACGTTCCAGGGCGTGCGCCTCTTCAAGGGGCTCACCGTCCTCGACAACGCGCTGGTCGGGCGCCACTCGCGGATGCGCTCCGACGTCCTCGCGAGCCTCGTGCCGCGTCGCACGCGTGCCGAGTCCATGGACGTCGCGCGGGTCCGCGGGCTTCTCGAGCGCGTTGGGCTCGCTGCGCACGAGGCGAAGCTCGCGGGCGAGCTCTCGTATGGCGACCAGCGAAGGCTCGAGATCGCCCGAGCGCTGGCCGCGGAGCCGGTCCTCCTCATCCTCGACGAGCCGGCGGCCGGCATGAATCCGACGGAGTCGGCGCGATTGCGGACGCTCATGCGCGACCTGGTCGAAGGCGGATTGACGATCGTGCTCATCGAACACGACGTGCGTCTGGTCATGGGGACATGCGAGCGGGTGGCGGTCCTGAACTTCGGCCGCAAGATCGCCGAGGGCACGCCCGCCGACGTCCAGCGCGACGCTGCCGTGCGCGAGGCCTACCTCGGGACCGAGCGGGAGATCGCCTGATGCTGCGTGTCGAGGGGCTTCGGGTACGGTACGGCCTGGTCGAGGCCGTACACGGGATCAGCTTCGACGTGGCCGAGGGCGAGGTCGTGACGCTCATCGGCGCGAACGGGGCGGGGAAGTCGAGCACGCTCGCCGCGATCGCGGGGCTCGTCCGTCCCGCTGCCGGCACGATTCGCCTCGACGAACGTGACGTCACCGGCCTGCCGCCGCACGAGATCGTGCGCGCCGGAGTCGTCCTCGTCCCGGAGGGACGCGAGATCCTCGCGCGGATGTCCGTCGAGGAGAACCTGCGCCTCGCCATGCGCGTCCGCGGTTCGGTCGCCGACGCCTACGAGCGCTTTCCGATCCTGCGCGAGCGCCGCTCGCTCCTCGCGGGGAACCTGTCCGGTGGCGAGCAGCAAATGCTCGCGATCGCGCGCGGGCTGCTGGCTCGACCGCGGCTGCTGCTCCTCGACGAGCCGTCGCTCGGGCTCGCGCCGAAGATGGTGGCGGCGATCTTCGAAGCGCTCGCCGAGCTCAAGGCCGGTGGCGCGACGATGCTGCTGGTGGAGCAGAACGCGCTCCGCGCGCTGCGCCTCGCCGATCGCGCGCACGTGATGGATCTCGGCGCGCTCGCGCTCTCCGGGACCGGCGCCCAGCTGATGCGCGACGAGGGCGTCGCGCGTGCCTATCTCGGCGCATAGCGTGCGCGCGCTCATCATCGTGAATCCGGAGGCGGGCGCGGAGCGACCAGACCTCGCTCCTGTTCTCGCCATTCTCCGCTCGGCGGGTTTCTCGCTCGAGGTCGAGGAGGCGCGCCTTCCCGACCGCGACGCCGAGAGCCTCGCGCTGGCCGCGATCGCGGACGGTTACGAGGCACTGATCGCCGCGGGTGGTGACGGAACCGTCGGCGCGGTCGCCCGCGCGCTGGTCGGCACGGACCGGGTGCTCGGGATCCTGCCGACGGGCACGTTCATGAACATCGCGCGGTCGATCGGGATCCCGCGCGACGATCTCGTGTCCGCGGCGCGGCTCATCGCCGATCGCCACGTCCGTCGTATCGACGCGGGCCGCGCCGGCGGTCAGGCGTTCTTCGAGGCGGCGGGCATCGGTCTCGACGCCGACGCGGTCACGGCGGGCCGAGCGGTCCAGCGCGGGTCGCGCGGCATCGCGTTGGCCGCGCTCGGCGCGCTGCTGCGCCGGCGCAGCGCCCGCGTCGTCATCGACGTCGACGGGCGCCAGATCCGCCGCCGCGTGCTGCAGGCGGTCGTCTCGAACGGCCCCTACTACGGCTGGGGCTTCGAGGTCTCATCCCAGGCGCGGCTCGACGACGGGCAGCTCGACCTCGCGATCTTCGGCGACAGCCGATCCGCCGTGCTCAGAGAGCTCCTGACGATCGCGATCCGGCGCGATCACGTGCCGCGTGGCCGCCGCTACCGCGGCTCGCGCATCTCGATGTCCGCCGCCGAGCCACTGGCCGTCCACGCCGACGGCGTCGTCGTCGGAGATCTGCCGCAGACGTTCGAGTGCGTGCCGGGCGCGCTGCGCGTCTTCGCCGGCTGACCGCTCAGCCCAGCGCGAGCTCCGAGGCCTGCTCGACCGTGAGCGCATGGCCCGCCGCGAATTCGCGCTCGAACGCCTCGGCCCCGAGAGCTTCGCGCGCGCCGATCTCGGGGTCGGGGATGCCAAGGATCTCGAGCGGCGTCGCACCGACCGTGGTGCGCTCGCGGATCGCCGCGACCGCGCCGCAGACGCGGGCGGCGCGCGCCGCCTGACCCTCGCGCACCAGCTGGCGAGCCGCGATCATGAGCAGCGCGACGGCGCCGCTCTCGTAGTCCATGGCGCGCTGCATCTCGAGCGCCTCGGCGATGGCCCGGCGGCCCTCATCGGTGCGCGCGTTGTCGAACAGCAGCAGCGCGTAGAGCGTGAGCGAATCGGCCAAGTGGAACGCGTTGCGCCCGGCCCGGCGATGGCGCACGACCTGAGCCTGTGTCTCGAGCGCGTCGGGTAGCGCGCCCAGCCGGAACTGGATCGCCGCGAGCGCCTCGTTCGCGCGAGACACGCTGTTCGCGTCGCCGAGCTCCTCGAACAGGGCTCGGCTCTCCTCCAGGCGAGCGCGACCCAGCTCCAGGTCGCCGCTCACGAAGCCAACGAACGACTCGTTGAAGATGGCCTCGGCGAGCCTCGGCCGGTCCCCGATCGCGCGGTAGATCGCGACGCCCTCGCGATAGCTCGCTGCGAGCGGCGCGAAGTCCCCCTGCCAGTAGGCCAGGCCAGCGAGCGCGCTGAGGCCGGCCGCGCGTCCCGCGGTCGGCGCGGCCGCGGCGGGAAGCGCGAGCAGGCGCTCGCATGTGGCGCGTCCCTCGGCGAGGTGCCCGCGCTGCTGCCAGAAACGCCACACCGCGCCGGCGATCGCGAGCCCTGTCTCGGCGCTTCCGGTCGCTTCCACGTGACGCAGAGCCGCGCGGATGTTGTCGTGCTCGACGGCCAGGCGGGCGAGCCACGGCGCGTCGTCTCCGCCGTTGAGCGCCGGCTCGGCTTCTCGGCACAGGGCGAGGACCCACGCGGCGTGCCGCCGCCGCACCTCGTCCGCCTCACCGCTCTCCTCCAGCTTTTCGCCCGCGAATTCCCGGATCGTCTCGAGCATCGCGAACCGCGTCTCGCCGTCGGGATCCTCGGAGCAGCGCAGGAGGCTCTTGTCGACGAACGAGGGCAGCGCATCGATCACGAGCATGCCGAGCGCTGCCTCCGGATCGCAAACCGCCTCGGCCGCTTCGGACCTGCAGCCGCCGACGAACGCCGCAAGCCGCCGGAAGAGTGCCTTCTCGGGCTCGTCCAGCAGGTCGTAGCTCCAGGCGATCGCGCCGCGCAGCGTTCGCTGTCGCTCCGGCAGATCGCGCGAGCCGCTCGTCAGGAGCGCGAGGCTCCGCTCGAGTCGCGTGCGGATCGCGTCCGGCGAGAAGACCTTCACCCGCGCCGCGGCGAGCTCGATCGCGAGCGGCAACCGGTCGACGCGGGCGCAGATGGCTCTGATCGCGTCGCGGTTCGCGTCGGTCACCGCGAAGCCGGGCTTCGCCATCTCCGCTCGTTGGACGAACAACGCGACGGCGTCACCCTCCGAGAGCGCCGGAACCGGGTACTCCTGCTCGCCGTACACGTGAAGCGCTTCGCGGCTGCTCGCGAGGCAGCGCAGCCGCGGCGCGGCCGCGAGCAGCTCACCGACGAGCGGCGCGGCTGCGACGATCTGCTCGAAGTTGTCGAGGACTAAGAGTGTGGCCCGGTCGCGCAGCCCCTCCTTCAACACCTGCGTGGCCGGACGCTTGGGATCCTCGGGGTAGGACAGCGCCTGCGCGATCGTCGCGGCGACGAGCGCGGCCTCGCGGATCGGCTCCAGGGCCACGAAGAAGACGCCGTGCGGGAACTCGGGGGTGATCTCGTGAGCGACGCGCAGGCTGAGCCGTGTCTTGCCCGTGCCGCCCGGGCCGGTCAGCGTGACGAGGCGCTTGCTGCGGACGAGGTCACGGATCTCGGTGACCTCGCGCTCGCGCCCGACGAAGCTCGTGGCGTCCGCGGGCAGGTTGCTCGGGATCTCGAGCGACGAGAGCGGCGGGAACGCCGTTTCGAGGCCTGGCGCCGTGACCTGCCACAGGCGCAGCGTCCCCACGTCCTTCAGGCGGTGCTCCCCGAGCTCGCGCGTCCCGATCTCCTCGCCCGGCGAGCGCAGCTGCTCCTTTGTTTGATCCGACACGACGATCTGACCGCCGTGCGCCGCGCCGGCGATGCGCGCGGCCATGTGCACGTCGATGCCGACGTAGTCGTCGCCGCCGAGCTCGCCGATGCCCGTGTGCAGCCCGACGCGCATCCGCACCGTGCCGTCCTCCGGCCAGGTCGCCCCGGCATGGGCGCGCTGCGCCGCGACGGCGGCCGCGACCGCGCGATCGGCGGTGGGGAACACGACGAAGAAGGCGTCGCCGACCGTCCGGACTTCGACACCGCCGTTCGGCGCGAGCGCTTCGCGCACCAGCGCCTCGTGTCGCTCGAGGGCGTCCTTCCAGCGCGGACCGAGGCGCTGGACCATCTTCGTCGAGCCCTCGATGTCGCTGAAGAAGAAGGTGAGCGTTCCGGTCGGGAGCGGTCGGTTCGCCATGTGCTTCCAGAGTAGTGTCGCCCGCGTCGCGGTCGGTGGACGCTAATCTGCGCGAACGCGATCCGATGGAGGTTGAGAGATGCCCTGGTTCGTCGCGGCGCTCCCCGTGCAGCCCGGCAAAGAAGACGAGGCGCGTGAGCGAGGCAAAGGTTTTCAGAAGTTCTGGGCGGAGTACGAGGCGCTGAACAAGGGGGCGCAGCTGAAGCGCCACATGGAGTTCCTCCAGGAGACGCCGATGGGCGCGACGATGATCGTGATGTACGAGTTCGAAGGCGACGGCAGCAAGCTCGGTCGTCGCTTCACCGACTCGGAGTACGACCAGTGGTGGCTCAAGCACGTGCAGGACGTACACGGCATGGACATGACGAAGCCGCTGGCCCCGCCCAAGACGACGCTCGTGCACGATTGGAAAGCGCCCGGGGTCAGCTGATCGCCTAGTCCGGCTCCAGCACCGCCGTCGCGGCGCGGTACGTCCCAAGCACCTGGACCCACGCGCAGCACGTCTTCATGAGCGCGAGCGCCTCGGTGGCCGGCGTGCGCGTCGGGTCGCCCTCGAAGTCGAGGTAGAAGACGTAGTCCCAGGGCGCGGCGCGGCTGGGACGCGACTCGATCTTCGTCAGCTGCAGCCCCGCGGTCGCGAACGGCTGGAGCGATCGCGTGAGCGCGCCCGGGACGTTCGACGTCGCGTACGCGAGGCTCGTCTTGCGCGCGCCGGCCTGAAGGGCCTCGGGCACGCGGCTCACGGGATGGTCATCGCCGTTCCGGGCAAGCGCGACGAACCGCGTGAAATTGTCCGGAGTGGTCTCGATCGATTCGGCGAGGACGGCGAGTCCGTACTCCCGCGCGGCGCGCCTGCTCGCCACGGCCGCGAACTGCTTGTCGCCCGCCGCCGCGACCTCGGCTGCCGCGCCGGCGGTGTCATAGGCGACGATCGGCTCGATCCCGTGCTGGCGCAGGAAGTCGTCGACCTGCGCGAGGGCCTGCGGGTGAGAGCGCGCGACGGTGATGTCCTCGAGCGATGCGCCGGGCAGCGCGAGGAGGCAATGACGGACTCGCACGACCGCCTCGGCGATGATCCGCAGGCCGGCGTGGTGCCGGAGCAGGTCGTACACGTCCACGACCGAGCCGACGTGCGTGTTCTCTACCGGCACGACCGCCGCGCCGACCGCTCCCGTCTCGAGCGACGCGAAGACCTGGCCGAACGTGCGGCACGGCTCGCGCTTCTCCTCAGGGAAGAGCGCGACGGTCGCGGCCTCCGAGTACGCGCCGGCCAGGCCTTGGTACGCGACCTTCATCCATATACCGCCGTGCGCCATTCCGGATGTCCCGGATCGTCGCCACGGGCGAGGGCCATGTAGCGCTCGCCGATCGCGCGCGCGATCGGGCCGATCTGCCCATCGCCGACCGGGCGGCCATCGACCTTCACGCACGGCGCGACCTGCGCGCCGGTACCGCAGAAGAAGATCTCCTCGCAGACGTACAGCTCCGTCCGGTCGATCTCGCGCTCGACCATCGCGAAGCCGAGCTCGGCGGCGATGACGGCGATCGTGTCGCGTGTGATCCCCTCGAGGATGTCGGCGCTCGACGGCGGCGTCACCAGAACGCCGTCGCGGACCATGAAGACGTTCGCGCCGCCGCCTTCGGAGACGTGGCCCTCGCGCGTCAGGAAGATCGCCTCCTCGGCGCCGTGATCCTGGGCCTCGTCCACGGCCAGCGCGGTGTTCAGGTACGAGCCGGTGAGCTTGCCGCGGGCAGGGATGACGTCGTCGCTGATGCGCCTCCAGCTCGCGGTTTGCGCCGCGAGCCCGCCGGTCGAGAGGTAGCCGCCCATGGGAAAGGCGTACATCGCGAAGCTGTCGCGCAGGTCGCGCAGCGCGACCTTCACCGAGCGGGCGGCCTTGTACGCGAGCGGTCGGATGTAGACGTCGCTGCGGAACGCGTTCCTGCGCAGGAGCTCGACGGTCATCGCGGACAGCCGCGCGGGATCGCCGGGCAGCGAGGAACGGAGGATGCGCACCGAACGCGACATGCGCTCGAAGTGCTCGCGCAGGCGGAACACGTAGAGCTGCTCGTGCGCGGGATTCCAATAGGCGCGGATCCCCTCGAACACGGCGGTCCCGTACTGAAGGGCGTTCGTGGCGATGCTGACCTTCGCGTCGGCGAAGGGGACGATCGAGCCGTCGAACCAGACCCAGCCCTCCTCGGGGATCTCCTTCGATGGTCCGGGCAACGCCGCCTTGGACCCGGGCTCGCCGATCTTGGTGGCCATGTCGTCCTCCCATATCGCGGTACGTCTCGCTTCGCTCGGCAGGGGCCCCTGCCCCTGCTCGGTTCGCTCGGCAGGGCACTGCCCCTGCCAATGAAAAAGCCTCCCGATCCGGGAGGCTCCTGCGCAGTTCCGCCGTTCTGGTCGTCAGCCGCGCGCGCCTCCGTCGTTCGCTCCCAGCGGGAGCCGAACGAAGACGAATGCGACGACGATCGAACGCGACATCACGCGCAGCCTATCAAATCCGCCCGATGACCTCGCCGCGCTGCCATGCCCGCCGCGCGACCTCGAGCGCGCCGACGTCCGCGAGGACCAGCAGCGGCCCGAGCGCGACCAGTGGCCAGCCCTCGAAGAAGTTGGCGGCGATGGCGGCGAGCGCCCCGAAGAGGAAGACGCTTCCGGCGATCACCAGGCCCGCGGTCTGCTGCGCGCCACGGCTCGTTCGGACGCGCGCCGCGACGATGAGCACCCAGCTCCCGGTCGTGAGCACGTACAGGATCGTCAGGACGACGATCGAGTAGATCATCTCGGGCGGCAGGGCGCGCTGCATCCGCGCCGTCCCGTACACGGCGCTTCCGATCACGTAGAACAAGGCGAGGCTACCCGCGCTCAGCGCCCCGACCGGGAGCAGCATCCCGAGCAGCTTGCCGACGACGATGTCCATGTCGCGGATCGGCGCCGCGAGAAGCGGGACGAGCGTCTGGCTCTCCTTCTCCTGGCTGAACGTTGACGCGATGAGGCCGACGCCCGTCAGCGCCGGGAGCAGCGCGCTCTGCAACGCGAGGATGAAGAGGAGGACGTCGCTGCCGCGGCCGCCGGCGTTGCGGTTCAGGAAGACGAATGCCACCGGGAGCGCCGCGAACATGAGCAGCCGGAGCACCGAGCCGCGGTCGCCCAGGATCTCCCAGGTGATCTCGCGCATCGCGATCAGCCAGGCCTTCCTCATGACTTGGCCCCGATCGCGGCGAAGTAGGCCTCCTCCAGCGATCGCTCCTCGGGGACGAGGCTGGTGACCGCGACGCCTGCGTCCAGCAGCGCCCGCAGGACGCGTGGGTTCGTCTCCGCGGGGTCATCCGTGGAATACCGCACGCCGGCGAGCCCGCCGTTCGTCGCGGCCGCCTCGCCCGCGACCTCGATGCGCGCGAGCGCTTGACGAGCGGCCGCGCCATCGCCGACGAAGCTCACCACGTAGGTCGGCCGCCCGGCGAGGCGCAGCTCGGCGGTCAGGCCGGTGCGTACGACGCGACCGCGGTCGATGATCACGACCCGATCGGCGATGCGCTGCGCCTCGTCGAGGTCGTGAGTGCAGAGCAGGATGGCGCGGTGCTCCGCGCGCAACGACACGATGAGGTCGCGCAGCGTCCGCGACATCGCGGGATCGAGCGCGGTCGCCGGCTCGTCGAGCAGCAGCACCGCCGGGTCGTGGACCAGCCCGCGGGCGATCGCCGCCTTCTGCTTCATGCCGCGCGAGAACGCTCCGAGCCGGGTGTCGAGCACGTCGGCGAGCCCCAGGAGCTCGCACAGCGAGCGGATCCGCGGGCCCGGCGCGGCCACGTCATACAGCGCCGCGAAGAACTCCAGGTACCGGCGCAGCGGCATGCGCTCGTAGAGCGAGGGCTGGTCGGTGACGAGGCCGCAGCGGCGCCGGACGGCATTCGGGTCGGCCCTGACGGAGACGCCGTCGACGAACGCGTCGCCTTCGCTCGGCGCGAGGATCCCGCCGATGATGCGGCTCGCGGTCGTCTTCCCGGCGCCATTGGGGCCCAGGAGGGCGACGATCTCGCCGCGCTGGACGGTGAACGTCGCGTGCGACAGCGCGGTCGTGCGGCCGAACTGCCGCGACACGTCGCGCACGTCGATCACGGCTGCGATGTACGTTTCCGCGTGACGTGGACGCGCCGCTGAGCTTGCACGACCGGCTCGCCACCGCGATCGTCCTCTACCTCGCCGTCCTCGGCGCCTGGGGGCTTGCGCTCGGCGTGCGCAACAGCGGTCCGACACGAGCGTTCCAGGGAGCGCTCGTGATCGCGGAGGCCGTCGCCATCATCCAGGGCATGCTCGGGGCGCTGCTGCTCGTCTCGCGCGGCGTCGCGAACGGCATCCACGTGCTCTACGGCCTCGCCCTCGTCGCCGCCCTGCCGGTTGCGGCGACGTTCGTGCGCGATCGCCAGCCGCGCGGCCAGTCGGTCGCGCTCGGCTTCGCCGCGCTCTTCGCGATGGGCCTGGCGCTCCGCGGGTGCACGACCGTCCGATGAGCGGGGTATGGTCGCCACCCGGTCTCGAGGACCGTCCCGACACGTCGCCGCGCGCGCTGAACGCGCTCCGCGGCGACTTCGACTACTTCAACGTCGCCGGCGCGGGCCCGACCTTTCCCGTGGCTCAGCGCGCGGCCGGAGCGTTCCGCACCTGGTTGAACGAGGTCGGGATGTTCTCTCATGTCGGCTATGACGCGTACAACGTCGCGCTCGACGACACCCGTCGCGACCTGGCGGCATTCGTCGGCGACGCCGGTGGCGCATCGCGGATCGCCGTGACGCAGTCGGCGACCGATGGGCTGAACACGCTGATCGCGGCTCTGCCGCCGGGCACGATCGTGACGACGGCCGAGGAGCACGGCTCGGCGCTGCTGCCGGTGTGGCGGCGCGGCGAGCTCGACTCGACCGTTCGCTCCGTCGCGCATCGCGACGACGCGTCGTTCCTGGCCGACGTCGAGCGCGCGGTCTCGGTCGGCGCATCCGGTCTGGTCATCTCGCTCGTCTCGTGCAAGAGCGGGAAAGTGCTCCCGGTGCGTGAGGCCTGCGCGATCGCGCGGGATCGTGGCGCATTCACGATCGTTGACGCGGCGCAGGCCACGGGGCAGGTACCGGTCGACGTGCGTGACCTCGGCGCCGACGCGGTCGTGCTGCTCGGGCACAAGTGGCTCCACGGGCCGCTCGCGACCGGCGCGATCTGGGTCGCCGAACCCGACCGGATCCTGCCGCCGCGGCTCGGCTGGCGCAGCCGCGAGAAGGGCAAGGAGGGTCGCGTCGAGCTGTATCCCGACGCTCGCCGCTTCGAGACAGGCACCGTCGACGCCGCCGCGTTCGTCGGCCTTCGTCAGGCGCTGATCGTGCACCGGCTGCTGGGAGCGGAGGTCGGGCGGCGCGTGGCGGGGCTGCGCGCGCTGGTGCTCGAGCGGCTGTCGGGTCTCGCGTTCGACCTGGTTTCGCGGCCGCAGGACCCGACGGGGATCATCGTCGTCGCGCCTCGGTCGGGGAGCGCGCTGGAAATCGTGACCGCGATGTGGCAGAACGAGCGGGTCGTGGTGAAGCACCTCAGCGAGCCGGGGTGGCCGGACGCGATCCGCATCTCCTTCTGGGCGCTCCACGAGCCTGCGGCGATCGACCGGCTCGCGACCGCGCTCGAGCGCGTCCTCGCCGGGAATGCGGGGGCAGAGCCCCTGCGAGGAACAGGTGTCACGAGCCTCATTGGGGCGAAGCCCCAGTGAGTCTCCTGGAGGGGCAGACCGCCATCATCACGGGCGCCGGAAGAGGATTCGGTCGCGCCGTCGCCGAGCTGCTGGCCTCGCTCGGCGCGCACGTCGTCGTCGCGTCGCGGAACGCGCCCCAGCTCGACGAGGTCGTCGCGCGGATCAAGGCCTCGAAGGGGCGGGCGCTCGCGTACGCGGCGGACGTCTCGGACGAGCGCCAGGTGCAGGATCTCGTCTTCAACACCGAGCGCTGGGTCGGCCCGCCGACGATCCTCGTGAACAACGCCGGGGTCGTCGATCCGATGGCGCCGCTCGCGCGCACCGACGCCACGAGCTGGCTCCGCCATATCGCCGTGAATGTGGGCGGCACGTATCTCGCGACGAGGGCCGTGCTGCCCGGCATGCTCGAGAGTGGCCACGGCCGGATCGTCAACATCTCCTCGGGCGCGGCGCAGAAACCGAGCGCGGGATGGACCGCGTACTGCACCAGCAAGGCCGCCCTCGAGCAATTCACGCGCGCTCTGGCCGTCGAGATCGACGGGACCGGCGTCACCGTGAACGCGCTGCGTCCCGGCTACATGGAGACGGCGATGATGGAGCGGATCCGCCGCGCCAGCGAGTCCGACTTCCCGCGGGTCGAGGAGTATCGGGCCGCGCACCAGACCGGCGAGACGCGCGATCCGCGCGTACCCGCACGCGCGGTCGCCTATCTCGCGGCGCCGCAGACCAAGCGGAACGGCGAGATCCTGCGCTTCGGCGACGCCGACCTCGACGCCGCGATCGCCGCGCTGCTGGGGGGCTAGCGCTCCAGGTTCTTGTCGGCCTTGCCGCCGGCGGGCTTGAACGCCTTGCGCTTCTGGATCGCGGCGCTCAGGAGAGCGTTCACCGCGTCGGGATTCGCTTCGGCGCGCCGTCGCAGCTCGTCCGCCGAGCGGCCGATCAGGCCACACGTGCTGCAGTCGCCCTGCCCGTTGAGCCGGGCGTGGCAGTAGCTGCAATGGACCTCGAACGCGCCATGAGGGCGGAAGAGGTTGAGCGCGGATGCCTCGTCGATCAGCGTCTTGGTGTCGGCGATAGCGGTCATCCCTCTCCTCAGGCCGTGCCCAGCACGACGGACTTCTTCTCGAGGTAGCCATCGATGGCTTCGAGCCCGTGCTCCTTGCCGAAGCCGGACTGCTTGAGCCCGCCGAACGGGAGCTGGTCGTAGGCGACCTGGATGTCGTTGACCCACGTGTAGCCCGCTTCGATCTGCTCGGCCGCGCGGCGGGCCTTGGCGAGGTCCTTCGTCCAGATCGAGCTCCCCAGGCCGTACACGCTCTGGTTCGCCTTCGCGATCGCTTCGTCGAGGTCGTTCACGATGAAGATCGGCAGCGCCGGACCGAAGACCTCCTCCGTCGCCATGCGCGAGTCCTCGGGGACGTCCCGCAGGACCGTCGCCTCCATGAACCAACCCTTCTCGAACTCCTTGCCCTCGGGCCGCTTGCCTCCGGCGAGGACCTTGGCGCCCCGGCCGACGGCGTCCTTGACCTGCGACTCGACCTCGGCGCGCTGATGCTCGGTGTGGAGCGGGCCCATCTTCACGCCTTCGGCGAGGCCGTTGCCGACCTTCCATTCCTTCGACGCGCGGTCGGCGATCTTAGTCATGAACTCCTCGGCGATCTCCTTGAACAGATAGACCCGCTTCACCGCGAGGCAGGCCTGCCCGGCGTTGAAGAACCGCCCGATCGCCGCGCCGGCGGTCGCCCGCCGGATGTCGGCGTCGTCGCACACGATCATCGGATCGCTGCCGCCGAGCTCGAGCGTCACCCGCGTCACGTTGTCCGCGGCGAGCTTCATGATCCGCTTGCCGGTCTCGGTCTGTCCGGTGAACGCGACTTTGTTCACGCGCTTGTGGCTCACCAGCGCGTCGCCGATCTCACCGCCGGAGCCGTGCACGGTGTTGAGCACGCCCGCGGGGATGCCGGCGGAGTTGATGACGTCGACCGTCCGCTGCGTCGCGAGCGGCGTCGTGGAGGCCGCCTTCAGCACCACGGTGCAGCCCACCGCCAGGGCGGGGCAGACCTTGTTCGCCATGAGCGTGAGCGGGAAGTTCCAGGGTGTGATCGCCGCGACGACGCCGACCGGCCGGCGGATGGTGAAGCCGATCTTCGACGGATCGTCCAGCGTGACGTAGTCGCCGCGGATCTTGTCGGCCAGCCCCGCGTAGTACTCGAGGTTCTCGGCGACGCGGCTGGCCTCGAGCACGGCGTGGGCGAGCGGCTTGCCCTGCTCCTGCGTGAGCAGCTTCGCGATCTCCGGCACCGCCGCTCGCATCTCCACGGCTGCGGCGTGCATGAGCGCGGCTCGCTTCGACGGCGCCATCGATGCCCATGCCGGGAACGCCTTCGCCGCGGCCTCGACCGCCGCGTCCACGTCCGCCGTCCCGCCGCGCGGGATCGTATCCACGACCTCGCCGGTCGCGGGATTGCGAACGTCCATCGTCTTGCCGCTCTGGGCATCGACGGACTCGCCGTTGATGGTCATCTTCGCCATGTGAACAGCCCTCTCTATTTTGTGTTGCGAGCCTGCGGAACACCTAATCTACAGGGGACACCGCCGCGAAGCAGTCACTTACGCCTAGGGCGATAGAAGGTCCGCCGCAGGCGATAAAAGGGGGCCCGTTTTGTCTGTCGTACGGCTCGAAAAGCAGGACTCCGTCGGCCACGTCATCCTGGATCGGCCGCCGGCCAACTCCTATGACAAGGCCTTCCTGGACGACCTCTCTAGCGCCATCGATGAGGCGCGCTTCGACGCCGGCGTGCGCGCGATCGTGGTGCGCAGCGCCTCGGAGAAGTTCTTCTGCGCTGGCGCGGACGTCAAGATGTTCGCCGCCACCGACTCCGACTATCAGGCGGCGTTCGTGATCCACGCGAACGAGATCATGTCCAAGTTCGAGCGCACCGCCAAGGTCGTCATCGCGGCGATCAACGGCCATTGCCTCGGCGGCGGGCTGGAGATCGCGATGTGCTGCGACTTCCGCTTCGCGGCCGAGGGCACGTACAACATCGGTCTGCCCGAGGTCACCCTCGCGGTGCTGCCCGGCACCGGTGGGACGCAGCGGCTGCCGCGTCTCGTCGGGCGCCAGAAGGCGCTCGACCTGATGCTGCGCGGAGCCGCGGTCCAGCCAGCCGAGGCGAAGCAGCTCGGCATCGTCGATGAGGTCTACCCGCCGGCCGACCTGCTGCCGAAGACGATCGAGTACGCGACGAAGATGGCGTCCGGCCCGACGCTCGCACTGGGCAAGATCAAGCTCGCGACCGTCCTCGGCGGCGGCATGCCGTTCGAGGACGGCCTGTACTTCGAGCACGAGGCCGTCGGGCGCCTGTTCGCGTCGGAGGACGCGCGCGAGGGCGTGACGGCGTTCACGGAGAAGCGGAAGCCGATCTACAAGGGCAAGTAGACGACAGGTTGAGCGGGACGAAGCTCGTCTCCCGCCGGGAGACGATCGACTCGTCTCCGCTCCTGCCGGGGACGCGGCCGATCGAGCTCCACTACCGCGACGGCGGCAGCGGAGAGCCGATCGTGATCCTGCACGGCGGCTGGGGCTACGAGTTCTATCCGCACGACGACGCGATCGCGACGCTCGCTCGCCGGTTCGTGATCCCGGATCGCACCGGTTACGGAAAGTCACCACACATCTCCGAGCTCCCACCGAGATTCCACGTCGTCGCCGCGATCGAGACCGAGAGGCTCCTCGCGAGATTGGGCATCGAGCGTTCGGTGCTATGGGGGCACAGCGACGGCGCGGTGATCGCGGTGCTGCTCGCGCTGCGGGCGCCCGAGCGGTACAGCGGGCTCGTCGTCGAAGCGATCCATCTCGATCGCGAGAAGCCGCGGTCGCGCGACTTTTTCCTGCAGATGGTGAACGACCCGGACGCCTTCGGCGAGCGCGTCACCCGGCGGCTCGCGGCCGAGCACGGCGAGGACTACTGGCGCACGATCATCCGCGCCGGCGGCCGGGCGTGGCTCGACATCGCGGCCACCCCGGACGAGGACTTCTACGACCATCGACTTCACCAGCTGCGGGTCCCCCTGCTGGTCGTACACGGCGCCGACGATCCGCGCACCGAGCCTGGCGAGCTCGACCGCATCCGTCGCGAGGTGCCCGCCGCGCGGATCGAGATGATCGCCGGCGCGGGGCACAGCCCGCACAGCGAGAGCGGTTCGGCCGCTCGGGTGACCGCGCTCGTCGCTGACTTCCTGCGAGGCCTGAGCGGGCCACGTGCGGCTCGGCTCAACGGCCCAGCTCACGCCCCCTGAGCGTCGCGACGAACGCGAGCAGGTCGGAGAGCTCCCCCGCGCTGAGGCGATCCGGCGGATAGGTCGGCATGCCGAGCCCGCCGCCGCGAATCGCTGCCGCGTCGCTCGGGCCCGACAGCGCGAGCTCGCCCGGACCGTTGCCGATCGCGCCGTGGCAGTCCGCGCAGCCCTGCGCGAAGTAGATCGCCGCGCCGCGCTGGGTCTGTCCGCCGTGTGGATCGGCGAACGCGAGCTGCGCCGCCGTAGGCGGCGGCACCTTCACGGGCGTCGCCTTCTTCTCCTGGAGCGCGCGGACGTACGAGACCATCGCCCAGATGTTGCCGTCGTTGTACTGGCGGGCGAAGGCGGGCATGGCGGTGAAGGCCAGCCCGTTCTTGATGATCCAGAAGAGCTCCGCGTCGGTCTTTGAGACGGCGTCGGGCCCGGTGAGGTCGGTCGCGTCGGGGTAGGTGTCCCTTCCGAAGATGCCCTTCCCGTCGCCGTTCGCCCCGTGGCAGGTCGCGCACGAGCCCGTGAACGCGAAGCGACCTGCGTCAGTTACCTGAGCGCCAGGCCCCAGCGGGTTCGCCGTGCTCCCGCCCCCGACGCGCGCGACGATCGTGACGGCTAGGTTGCCGAACGCCCGCTCGAAGGGAAAGTCCTGCCGGTGTACGAGCACGAATACCGGAGCGGCAAGCAGGATCACGAGCCCGGCGACCGCGCCGCCGGCGATGAACGCCAGGAGCCCGCGCCTGGTCACGATGCCGAGCGCGCGTCCTCTCACTGCAGGGGTTTGTACACCTCCGCCTCGGCGTCGGCTGCCGTCAGGCGGTGAGGACGAGCCTCGCGCGATCGCGCAGCAGTCGACCGAGCTCGACCGCCCGCTGCCGGGAGAAGCGCGCGCGCGGGCCGCCCAGCACGAGCGCGGCGACCGGGCGGCCGTTCGAGGCGAGGATGGCGCTCGCCACGGCGGCGACGTCCTCGTGCCACTGCCCGAAGTTCACCGCGTAGCCGGCCTCGCGCGCCGTGGCCAGCTCGCGCTCGAGCTGGGCGCGCGGGACGGTCGTCCCGGCACAGCCGACCGGCTTCCCGCTCACGAGCTCCTGGATCGTTTCGGGCGTCTCGGCGCTCACAAGCGCCCTTCCTGCGGCGACGCATTGCCACGGCGCTCGACTGCCGATCGCGGTCTGGAACCGGACGGCCTGCGGGCTATCCACGCGGTCGACATAGACCACGTCGGCGCCGTCGCGGATGGCGAGGAACGCGGTCTCCCGGCTCTCCGAGACCAGGAATTCGAGATGGCGGCGAGCCTCGGCGATGAGTGAGTGGTCGCTGAGGTATCGCATGCCTACCTCGAACGCGCGGGGCCCGACGCGATAGCGCTTCGTGGCCGGGTCGCGCTCGGCGAACCCCTTCGTCTCGAGCGTGGCGACGAGCCGGTAGGCGCGGCTGAAGGAGATGTCGAGGGCGCGGCCGAGGCCCGAGATGCTGTGGTCGCCCCCGTTCGAGCCGAGGAAGATGAGGACGTCGAGCAGGTGCATGGCCGATTCGAGCGCGTAGCCGTCGGTCCGCGGTGCGCGCGGCCGTGCGCCGGTGGTCGTTCGTGGTCGCGTCGCGATCACGCGATGCTAGTCCGCCCCGGCTCAGGGATGGGGGCTCGGCTGTCCGGGCGTGTGGACGAAGATGGAGTGCAGCGGCCCGATGTCGTCGTACGGGAGGAGGGCGTCGAGGTCGCCGAGGATCTTGTTGAAGTCGCCGACCGACAGCACCTCGACTACCGGGTCGAGCTGGCTGCGTGTGACGCCGGCGGCGCGCATCGCGCCGTCGCTCGTGACCACCCGCACGCCCTTCGCCGCGAGCACTCGGTACAGGTCGCCGAAGTTCTTGGGCACGCTCCCCGTCGGCACTCGCAACGCGTCGGAGAGCCGGTCGAGGTCTTCGTCGAGGAGCGCGAGCCGATCGAGCTGCGTTTTCCCCTCGGCATCACGGCGAAACGCCGTGATCGCGGCGCGGTCGACCGCGATCGTGACGAAGTGCCCGCGCTCGATGTACGTGAGCGCGGGGACCGGCAGGTCGCAGGCGACGACGTAGCTCTGGTCGAGCGACGGCGTGACGTGCATGACGATGCGCTTGCCCCTGGGCCAGTCGGTCGGGATGTCCGGCCGAGGACGAACGCCCTCGGGCTGCGGGCCGTGGTCGCCACCGTGTGCGTCGGGGCTCGCGGCTCCGACGTTTCCGGCCGGTGTGCCCTGGCTCGCGCAGGCGGAGATGGCGAGGGCCGCGAGCGCGACGATCGCGCCCGCGGCCCGTCCGGATCCCATGCCTACCTCGCGGTGGCCGATGCCTCGTTCGAGTTCGGGCTCTCGCCCGTCGCGTTCACCGCGGACACGACGTAGAAGTATGTGACGCCCTTGGTGAGACCGGTGTTCTTGAAGCTCGTGACCGTGACGCCGGTCGCGATGGTCGTGTAGGGCCCGCCGGTCACGGTCGCGCGCTTGACGTTGTAGCTCGTGGCCCCGGCGGATCCCGTCCAGGCGAGGTTGATCGTGAGCGACCCGGGCTTTCCGGCGCTCGCGGTGAGGCCGGTCGGCGCGGCCGGCGCCGCGGCCTGCGGCGTCGCGGACGCCTGGTTGGAGTTCGGGCTCTCGCCGTTCGCGTTCACCGCCGAGACGACGTAGAAGTAGGTCGTGCCGTTGGTGAGCCCGGTATCGGTGAAGCTCGTGACCGTCACGCCCGTGGCGATCGTGGTGTATGGGCCGCCGGTCACGGTCGCGCGCTTGACGTTGTAGGTCGTCGCGCCGGCCGACGCTGTCCAGCTAAGGCTGACCTGCGCGTTGCCGGCTGTCGCGGTGAGGCCGGTTGGCGCGGGCGGCGGAGCCGCGGCCGTGCCGAAGAGGCGGTCGAAGACGCGGACCTCATTGAGCTTGGAGTCTCCGACCCCCAGCTCGTTGTTGCCGAGGTCGAACCACAGGCTGCGCGGATGCTCGACGAAGCTGTTGGTCACCTGCTTCAGGAAGCGCTTCGGGGCGACGTTGCCGGTGTCCAGGCGGTTGAACACGAGGACGGCGCCGAAGATGGGCGGGTTCACCGAGCGGTCGCCCTGCGTCGCGACGTATACCTCGTTGTTGGTCGTATCGACGATGAGCTGGCGGAGCTTGTCCATCATCGTGCTTGCGCCGCTGATGGTGCGCAGCGGAGCCGCCGCTCCGTTCGCCGTGCGCGAGTACACGACGAGCGTCGGAGTCGCGCCGGTGTACGTCTCGTCCGAGACCCAGAGCTCGTTGTTCACGGCGTCGATCCAGATCCCGACGGGCTTGCCGAGGCTGGCGTCGGTGATCTGGCGCAGTGGCGCGACGTTGCCGGTGGCCAGGCGGCCATAGATCGTGATGCTCGGGCTGATGACGGGGACGGCATTGGCGTCACCCTCGTTCGCGAGCGCGATCTCGTTGTTGACCGTGTCCAGGGCGATTCCCTGGGGCTTGCTGATGAGCGTCGCCGGCCCGTTGATCAGACGTTTCGGCGCGACGTCGCCGCTGTCCAGGCGGTTGAACACGACAATCGAGTTCTCGAGGGTGCTCGGGCCGACGATCTCGTTGTTCACACTGTCGACTGCGACGCCGTGGAAGCTGCGGCTGATGTGGGTGTTCTGCCCCTCGATGATTCGCGCGGGAGCGGTCTGCCCACTCGCAAGGCGGCCGAACGCCGCGATGCGCGGGTGGCTCACGCAGTTGGTGACGTAGAACTCGCCGTTGAGGGTGTCGGCTGACATCGCTCCGGGGTTCCCGAAGCCCACCACGGTGGCGGTGCCGCTCGTAAGGGTGCGCAGAGGCGCAACGTTCCCGCTCGCCGTCCGTGGATAGACGGTAACGCTGTGGCTGCCCCAGTTGGTGACGACGATCTCGTTGTTCACGTTGTCGATGAAGACGCTGGCGGGCTTGCTCAGCCCGGTGCTGAGGCCGCTGATCGTGCGCAGAGGCGCGACGTTGCCGGTCGCGGTGCGGGCGTAGACCGCGATCGAGTTCGTGCCGCTGTTGGCGACGGCGATCTCGTTGTTCGTTAGGTCGACGTTCAGGCCCTTGGGCTGATCGAGACCGGTCAACGCGCCGCTGATGCTTCTGAGGGGAGCCACGTTCCCGCTCGCCAGGCGCGAGTGGACCGTGATCGACGGAGCAACGAGGCCGCTACCGGTGTGCCCTTCGTTCACCGCGATGACCTCGTTGTTCACGTTGTCGATGAAGAGACCGTGCGGGTCCGCGAGGCCCGTCGCAGGCCCGACGATGGAGCGCAGGTCGCCTGCCCCGAGGTTGTCGAAGAAGTGGATCGAGCTGCCGTTCTGGAACGTTCCCGCGACCTCGCCGTTGACGGCATCGACGGCCCAGCCCCAGGTCCGCTTCTCGAGCAGCGCGAGGGCCTTGAAGTCCACGATGACGGATGCGGCGACGTTGCCGCTCGCCGTGCGCGTGAAGGCCACGGCGCGGTCCGATGTGTCGTCGTCGACTGCCCAGATCTGGTTATTGGCGAGGTCAACGACGACCGACGAGGGATAGTCGAGGCCCGTCGCAAGGCCTTGGATCGTGCGCAGCGGCGCGGCCGCGCCCGATGCGGTGCGCGCGTAGACGAGGACCGCATGCTTGTTGTCATCGCTCACGACGAGCTCGTTGTTCGTTGTGTCGACCCACACGCCGCTGAAGTCCGGGTTCGGGTCCGAGAGCGTGCGCTTCGGGGGCGGATCGGCCGCGAGCACGCGTGTCGCGGGCGCACCCGCGCCGACGCCTGATAGCAGGATCCCGACGGACATCGCTCCCGTGAGCAACGCGCTCGTGACGCGACGGATCCGGCCGTTGTTCCCAACCCAAGTCGCCATCTCTCTCCGCCTCCAACGCGCGCTATTCGCTAGATGAATAGGTTGTTCGTTCGCCGGAAACGAATGTGGAACCCCTGGCAGGGTGTGTCAAGGGCATCTATTCGCCTGGCGATTCTCGATACATCGGGGTCCGTCGTTTTGCTTGACGCGGGCCCCGACCCCGATACCTTCCGGGTCAGATCGCGACGAGGTGAGAACGGACGTGAGTGCGACATCGTTCCGCGGCCCCACGGGTGCACTGACACTGTTCAAGCAGCCGACTATGGTGCTCGCGATCGTGGCGCTTACGATCGCGCTCGGCTACGTCTACTACTGGTTCGACATGCGCGAAGGCGGAATGAGCGCGAACATCCTGACAACGAAGCAGGGCACTCCCGACGGCTACATCAAGTTCTTCGGAGCGGGCTTCTACTACGGCGCCGCCATCCTCGACGTTGGGCTCGCGCTCATCGGCTCCCTCCTCATCGTTCTCACCGTCGCCAACTACCGAGCTCGCCGTCGCGCGAGCCAGTGCGCGGTCGGGACGTCGACGAGTCTCGGGTTCGCGGTCGCGACGTTCGGCTGCCCGGGCTGCCCTCTGCCGATCGCGGGCACGCTCGGCACAACGTTCTTCGCGAACAGCCTTCCGCTTATGGGGCTGGAGTTCAAGCTCGTCTCGCTCGTGGTCAGCTCGGTCGCGCTGTGGTGGCTCACGAGGCGCCTCGGGCGCGTCGAGCTCACCGGAGAGGCCACCGCGTGGAGAGCGCCGAGCCCGGCGTGAGCCCGGAGCTCGGGTCAACCTAGATCGCCGCCGCCCGCGGGCGCGATGACGCGACAAGCCACGATCTGATCGAGGTTCTCCGCGATGTGCCGCCGGCCCATCCGGAGGATCTCGCGGATGCGGTTGTCCACGATCTCGTAGACCACGTTCCGGCCGTCGCGCCTCGCGTGGACGAAGCCGCAGAAGCGCAGGCAGCCGAGGTGCGACGATACGCTGGCCTGCTGACGATCCACTTGACGGACGATCTCGCCCGCGGTCCTCGGGCCGTCGAGGAGAAACTGGAGGATCTGGATCCGCGTGGCATCCGAGAGCCCGTGGAAGAAGCGCGCCACCACCTCGGGATCGTCGGGATCGAGCTCTGACGCGCGCGTCCCCGCTTCCGGCCGGTCATTCGGCCAGCGAATGGCCTCTTCGTGCACTGACAGTGACTGTCGCTTGGGCGGCTGACGCTGTCAAGGCTCGAGCGTGGCGGTGAAACCCGCGGCATCGATCGCGTCACGGATCGCCGACGTGGTGACTGCGTCAGCGATATGGCTCACCCAGACGCGCCGGCTGCGCGCGTCGCCGAGTACCTCGACGATGCCCGGGAGCCGGCCGACGGCCAGCCGTATCGGAGCGAGTCAGCCGTCGCAGTCGTAGTCCGGGACCGCGAACACGACGGTCCGGGTGTCCTCGTCGCTCAACGCAGCAGGATCTGGTCGAGCACGTGGAGATGCAGGCCCTCCAGGACCAGGACCGTCGCGGCGGCGAGCATGACGCTGTCGCCGATCGGCTGCGCAAGGCTGCCGAAGTGGCGGAGCCGGCGCGCGGTGTCGACGGAGGCGCCGCTGCCGAGGAACGTCAAGACGAACACGAGCGTGGCCATCGCCGACGCGAAGAGCGCGAAGGCGACGACGGCCGCGCCCGGCCCGCCGATGCCCAGCGCGAACGCCGCGACCGCGGCGAGGAACGGCACTGTTCAGGTGCAGCCGACGGCGACGAATGCGGCGCCGAAGACGTACGACGCACGCCTGCCCGGGCGTCGCATCGCCGCGTCCCAGCAGCGAGCGCCGAACGCGGCGACCGTGCGGGCGAGCGGGATCACGTCGGCCCGGTTCGCGAGATGCACGAGGACGAATGCGGCGATCACGAGCCCGAGCGCGAGCTGGAAGGCGTGGATCGGAGGCTCGATGGCGTGCTCCGCGGCCGCGCCGAGCGCCGCAATGACCGCGCCGAACGCGAGCACGACTGTCGCCGCGCCCGCGCAGGCGGCGAGAGCCGACGGCCAGCTCTTCTCGCCCGGGCGGCGGCCTCTTGCGAGGAACCCGGGCAACGCGGGGAGAGCGCACGGATTGAACGTGGCGGCGACTCCGCCGACGAGGGCCACGACCGGAAGGCTGACCGCGTCGAACTCGACGGGTCCGAAGAGGCGATACCAGAAGAAGAGCAGACCGCCGAAGCCCCCGGCTGTCGCCACCGCGAAGAGGCCGAGCGGGGATCTGATCACGTCGCTCGGCCGTGCGAGCGCGCGTACCGCGCGAACACCACGAGCAGCGGGACGAAGACGGCCGTGTTGTACGCGAAGTGCAGGACCGGGACGGCGACGAGCGGCACCAGCCCGCCAGGCCCGGCACCGAAGAACCCTCCCGTCCCGTTGGTGAAGCCGAGAGCGACGTACTGCGCGAGCTTGAGGTAGTGCTCGAAAACGTGCCAGACCTGGAGCATCAGCGCGAACTGGAGCGCCAGCGCGGACACGCCATCGGCCCGCACGAACGGACGGATCGAAGTCGCGACCCAGATGAGCCCGACGAGGTAGCTGACGTTGTACGCGAAGTGGACCGGCTCTATGTCCGCGAGGCTGCCGAGGACACCGCTGCCGTTCGGCACGCCGAGCACGTAGCGCTGCACGATCTGAACGACGTGCTCGCTCTCGTGCAGCGCGCCGATGACCATCGCGGCCCCGAACGCCGCGCGCGCCACCGGATCACGCGCGGCGTCCTTGACAATTCCGCGAGCGTCCATAAGAGTGCGCCAACATATGACATCAGACCTCAGGAGGTCAAGATGACGGTGCTCGCGCGCCGGCCCGCGGAGACGGTCGCGGCGGTGGGGGATCTACGGGAGTGGCTCCGCAAGGTCGAGGCGATGGGCGAGCTCGTCCGAATCAGCGAGACGGTCGATCCGATCGAGGAGATGGGCGCGCTCACCTACATGGTCGGCAAGCGGCCCGGCTCGCCGGCGCTGCTGTTCGAGGATCCGAAGGGCGGCGCGGGCTACCGGCTGCTGTGGAACCTGCTCGGCAACAGCACGCGGCGCATCGCCCTCACGCTCGGCGAGCCGCCGGAGTCTTCGCGCATCGAGCTGATCAAGGCGGTACGCGAGAAGCTGACGCGGCGCGTCCCGCCGGTCGAGGTCGATCCGGTGGCGGCGCCGGTGAACGAGCGCGTCCTCACCGGATCGAAGATCGACATGGCCAGCGTACCGGCGCCCAAGCATTGGCCTCTCGACGGTGGTCGCTACCTCGGGACGTGCGACGCGGTGTTCACGCGCGACCCCGAGAGCGGCTACGTGAACATGGGCACCTACCGGATCATGATCCACGACGAGCGCCACGTGGGCCTCTACCTCTCACCGGGAAAAGACGCGCGCCTCCATATCGCGCGGGCGTGGGAGCTCGGGCGGCCGATCGAAGTGGTCGCGGCCGTCGGTATCGATCCGCTGCTCATGGTCATCGCATCGATGACCTTCCCCAAGAACCAGAGCGAGCTCGACGCGGTCGGAGGCGTCGCTGGCGCTCCGCTCGAGATCACGCGCGGAGTGACGACCGATCTCCCGATCCCGGCGCGCGCGGAGTATGTGATCGAGGGGATCATCCGGCCGAACGCGACGCGGCTCGAGGGACCGTTCGGCGAGTTCACGGGCTACTACGGCCGGCCCGAGGCGGGCGCGCCGCTCGTCGAAGTGACCGCGATCCACTCGCGGAACGATCCGATCCTGACGAACGCGCTGATGGCCGACTACCCCTCGTGCGAGATGGCCGACTACTACGCGATCGCGAAGGCCGCGCGCACCTGGGACGACCTCGAGAAGCTCGGGATCCCGGGCATCCGCGGGGTGTACGCGCATCCGGCAGCGGCTTCGGGATTCGGCATGGTGGTCGTCTCGCTCCAGCAGCGCTACGCAGGCCACGCCGCGCAGGCGCTCGCGTGCGCCGCACAGGTGCCGGGCGCGGCGTACTACACGAAATGGATCGTCGCCGTCGACGAGGACGTGGATCCGACCGATATGGATCAGGTGATCTGGGCGATGGCGACGCGCTGCAACCCGGTCGAGGACATCGACATCCTCCGCAACACCTGGTCGACCTGGCTCGACCCGACGCAGAACCCCCCGGAGAAACGGCCCTGGGGCTCGAAGGCGCTGATCAATGCCTGCAAAGAGCATCAGCACATCGCGACGTTCTCCAAGCGCACGACCGTGCGCCGCGAGCTGTACGACGACCTCGCGAGGCGTTGGGCGAAGCTCGGTCTCGCCGGCGCCGCGCCGGAGCTGCTCGCGTTCCACCACGACGACGAGCTGCGGGCGCTTCACGAGGCCGCCGAGTTCAAGCCGGAGGGCGACGGTCAGGTGACGATGTGACCGCGCGCGCCGCGGTCGCCGCCATCGAGAGGGAGCCGGCCAGGCGCCGCCGCCCGCGCGCCTTTCAGCAGATCGTGGACGAGATCCGCGGGGACGTGTTCAGCCGGCGTGTCGCCGCGGGCGACCGCCTCCCGAACGAGGCCGCGCTGGCCGAGCGGTTCAACGTCAGCCGGCTCGCGGTGCGGGAAGCGCTCCGCGTGCTGGAGCTGCAGGGCCTCGTGCGGGTCGAGCACGGCTTCCAGGGCGGGACTTTCGTCGCGACCGCGGGGAGCGCGCCGGTCACCGACGCGCTCGAGACGATGCTCCGCCTGGAGCACATCGATCGCGCGGAGATCTACGCGGCGCGCAGGCGGCTGGAGCCCGGCGTCGCGGCGCTCGCCGCGGTGGGCCTCGATGCCGAGACCACGGCCGCGCTGGAAGTCAACCTCGCGGAGGGCGGCCGCCGCCTTGCCGCGGGCCGGCCGGCGTTCTCAACGAACCTCGAGTTCCACACGCTTGTCGCGAGGGCCTGCGGGAACCGGATCCTGCGGCTCACGACGCATGCGGTGCTGGAGCTCCTGCGCGCGGCGGAGTCGCGGAGGCCATCGGACGAGAAGGTCAACCGCGAAGCGTGCCGGGCGCACGCGGCGATCCTGCGCGCGCTCCGCGCCGGCGACGCCGACCGGGCCAGCGCGGCCATGGAGGTGCACCTCGATTGGCTCGAGCGGTACTACGCACGAGCCGGCCGAAGAGCCGACTCGTGAGGTCCGCTGCCGTCCTCATCGCGGTCGCGGTGGTCGCGGGCGCGTGCGCGGGCGGCGGATCGGGCGCGGCGACATCGACCGCGCCGCCGGCCGGCGCCGCGACCGCGACGGCGGCGCCCCCACCGCTCACGGTCACGATCGGTCAGGTCGGCGGGATCAGCGACGCGGCGATCTACATCGGACAGGCCAAGGGCTACTTCGCCGAGCAGGGCATCACGCTCGACTCCACGTCGTTCACGACAGCCGCGCTCATGGTCGCGCCGCTGGTTCGCGGCGATCTCATGGTGGGCGGCGGCGCCTCCGGGTCCGGGCTCTTCAACGCGATCCGCACCGGCACCGCCATGCGGATCGTCGCCGACAAGGGGAACCTGAATCCGGGGCACGGCTACGAGGCGATCGTCGTTCGCAGCGCGGTCGCCGATCAGATCAAGGGTCCCAAGGACCTCAGGGGCAGGAACGTCGCGCTCTCGGCGCGTGACATCACGCCCGAGGTCACCCTCGACGCGTATCTGAGGTCGGGTGGTCTCACGATCAAGGACGTGAATGTCGTCGTGATCCCGCACGCCCAGATGCTCGCGGGCTTCCAGACGGGCGCGATCGACGCGGGCCTCCCGATCGAGCCATACGTCACGAGCATCCTCGACAGCGGCGCGGCCAGGCTGCTCATCCGTGACGACGCCGTCACGCCCAACCATCAGACCGCGGTCATCTTCTACTCCGACCAATTCGCCAAGCAAAGGGACGCCGCGGTGCGCTTCATGGTCGCGTACCTCAGGGGAGCGCGGTTCTACGCTGACGCCTTCGAGAAGAACGACGCCGCCAAGCGTGCCGAAGCGATCGACATCCTGGCGAAAGCGACGAAGTTCGACGCCGCCTTGCTGGCGAGGGTCACGATGCCCGGCCTCGACCCGAACGGCCGTGTCAACATGAAGAGCCTTGGCGAGGTGCAGGACTATCTCGTCGCGAAGGGCACGCAGGGCGGCGCGATCGACATGGCGAAGGTCGTCGATCTCTCGTTCGCCGATGCGGCCGTGATCGTGCTCGGGCCGCACAAATGAGCGTCGGAGCGAGCTGATGGCGCGTGCCGCGTTCCCTTCAGCGTCGCCGGCGCGGGACGAGTCCGGAGCGCTCGGGCTGCGGGGCTTCCTCGCGGCGCTCGAGCGTGACCATCCCGAGCAGGTCGTTCGCGTCACCGAGCCGGTCGACCCGGCGCGGTTCGAGGTCACTGCCGTCCTGAAGCATCTCGAGCTCGAACGGCGCTACCCGCTCGTCGTGTTCGAGAAGCCGCTGGATCTGAACGGGAACCCGAGCGCCATCCCGATCGCGACGAACATCTACGCCACGCGGGCGCGGTGCGCGATGGCATTGGGCCTGCGCGCCGAGGACGCCAACCTGGGCCTCAGCCTCGAGTACGCGCGGCGCGAGGAGCGGCGCATCGCGCCCGAAGTCATCGACCCAGCGCGCGCGCCGGTCCGCCAGATCGTCCTGACCGGTGACGAGGTGGACCTGCGCGAGCTGCCGATCGTTCGCCACCACGACATGGATGCCGGGCCGTACATCGACATGACGTCGGTGATGCGCGATCCCGACTCGGGCTCGTACAACGTCGCCTTCCTGCGCAACATGTACAAGGGCCCGCGCAAGCTGGGGCTGCACATGTCGCCGCGCCACAACTGGCAGATCGTGCGCAAGCACGAGCTGCGGGACGAGCCCACGCCCGTCGCGATCGTCGTGAGCCATCACCCCGCCTTCTACATCGGCGCGCTGAACGTCGCGCCGTTCGGGCTGGACGACTACTCGGTCATCGGCGGGATGTTCGAGCGGCCGCTGCGGCTGACGCCCTCGACCACCTGGGGCTCGGACTTCCTCATCCCGGCCGATGCCGACCTCGTGCTCGAGGGCCACGTTCTGCCCAACGTGCGCGAGGTCGAAGGCCCGTTCGGCGAGTTCCCCGGCACGTACGGCCCGCAGCGCGTGCGCTGGGTCGTGGAGATCACGGCCATGAACCGGCGCAGCGACGCGATCTACCAGGACGTCTTCGTCGGGCACCCGGACAACTGGGTGATGGGCAGCTTCCCGAAGGAGGGTAGCCTCTTCAACCGCATCAAGGGCGTCGTGCCGACGGTGAAGGCGGTCCACCTGCCGACCTCGGCGGTCGGCCGCTTCCATTGCTACATCTCGATCGACAAGCGCGTCGACGGCGAGTCGAAGCAGGCGGCGCTCATCGCGCTCGGGAACTGCGACTTCGTGAAGCACGTCGTCGTCGTCGACAGCGACATCGACGTCTATCGCGAGGAGGAGGTCCTCTGGGCGATCGCAACCCGAGTCCAGGCCGACGAGGACGTCGACATCATCCGCAACGTCAAGGGCGCGACGCTCGACCCCTCGCAGCGCGACGACATCATGGGCGCGAAGATGATCATCGACGCGACGCGCCCGGTGCGCCGGCCGTTCGAGGCGCGCATCGAGATCCCCGCCGACGCGATGGAGCGGGTGAAGGGCATCGTCCCGCGCCAGCGGGAGCCCTAGCCGTGCCGCGGATCTTCTGGGTCACCTGCCCGCACTGCGCGAAGCGCTTCTATTGCCACTACGACGACCTGCGCCACCAGGCGTGGGCGCTGCGGTGTCCATACTGCGAGCGCGAGTTCCCGCAGGAGAACAGCCCGCGCATCGAGGAGTGACCGGCGTGCTCGAGCTTCCCGCGCGATACAACGCGGCCGAGACGTTCGTCGACGCGCACCGCGGCGTGCGCGACGATCGCGTGGCCATCCGCTGCCAGGGCAAGACCGTCACGTACGGGGAGCTCGCGGCGAACGTGGACCGCGCCGGGAACGCGCTGCGCGAGCTGGGCGTGCGCTTCGAAGAGCGCGTCCTCATCCTCTGCCTCGACACGCCGGCGTTCGCCTACGCGTTCTTTGGCGCGATCAAGATCGGCGCCGTGCCGATCCCGGTGAACACGCTGCTGACGGCGCACGACCTGCGCTACATCCTCGAGGACAGCCGCGCCGTCGCGATCGTGGCGTCGGCGCCGCTGGTGGACAAGGTGCTCGAAGTGCGCCCGCACCTTCCGCGGCTGCGCCACGTGCTCGTGAGCGGCGGGCCGGGCGGAGAGCACGCGCTGTCGTTCGAGGAGGCTCTCGCCGCGGCCGACGACCAGCTTCAGCCCGCCGACACGACCCCCGACGACGCGTGCTTCTGGCTGTACTCCTCGGGCACGACGGGGTTCCCGAAGGGCGCGGTGCACCTCCAGCACGACATGGTCTACGCGGCCGACGCGTACGCGAAGCACGTGCTCGGAACGACCGAAGAGGATCGGCACTTCACCGTCTCGCCGCTGTTCCACGCATACGGCCTCGGGAACGGCGTCTTCTTCCCGTTCCGCGTCGGCGCGTCGGCGGTCTACAAGCCCGAGCGCGCGACGCCGGACCTCGTCTACCAGCTCGTCACCGACGAGCGGCCGACGGTCCTCTTCACCGCGCCGACGTTCTACGCCGCGCTGCTGGCGTACCCGGAGGCCGAGTTCAAGTACGACCTGTCGTCGCTGCGTTTCTGCGTGTCGGCAGGGGAGGCGCTTCCCAAGACGCTCTTCGAGCAATGGAAGCGTCGCTTCGGCCTCGAGATCCTGGACGGCATCGGCTCGACCGAGATGCTGCACATCTTCATCTCCAACTTCCCCGGCAAGGCGCGCGGCGGCACCAGCGGCACCGTCGTGCCCGGGTATCGCGCGCGCATCGTCGACGACGACGGCAGGGACCTCGGTGCGGGCGAGACAGGCAATCTCTGGGTGAGCGGAGACTCGTGTTGCGCCTACTACTGGAACAAGCACGAGAAGACGAAGGCTGCGTTCCGGGGCGAGTGGGCCGTCACCGGAGACAAGTACCACCTCGACGCCGACGGCTACTACACGTACGAAGGCCGCAGCGACGACATGCTCAAGGTGTCGGGTCAGTGGGTCTCGCCGGCCGAGGTCGAAGCCGCGCTGGTGGAGCACCCCGCGGTGCTCGAGTGCGGCGTCGTCGGCGCGAAGGACAAGGACGATCTGGTGAAGCCGAAGGCGTTCGTGCTGCTGAAGCAGGGCCAGACGCCGAGCGACGCGCTGGCCGAGGAGCTGAAGCAGTTCGTGAAGGGCCGCATCACCCCCTATAAGTACCCGCGTTGGATCGAATTCGTGAGCGAGCTGCCGAAGACCGCGACCGGCAAGATCCAGCGTTACAAGCTCCGCGAGTCGGCCGCGCGCTAGGCTCCCCCGCGTGAACGACGAGCCGGCAGACGCCGCCGAGCGCGTCGAGGCCTGGCGCCGCGCCGCGCGCGAGGATCCCGACGGCTTCTGGGCTCGCGCCGCCGAGTCGCTGCCGTGGTTCAAGAAGTGGGAGCGCGTCCTGGACTGGCAGCCGCCGACGTTCCGCTGGTACCTCGGCGGCCGCTCCAACCTCGCCTATAACGCGGTCGATCACCACGTTGAGGCGGGGCACGGCGGGCGCGTCGCGCTGATCGCGCACAACGAGCGCGGCGAGCGTCGGTCGTTCACGTACGCCGAGCTGCACGGCGAGGTGAAGCGCGCCGGAGCAGCACTGCGCGGGCTCGGGGTGAAGAAGGGCGACCGCGTCGCGATCTACATGCCGACCACCGCCGAGGCGATCATCCTCATGCTCGGCGCGATCCGCATCGGCGCCGTGATCCTCGTCGTGTTCGCCGGCTTCGGCGCGGGAGCGCTCGGCGAGCGGGCCAAGCTCGCGGGCGCCAAGGTCCTGTTCGCCACGGACCTGACGTATCGCAAGGGCAAGGACGTCCCGCTCGTGCCGATCGTGGAAGAGGCGGCGCGCGTGAGCGGCTGCGTCGAACGCACCGTGGTGTTCAGGCGCGGTACCGACGATTGGGAGCGCTTCCTCGCGAGCGGTAGCGGACAGGACGACACGCACGTCGAGCTCGAAGCCAATGAGCCCGCGTTCATCCTCGCGACGAGCGGGACCACCGCCAAGCCGAAGCTCGCGGTGCACACCCACGGCGGCTATCAGGTCTACGTGTACTCGATGGCGAAGTGGATGTTCGGCCTCAGGCCGACCGACATCTGGTGGTCCACGTCGGACATCGGCTGGGTCGTGGGCCATTCGTACATCGTCTTCGCGCCACTGCTGATCGGCTGCACCACCATCGCGTACGAGGGCGCGCTCGATCATCCCGACGCCGAGACCTTCTACCGCATCGTCGCGCAGGAGCGCGTGAGCGGCGTCTTCACCTCCCCGACCGCGGTCCGCCTGCTCATGCGTTACGGGACAGAGCCCTCGAAGCGTCACGAGCTCGCCTCGCTGGAGCGCGTGTTCTGCGCCGGCGAGGTGCTCAACGCGCCGGCGTGGGAGTGGCTGCAGAAGGAGGTGCTTGCGGACCGCATCCCGGTGATCGACCACTACTGGCAGACCGAGACTGGCGGTCCCGTCGTCGGCAACCCGTACGGCGTCGGTACGTTGCCCATCAAGCCCGGGTCGTCCGGCATCCCGCTGGCGGGCATCGAGGCCGAGGTCGTCATGCCGGACGGCACGCCATGCCCGCCCAACGAGAAGGGGATCTTCGTCATCACGCGCCCGTTCCCCGGTCTCACCGCGACGATCTGGGGCGATCCGGAGCGCTACGCGAGCGACTACTGGAGCAAGGTGCCCGGCCGCAACGTGTACTTCACCGGCGACGCGACCGCGATCGACGACGACGGCTACGTGTGGTTCAGCGGACGCGCCGACGAGATCATCAAGATCGCGGGCCACCGGATCGGCACGATCGAGGTGGAGACCGCGTTCCTGCGCAACACCGCGGTCGCGGAGGCCGGGGTGACCGGCCGGCCCGACGAGCTGCGCGGCGAGGTCTGCTCGGCCTTCATCGTCCTGAAGCAGGGCCGGATTCCATCGGAAGAGCTGAAGAAGGAGCTCCTCGCGACCGTGCGCCACGAGCTCGGGCCGGTCGCGGTGATCGGCGAGCTCAACTTCGTCGACATGCTGCCCAAGACACGCAGCGGCAAGATCATGCGGCGCGTTCTGAAGGCCGTGATCGTCGACAGGGACCCGGGCGACATCTCCACGATCGAGGACGAAGGCTCGGTCGAGGAGGCCCGCGAGGCGTGGCAGCAGATGAAGTCGAGTGTCGCGGCGAGGAGCTGAGCCCAAGCCCGCCTGGTCCGTGGTCCCACGCGAGATAAAGGAGGAGGTCGCGGCGCTCCTCGGCGCGCCCGTGGCGCGCGCCACGCGCGCGTACGGGGGCTACGCGCCGTCGGCGACGTTCCGGCTGCGTCTCGGCGACGGCCGCCGCGTGTTCTTCAAGGGCGTGTATCCCACCGATACCGGCGCGGAGTGGGATCTCGATCGCGAGGAAGAGATCTACCGCGGTTGCGCCCAGTTCATGCGGCCCTGGGCACCCGCGTTCTTCGGGAGCGTGCGAGCCGGCGGCTGGCACGCGATCCTGCTGGAGGACCTCGGGCCCGCGAACGCGCTCCCCTGGACGGCGGCGAAGGCGCGTCGGGCCGCGCGCTCGTACGCCGAATTCCACGCGAGCACGTACGGCAAGCCGCTGCCGCGCTGGCTGTCGCGGATCGAGCACCGCGACTTGGCGCCGTTCTGGTCGCGCCTCGCCGAGTCGGGCGAGCTTCGCAACACCGCAGCTCTCGCGCGCCGTCGCGCGGACGAAGCTTTGGAGTGGCTGGACGTGGCTCTCCCGGTCCTACGGGGCAACGCGATGCGTCTGGCGCGGCTCCGCCCGCCCTACTCCTTCATGCACTCCGACGCACGCTCGGACAACATCCGTCTCCACGGCGCGCTGCTGCGCATGTTCGATTGGAACTTCGCGTCCGTGGGCCCGCACGAGTTCGAGCTCGCCGCATTCGCCCAGGCGATCGCGGCCGAGGGAGGTCCGCGCCCGGAGCGAGTCGCCGAGCTGTACGCGCAGGTACTGCCGCTCCGCCCGCTCGCGCTCGACGCGTCGATCGCGGGGATCGCGGGCTACTTCGCCGACCGCGCCTGGCGCCCGCCGATCCCGGGGCTACCGCGCGTGCGCTCGATCCAGCGACGCCAGCTGAAGGCGAGCCTCGGGTGGGCCGCGCGCCGCTTCGCTCTGGCCGAGCCGCGGTGGCTGATCTCGGTCGCGGACTGATGCCCGAGTGGCCCGACCTTCACGTTCTTCGCGAGCGGCTCGAGACCGCGCTCGTCGGCAGGAAAATCACGGCGGTGCGGGTGGGGGATCCGGTCGTGATCCGCGCGACGCGACCGTTGGATGCGATCCTGCTCGGCCGGTCGTTCACGCAGGTGCGGCACCGCGGCAAGTTCCTGCTCTTCTCGCTCGACGGCGATGTGTCGATCGTCATCAATCCCATGCTCGCGGGCCTGTTCCTGCTGGCGCGCCCCGAGCTCAAGGCTTCGAAGGACACGCGGCTCTCCCTCGCGCTCGACGACGGGTCCGAGCTGCGCTACCGCGACGACGTGCGCATGGGAAAGATCTACGTGCTCGAAGGCGGCTCCCCCGAGCGATCCGTCCCCGGCTATGCCGATCTCGGCCCCGAGGCCGACGACCTCAGCGGGTTCCGCGCGCGGGCGGCCAAGCGAGGCGGTGAGGTACGCAACCTGCTCATGGACCAGCGCGTCATCGCTGGCATCGGCAACGCCTACGCCGACGAGATCCTGCACGAGGCGAAGCTGCATCCGAAGCGCACCGTCCGGTCGCTCTCGGCGAAGGAGATGGGCGCGCTCGAGGACGCCATCGCGAAGGTCATCGCGCGCGGGGTCGACGAGGTCGAGGCCGGCCTGCTGCCGGAGCTCGGCGTCAAGGTCCGCGGACACATGCGCGTCCGCGGGCGCGAGGGATCGCCGTGCCCGCGGTGCGGGGCGCCGATCAAGCGGACGCGGAAGGGCGACGACGAGATGTACCTCTGCACCGCCTGCCAGCGGCCGCCGGCGGGCGTACTCCGCTGATCCGTGCGGCATGTCGGCAGATTTTGAGGCGAGGACCGCCCGGTTCGCCATACTGGCGTTCGGTCAAGCCCGCTCAGCACTGAGCGTTTCCCGGGCAGAGCCCGGAAATTGAGAGGTGAGATGTCCGACACCGTTCTCGTCGATAGGGAGCCGCCCATCGCGTTGGTCCGGCTGAACCGGCCCGACGTACTGAACGCGCTGAACGAGGAGCTCATGGGCGAGCTGCTCGCGGCGCTGCAGGCGCTGGACGCCGACGCGGATGTCCGATGCATCGTCCTCGCCGGCAACGACCGCGCGTTCGCCGCCGGCGCCGACATAAAGGAGACGTTCGTAAAGGCGACGCCAGTCACGATGCTCGAACAGGATCTCACCACGAAGTGGGAGGGGATCCGCCGGATCCACAAGCCGATCATCGCGGCCGTGTCCGGATACGCGCTTGGGGGAGGCTGCGAGCTCGCGATGACCTGCGACATCATCGTCGCCTCGGAGACCGCGCAGTTCGGCCAGCCCGAGGTCAACATCGGGATCATCCCGGGCGCCGGCGGTACGCAGCGCCTCACGCGCGCGGTGGGGAAGTATCGCGCCATGGAGCTGATCCTCACCGGCCGCCGGTTCAAGGCGGACGAGGCGAAGGCCATCGGCCTCGTCGCGCAGGTCTATCCCGCGGCGAGGTGGCTCGAGGACGCGAAGGCACTCGCGCGCCTCATCGCCGAGAAGCCGCCGATCGCGGTGCGTCTCGCGACCGAGGCGATTGATCTCGCGGTCAGCTCGACGCTCGAGGCGGGTCTCGAGTTCGAGCGCAAAGCGTTCTACCTGTTGTTCGCGACCGAGGACAAGAACGAGGGCGTCGATGCGTTCGTGAACAAGCGCAAGGCCGTGTTCAAGGGAAAATGAGCGAGGAGCGGCCTTGCGGCGCGATCGAGCGGGGAACGTGAGCGATCCGCGCGATGCCGTCGTGGTCGGCTACGTGCGCAGCGCGTTCGGTCGGTATGGCGGCGCCCTCGCGGCGGTCCGGCCCGACGACCTCGCCGCCGCGGTGATCCGCGCACTGCTCGAGCGGACCGGCGTGGATCCCTCATCCGTCGACGAAGTCGTGTTCGGCGCGTCCAATCAGTCGGGCGAGGACAACCGCAATCTGGGCCGCATGGCCGCGCTGCTCGCGGGGCTGCCGAAGGAGGTCCCGGGCGTGACCGTCAACCGGCTCTGCGGCAGCGGCCTCGAGGCGGTCAACGACGCGGCACGGCGCATCCGCGCCGGCGAGGCGGACGTCGTCGTGGCGGGCGGCGCGGAGAGCATGACGCGCGCGCCGCTGGTGACGCTGAAGCCGTCTGAGGCGTTCCCGCGCGGCGAGCGTGTTCTCGTGGACACGACGCTGGGCTGGCGGCTGGTGAACCCACGCATGGCCGAGCTCGGGTACCACCCGATCTCCCTCGGCGAGACCGCGGAGAACGTCCGCGCCGACCGCGGCATCGCGCGAGAGGAGCAGGACGCGTACGCCGCGCGGAGCCAGGAGCGCTATGCGCACGCGAAGGCCGACCGCTTCTTCGAAGGCGAGATCGTCGACGTCGCCGGCGTCGTGGCGGACGAGCATCCCCGGCCGGGCACGACCGTGGAGCAGCTCGCGAAGCTCAAGCCCGCGTTCAAGACCGGCGGCTCGGTGACCGCGGGCAACTCCTCAGGCATCAACGACGGCGCGGCGGCGCTGCTGATCACGAGCCGCGAGCGTGCGACCGCGCTCGGGCTCCGCCCGCTCGGCCGGGTCGCCGCGGCCGCGTCGGCCGGCGTGCACCCGGACTACATGGGGCTCGGCCCGATCCCGGCCGTGCGCAAGCTCGTCGCTCGGACGGGCATCACGCCCGATCGATGCGACGCGATCGAGATCAACGAGGCGTTCGCCGCCCAGGTCATCCCATGCGTGCGGGAGCTCGAGCTACCCGACGACCGCACGAACCCCAACGGCGGGGCGATCGCGATCGGGCATCCGATCGCCGCGTCCGGCGCGCGACTCGCGGGCACGCTGCTGCGCGAGCTCGAACGCCGCGGCGGGCGCTACGGCATCGCGACGATGTGCATCGGCGTCGGACAGGGGCTGGCGACACTCTTCGAACGCGAGAGCTGAGTCAGTCCAGCCGGCTCTTGAACCAGGCCCAGGCGCGCTCGCTCGAGAGCGGTTCCAGCAGGGTGGCTCGCGCTTTCGCGACCTCGCCCTCGCTCAGGTAGATCACCTCGCCGAGCGCGAGCGCGAGCAGCTGGGCGCGCGCGTTGTGCTCGAGCGCGTACGACGTGCGGACGACCTCGCTCAGCTGGTCGCCCACCACGACGCTGCCGTGTCCGCGCATGAGCGCGACCGTTCGTGATCCGAGGGTCTTGGCGAGCGACGCGCCCTGGTCGGCGGTGCGCACGAGCATGTTGGTGTCGCCGAACGCCTCGCGGATGTCCCACACCGGGATGTCGGCGCCGATGAGGCTTCCCATGTGATAGACGGGCCGTAGCGGGACTCGCGAGACGCCGAACGGGATCACCGACGGCGAGTGGTTGTGGCAGATCGCGCGCACATCGGGGCGCGCGCGGTACAGCTCGGCGTGTATCGCGATCTCGGCGTAGGCGGCACCCGTGTTCCCCGACACGACGCGGCGTTCGAAGTCCACGTGCTGTAGGTCGCCCTCGGTCACCTGCGCCGGCGCGAGCGAGCGCGAGATGAGGAAGCGTCCGGGATCTTGCGGATCTCGGATGCTCACGTGCCCGAACGCGTCGAAGACACCCTCGCGCGCGAGCATGTGGTTCGCGAGCACGACCTCCGCCGGTCCGTCGGTCACGCCCGGAGGTTACCCGGAGCGCGGCGTCGCTGAACCTCGAACGGGCTGGTGCCGTATTGCTGGGCGAGACCGCCTGGGCTTAGGCTCGCGGCCTGACCAGCAGGCGAGGAGGGGCATCAGACATGTCCGCATCCCGAAACCCGCTCGCGGCAAGACGCGGGTTCACCTACCGGCTCTCCCGGCGTCAGTTCCTGGTGGCGAGCTCGGCCGCGGCCCTCGCCGCGTGCGCGCCGACCGCGACCGGCGGCAACGCCCAGGCCACCACGTCGGCGGCCGTCGCGAGCGCGGCGGCTACGCCGGGGAAGGCGCTGAAGCTCGGCCAGCTGCTGCCGTTCACGAAGGTCTACACGGAGCTCGGCAAGTCGATGCAGCGCTCGACCGACCTGTACCTCAAGACGAAGGGCAACAAGCTGGCGAATCGCCCGGTCACGGTCGTGTACGAGGACGAAGCGAACGACCCGCAGGTCGGCCTCCAGAAGACGCAGAAGTTCATCGATCAGGATCAGGTCGACGTGATGCTCGGTGTCGTCGCGACACCGATCGCGTACGCGATACGCAACGCGGTCGACAGCGCGAAGATGGTCTGGATCGAGACGAACGCCGGCGGCAACGCTCTTACGCGCGCGACGACGGACTGCAAGCCATCGTGCAAGAGCCCCTACATCTTCCGCGCGTCCTTCAGCTCGTATCAGATCTCCGAGCCCATCGGAGAGCACTTCGGCAAGAAGGGCGTCAAGGACGTCTACATCTTCATCTCCGACTACGGGTTCGGCACCGAGTCGGCAGCGGACTTCACGACCGGCTTCAAGAAGCAGGGCGGGAACATCACCGGGACGCTGAAGGCCCCGCTCGGGAACGCCGACTTCCTGCCATTCGTCACGCAGCTGAAGGCGCAGCCGACGAAGGACATCTACTCGTTCTTCTCCGGCACGGACGCCATCGGCTACATCAAGGCCTGGAACCAGCTCGGGATGACCGGGGCGGGCTACAAGATGAACGGCGCGGGCTTCCTCACCGAGCAGGACGTGCTCAAAGAGGTCAAGGAGCTCGCGGTGGGCGCGATCACGTCGCTGTTCTGGGCGGTCACGCTCGACAACCCGGAGAACAAGGCGTTCGTCGACGCGTACACAAAGGAGTACAGCCTCTCGCCCGACGTCTTCGCGGTGCAGGCGTGGGACGGCATGCGCGCCGTCGACGAGGCGCTGCAGAAGACGAACGGCGACACCTCCGACAAGCCCAAGCTCATCCGCGCGCTCGAGGACACCAAGTTCAAGAGCCCGCGCGGCGACTTCGAGTTCGACAAGGACACGCACAACCCGATCCAGGACATCTACATCCGCGAGGTGAAGCTCCAGGGCGGGCAGGCGGTGAACGTCGTCACAGACAAGTTCGCCAAGGTGGCCGACCCGGGCAAATGATCCTCCGGGCATGAGCCCCGAGCTGGTCTTTCAGCAGGCGCTGAACGGGATCTCGTTCGGCGCCTTGCTGTTCATCCTGGCCGCCGGACTGTCGCTCATCTTCGGGATGATGGACGTGGTCAACCTCGCGCACGGCGCGTTCTACATGCTCGGCGCGTACATCGCGCTCTCGCTTGTACGGCTGACCGGCTCGTTCTGGGCCGCCCTTGTCCTCGTCCCGCTCGCGCTGGGGCTCATCGGGCTCGTCATCGAGCCGCTGCTGCTCCGTCGTTTGCGCGGGCGGCACCTCGAGCAGGTGCTCATCACCATCGGCGTCGCGCTCGTGATCACGGACTTCATCCGCCTGCGCGACGACTGGGGTTGGGGAGGCGCGGTGCGGTCGCTGCCGTTCCCGCCCGGGCTCGATCGCTCCATCGCCATCTTCGGCAACGACTACCCCGTCTATCGGCTGTTCGTGATCGCGTTCGCCACCGTGCTCGCGATCGTGCTCTCGCTGGTCTATCGCCGCACGCGGCTCGGGGCGCTCATCCGTGCGGGCGTGGGCGATGCGCAGATGCTGTCGGCGCTTGGGGTGAACATCGATCGCGTCTTCGCGCTCACGTTCGCGTTCGGCGCCGCGCTCGCCGGGCTTGCCGGCGTCGTCGCCGCACCGGTGTTCGGCCTGCAGCCGGGGATGGACGTCGACGCGCTGATCAATTCGTTGATCGTGGTCGTCGTCGGCGGGCTCGGGACGTTCGGTGGGGCCGTCGCCGGGAGCGTCGTCGTCGGACCCGCCGACACGTTCGGCAAGGTACTCGTGCCGCAGTTCGCCCTCGCCCTGATCTTCGCGATCATGGCGCTCGTCCTGCTGTTCCGTCCGACCGGGCTGCTCGGGCGCATCCGCATCGGCCGTTGACGCCGGCGCGGCTCGTTCGCCCGGCGGCGTTCGTCGCCGGCGCGACGTTCCTCTACACGTTCCCGCAGTGGAGCGAGGGCTGGGAGCCGTCGCGCTTCGCGACCACCGTTCTACGCGACATCCTGATCTTCGCCATCCTCGCCCTCTCGCTCGATCTGCTGGTCGGCCATGCCGGACTGCCATCGCTCGGGCACGCCGCCTTCTATGGCGCCGGCGCGTACGCGGCGGCGATCGCGGGGCAGCGCTTCGCGACGGACGACCTCCTCGTGGGCCTCGCCAGCGCGATCGCCGTCGCGGCGCTTCTGGCTCTCCTCATCGGCTTCTTCGCCGTCCGCGCGAGCGGGATCTTCTTCCTCATGCTGTCGCTCGCGTTCGCGCAGCTGGTCTACGCGGCGGCATTCCAGGCGACCGATCTGACCGGGGGATCGAACGGCTTCGCCGGCGTCAGGCGGCCGACGTTCCTCGGCTGGGACTTCAGCGCATCGACGTCGCTGTACTCGCTCACCGTGGTCGTGTTCCTGGTCGTGCTCGCGATCGTGTGGCGCGTCACGAACTCGACCTACGGCCGTGCCCTGAGCGGTCTGCGCGAGAACGAGCGGCGCATGCGCGCACTCGGATACGACACGCGCGCGCTCAAGCTGTCGGCCTTCGTTCTCGCCGGCGCGCTCGCGGGGGTCGCCGGCGCGCTCTCGGCGTACGCGTTCCGCTTCGTGTCGCCGAACGACGTCGCGCTCGGCCGGTCGATCGACGCGTTCGTGATGGTGCTGATCGGTGGCGCCGGCACGCTGGCCGGCCCCGTCATCGGCGCGGGCGTCGTGCTCTACATCGATCGCGTCCTGTCGTCCGCGATCGGCTACTCGCAGACCATTCTCGGCGTCGTGTTCATCCTGTTCGTGCTGCTGGCGAGGCAGGGGATCGTCGGGCTCTCGCGGGCCGCGTACGCGCGGGCGCAGCGCCGATGATCGAGGTCCGCGATCTGCGCCGCTCCTTCGGCGGCATCCGCGCCCTTGATGGCGTCACCTTGAGCGTGCCGAGCGGCCAGCGCCTGGCCGTCATCGGCCCCAACGGAGCGGGCAAGACCACCCTCTTCAACGTGCTGACCGGCGAGCTCGCCGCCACCGGCGGCCTCGTCCGCCTCGATGGCCGGGACATAAGCCGCGATCCGCCCTGGCGGCGGGCCCGGCGCGGACTGGGGCGTATGTACCAGCGGAACGAGCTCTTCGACTCGTTGACCGCGAGCGACAACGTGGCGCTCGCCGTGGCGGCGCGGGCGGGGCCGTTCCGGCCGTTCACCATGCCGCCGCGGAGCGACCGTGTCGCGGCGGGCCGGCTGCTGGATCGCGTCGGGCTCGCGGCAGGCGCCGACGTGCCCTCCCGCGACCTCTCGCACGGAGAGCGGCGGCAGCTCGAGCTCGCGGTGACGCTCGCGCGCGGTCCTCGCGTGCTCCTGCTCGACGAGCCGACCGCGGGTATGTCGCCGACCGAGACCGCGCGGATCGTCGAGCTCATCGCTGGGCTCGAGCGCTCGCTGACCGTGCTCATCGTCGAACACGACATGGACGTCGTCTTCCGCCTTGCCGACCGGATCGCCGTGCTTCACGAGGGCCGCGTCATCGCCGACGGCACGTCCGAGGAGATCCATGGGGACCGGCAGGTGCACGACGTCTATCTCGGAAAGGCCGTGGAGGCCGTCGAGCGATGAACGCCCTCGAGGTCCGCGATCTGCACGCGTACTACGGGGAGAGCCACGTGCTGCAGGGCATCGATCTCGACGTCGCCGAGGGTCAGGCCGTCTCGCTGCTCGGCCGCAACGGCGCGGGCAAGACCACGACGATCGCCGCGATCGTCGGCTTCATCCGACCGCGCCGGGGTCATGTCCGCGTGCGCGGCATCGAGCTCGCCGGCTCGCCGCCGCACCGCGTCGCGCGCGCCGGCGTCGCGCTGGTGCCGCAGGGACGTCGCATCTTCACGGATCTCACGGTCCGCGAGAACCTGCTGTTGACGTCGCGCCCTGCCGGCAACGACGCTGGATGGACCGAGGAGCGCGTCCTCGACCTCTTTCCAAGTCTCGCGCGGCGTCTGACGAACCGCGGCGACGAGCTCTCCGGAGGTGAGCAGCAGATGCTCGCGATCGGCCGCGCCCTCATGCGCAATCCGTTCGTCCTGCTGCTCGACGAGCCGTCCGAGGGTCTCGCGCCGAAGCTCGTGCAGGAGGTCGGCGAGGCGTTGGTGCGCCTGCGCCAGGCCGGCCTCGCGCTCCTGCTCGTCGAGCAGAACCTCGCGCTCGCGACCCATGTTGGCGAGCGCGTGCACGTGATGAACAAGGGCCGTCTCGTCTTCAGCGGGACCCCCGCGGAGCTTGCCGCCGCCGGTGACATTGAGTCGAGGTATCTCGGTGTTTGATGAGGCCTGATCCATCGCCGCTGCCGTCGCCATCGGACGACGACCGCTTCATGGCCGAGGCGATCGCCGAAGCGCGCGCGGCCGCCGCACACGGCGACGTCCCGATTGGCGCCGTCGTCGTGCGCGAGGGAGAGATCGTCGGTCGCGGCCGCAACCGCCGCGAGCTTGACCGCGACCCGACCGCGCACGCCGAGATCCTCGCGCTGCGCGACGCCTCGGCACGGCTCGGGCGCTGGCGCCTCTCCGACTGCGCGCTGTACGTCTCGCTCGAGCCGTGCGCGATGTGCGCGGGCGCGGCGGTCCTCGCGCGGGTCGCGCTGGTGGTCTTCGCGGCGCCCGACGACAAGGCCGGCGCGGTGCGCTCCGTGGCGGAGCTGCTGGACGAGCCGCGAGTCAACCATCACCCGAAGTGGCGCCTCGGCGCGCGGCGGCAGGAGGCGGAGGACCTTGTCTCGGGCTTCTTCGCGGGCCGCCGCCGCGATGGGCGCGACGCGGACTGAGCCGATATCCTTCGCCGTCGCATGACCGTTTGTGGAGGTCCATTGAATGAGTGACCTCGTCGAGACCGCGCGCGCCCTCGTCGCGCCGGGCAAGGGCATCCTCGCCGCGGACGAGAGCTCGGGCACGATCAAGACACGCTTCGACGCGATCGGCGTCGCGAGCACCGAGGACAACCGCCGCGACTACCGCGAGCTCCTCTTTCGCACGCCCGGCGCCGCGGAATACATCAGCGGCGTCATCCTCTACGACGAGACCATCCGCCAGAAGGCCGCCGACGGGACGCCGCTCGTCAAGGTCCTCACGGACCAGGGCGTTCGGCCTGGCATTAAGGTCGATCTTGGCGCGAAGCCGCTCGCGGGTGCGAAGGGCGAGACGATCACCGAGGGCCTCGACGGGCTGCGCGAGCGCTTCGCCGAGTACGGCCGGCTCGGTGCGGTCTTCAGCAAGTGGCGCGCGGTCATCACCATCGGCGACGGCATCCCCTCGCGCTACTGCATCAAGGCCAACGCCCACGCACTCGCGCGATACGCCGCGCTCAGCCAGGAGGCAGGCATCGTCCCGGTCGTCGAGCCCGAGGTCCTCATGGACGGCTCGCACTCGATCGAGCGCTGCTTCGAGGTCACCGTCACCACGCTGCGCGAGGTGTACCTCGCGCTGGCCTCACAGCGGGTGCGGCTCGAAGGCACGCTGCTCAAGGCGAACATGGTGCTGTCGGGCAAGTCCGCCGCGAATCGAGCGTCGGCGCACGACGTCGCGCGCTACTCGGTGCGCTGCTACCGCGAGACGGTTCCGGCCGCGGTGCCAGGCATCGTGTTCCTGTCGGGCGGCCAGTCGGACGAGGAGGCCACGCTCAACCTCGACGCGATCAACCGCCACGCGGCGGAGGTCGGCGCGCCGTGGCAGCTGAGCTTCTCGTACGGGCGTGGCCTGCAGGCGGCGCCGCAGAAGGCCTGGTCTGGAAAGAAGGAGAACGTCGCCGCGGCGCAGGCCGCCTACTTCCACCGCGCCAAGGTCACCGCCGCCGCACGGATGGGGAAGTACTCGCCCGCGATGGAGAATAAGACCGTCGCGGCCTGACGCGCGGACCTGGTGCTGGAGCGGTGGATGCCGCGCCAGAAAGCCGGAGCTGAAGGCGGAGGTCAGGGTGCCGCTGGCTCGAGGGCCGCGGCAGGAACGGCTGCCGGCGTCGCCGGGGGACTGATCCGCTGGGTAAGGGCGACGGCGACGAAGCCGAGCACCGCCGCCGAGATGAACATCGCGTGGTAGTCGCCGAGCAGAACGCGGAAGAATCCGCCCGCGAACGCCGCGAGCGCAGCGCCGCTCATGTGCCCGAAGAAGATCCAACCGTAGATCGTCGCGACCGAGCGTCGGCCGAAGATGGTCGCGACGAGGTTCGCGGTCGGCGGCACGGTGGCGATCCAGTCGAGCCCGTAGACGACCGCGAACACGTACAGCCACTGCGCCTCGAAGATCAGCGGGAGCGCCATCAGCGAGATCGCGCGGAACCCGTAGTAGACCGCGAGCAGGCGCCGGTTGTCGTAGCGGTCGGTGAGCCAACCGGAGGCAAGCGTGCCGCCGATGTTCATCGTCCCCATCACCGCGACGGCCCCCGCGGCCGTGACGGTGGTGAAGCCGTGCTCGATGGCGTGGGGGATGAGGTGCGTACCGACAAGGCCGTTCGAGGTGTAGCCACAGATGAAGAAGCTGCCGGCGAGCAGCCAGAAGTCGCGGCTCCGCATCGCGACGCGCATCGGCGTGCGGCGTTCGTCCTCCGCTCGGACCGCCGCCGAGACGACCTCGCCCTCGCCGACAGGTCGCTCGCCGACGAGCTCCGGGCGGTCGCGCATGAGCAGCGCGACCGGGATGAGCATGAAGAGCCCCGCGCCGAGGATCAGCGTGATCGCCGCGCGCCAGCTGATGTCGACCGTGAGCTGAGCCATGGCGGGGACGAAGACCAGCTGGCCTGCGGAGGTGGACCCCGCGAAGAGGCCGATGAGGATGCCCTGGTGCGCGCGGAACCAGCGGTGCGTGATCGCGGGCCCGAGCACTCCACCGAGCGCCCCGGTGCCAAGTCCGAGGAGCACGCCCCACGTGAGGTAGAGCTGCCAGAGCTCGTGCACGTTCAAGAGCGCGATGAGCCCCGCAGCGATCAGCGCTTGGCCCGCCAGCATGACGCGCCGGGGGCCGAAGCGATCGATGAGCGTCCCGCCAAGCGGCCCGCCCAGGCCGAACGTGATCAGGCTGAACGAGACCGCGAGCGAGATCGCGGCGCGATCCCAGCCGAACTCGTTCTCGAGCGGGACGATGATGATGCCGGGTGTGGCGCGCACGGCGGCCGCGGCGAGCAGCGAGAGGAACGCCACGGGGACGACGATCCAGGCGTAATGGAAACGGCGCGCTCTCATCGGTGTTGGCAGTTTATTCAACGGCGGAACCCTAGAATCGATTCCGGAGAGGTGTCCGAGTGGTTGATGGTGCCGCTCTCGAAAAGCGGTCTGCGAAAGCAGCGAGGGTTCGAATCCCTCCCTCTCCGCCAGCCTTGAGCCGCTGCGGGGCCTTCGTTGCGAAGCGAGAAGGCCCCTCAGCTTTAACGGAGAGGTCGCCTAGTGGCCTAGGGCGCTGACCTGGAAAGTCAGTAGTCGAAAGACTCGCGGGTTCGAATCCCGCCCTCTCCGCCGTGGGTAGACTGGCGTCGCCGTGCTAGGTGGGGAACTAGCGGTGCCCTGTACCCGCAATCCGCTCCAGCGGGACTGAATCCCCTCCCGAGGTCCGGCGCTTCGAATCCTGCTCGCGCGACGCGGCGTTGACGGCCGGGTCCCGTGCAGCAGTGACCCGCGAACCCCGTCAGGTCCGGAAGGAAGCAGCGGTAAGCGGTCGTCGCTGGGTGCCGCGGGGAAGCCTGGTCCGAGCCAGATCGCGAAAGTGTGATCGGAACGTCGTGATCGACGGAGGGTGCACGGCATATCCTTCATTGGTGCCCGAACGAACCGCCCTCTACCGTCGGTATCGCCCGCAGACCTTCGCCGCCATCATCGGTCAGGAGCACGTCACCCGGACCCTGAAGAACGCCATCGCCGCGAGCCAGGTCGCGCACGCGTACCTCCTCGCGGGCACCCGCGGCACCGGAAAGACCTCGATCGCGCGGCTCATCGCGAAGGCTGTGAACTGCCCGAAGGCGAAGGACGGCGAGCCCTGCGATCGCTGCGAGAATTGCGTCGCCATTCGCGAGGGGCGCTTCCTTGACCTCATCGAGATCGACGCGGCGAGCAACCGCGGCATCGACGAGATGCGCGACCTGCGCGAGAAGGTCCGCTTCGCTCCGTCGCTCGGTCAGTACAAGGTCTACGTGATCGACGAGGCCCATCAGCTCACGAACGAGGCGTTCAATGCCCTGCTGAAGACCCTCGAGGAGCCGCCCCCGCACGTGATCTTCGTTCTCGCGACGACCGAATCGCAGCGCATCCCGCCGACGATCGTCTCGCGCACGCAGCGCTTCGACCTGCGGCGCATCTCGCACAAGGGGATCGTGCAGCAGCTCGGTGCGATCGCCGCTTCGGAAGGCCTCACCGCGGAGCCGGCCGCGCTCGAGGCCGTGGCCCGGCACGCCCAGGGCTCGCTGCGCGACGCCGAGAGCATCCTCGATCAGCTCGCCGCGTTCTCCGACGGCACCATCGGCATGCGTGACGTCGAAGCCTTACTCGGGCTCTCGGATTGGGAGGAAACGGTGGCGTTCTTCGCGGCGCTGGCGGCGAACGACGGCGCCAAGGGCGTCATGCTCGTGGGCACTCTGGTCGACGAGGGCCGCGACCTGCGACTCTTCGTGCGGCGCGCGATCGAGCATCTGCGCGCGCTCGTCCTCGTGCGTGCCAGCGGCACGGTCCCGGACAGCGTGAGCGAGTCGGTCGGCGCGGCTCTCCGCGAGCAAGCTCCGCGGTTCCCGCTCGAGCGCCTCGCGAAGATCGCGAAGCGGCTCGTGGAGGCCGAGCAGCAACTGCGTAGCGGCGAGGGCACACCGCTTCCGCTCGAGCTCGCGGTGCTCGAGCTGACTACGGTTGCCGAGACGCCCGCTCCGCAGGCGGCGACCCGCTCGACGCAGCCGCCGGCGCCCGCGCCGCGAACATCGCCCGCGCCATCGCGCGGCGCGTCCGCCCACCGCCCGGTCGACCTCGCCGAGCGACGGGAGCGGTCGGCCCGCGGCGAGAGCGCGCCCGCCTCGCCGGCCGCCGCCCCGGCCGTGTCCTTCGAGCGCGTGCGGATCGCGTGGTCGGAGCTCGTCGAGCGCACGAAGGAAGAGAGCGTCGGGAAGGCCGCGCAGCTCGTGAAGGCCGAACCGATCGCGATCGAAGGCACGACGGTCGTGATCGGATTCAACGATGAGTTCGCGCGGAGCCTCTGGGCCGACAAGCGCAGGCCCGAGCTCGAGCATGGCCTCTCCGCGGTCCTCGGCGCGACGGTGCGCGTGAAGTGCGTGAAGCAGCAGAACGCCGCGCCGCCGGCATCGGACGATCCGATGATGCGCGCGGCTCTCGAAACGCTCGTCCGGCCGGAACGTATCTTGGAAGTGGAGTGATGTTCATCGACGATTTGAGTCCGCCACAGGCGAGAGAAGAGTCGTGAAGGATCTCGGCGCGCTGCAGCGCATGGCTCGCGAGATGCAGGCGAACATGGAGCGCGCGCAGACGGAGCTCGCGTCCGCAACGGTGCAGGGAACGGCGGGCGGCGGCGCGGTCGTCGTCACGATGACCGGCACGCAGGATTGCACCGGGGTCACGATCGCGAAGGACGCTGTCGATCCGGAAGACGTCGACACGCTCCAGGATCTGGTGCTCGCGGCCGTCAAGGACGCGCTCGCCAAGTCGAAAGAGCTGGCGGCACAGCGGCTCGGGAGCGTGACCGGCGGACTCAAGCTCCCCGGGATGTGACGCAGGCCCTCGCGCGACCGCTCGCGCGGCTCATCGACGAGCTCTCGAAATTGCCCGGCGTGGGGCCGAAGACCGCGCAGCGTCTCGCCTATCACATCCTTCGGACGTCGAACGCCGACGCGGATGCGCTCGCGGCGGCGGTCCGCTCGGTGAAGACCGACCTTCGCTACTGCTCGACCTGTTTCAACATCGCGGAGGCGGATCCCTGCGCGGTGTGCTCCGCCGACGACCGCGACGGGACGGTCGTGTGCGTGGTCGAGGAGCCGCTGGACGTCCTGGCGATCGAGCGGACCGGCCTCTACAAGGGCGTGTATCACGTCCTACACGGCGCGATCTCGCCCGTGAACGGCGTACGGCCCGACGACCTGCGCATCGCCGAGCTCGTCGTTCGCGTGCGCGCGGGGGCCGTCGAGGAGCTGATCCTCGCGCTCAATCCGAATCTCGAGGGTGATGCCACGGCGATGTACATCGGGCAGATGCTCGCTTCCTCGCCGGTCCGGGTGACCCGGCTCGCCCGGGGACTCCCCATGGGCGGTGACCTGGAGTACGCGGACGAGGTCACGGTGGGGCGGGCCCTCGAGGGCCGGCGGGCTCTCTGACCTGCGCCTCTTCGCCGCCTTCGGCCTCGCTTCGCTCGGCAGGGGCCCCTGCCCCTGCGGGCGCGGGGGCCCAAGAGCCCGCTCGTGGTTGCGCTCGAGGGCCGATCCGGGCGATAATGACCCTCCGCGTTACGCCCGTGGCCAAGTTCCGCTTGGGGAGGTCTGGGCACGATCTTTAACAGTTGAAAAGTGGCAGGAACAATCAGCGCGGAACTCGTCGATTTTTGTGATCGAACTCGAAGCTGAAGTGACCGTCCGAAAGGATGGTCTCTCTTTTTGTCGGAGAGTTTGATCCTGGCTCAGGACAAACGCTGGCGGCGTGCATAAAACATGTAAGTCGAACGAGCCAAACCCCGCAAGGGGCGAGGTGAGTGGCGAACGGCTGAGTAACACGTAGGTGACCTGCCCCGAAGTGGGGGACAACACCTCGAAAGAGGTGCTAATACCGCATGTGACCACCGATCCGTTTCGGTGCTCAAAGTCGCAAGACGCTTTGGGAGGGGCCTGCGGCGGATTAGCTAGTTGGTGGGGTAATGGCCTACCAAGGCTTCGATCCGTAGCTGGTCTGAGAGGATGGCCAGCCAGACTGGGACTGAGACACGGCCCAGACTCCTACGGGAGGCAGCAGTTAGGAATTTTGCACAATGGGGGAAACCCTGATGCAGCCACGCCGCGTGCGGGATGAAGGCCTTCGGGTCGTAAACCGCTTTTCTCAAGGAAGACACCCGACGGTACTTGAGGAATAAGCAACGGCTAACTACGTGCCAGCAGCCGCGGTAATACGTAGGTTGCGAGCGTTGTCCGGATTTACTGGGCGTAAAGCGCGCGCAGGCGGTTTCGAAAGTCCATGGTGAAAGCTCCCGGCCCAACTGGGAGAGGCCCGTGGAAACTTCGGAACTTGAAGGCGGGAGAGGCAGATGGAATTCCCGGTGTAGCGGTAAAATGCGTAGATACCGGGAGGAACACCAGTGGCGAAGGCGATCTGCTGGCCCGCACTTGACGCTCAGGCGCGAAAGCTAGGGTAGCGACCGGGATTAGATACCCCGTTAGTCCTAGCTGTAAACAATGGTCACTAGGTGTTGTCGGTATCGACCCCGGCAGTGCCGTAGCTAACGCATTAAGTGACCCGCCTGGGGAGTACGACCGCAAGGTTAAAACTCAAAGGAATTGACGGGGGCCCGCACAAGCAGCGGAGCGTGCGGTTTAATTCGATGGTACGCGAAGAACCTTACCCAGGCTTGACATGTACGTGGTACCGATCCGAAAGGGGAGGGACCCGCAAGGGAGCGTACACAGGTGTTGCACGGCTGTCGTCAGCTCGTGTCGTGAGATGTTGGGTTAAGTCCCGCAACGAGCGCAACCCTCGCGGCCTGTTGTATCACTCAGGCCGGACTGCCGAGAGAAACTCGGAGGAAGGTGGGGATGACGTCAAGTCAGCGTGGCCTTTATGCCTGGGGCTACACGCACGCTACAATGGCTGGTCACAGCGAGTCGCGACTGCGCAAGCAGGAGCTAACCTCTTAAAACCAGCCTCAGTTCAGATCGGAGGCTGCAACTCGCCTCCGTGAAGTCGGAGTTGCTAGTAACCGCAGGTCAGCACACTGCGGTGAATATGTTCCCGGGCCTTGTACACACCGCCCGTCACGTCATGGGAGTCAGTAACACCCGAAGCCGGTGGGCTAACCGCAAGGGGGCAGCCGTCGAAGGTGGGACTGGCGACTGGGACGAAGTCGTAACAAGGTAGCCGTACCGGAAGGTGCGGCTGGATCACCTCCTTTCTAGGGAAACCGAGACAGACCTTCGGGTCTTGTTTCCAATCCCAGGTCGGTCGTCGGACCTAAGAGCCCGACGCAATCCAACTTCAAACGGAAGTGGTTCTTTTTCAAATGCGCGGAGGATCCCGGCTCACCGGGTATCCGAAGCGGCGACGAGGGCCGCGCCGTTCCTGCCACTTTTCAAGGGTTAACGATCGTGCCCGCGTCCCCTCGGGGGCGTTTAGCTCAGCTGGTTAGAGCACTGCCCTGATAAGGCAGAGGCCTCTGGTTCGAGTCCAGAAACGCCCACTCGATCAGGGGCCATAGCTCAGCTGGTAGAGCACCTCCTTTGCAAGGAGGGGGTCAGGAGTTCGAGTCTCCTTGGCTCCACGGGAAACGCCTACAATCGAGTTTCGCGTCGCCGGGAGGGCATAGATCCCAAAGACCACTGAACGTTCGGGCCTGCACACGGCCCCGCCGCGCGCACGCCCGAGCGAGCAGTGGTGCACCTTTACAACTGAAGAGCAAGACAAAGCGCGAGTTTCGCCAAGAAACTTGCACCGATCACCGGCACGCCCGCGAGGGTGTGCCAGGTAGCGAACAACGTAGTTAGAACCAGTTGCGTCCGCGCGGCGCCGTCCATTCGATGGTTCGGTGGCCGGGCTGGATGCTGAAGTTAGGTCAAGCTACAAAGGGCGCACGGTGGATGCCTTGGCGCTAGAGGCCTATGAAGGACGCGGTCACCTGCGAAAAGTCCCGGGGAGTTGGTAGCAAACGTTGATCCGGGAGTGTCCGAATGGGGGAACCCGGCCAGGTTGATCCCTGGTCACCCGTACCTGAATACATAGGGTGCGTGGAGGGAACCGAGGGAACTGAAACATCTCAGTACCTCGTGGAACAGAAAGTATTCCCTGAGTAGTGGCGAGCGAAACGGGAAGAGCCTAAACCCGATCTGCGTGATAGCCGGCAGGCGTTGCAGATCGGGAGTTGTGAGGCGCGACGGTGGACCTGCCGGTCCATGACGGAGTTGTCAGAAAAGCACTCGTTAGCGGAAGGTGCCTGGAACGGCCCGCCGTAGACGGTGATAGCCCGGTACGCAGAAGCGGGTGCTCTCCGGTCGATGTCCTCGAGTACCACTCGGAAGGTCTCCAGAGTGGGAAGCTGGGCAGACCACTGTCCAAGGCTAAATACCTCTAGCGACCGATAGTGAACTAGTACCGTGAGGGAAAGGTGAAAAGCACCCCGGGAGGGGAGTGAAATAGAAACTGAAACCGTGTGCCTACAAGCAGTCGAAGCGTGTTGCCGCGCAAGCGGTAGCGTGACGGCGTGCCTATTGAAGAATGATCCGGCGAGTTAGCTGTGTGCGGCGAGGTTAAGGCCTGACGGCCGGAGCCGAAGCGAAAGCGAGTCTGAATAGGGCGTGGACCGCAAGGTCCGTAGTCGCACGCACTAGACCCGAAACCGAGTGAGCTACCCATGGCCAGGCTGAAGCGGAGGTAATGCTCCGTGGAGGGCCGAACTCTTCAACGTTGAAAAGTTGAGAGATGAGCTGTGGGTAGAGGTGAAATGCCAAACGAACTCGGAGATAGCTGGTTCTCCCCGAAATAGCTTTAGGGCTAGCGTCGCGTGTTCACTCGCTGAGGTAGAGCACTGAATGGGCTAGGGGGCTTATCGCTTACCAAACCCAATCAAACTCCGAATGCGGCGAGTTCAAGCGCGGCAGTCAGTCTCCGGGGGCTAAGCTCCAGAGACAAAAGGGAAACAGCCCAGACCAACAGCTAAGGTCCCTCAATCCAGGCTAAGTGGCAAAGGATGTCGAATCGCTCAGACAACCAGGATGTTGGCTTAGAAGCAGCCATCATTGAAAGAGTGCGTAACAGCTCACTGGTCGAGTGGTTCGGCGCCGAAAATCCAACGGGGCTCAAGCCTGGTACCGAAGCTTTGGATCCGCGGCCTCTAAAGAGGTCCGGGGGTGGTAGGGGAGCGTTCCACGCGCAGTGAAGGTAGACCGTGAGGACTGCTGGAGCTCGTGGAAGTGAGAATGCCGGAACGAGTAGCGAAAGGTGCGTGAGAAACGTACCCACCGTATGCCTAAGGTTTCCTGAGGAAGGTTAATCCTCTCAGGGTCAGTCGGGCCTAAGTCGAGGCCGAAAGGCGTAGGCGATGGACATCCGGTTTACATTCCGGAACCGCTCGAGATCGTTATCAGCGAAGGGGTGACCCGGTCTGGTAGTCCCAGCGCACTTTGGCTATGTGCGTCTAAGTCCGTAACCGCCTTCCGATAGGAAAATCCGTCGGGAGATCAAGGTGAAAGGCGAATGCGAGCTGCAGCAATGTGGCAAGTGGGGTGAGCCAAGCCGGCGAGAAAAGCCTCTAGCGAGATCGAGAGCGACCGTACCGCAAACCGACGCAGGTAGGCGGGTAGAGAATACCAAGGTGATCGGGAGAACCCTCCTTAAGGAACTCTGCAAAATGACCCCGTAACTTCGGGAGAAGGGGTGCCTCGCACGTCTCACCTTCGGGTGAGGGAAGTGATCGAGGCCTCAGATAAACGGGCTAAGCGACTGTTTAACAAAAACACAGCTCTCTGCGAAGGCGAAAGCCTACGTATAGGGGGTGACACCTGCCCAGTGCCGGAAGGTTAATGGGAGAGCTGCAAGGCTTGAACTGAAGCCCCGGTGAACGGCGGCCGTAACTATAACGGTCCTAAGGTGGAAATCGCTGCCTTAGAAAAACCGAACCATATGCGGGAACACCCTCACACAGCTGCCTGGTACTCGTCGCGCGACGTGCGCGGCAGTCAAAATCCAGCAGACACGGGGGCAATCCGCAGGGAAGGTCCGATATGTACATCGGAAACCCTCAGAGACTTAACGTTCGGAGTTGCGCATGAACCTCGATGCGCAGTGGATCGTTGGCTTCGTGGACGGCGAAGGCTGCTTCCACGTCGGCATCAATCAGCACGCTGACATGACCGCCGGATATCAGGTTCTTCCTGAATTCACGGTCGTCCAGCACGAACGCGACATCGAGCTCCTGTACGCACTCAAGGCCTATTTCGGGTGTGGCGTGGTTCGAACGAATCACGGCGACCGGATGGCCTATCGAGTACGAGCAAAGGAACACCTCAATGGACGGATCATTCCGTTCTTCGAGGAACACATGCTCAAGTCGAAGAAGCACTCGGACTTCACAAAGTTCAAGAGAGTGCTTCTGATGATGGAATCAGGAGAGCATCTCAAGCCGGCAGGGATCGCACAGATCCGTGCCATCGCTTCGACGATGAACCGCGCGACCAAGATAAAGTCCGGCCTCAGCGGAAACGTTGAGGGATGACCAAGCGAAATTCCTTGTCGGGTAAGCCAAGAACTTGCCCCTGAGCGGAGCGATCCGCTCATCTGACACCGGCTCATATCGGCGGAGCCTCACCGCGCTTGCGGAAGCACGATGGTGATGCCGAGGGAAGTCCTCGTGACCCCGTAACGACTGCTCTGGACACGGGTCCAGGCGGTGGCCGCTACCGCTCGCACGAGCTAATCCAAGACGGCCACAACACGCCGGCATCTGCGCGAGCAGATGAACGCATAGTCTGAAGTCGCCTGAAAGGGCAGACGAGATTCGAAGTTCCGACCCGCACGAAAGGTGTAACGACTTAGCCGCTGTCTCAAGGAGGGACCCGGCGAAACTGAGATACCCGTGAAGACGCGGGTTACGCACACTTGGACAAAAAGACCCCGTGGAGCTTTACTGCATCTTGGCATTGGACTGGGGTTACGCTTGTGTAGCATAGGTGGGAGACTTTGAAGCTGGCGCGCTAGCGTCGGTGGAGTCGTCAGTGAAATACCACCCTTGCGTGACTTCGGCTCTAACGGCTTTCCATGATCTGGGAGCCGGACATTGCCAGGTGGGCAGTTTGACTGGGGCGGTCGCCTCCCAAAAAGTAACGGAGGCGCCCAAAGGTACCCTCAGGCTGGGTGGAAATCAGCCGCAGAGTGCAAAGGCATAAGGGTGCTTGACTGTGAGGCCTACTAGCCGAGCAGGGACGAAAGTCGGGCTTAGTGACCTTCGGGTCCCGAGTGGAAGGGCCCGGAATCATCGGATAAAAGCTACCCCGGGGATAACAGGCTTATCACGCCCAAGCGTTCACAGCGACGGCGTGGTTTGGCACCTCGATGTCGGCTCGTCGCATCCTGGGGGGGCAGTACCTCCCAAGGGTTGGGCTGTTCGCCCATTAAAGCGGTACGCGAGCTGGGTTCAGAACGTTGTGAAACAGTTCGGTCTCTATCCAGTGTGCGCGCAGGTGAGTTGAGAGGAGCTGCCCCCAGTACGAGAGGACCGGGGTGGGCGGACCTATGGTGTACGAGTTGTCCTGCCAAGGGCATCGCTCGGTAGCTACTGTCCGTTCGTGATAACCGCTGAAAGCATCTAAGTGGGAAGCACACCTCGAGATGAGCTCACCCTCTGGGTAACCAGGTAAGACCGCACGTAGATAACGTGTTTGATAGGCGGCAGGTGGAAGGATCGTGAGATCTGTAGCTGAGCCGTACTAACGGTCGAGCGGCTTGACCTAATTTCCAGCACCCAGCCGGGCCAGCGAGCCCGGTACACGGTGCAAGCGAACGAAGCTCGCACTGTCTTGCTCTTCTCCACTGTGAAGCTCAAGGGCCTCCGGAGCGATCCGGAGGCTCTTTCTCTTTGCGGTAACATGAGGGCCTCGGTCCTTGGAGCGGCGGGGTCACACCTGTTCCCATCCCGAACACAGTAGTTAAGCCCGCCAGCGCCGAAGATACTTGGGACGTCGGTCCCCGGGAAAATAGGTCAGGGCCGGGATAAAAAACGACTTCGTCGCGAAAGCGAAGAGGTCGTTTTTGTTTTCATGTTGACGTGGTTGCCGTGCATGACGAGCTCCTGGACGCCTGGGGCCTACCGCGTCCCCGCACGATCGTGCCGGCGCGCTGGGGGATCAACAACGAGACCTGGTTCGTCGAGAGCGAAGCCGGACACCACGTCCTTCGCGTGTACGCCCACGACTGGCTCGAGCCGATCCGTTTCGAGCACGAGCTGCTGACGTGGCTTGCCGTGGAGGGGGAGCTGCCGTTCGCGACACCGCTCCCGCTCCCCGTAGCCGGAGGCGACTCGGCGGCGATCGCCGCGACGCTCCGTGGTCCGCGTCCCGCCGCGCTGTTCGAGCGCCTTCCCGGAGAGCACGTTGACGATGAGGACGTCCATTCGATCGCGCGCGGTGGCGAAGCGTTGGCGCGGCTGGACGCGGCGCTCGCCCGACGTGGTCACGGCGGCTCTCGAGAGCCCAGCTTCACCGGCGACTTGACCGCGCTCCATCCGGCGGTGGTCACCCTCGACGGGCTGGATCGCGAGATCGGGGCCGGAGCTGCCGCCTTCGTTGCCCGAGCGGCCGAGGAGGCCGCGGTGCTCCACTCGTCGCTACCACGCCAGGTCACTCACGGCGACTTCGGCTTGGGCAACTTCCTGGTCGTCGACGGTCGCGTTTCGGCGTTATTGGACTTCGAGCTCTGCGCATGGGATGCGCGCGCCGCGGATCTGGCGATCGGGCTCTCGCTCGTATTGAGCAAAGGGAGCGCCGAGCGGCTATGGCGACCTTTCCTCCATGCGTATCTCGGCGCCCTCCGCCTCGATCCGATCGAGATCGCCGCGCTACCCGCGCTCATGAGACTCGGCGACGCTTCCGCCGTCATCTGGTGGGCCGGCCGCGTCCGCGAGGGTCTGGCGCCGATCAGCGAGAACGCTCGCCACACCGATCGAGCGTTGGCGCTCGATCGCTGGCTCGAGGCGAACGGCCGCGAGCTCATCGCGGAGGCATTTCTCGCGATCCACTGAGCCGACGCGGGAACGAAGCGAGTTATCCACACGCGCGCCGCAAGTCCGATCCGATACGTCGAAGGTGATCGAGTCACCAACCGCGGCCCTCCGCCGCCTGCCACCGGACCAGGTGCAGCTCCAGGTGATCCTCGGCTCCATGCTCGGGGGCGCCCGCATCCGCGGTGCTCGCGGGACGCGGCGTCTCGTCATCCGTCACGGGTCCGCGCGCTGGACCTACGTGCGCTGGAAGTACGAGCGCCTCGGCGCGCTCGCGGATGCCGCGCCGCGGTCGCGATCGGGGTCGCTGGAGATCGAGACGATCCCGCACCCGCTGTTCGATGATCTCGCGCGGCTACGCGGCGAGGAGCTGCGCGACCGCCTCACGCCGCTCGGCCTCGCGGTGTGGCTGTGCGACGTCGGCCGGCTCGAGCTCGAGCGCGACTCGTTCCTTCCGGCCCAGCGCGATGTCGCGCTGTCCTGACCTACGCCGCGGCGGATCCGTACGCGACCGCGAGCTCGCGGCGGAGGTTGTGGATGGCGCGCCCATGGAGCTGGCAGGCGCGGGCCTCACTGATGCCCATCCGGACGCCAGCCTCGCGCAGCGTGAGCTCCTCGCCGTAATAGCGCGCGAGCAGCTCGCGCTGCCGCGGTGGCAGGCAACGTAGCGCGGCCTCGACGCGCATGAGCAGATCCTCGTCGTCGTACCGGCCCTCGATCTCGTCCGGTGCGACGAACGCCGCGTATCCGCGCGCCAGCAGCCGGTCCAGGCTCACGCTGGGGCGCAGGTCCCCGTGACCGCGGCCACGTTCGTCCGCGCGGCGCAGCTCATCGAGGATGGCGCCGCGGATGCGGAGCGCCGCGTATGCCTCGAACGGGACGCCGCGGTCGGGCTGGAAGCGGTCGACCGCGTCGATCAGACCCAGGAGACCCGCCGATTCGAGGTCGTCAGGCCCGAGGACGCCGGCGGGCGCGCGCACGTTCCGCGCGATGCGGGTCGAGAGGTCCGCGTAGTGCTCGATGAGCGCGCAACGCGAGGCCGGGTCGCCCGCCTTGCAGCGGGCCCAGAGCGCAGCGTCCACGTCGTCCCCCTGCGCATCGCCGCGCCCCCACCGGCCGCCGGCCGCCCCCGGCTGGCGAACCCCTCCAACGCGCTAGCGCCCGAGCATCGTGCCCGCGCCAAAGGCGTGGATTAATCCCCGTTCAGGTCCATTCGACATACCCGACCGGCGAAATCCATCTGGACCGGACCCCGAACGGGGTCTCCGACGCCGTTTTCGGCATCGTCAGCGACCTCCGCCCACGGCTCCGGCTTTCCGCGTCGGCCTCGCCCCCGCGTCAATCGATCAGACCGCTCCGCAGCGCCAGGACGACCGCGTGGGTCCGATCGGTGGCCGCCAGCTTCGCGATGAGCGATTGGACCCCCTTCTTCACCGTGTCCTCGGCCAGGACCATCACGCGTGCGATCTCCTTGTTCGTGTAGCCCTCGGCCAGGTAGCGGAGCAGCTCCAGCTCGCGCTGGCTGAGCGGCTCGGTGGGCGCGGGCGAGATCGGAGCCGCCGCCGCGACATCGGCCGCGTCGGCGCGCGGAGGCGGTGTGGCATCGGCCGCGCTCCGCTCGGGCACGCCGCGTTCGGATGCGGTCGGGCGGACCACGCCTGGGACGGCTTCAGCCGAAACGACCGCGAGACCGGCGACCGCCGCACGCAGCGCCGCGACGAGCCGGTCGGCCGGCGCGTCCTTACCCAGGTACCCGCTCGCGCCGCCGCGCAGCGCGGCGCGGACGACCTCGGCCGATCGCTCGACGCTGAACACGACGATCGGCAGCGACGGCGCCGCGGCGCGCAAGCGCTGGATCGCCTCGACGCCGCTCGCGTCGGGCAGGCCGAGGTCCAGAACGACCACGTCGGCCGACACCTCGACGACGTGCCGCAGCGCCTCGCCGCAGGTTGCGCTCGTCGCGGCGACGACGAATCCGTTGGGCTCGAGCAGCGCCTTCAGGCCGAGGCGCATCGCCGGATGGTCCTCGACGATCAGCACTCGGATGGCGCGGCGCTCACCGTGGCGCTCCTCGTCGAAGGGCAGCAGGCGCTCATCCAGCTTGTCGGGCCAGCGCGCGGTGGAGCTGACCTGGACCCCTCCGATGCGCCGTCTTCGCTTGGTCGGTCGGATTGTATGTGGCCACTCGGGCAGCGGTGGCATGCCGCGTGCGCCGAGTGCGATCGTGCCGAGCGACCCCCAGACCATGGCCGACCTCTTGGAAGAAGTCGAGCTGAGCGACGAAACTCTGCGTCCACTGCGCGCCGGCGAGAACGTCGAGGGGACGGTCGCCGGCATCAGCGGCGACGACGTGCTCCTTGACTTGGGTGGCCGCTCCGCCGGTGTGGCGTCGCTGCGCGATGCGAACGAGGAGACGCTCGAAGTCGGCGACCGGGTCGTCGCCCTCGTCGTGCAGCCGGAAGGGCCCCAGGGGCACGCTGTCCTCTCGCTGCGTCATGCGCGTCCCGATCATCGGTGGCGCGAGCTGGCCCAGAAGCAGAAGTCGGGAGAGGTGCTGCGCGCGCGCGTTCTGGAGGCGAACCGTGGAGGCGTCGTGGTGGACGTCGGCCTGCGCGGATTCGTCCCGCTCTCGCAGCTCGCTTCGATCGGGCCGATCCGCCGGCCGGAAGGCGAGACCGCGACGGTGCCCGAGGCGGTTCGCTCCCTCGTCGGAAAGGAGCTCCCGCTGCGGGTCATCGAGGTCGATGCCCAGCGGAACCGGCTCATCCTGTCGGAGAAAACGGCCGTCCAGGAGCTGCGGCGCGCCCGCAAGGCCAGGGCCGCGGAGGAGCTGATGGTCGGCGACATCCGCGAGGGCTTGGTGACGCATATCAGTGGGTTCGGCGCGTTCGTCGACATCGGGGTCGCCGACGGCCTGGTGCACCGGTCCGAGATCACGTGGGACAAGGGTGTGAATCCGCTCACGGTGCACAAGGTGGGGGACGCGGTACGCGTTGTCGTGACGGGCGTGGACGCCCAGCGGGACCGGATCTCTCTGTCGATCCGGCGCCTGCGCGAAGATCCGTGGGCGCGAGTGGGCTCGGAGTATGCCGTGGGCCAGGACGTGGACGCAGCGGTCACGAGACTGATGCCATTCGGCGCATTCGCGCGGATCGCCGAGGGGCTCGAAGGACTGATCCACGTCACCGAGCTCGCAAGTGAGCGGGTGAGCGTTCCCGCGGAGGCCGTCAAGGTGGGTGACCGGCTGCGCGTGCGCATCGTTGCGATCGATCCCGAGCGGCGGCGGCTCTCGCTGTCGGTCCGCCAAGCACGACCGAACGTATAATCGGAACAGGATGAGCGTCTCGCCGGTATTAGGTTCAAGGGGCGTCTGATGGGTCCGTTCGACCGCTTCAACGACCGAGCGAAACGAGTACTGGCGCTCGCCCAGGACGAGGCGATCCGCTTCAACCACAACTACATCGGGACCGAGCACCTGCTGCTCGGGCTCGTCCGCGAGGGCGAGGGCGTCGCCGCGCGCGTGCTCGATTCATTGGGGGTCGAGCTCTCCAAAGTGCGGACGGCGGTGGAGTTCATCATCGGCCGGGGGGACTCGACCACCTCCCCGAGCGAGATCACCCTGTCGCCGCGCACCAAGAAGGTCATCGAGCTGGCCATCGACGAGGCCCGCAAGCTCGGGCACAGCCACGTCGGCACCGAGCACCTCCTGCTGGGGCTGGTCCGTGAGGGCGAGGGGATCGCCTCCGGCGTCCTGGAGTCCCTCGGCGTGTCCCTCGAGAAGGTCCGCCACCAGGTCATCGCGACCCTCGGCCAGCAGCACCCCGCGGCGGCCGAGACGGCGACGGCGGGCGGCAAGTCGTCCAGCTCCAAGACGCCGACGCTCGACCAGCTCGGCGTCAATCTGACGGCGATGGCCAAGGCGGGCGGACTCGACCCGGTCATCGGACGGGAGAAGGAGATCGAGCGCGTCATCCAGATCCTCTCCCGCCGCACGAAGAACAACCCCGCGCTCATCGGCGAGCCCGGCGTCGGCAAGACCGCGATCGCCGAGGGCCTGGCCCACCGGATCGTGAAGGGCGACGTCCCGGAGACGCTATCCGGCAAGCGCGTGCTCACGCTCGACATCGGCTCGCTGGTCGCCGGCACGAAGTACCGCGGCGAGTTCGAGGAGCGGCTCAAGAAGATCATCGAGGAGCTGCGCCACGCGCACGACGTCATCCTGTTCATCGACGAGCTCCACACGCTTGTCGGCGCCGGCGCGGCCGAAGGCGCGGTCGACGCGGCGAACATCCTGAAGCCGTCGCTCGCGCGCGGCGAGCTGCAGTGCATCGGCGCGACGACCCTCGACGAGTTCCGCAAGTACATCGAGCGCGACGCCGCGCTGGAGCGCCGCTTCCAGCCGGTGATGGTCGAGGAGCCGACGATCGAGGAGACCGTCGAGATCCTCATGGGCATCCGCTCGCGCTATGAGGACCACCACAAGGTCTCGATCACCGACGAGGCCGTCAAGGCGTCGGCGGAGCTGTCGGCGCGCTACATCACCGACCGCTTCCTCCCGGACAAGGCCATCGACCTCATGGACGAGGCCTCCAGCCGCGTGCGGCTGCGCTATGCGACGGTGCCCGCGGAGGTCAAGGAGGCCCAGAAGGAGCTCGACCGGGTCGTGACCGACAAGGAAGCGGCTATGGAGGCGCAGCAGTACGAGACCGCCTCGACCCTGCGCCAGACGGAGCGGACGCAGCAGGACCGGCTCAACCAGGCGAAGGCCGACTGGCTGCTCGCGCAATCGCAGAAGAAGCCCGACGTCACCGACGAGGACATCGCCGAAGTCGTGTCGATGTGGACGGGCATCCCCGTGCGCCGCCTCGCAGAGGAGGAGACGCAGAAGCTCCTCAAGATGGAGGAGGCGCTGCACGCGACCGTCATCGGACAGGACGAGGCGATCAAGACGATCTCGCGAGCGGTGCGCCGCGCGCGGGCAGGGCTGAAGGATCCGCGCCGTCCGATCGGAGCCTTCTTCTTCGTCGGCCCCACCGGCACCGGCAAGACGCACCTCGCGCGCAAGCTCGCCGAATTCATGTTCGGCAACGAAGACAACATGATCAAGATCGACATGTCCGACTACATGGAGCGGCACAACGTGTCGCGCCTGGTCGGCTCACCGCCCGGCTACGTCGGCTACGAAGAGGGAGGCCAGCTCACCGAGACGGTACGGCGCAAGTCCTACTGCGTGATCCTGCTCGACGAGATCGAGAAGGCGCACCCCGAGGTCTTCAACATGCTGCTGCAGATCTTCGACGAGGGCCGCCTGGCCGACGCGAAGGGCCGCAGCGTCGACTTCCGCAACACCATCATCATCATGACGAGCAACCTCGCGCAGAAGATGCTCAAGAGCGAAGCGTCGCTCGGCTTCCGCGCGAAGGGGACCGCCGGTGAGGACTCGGACACGATGGCTCAGTACGAGCGCATGAAGGAGCGCGTCCAGGATGAGATGAAGCGCTTCTTCCGTCCGGAGTTCCTCAACCGCATCGACGCGACCGTCGTGTTCCAGCCGCTCAACAAGGCGGAGATCCGGCAGATCGTCGAGCTCGAGCTGGTCGGCGTGCGCAAGCAGCTCGCTTCGCAGGAGATCACGCTGCTGGTCAGCGACGAGGCCAAGGACCACATCGCCACGATCGGCTACGACTCCAACTTCGGCGCCAGGCCGCTCGCGCGGCAGATCCAGAACGAGATCGCCGATCCGCTCGCCGAGATGCTGCTCCAGGGGCAGTTCCATGCTGGCGACACGGTCCGCATCCACCCGAAGGACGGCAAGCTGGCGATCGAGCGGACCGACGCCGCGGCCGAAGAGGCGAAGAAGCCGGAGCCGGTCGCCTCCTAGCGGAGCATCGCCGCGGCGCGACCCGGCGGATACTTCGCGCGTGTCCGACCCTTCACTCCGGCTCGATCGTCCGGCGACCGTCGAGGCGTTCGAGGACACCGCCGGTCCGTTCCTTCGAGCGCGCGAGGCCGAGAACTGCCTGATGCTCGGCCTCTGCTCGCAGCTCCGCGCCGGCAGCGCGACGCTACCGGTGCGCTCGCCGTACTTCGGAGTTATGCGTGAGGGGCGCGAGGTCGCCGGCGCCGCGCTCGTCGCGGGATTCCTGGTCGTCCTCTCGAATCCCATCCTGGACGCCGCGCTGCCGCTGCTGGTGACGGACCTCGCGCGGTCGCAGCCCGATATGCCCGGTGTCGTCGGCGAGACGAGCGCGAGCCGTCGGTTCGCCGAGCAGTGGACGCGGACGACGGGACGCTCGCACCGTCTGAACTTGTCCGAGCGCATCTTCCGGCTCGAGCGCGTGATCGCGCCGCGACCTGTGACGGGCGCGATGCGCGCCGTCGCGGAGACGGACCGCGAGCTCATCGCGCAATGGCTCGCGGCGTTCACCAAGGAAGCGCTCGGCCAGGACGTGGACATGGCGCGGATGCGCGAATTCGCCGGACGCTGGATCGCCCGGGAGGCCCGCGCGATGTACCTCTGGGTCGTCGACGGCGAGCCCGTCTCGATGGTCGGCGTCAGCGGCGAGACGCCGAACGGCATCCGCGTGGCTCCGGTGTACACACCAAGCGACCTGCGCGGCCGGGGCTACGCCACCGCGCTGACCGCCGCGGTGACGCAGAAGCAGCTCGACGGCGGAAAGCGCTACTGCTTCCTCTTCACCGACCTGGCGAATCCGACCTCGAATCGCATCTATCGATCGATCGGATACGAGCCCGTCGCCGATGCGTCCGACTACCGATTCGAGGTGCCAGCAGCCCCCTAGCGGTGCTCCGCGAGCGACACTCGCGCAAGCGCGCCACGGCGCTGTCGGCTATGGTCCACACCTCGTGAGCGCGATCTCCGTCCGCGATCTGCGCCGCACGTACCGCTCCACAAAGGGCTTCTTCTCGACAAGCCACGTGGAGCGCGAGGCGCTGCGCGGCCTCTCGCTCGAAGTGGAACGCGGCGAGCTGTTCGGGCTGCTCGGACCGAACGGCGCCGGCAAGACGACGCTCGTGAAGATCCTTGCGACGGTGCTGCTACCGACCGCCGGATCGGTCGAGATCTTCGGATCCGACGTCGTGCGGTCGACGACCGAGGTCCGCCGGAGGATCGGTCTTGTCTTCGGCGGCGAGCGCGGACTGTACGGCTCGATCTCGGGTCGCGACACGCTGCGCTTCTGGTCGGCGCTCTATCGGCTGCCTTCGGACGCCGCGCGCCGGCGCAGCGACGAGCTCCTGGAGCTGGTGGGCCTGCGTGACCGCGCGGACGAGCGCGTGTGGACGTACTCGCGTGGCATGAAGCAGCGCCTCCACCTAGCGCGGGGGCTCATCGCCCGTCCCGAGCTCCTGCTGCTCGATGAGCCGACGATCGGTCTCGACCCGGTCGCCGCGCGCGAGCTGCGACAGATAGTCGGCAGGCTGCGCGACCAGGGCATGACGGTGTTCCTTACCACGCACTACATGGCCGAGGCCGAGTCGCTCTGCGACCGCGTCGCCTTCATCAACGAAGGCCTCATCCCCCTTGTCGACAGGCCGCGCGTGCTCACGCGGGTGGCGTCCGAGATCCGCTATCTCGAGGCGGAACTCCCGGCGGCATCGGCCGACGCCCTCGCCTCGCGCCTTCGCGCGACACCCGGCGTCCGTGAAGTACGCCTCTCGCCGGCGCTGGAAGGATTCGCGCCGATCGCGGTCGATGCCGACACTGCCGCGTACGACGTGGCGCTGGGAGCGCTCGCAGATGCCGGCGCGCAGCGCGTCAACACGCGGGAGCCCACGCTCGAGGACGTCTACGTGCGGCTCCTCGGCGAACGAGGGATGCGCGTCTGATGCCGACGCTGACGTGGTGGTGGCGCGTCGTCGCCGAGGCGGCTCGCGTCCAGCTGCGACTCGGGCTCCACACGCGGCTGATCAGTGGTGCCATCCTGTCGCCGCTCGGCGGTGGGATCTACATCCTGATGGCCCGCTATCTCGGCCGGACCGATCTGGCGGCATTCGTGGTGCTCGCGCCCATCCTGACCGGGCTCTGGGGCAGCGCGATGACCTCCTCCGGTGAGTCGATCTCGACCGAGCGGGATGAGGGCACGCTCGAGCTCCTGATCGCCGCCCCGGCCCCCGCCGCGCTCGTGACGCTCGGCCGAGCGATCGCGACGACGATCGAGTCCCTCATCGCGATCCCGGTCACCCTGGTGGTGGCGGCACTCCTCGGCGTACCGCTCCCGATCGCCGAGCCTCTCCTCTTCGCGGTCGGCCTCGCGGCGCTCGTCTTCGCGACGATGGCGGTGGGTCTCATCTTCGCGGGCATCTTCGTGCTCGCCCGGACCACGACGGTGTTCCAGAACGTCCTGAACTGGCCTTTGTGGATCCTGAGCGGCACCGCCTTTCCGATCGCGCTACTCCCCGGCCTGGTCCAGCCGTTCTCGGCACTCGTCGCGCTCGCGTGGGCCGCCGCCGTCCTGCGCGGTGCGGCGACCGGGATCGGCAGCTCGTGGTGGCTTGGACTCGGCGCCGTCGTGGCGCTCGGGATCCTGTACGTCGCGATCGCCGCGCGCTTGTTCGTCGCGGTCGAGCGGCGCGTCCGCGTAGACGGATCGCTCGCCTCGTTCTGATCGTGCTCCAGCTCGGGATCCTCCGCGCGGCCGCGCACCTCTCGCTCGGCGAGTTCTTCGACCTCTATCCGCCGAAGCTGTACTTCGTCGCCTGGATCCCCCGCGCGGTGTTCCAGCTGGCTTTCTTCGCGCTGCTCGCGCAGTTCCTAGGCGGCCCCCAATACCTCGCGTATGTGCTCGTCGGGACCACGGCGCACGCGACCTACATTGGAGCCCTCGTTTTCGTGGTCTCCTCGGTCGGGCGTGAGCAAGGCATCGGGACAATCCCACTGCTCGTCGCATCGCCGTCGCACCCCGCCCTCGTGCTGATAGGGCGCAACGCGGCCCAGCTCGGGAACGCAGTGCTGACCGGGGCGATCACGCTCGCCCTCGCGACAGTGGTCCTGCAGCTGGATCTCTCCGCAGGCCAGCTCCTCGCCGCTCTCGGTGTCATCCTCCTGCTGACGGTGACCGTCTGCAGCTTCGGACTGTTGCTTGGCGGGATCGCCCTGCGGATCCCCAGATACCGGAACACGATCTCGAACTTCTCGACGCTCGCGCTGACCTTTCTCTGCGGCGTGTACGTGCCGACGCAGTTCCTGCCAGCGTGGATCCGGCCGCTCAGCGAGGTCATGCCTGTGACGCACGGTCTCCGCGTGCTCCGCCATGCGATGCTGGGAACCCAAGCCGACGTCCCCGCGGAGCTCGCGGCGGAGGTCGCCGTGGGAATCGTCTTCTTCGGCCTGGCCCTCGTGTCGTTCAGGTACTTTCTGCGGCAGGCGCGCGCGACGGGAACACTCGATTTCCACTAGCCGGGCAAGACCCGGCTCGATACTTCTCGTGATGCCCGGTCCCGATCTTATCGCGCGAGAGATCCATGCCGATGAAGGTCAGGTGGATAGCCTCGCTTGCCGACGGAGTCGCGCCGGCCGCGCCATCCTGGGCAGTATGGCATCGATGGGAGTCGAGCGATTCAAGCACCCCGGTTGTCGCGGCCGCGCGCGAGGGCGGGCGGAATACCCGATCCTGAGTGTCCCGGGGACGCGCCGCGTTTGTCAGAGTGCCGACTATTTCCTACGTTCGGCGCTGGCATGAAGCCGTTTCGATTCGGGGTGAGTGTGACGCGCACGACCAGCCGTGAGGACTGGCGCGAGAAAGCCAGACGAGTTGAGCAGCTCGGGTACGGAAGCCTGGTAATCGGCGACCATCTCTCGGCGCAATTGTCGCCGCTCCCGGCGCTCGTGGCCGCGGCCGATGCTACCAGCACGCTTCGACTCGGTTCCTTTGTCTTAGTGAGCGACTTTCACCACCCGGTCTTCCTCGCAAAGGAGGCCGCGACCGTGGATGTCCTATCCGCAGGCCGCCTCGAGTTCGGGATCGGTGCAGGGTGGCAGCGTCGAGACTACGAAATGTCAGGCCTCCCGTACGATCGCGCGAGAGACCGCGTATCGCGCCTGGAGGAAGCGGTGCGGTTGATCCGTCGACTCTGGACCGAGGCCACTGTCGAGCACAAGGGCCGATGGTTTGCGGTGCGGTCAGCCACTGTGCTCCCGCGGACGGTCCAACAACCTCACCCGCCCATTCTCATTGGTTGCGGCGGCCCGCGGATGCTCCGGGTCGCTGCCGAATCGGCGGAGATTGTCAGCCTCAATCCGCGGGTTACCCACGAGACGGGAAAACTCCTGCCAGGTCAATTGACCGCCGCCACCGTGGGGAAGAAGGCCGGCTTGGCATACGCCCTGGCTGCCAAACGGGCGAGGCGCATCGAACTCAATGTCGTCGTGTTCGAGGCGATGTTGACCGACGACCGCCGCCCGGTCATTGAAGAGGTCGCGCAACGGTTCGGATGTGAGATCGCTGACATCGCGGACAGCCCTCACTTTCTGATTGGCTCGGCTGCCTCGATCCGAGACCAACTGCGTGAGCAGCGCGAACGCTTCGGCATTACTTACTATGTCCTCCCCTATGCGTCCAGCGAGCATCTCGCGTCAGTGGTCGTCCCGCTCAGCGGCGACTAGGATGCGCTACGCCCTTCGAGGTGTGACCCGCGCTGACAATGCTTCCTCCGTTTCGATCGAGGAACCCAATGCCCGAGCGTAGTCACGATGTCATTGTGGTGGGATCCGGGGCGACCGGTGGATGGGCTGCGTATGAATTCACGCGGCGAGGACTTCGGGTTCTCCTGCTCGAGGCGGGTGCGGCGCTCGATCCCGACGCCGATCTTCACGACGACGGTGCCGAAGCTGCGCTCCTGCTCGAGCGCCGTCCGATTCAGTCCACTTGCTATGCATGCACGGAGGGGACGGCAAAGCTCTTCGTCGACGATCGCGACAACCCGTACGTCACTGCCAGAAATACGCACTTCCGATGGATCCGCAGTCGACAGCTCGGCGGCCGCACCACCGTGTGGTCGCGACACGTTTACCGTTTCTCCGACACCCAGCTCCGCGCCGGCGAATCGGATGGACTGCCGGGCCGGTGGCCGCTTTCCTACGGGGAGCTCGCACCGTTCTACGCGCGCGTCGAACGGAGACTTGGCGTGTCAGGCCGGGCGGACCGCCTTGACCAATTGCCGGACGGATGGTTCGTCCCGTGCTCGCCGAGTCCGACGCTGGATCGCTTGGCCAGACGGCTCGAGGGCGCGCTCCCCAGACTTCGCGCCACTCCAGGAAGAACCGTTGTCCCCAAACCCTCGACGACATCGCCGGGGACGTGCGCGCGAAATGATTGGCGCTGTCACACCTGGGCAAGCACGAGCAGTCTAGGTTCGACGATCCTGGCTGCCAATGCCACCGGTTTGCTTACGCTGCGGACCGATTCGATCGTCAGTCATGTATTGGTCCGCGCCGGACGGGCCTATGGTGTCCGCTACATCGACGCGAAGACCGAAACCGAGCACGATGCCGTTTCGCGTGCCGTGGTCCTCTCGGCTTCGACGCTCGAATCTACGCGGATCCTGATGCACACGAACGCGCAGTCTTCTTCCGCCGAGATCGGATCGACCTCCGGTGTACTGGGCCGCCACCTGATGGACCATCTCTTCACCGAGATGGTGGTGAGTGGGCCGATCGACGATGCCGGCGAGTTCAATGGCAAGCCCGGACCGTACCCTAGCCTCTGTGCGCCGGCTGTCGGGCGGCTTCTCGGCCGCCGCGACTTCGCTCGGGACTTTTCCGTTATGGCCGGAATCCGGCCGGCAGCCCAGCCAGGCGATGGCCGCACTTTTTGGCTCGTCTCTTACGGTGAGATGTTGCCGGACGTTCGAAACCGGGTCACGCTGGACAGCGGCGTCGATGCTTGGGGCATTCCCGTGCTGCGAATCGAATGCAGATTGCGCGATAACGACCGGCGGATGGCGCGGTCGATGAAGCAGGTCGTGACGGATCTCGCCGAGGCGATATCGCCAGCAACCTGGCACGGCAGCGCTGAATTGCAGACCCCTGGTCTTGCCGCTCACGAGGTCGGAACCGCCCGCATGGGTTCAGGTCCAGACACCTCGGTTCTGAATTCTTGGAATCAGTGCTGGGAGATTCCTAACCTTCTGGTGACTGACGGCGCCTGCTTCCCGAGTATCGGTTTCCAACATCCAACGCTGACGATGATGGCTCTGACTGCGCGAGCGTGCGATCACCTCGTCGAGTTGTTCTCGGCTCGAGTTCTCTAGTCCGCACAGCCGCGCGATTGAGATCGGTGGCGTATTCAGGACGCGCGAACCGGGCGGCGCCGCAACGGCGCGGGAGCGGGAACTGAGGGAACCAGGAAGCCGTAGCGCAATCGGAATCGTGAAATGGCAGGACCACGTGCTCCTGTTGGCTGTCCGGCCGGGCGGAGACTGGTCGCTACCAGAGGTGCCCTTCGGCGCGTCCGATTCCGCCGAGGCCGCAGTTCGCCGTCGCCTGCTCAATGGCGGAATAGCGCCGCGCGATGCGCGCTTCCTCGCGCGCGCGCGGCGCGGTGCTGGGGTGATCGAGTACTGGGCCACTACGTCGGCCGAGCTTCTAGCGTCGTGGGAAGTTCCCGGCGTGACCCGAGGCTGGTTTTCTGTGATGGATGCCGCCCGCCTCCTTCACGCAGACGGCGAGCTGGTCGACCTCCTAAGCGCTTCGCCCAACACCTCCCTTAGCGCTGCGGCGCCCTCGCCGACGAAGCGTAACGAGTGACCGCCGGCGCTCCACTCGCCGATGAGGGCCGCGGCGTAGCCAGCGGCGAGCGCCGGTAAGCCGTCATAGCGGACGCTGTTTCCAACGGAGAAGACTTTCACGGACGGGCAACGCAAGCGACGAGCAACCTGGGCGAAATGGTCTCGCTCGGGTTTGGCTGAATCCAGCTCGGTGGCGGTGAACGCCGCGACCAGCGGCAAGTCGAGGCGTCGGACCGTCTCAGCGTCGCCGTTTGTGCTGCTTACGGCGAGGTGGTCGCCGTCGACCACGGCGGCGAGCAACCGCGCGGCGGACTCGTTCACCCGCAGTTGACGCGTGGATTCGGTCAGGAATAGATCGAGGAGATCGCGGCTGAGTGGACTCTTTGCCCTTCGCTCGATGCGCGTAACCCGGAGGACGTACTCGATACTCTCGCGTCGGCGCTCGGAGTACTGCACTGAACCTTCCACCTGATGCCGCGCACGCTGGAAATCGCCCGCGTCGACCCGGACGCCATAAAGATCTTGAAGGTACCGGGCTATCCGCTCACTGGCACGTGCCTTCGCCACCGTGGTGCTGACGAGCGTGTCGTCTACATCGAAGACCACCGCAAGCTTGCCCATGGCGGAACGGCTAAGGCCTCGTTCCTTCAGAAGTGTGCTACTTGGCGACTCTGTCCAGGTACTCGAGGGTCGCTCGATTGTTCGATGCACCGGTCGCGCGCGCTGCCGCGAGCGCGGCGGCGATCTGTTGCTCGCCCGGCTCGCCCCATCGCAGGAGATGGTTCAACTCCGGCAAGGGACAGAGCGCCCGTCCGTAGATCCTGCCCGTGGCAGGATCCGGCCGACGTGGCCCGATGGCGCGGATCCGGGCGAGGACTCGAAGTTGCGCGTACGGACGACCGCTTCGCAAGTCGTCATTCAATACGAGCTGGTAACCGACGGTTCGGATGAATTCGATCGTCGTATTCGCCTCTTCGAGAACCTCTCGAGCGAGCGTCTCCTGCTCGGTTTCGCCCGGTTCGGGAGTCCCTCCGGGTAGACAGAACTTCATACGGTCGTGAATGACGAGCGCCCGGCCATCCGCGTCGAGGCAAAAACCGTAGATCTGCGTGATGGGAAGATCGACAGGGGACCCTTCACGCCAGACCAGCTCGAGCGTGGTCACCTTGCGGCCCCGATCTCTCTCAAGTTTTCCGGCTTGCGAGCGCGCGCATACACGTAGGTCGTCCATCGGCGGGCCAGCGGTAGGCGTGACAGTACACCGTCGAGGGGCGACAGCAGTCGTGAGAGTTCTCCTGGGAGGAAATGTCGCTCTCTCCGACCGCTGAAGGCGATCGACGTTGAGGGAAAGAACCCGATGTGATCCACGTGTTGAACTACGAACCCGGCTGCGATCAGCATCCGACAAAACGTCTCTTCGGTGTAGGTCCGGAAGATCCCTTCCCCGCGAGAGTTCATCGCCACTCCTGAGCGTGAGCCAACGTACTTCGCGATGCCCTTGACCGCCCTGCCGAGAGACCTCTCGTTATCGATGTCGGCGATAAGAAATCCGCCGGGGACCAGAACTCGACACGCCTCCTGGATGACTCGGTCAGGACGGGGAAAGTGCACTAGCGACATTAGGCAGGTGATGGATGCAAAGCTCTGATCGGCAAAGGGGAGGCGTTCGGCGTCGGCGCACACCAGCGGCCGGCCCGGCGCATTTTGACGGCTAAGTTTGAGCATCTCCGCCGATATGTCGAGGCCAATCGCTCTCATATCCGCGGGGAGCGTGACCAAGAGTCGACCGTAACCGCAGGAGATGTCGAGCAGGGAAGCCGGCGTGCTTGACCTCAGATCCCGCCTCACCAGCGCTAGCTCGCGCTCGTACAGATGTCGGTAGGTACTGGTCTCGGGCCGCCACCATCTGGCTACGGTATTCGGTGACCGGAAATACGCCTTTACGTCAGGCATCGCCTCCGCACCTCGCGTAGCTTTCTATCCGCCAGTTTGAGTACCGACAGCGCGAGTCCGGTTGTCGCAACGTCAGTATCGACTCCATCTGTCGGCGGACCGCCATCGCTGGTGCGCGGCAGACTACGGCATCGATCGTGCGGCAGCGCCGATCGCCTCTATGCTGACGCGCAGGACGGATGCTTGTTAGTTGTCATAGAGGGCCCGGACTTTGCAGGAAAGAGCACGATCACCGATCAGCTTGCTGAGATCCTCGAAGCCAAGGGAATCCGAGTGCGGCGGAGCACGACGTGCTTGACCAGTGGGGTGGTCTCCGAGGTCGTCAATCGGGTGCAATCCAGACCTACCCTAGTTCCAATGCTGCGCTCTTTCGTTTTCCATTGCGCCTATCTGTTCGACGTCTTGTCGTGGCGAGACGATCCGAAGGTAGTGACGATCCAAGAGAGCTACTGGTGGCGCGTATACGCGTTCGATGTCGTGTACGGGCAATGGATCGGCGCACTGTATCTTCGGCTGCTATCCAGATGGCGGCCGCGGGCGGACCTCGCCGTGTATCTTCGGTGCGGAATCGAGACGCGAGCGGCTCGCGCGAGGAACAGCGGTTCGACCGACCCGCGTGACCTCGTCCGTTTCACGTCTGCGTATTGTCAGTCGCGACGGCTTGAGCAAGAACTATTCGCCCTTGCTCGGAAATACGACTACTGGGTGGTGGACTCGGAGCATATGCCGGCGTCGGCCGCTGCGGCCGCGATCGGATCTCGAGTCCTCGCGCTCCAGACCGCCCTGCAGTGACCGTAGGCCGTTCGATGCATATTGCTATAGCGCAGCCGCGTCTTTCGTATTTCGTGGGGGGCGCCGAGGTCGTTGCCGCCGAGCATTCGCGGGGGCTCGTGGAGCGCGGCCATCGGGTCACCGTTATCACAACCAAGATGGACCGCAGTGAACTCTACGCGAAGGTTCTTCGCGCTCGAGTTGAGACGGTTGAGGTGAGACTTCCTGCGAGCATTCAAGCGGTCGTTCCCGGCGAAAATCGTTGGCGGTGGTATGCGGAATCACTGGCGTTCGTCCGGGAGGCAGAGAAGATCCTAGATAGCCTCGATTTCGATGTCTTGGCGACGCACTTCGCGATCGACGGTCTCCTCGCGCTCTTCACCGACCGACCCTCGATACTTCATCTTCACGGCGAAGCGACGAAACCCAGTTTCGGCGCGAAGATCGCCCTCGAGCGCAGCGACTTGCTGCTCGCGGGCTCCCAGAGTGTGGCTGACTACTGGATCAAGGTCCGCCCGGCGATCGCCTCAAAGCTGCGCTTGCTGCGCAATGGCGTGGATATTGCTACGCGACCGGCGCTCGGCACGCGCCAAGACTACGACGTTCTGTTCCTCGGCCGCCTGATACGGAACAAGGGCGTCCAGGACCTGATCCGAGCGGTGGCCGAACTCAAGTCGCGCGGTTCCATCATCTCCGTTGCGGTCGTGGGGGACGGACCCTACGCAGCCGAATTACGTTCGCTGGCAGTCCAACTCGGCGTCGAAGACACCTTTCATTTTCTTGGACTCGTGGCCGAGTCCGAGAAGGATCGACTCTTCGGCACTGCGCGCATGTTTGTCGTGCCCTCCTTGGGGCGTGAGCCGGTATTGCTCACCACTCTCGAGGCGGCGGCAGCGGGGATGCCTCTGATCGTCACCTCGGCCGGCGGCTCGCTTGAGTTCGCGCAGGATGGTCGGAACGCGCTGGTCGTCTCTCCCGCGAATCCGTTGGCACTGGCCGCTGCGATTGAGAGACTTTTGTCGGATCCGCAGCTAGCGTCGCAAATTGCCGCTGGCGCGTTCGATGACGTGCGCGGATGGTCGTGGCCCGAGCGGGTTTCCGAAGTCGAAGCCCACTACCGAAGCGTTCTGACCTAGCGAAATCTCTGCTCAGCGCGGGCGCCTGGCCGCTCTTGCGCACGTGGTCGCAGCGCACGCGTCATGAGCGCCGATCGCGGGCGGTTAGGCGGACGTTTCTCACGCCGATCTGGCCGTCTCGCGGCCTGAGACGGGCCGCAGCTCGTGAGCTTCGTCGCTTCGGTGGCTCGATCGCACGGAATTTGTCTTCCAACGAGTCCGGACGTGGCTGTTCGTGGGGTCGGGCGCGATCCCGATCACAGGATTTACAGCGGCGCGCTTTGCCTGTGGGCACCGGCGATATCGTCGTCGTGTTTCGGCCGGCCGCGGCGCGCCCCGGCGAGCGGCATCAGGATGCGTTCGAGGCATGCCACCCCGAACCACGGCACCTTGAGCAGCTTGTCAATCGCGTAACCAAGCGACGCATGCAGCAACTCCAGCCGGCTGCGAGAAGTCACCGCCATACTTTGGCACCGCGCTGAGAGGCCGACCAGGCCCCAGACCGCGGTCGAAAGCCCCAGTACTGGATGCACGAACAAGGCTACTGGAGCGCTTGCCCATAGGAACAAGCTCCACGCCGGCAATTCGCACACATAACCGCTGAGCTTCGGAGGACATTCGCGCAGGATCATGCTCACGAGTAGCCGCGCACTCCCTCGCGGATTGCGGTGCGCGACAGTCGCGTAGTACCGCCACAGCGACATCGGATGGTGATGCTCGGCGCGAAGTTGCGGAAGCAGCCCGGCCGTCCAGCCCAGCGCATTGGCGCGCAACTGCACAAAGATGTCTTCGCACGCGCTGCTTCGATATGACATCGGGAAGATGCCTGCGGCGGCGAAGATGTCCGCCCGAAAGACGCTAAGCCCGCCTGTAATGGTGATCCATTGATGCTTGGAAAGTACGAGGCCTCCTAGCGATGTTTTCCCAGACAAGCCTCGATATTGAAGATCCCTCGCGCGTGCGCCGAGGCCATCGCCGCTGGCTTTGTACAAGCCGGTCAAGATGCCTAGATCGGAGTGACGCTCGAATGCCTCCAAGATCAAGGGCAACGCCGTCGCCCAGTCTTGGATGATCATGTGCCCATCCACGAACATCACCAGCGGCGCCCGCCGCCATCTTACCCCGAGGTTGCGGAGCTGGCCGATGCCCCCATTCCAGGAGGCGCGGAGCACGGCATCTAGGTGTTGACCTTCGGCAAGATGCGAGTAGTCTCGGCTGCCGTTGCATGCGATCGCGATCCTTTGCCGGAACCTCGGGATCTGAAGAGATCGGACCGCTTCCGCAACCAGTTCTTCGGGCTCGTCGTTACAGCAAAGAACGATGTCGAGCACTGGCGTTGGGTCGGATGCCCCGCTCGCTTCGGAATGGGTGATTTCGCTGACGGCTATGACTCTTCTACCTCTAAACCGCCTCGGAGATGGGTGATTGATCCAGTTAAGCGACGGGCGCTTCCGCGACGACCTCAAAGAAGGTGATTAAGCGAGGCGCAGACCGCGATCGAGTCGCAATTAACGTTACCGGTCTGGACATGAGCGGGAAGTCTACAACCGCGGCAGCGCTCGCCCAAGCGCTCAGCGGCGGAGAGGTCACGCGTTACTTCGGCAAAGTGTCGGCGGGTGTCGCGGTTCGCTCTCTCGGCGCTCTCGCCGGACTGGTGAGCAAGTCCGTCGGCGAACGAGGAGGCAATCTCGTCAGCCTTCTCTACGTCATCCTGCTCGTGGCCGAACGCCCGGCCTTCGTCGCGCTCAGGTCGAGAACCGGTGTCCACATCTTCGAAGGCAGATGGGAGCGCTCCGTCGCGTTCAACTGGTCGGTGCGACGCATTCTGGGCTTTTGGGGTTGGTCTTCAGAGAGACTCATGCCGCCGGCCGATCCGACGGAAATTACCGTCTTCCTCACGTGTCCGCAGCCGATACTTCGCGAGCGCGCTGAACGGCGGTCCCGGCCATTGAGCATCCTCGATCGACGCATCGCGACCGGTCCCGCGTTTTCGACCGTCATGGAATTTGAACTTCTGAGACTTGCCGTGGGCCGGTCGCGCGCCACGGTCGAACTGGACAGTGGGGAATTGAGAACCGAGGCAATCGTTGCCGCGACGATGGACCTACTTGATCGCCTTTCTTCGGACACGCCTCCAGGCAGACGCGTCTCGCGCCCGCGGTGCGGTTAGGGCAGCGACGAACCCTCCGCATTCTCCTTTATCACGACGAAATTCTCGAGGGCGAGCGCGTCGATGTTCGAGTTAACGAAATCGCGTACGGCCTCAGCAGGCTGTAACACCATCGGCTCGGTCTCGATATTGAATGAGGTGTTCGCCAGCAAGGGTATCCCTGTGGTCTCCGCAAATCGCTTTAGCAGCGCCCAGAACTTTGGGTTCGCGTGCGCGCTGACCGCTTGCGGGCGAGCGCTTCCGTCCACATGCACGACTGCCGGTATCGCCTTGCGCATCGACTCGCGCACATTGGTCGCGACGATCATGAATGGCGAGGGGATCGGGCCTTCGAAGTAGTCGAAGAAGTTCTCGGCAAGAACACTTGGCGCCACTGGGCGCCACATCTCTCGTCCCTTGATCTGATTCAACTTCACGTGCGTCCGCCGGGCGCGCGGATCTCCGAGCAGGCTGCGCGCACCGAGAGCGCGAGGTCCGATTTCGGCGCGCCCGCTGAACCAACCGACGATCCTGCCGGCGGCTAGGTGCGCGACAACCTCGGCCAAGAGTTGGTCGTCGCTGACCTCGCGATAGGCCAGTCCTGAGGACTCCAGCGCCTGGCGGCAGGCCGCCGCGCTGTAACTCGGGCCCCAGTAAGCATGCACCATCTCGAAACCGACGCTCCGCGTCTCCGCAGCGCACACGAACGCCGCCCCCAGCGCGGTGCCCGCGTCGTTCGCTGCGGGGGGTATAAACATCCGCTCGAAAATCTGGGACTCGGCAAGCTTCCCGTTGGTAGAGCAGTTGAGTGCCACACCACCGGCTAGGACCAGGTTGGACGATCCGGTGAGCCGCTTGGCGAGACGCGCCAGTTCAATCATGACCTCGTCAAGCGAACGCTGCACCGAGGCGGCGAAATCCGCATAGGCGAGGGCGCCCTCTTCGCTAGCTTCGGTGAAGGGAAAGTTGTGCCGACGAAAGTACTCCGTGAGCTTTTGCCTCGTCTCCTCCGCCAGCCGCCTGGGGGTCATCGAAACCATGGGCGGCAGTTCGAGCGCAGGGGAACCGTTCCGCCATGAGAGTGGAAGAACTTGACCCGGTCGGCCGTAGCCTGCGAGTCCCATCAATTTCCCCGATTCGTCTGCCGACTGCCATAGACCGGCGTAGCGCGCCGCGCGCGAGTAGTAGTAGCCAAGCGACAGGTCGACCCCGAACCGAGTTAACTCCTTGAGATGACCGTTGCGTGCGTAGTAGAGCGTCGTCGACGCATCTTCACCGCTGCCGTCAGCGACGATGATGGCGGCGTCTTCGAAGCCGCTGGGAAAGTACGCGCTCGCGGCATGGGCCAGGTGGTGGCGCACTTGCCGAATCGGTCGCTTGAGCGTCCGCCGAGAGTGAAATAGCTGCGGCGGAAAGAGCCAGTCGGGATCCGCCGGATGCCGGTTGGTGGCGAGTTCCTCAGGACTGAGCTGCGCCCATCGGCGCCAGAGATCGTGGTCCACCCCCAGCGCGATCACGTCCACGTCCTCTAACTCGGCACCTACGCTGTCGAGACACCATCGCGCCGCATCGCTTGGGGGCTCTCCCATTGCCCGCTTTCGTCGACTGAATCTTTCTTGCTCGACGGTCGCCGCGAGCTGACCATCGACAAGGAGCGCGGCGGCAGCGTCGTGGCTCCATGCGCTCAGGCCGAGAATTAGGCTTGGCACGGTGGGGGACACTATCGGGTCGTCCACATCGCTGACTCGGCCGGCGTTCGTAGCTGCTGCACGTGCGAATCGCGCGTGACGTCACGCTGCCTCGCTGTCCCATGCCGTCCAGTGACGACGATAGCCATCGCTCTTATGAGCCCACGATTCGTACGCGGTTCCTCACTCGTCGGCCCGCCCTAAACACACCGCTCGCCCGCCGACGACGGCCTGGGCACGCCATGCGATCTCGGTCCGACGTGAACGAACCCCGCCGCCTACTTCCGGACGAGAAAATTCTCCATGACGAGATAGTGAACCTCCGGCATCGCCCTAAACGCGCGGATGGCATCATCCGGGCTACCCACGATCGGCTCCGAATCGCGGTTGAACGAGGTGTTGGCGAGCATCGAAATTCCCGTTCGTCGGCCGAATGCACACAGCAGACTCCAATAGATCGGGTTGGCGGCGCGTGTGACCGCCTGGGGCCTCGCGCTGCCGTCGATGTGCACAACGGCCGGGATCAAGGAGCGGATTTCCTCTTTCGCTTGCACCGCCACGATCATGAAGGGAGAAGCGTGGGGACCGTCGAAGTAGCGGGGGAATTCCTCGGCGATCACGCTCGGCGCCACCGGACGCCACATCTCCCGGCCTTTGGCGCGATTGAGACGAACCCAAGTGTCGCGCTTGCCTGGGTGGCCCAGCAGACTGCGCCCACCTAGCGCCCGCGGGCCGACTTCGGCGCGGCCCCGGAACCAGCCGACCAGGTCGCCTTCGGCGAGCACACCGGCGACGCGCTCCACCAGGTCATCGTCGGCAAGTCGCTCCGGTACCAGGCCCGCGGCGGAAAAGCTTGCGCGGATCTCGTCGTCCCGGAACGACGGTCCCCAGTAGGCGTGTTCCATCGTCCAATTGGGTGGCTCTTTTGCCAACCGGCGATGTACTTCAAGAGCCGCCCCCAGCGCGGAACCGCCGTCATGGGCGACCGGCTGCACGAAGAGGCGCTCAAACGACGTCCGCTGGGCCAAACGCCCGTTCGCCGTGCAATTGAGTCCTACGCCGCCGGCAATGGCGAGGTTCCGCGAGCCAGTTCGCGCATGAAGTTCGCTGGCGAGCTTGAGAAGCACGTCCTCGAGCGAGGCTTGCACCGAAGCCGCGAAGCTTGTGTACGCCATCGCTCCTTCGGCCGAAGCCTTTTCATACGGATAGCAGTTCTTCGCGAAGTAATCGAGCAACTGGGCGGAACGCTGAAAATAACCCTCCGCGCCGGCATCGTTCGCCACATGCGTAAGCTCCGGAAATGCCGGACCGTCCCGCCAACACAGAGGCACCCGCGTCGTCGGTCGACCGTACGCTGCTAAGCCCATCAATTTTCCGACTTCGCTAGTGCGGTTATAGAGACCGGCGTACTCCGCCGCGCGTTGGTAGTAAAGGCCAAGGGAGACTGGGGCCGGGTAGTTCTTGATCAGACGTAGTCCCTCGGGGCTGCCATGGAAAAGACTCGTCGAGACGCCTTCTCCTTGGTTGTCGGCGACCAGAACCGCGGCGTCATGAAAGCCGCTCGGCCAGAATGCGCTCGCCGCGTGGGCGACATGGTGGTCGATCGGATAAATTGCTGGCAGGTCGCTGCGCGGGAAGTCAACTGTCGGAAAGAGTCTCTCCGGATCGTCGGGGCGCGTGCTCCCGTCGTCCTTGATCTTAGCCAGAACGCGCCAGCGCTCGTAGTCTCCGCCCAGGCCGATGGCAGAAATGTCGTCCAAAGAAATGCCGGCGGCGGAGAGACAGAATTTCGTCGCGCGAATCGGCGCCTCACCTGAGGCGCGCTTCTTCCGTGAGAAGCGTTCCTCTTCTGCGAAGGCAACTAGCCGGCCGGCGCGGAGGATGGCCGCCGAGGCGTCGTGATGGTTGAAATTGACGCCCAAAATCCAGGGTCCCCCACCGTCCACGCGTGAGGAACGCCCCCTGTACATTGCTGACCCTCTGTTCTGCCGGCGAGTGCCGTTGCACCCACGGGCGAACGTTATGACCTCAGCCGATGGTAAGGCGACCGTGTCCGTGTGCCTGGAACGTGGTGGGCGCACCACTGCTTGGTCTGCCGAAGCGCCCTCGTCCCGGAAGTTCGGTGCCAACGAACGATAGGTTGACTCAGCACGCCGAAGTCCCCCAAACGCGCGGCCTCCGGTTCCAGATTCGCTATCGTTCACCGCAACGGAACCGGGGAAAATCGAGAATCGAGAGTGCCATTGCGGAGGCAACGCGCGACGATCTTGCCCGTGCATTTGGAGAGCCGCCGGTCCAGTCCGAAGAGCATGCCGCGCCGGTAGGTGATGGCACGCCGACGCCAGCCGAAAGGCCAGGAACCGGGTGAAGCCGCAGACTGCAGGCATTGACGCGCGATCGGACACGGCGCGGTCGGCGCTGCGCATAACGACCTTCGGCAAGCTCAAGCCCCCGGAGCGTCGCGCCGTCCTCCGGTTGGCGGTACGGCGGCTGCGGTCTGCCTTCGGTGTCCCACTCCGCCGAGCTCAGAGCACTATCCGTGACATCGGCAACTCGCTTGCTGACAACACTCTCGTTTATATGGTTGGTGAGCCGCCTGAAATCGCGCTGTGTGTCACCAGCCAGCACACCCTTGGGACTCATTCGTTGCTCTATGCGCCTCTGGTTGGTTACACGCGTCCGCTCGTTGGCATGGCTCTTGGGCGCATTCTGCGGATGGCGTCCAGTCGCGGACGCCTCCACGTCGCGTTCGCCGCGTCCGAGGTACGCGCCGGTGTCCTGAACTCGATCCCTCACACCGCTCTCGCGATCTTTGTGCGGACTGCCGCACGACCGCGGGCTTGCGCCGCGCTCATTCGTGCCGCGAAGCCCGGGGACCGTGAATTTGTAGTCGAACTCCTTCGACGCGCAGTATTTCGCGGCGCGTCGGATCTCGCTGAGGTTCGATCAAGGCAGGAGCTAAGTCGTGTGGCCCTCGCACTGGCCCGTCGCGTCCTCAGCGAAAAGGGCCTGACGCTGGTCGCCGAGGTCGATCGCCGCCGGGTCGCGCACGCGGTCGGGTTTCGACACGATTGGGATGAGTGGGGCGAGCATGGATTGGTTGAACTCATTGACATCTACGTCTTGGAAAACACGGGCGTTGCGCGCCTTGGTACCGCGCTCGAACGGTGCTTCACGTCGAGGGCGGCGGGCGTGGGCAGCCGTGTGGTCGAGGGCCATATTGTCCCGCATAGAGAGAACACGGACTTCGCGACTGCTCTTCTTCGCCGCCTAGCCGGACGCGGCTGGCGGCAGCACCGCACGCTAGTTCGTCTCGAGCTCCCGCTCGCGTGCGACTAGGTATGTTTCGAGTGCCTCGCGTAGGAGCGCCGACTCAGGCCGACTGCTCCGACGGGCGAGCTCGCTGAGGCGGGCCGACAGCGCTCGCGGGTAATACGTGCTCTTCATCACCATGACATCGGCCGACGCGCGCACGATAATATTCCGCCCCGCAGCCTTCGCCTCCATTAGCGCGCCTTGGGCGCTCCAGAACGTCAGCGAGGGATCCCGTTTCACGAGAGCGGCCATGCCCACGCTCACGGTCACGCCGGATGTCGTATCTGGCAGTCGCCTGCGTATGACTTCGCCCCCACGCAGAGCCTCTGAGATCCCACGGCTTGTCAAAGTCGCCCAACCGTCACCCGTGTAAGGCGTCGTGTTTCTCTCTGATCCGAAGACCTCGTCAATAAGTCGTCGAAGCTCGGTCCGCGCTCCTGCCCGTCTTTCTTCGGGCAGGAGTCGGGACTTGTCGAGGTCCCATAGCACAAGCGTTCTAATCCACTCTCGACCGTCTTCGAGCATTGCGGTCAGGTCAAACTCAATAGGCGGGATCACCATTGACCATATTGACGTGGTGTGTCAATATCCGCCTAGACTCGCCGTTTAGGGCAAAAAGAAAAGTTGGAAGGAGTCAGTCCCAACATGATCTACAGGACAATTTCCCCTGATGTCGTCCGCTTCGCACCCAGGCCGCAAGGCGGCAAGAAGCAAGGCAGCAAGAAGCGCCAGCCCCTCTAGCGGGGAGATCGGGGTCACCCCCTTCAAGGCGCGACCAGCAGCGCTCCTCGAGACTCGGGGTGCAGCGGCGAGTCGACTCGCCGCTGCACGAAGTGTTTCGCTCAGAACTGATAGGAGCATCGCATGAGCAGCTCGATGTGCGATGTTGCGATGCGCGTGCGGCACACGTTATTGGCCTCCGGCAACGTCGGACGAGCGGACTCATTCGTCAACAAGGTCAGCGAAATCCTCTGGGGCCACTGACGTCGGTAGCACCGCAACTGAGTGGCCGTCGATTTCCCTGACGCACATCGAGCGGGCGGTCCCGCGCACGCGGACGAAGACGGCGCTCCGCCGCTGCGAAAGAACGCGATCGCCGAGGTCGGGTGGGAATAGGTGTGCCAGCGTGCGTAGGACACGCGCGTCAGTCGTCGAATCCGCGATCCGTCTGATAGCGTCCCAGTAGATTCCTCGGATCCCTTGATCGGCGAAGATCGCCACAGCGCTCGCGCTTTGAGGGTAGCGAGACACGAAAGTGCCGAGCGCCCCCCGCAGCGGAACCCGATCTAGGGCGGACACCTCGCGCTCGAGCGCTGCACGCATCAGACGCTCCGCAATCGGGATGGCGGGCCAAGTCGCCAACGCCGCGCGCAGAACGATGAAGTCCAGGAGGTCGCGCGCGTGTAGTGCCGTTCGTTCGAGGCACTCCATGAGGAATACCCGTACGCGCCAAGGCAGCGACGCGATCCGAACGCCGGTGTCGGCATCGACCTGAAGGGTGCTCCAAAACGCGTCGTTGGGCACCCACCAGCTCGCCCTCGACGTGGGTATTCCCCGAACGAGCATCTCAGCCCGGACTCGGTTCGTACTTTCATCCCCTCGCCACATTTCCACTTGACATGTGCTACCCGCCGCGTCTTGTCCGAGGAGCCCTGTCTTTTGCAGCGCAAGGCCCTGTGAAGCCAGAAATCGCCGGACCACTTGAGCGGCATGCTCATTGCGGACGAGAAGGTCTAAATCATTTGCATGTCGTGCGTACCCAGGGGGGTACAGAGCCTCCATGGAGCGTCCCTTGAGTTCGCACCACGAGTCGCAATCGGTGAGTTGCTCGCTGATCCGCAGCCGCAGCGTTTCAACCGCACGACGACTGGCTCTCCACGTTCGATGAGACTCCAGGTCAATCTCAGATCTCGTGAGTGCACTCAGGAGTGGGAGTCCGACGCGCTGGAAACCTAGGTCCTGCCAATCGGCGCACGAGAAGCCGTCGAGATCCGCCGCGACGGCTGACGGTGGCACGGGCCAGGAGCTCAGTTGAGAGCGCGCGAGGCGATACGCCCGAATCTTGCTGAAGAACAACCGGCCCGACACGCGCGCCAGGATAAGACGGAATCAGAGCGGCTCTAGCGGGGATCGAGGGCGTCGACGCCCGTGGCCGCGCGCACGCGGCTGGAAACGCGTCTTCCGCTTGCCCGCAAGCGCTGCTCGATACTTCTGGTGATGCCCGCTCCCAAGGCGAAGACCGCGTTCGTCTGCCAGCAATGCGGCGCGCAGTCGCCGAAGTGGATCGGCCGCTGCCCGACGTGCCAGGGCTGGAACACGTTCGTCGAGGAGCGCATCGTCGCGCCACCCAAGGGCCGCGGGCCGGCGCGAGCGCCGCGCGAGCCGATCCCCCTCGACGCGGTGCCCGCCGACGCCGGCACCCGCATCGCGACCGGGATCGGCGAGCTCGACCGCGTGCTCGGCGGCGGGATCGTGCCGGGGTCGCTCGTGCTCCTGGGCGGCGACCCGGGCATCGGCAAGAGCTCGCTGCTGATGCAGGCCTCGGACCGGCTGCGGCAGCGTGGCCCAGCGGACGGCGCGAACGGGCCGGTCCTCTACGTCACGGGCGAGGAATCGGCCGCGCAGGTGAAGATCCGCGCGCGGCGGTTCGGCATCAGCGGCGAAGGGATGCTCGTGCTCGCCGAGACCGACCTCGCCGCGGTCATCGAGCAGATCCGGCGCATCCGACCGGTCTTCACGGTCATCGATTCGATCCAGACGATGAGCTCGGAGGACGTCGCCTCGGCGGCCGGCGGCGTGTCGCAGCTGCGCGAGTGCACCGCCCGCCTCCTCGAGGTCGCCAAGGGCGACGACGTCCCGATCTTCCTCGTCGGTCACGTCACGAAAGAGGGTGCCGTCGCGGGGCCGCGCGTCCTCGAGCACATCGTCGACGCCGTCCTCTACCTCGAGGGTGAGCGCTTCCACGCGTTCCGGATCCTGCGCGCGACGAAGAACCGCTTCGGGTCGACCGACGAGGTCGGCGTGTTCGAGATGGCCGACGACGGGCTGCGCGAGGTCGCGAACCCGTCCGAGGTCTTCCTCGAGGAGCGCACCAGCGGCGTCGCAGGGAGCGTCATCGTGCCGACGGTGGAGGGGACGCGCCCGCTGCTGGTCGAGGTGCAGGCACTGGTCTCGCCCACGAGCTTCGGTCTCCCGCGACGCACCGCGAACGGCGCCGACGTGCAGCGCCTCGTGCTGCTGCTCGCGGTGCTCGGCAAGCGCGCGGGCCTGTCACTCGGCCAGCACGACGTGTACGTCAACCTGATCGGGGGACTGCGCATCCGCGAGCCCGCGGTCGACCTTGGCCTCGCGGTGGCGGTCGCGTCGGCGCTGAGAGACCGCGCGGCCGATCCGCGCACGGTCTTCGTTGGCGAGGTCGGTCTCGGCGGCGAGGTGCGCCGCGTCCAGCGGATCGCCGCGCGCCTACGCGAGGCCGAGCGCCTCGGCTTCTCGCGAGCCGTCATCCCCGCAGCGAGTCGCGGAGACGTGAACGGCTCGGGCATGGAGATCTCGCCGGTCGCGACGCTGCGCGAGGCGCTCGCGTTCCTGAAAACCGACTGACCCGGTCTACACTCGCATCATGCGGATGCGAGCTGGCGGCCACATCTTCATCGGTCGGGCCCGCATGCGCGCTCTCGGAAAGGAGGGCGGGCGTTCATGGCGTTCATCCGTCTCGGCGGTGCACTCATCGGTCTCTTCTTCGGCGCTCTGCTCGGCGGCTCGCTCCTCGAGGTCTCGCAGGTCTCGCCGGTGGACAACCGAGTCCGCGTGGTGGTCTTGCTCGCGGTCGCGTGCGCGATCCTCGGTTGGCTCGGCGTGCCGTACCTCACCATCTACCCGGCGCAGGCGGTCACGCAGCGCATACGTACCGCATCCGCGGGGGATCTCGCCGGAGGCTCGCTCGGCGCCGGCGTAGGGCTCGTTCTCGGTCTGCTGCTCGCGTTCCCACTCGCGTTGCTGCCGGGTGAGTTCGGGCGGTTCGCGCCGCTCGTCGTCGCCGCGATCCTGGGCGTCGTCGGCGCGTCCGCCGGGATCATGAAGCGCCACGAGCTCGTCCTGTTCATGCGCGAGCTGCGTTCCGGTCGCCGAGACCGTGGCAGCGGCGAGCCGCGGCTGCTGCTCGACACCTCGGTCATCATCGACGGTCGCATCGCCGACATCGTGAAGGCAGGGTTCATCCGCGGTTCCCTCATCGTGCCGCGCTTCATCCTGGCGGAGCTGCAGTTCTTCTCGGACGCGCCCGATGCCACGCGGCGCGAGCGAGGACGGCGTGGGCTCGAGATGCTCCAGCGCATGCAGAAGGAAGCGGGCGTCAAGGTCGAGCTCTCCGACGCGGACCCGCAGGGCGTCAGCGGAGCCGACGGCAAGCTCGTGCTGCTCGCGCGGACGCTCGGCGTGCCGATCGTGACGAACGACTACGGGCTCAACCGCGTCGCGGAGCTACAGGGCGTGAGCGTGCTGAACGTGAACGATCTCGCGAAGGCGGTGCGCTCGGTCGTCCTGCCCGGCGAGGAGATCGCGATCCGGGTCATCCAGGAGGGCAAGGAGGCAGGACAGGGCGTCGGCTATCTGGAGGACGGGACGATGATCGTCGTTGAGAACGGCGCGCGCCACCTCGGCAGCGAGATCTCGGTCCACGTGATGCGCGTGCTGCAGACCGTGGGCGGTCGCATGATCTTCGCGCAGCCGCGCGACCCGAGCGATCCACGCCGCCCGCCGACCTCACCGATACCCGTGCGTGCGGCGAAGGACGCCAGGTGACACGCGGTCTCGCGATCCTGGCGGCTGGTGCATCGACGCGCGCGGGCGAGGACAAGATCCTCGGGGATCTCGGCGGGCGGCCGGTGCTCGCGTGGTCCCTCGCGGCCGCGTCGGCCGCGGGCGTGTTCGATCGCATCGTGGTCGTGGGCGGCCACGACCGCCTTGCGCGCCTCGCCGCGGTAACGACGGAGTGGCTGCCGTCGGCGTCCGTCGTCGCCGGCGGGGCTACGCGCACGGCTTCGTCGTGGGCGGCGCTCGACGCCCTCGCGAGCACGGAGATCATCGCGATCCACGACGCCGCGAGGCCCTTCGCGCCGCCGAGCCTCTTCGCCAGGCTCGTCGAGGCCGCCGAAAAGGACGGCAGCGCGGTCGCGGGGCTGCCGCTCGCCGAGACCGTCCGGCGTGCTGACGAGGCCGGCGTCGCCCGCGATGAGATCGAGCGCGATGGTCTGTGGGCCGCGCAGACGCCGCAGGTCTTCCGCCGCGAGGTGCTCGTGCGTGCCCGCCACGCCGCGGGCGACCGCACGTTCACCGACGACGCGGCAGCCGTGGCGGCGAGCGGCACGCAGGTGCACATGGTCCTGGGTGAGCCGCGCAACATGAAGCTGACGACGCTCGAGGACCTCGCGTACGCGCGCGAGCTGGTGCGCAGCGGAGTGGCCGCGATCGCGGCCGCGGCGGCACGAACCTGAGCGCGCCCGGGCGAACACCCGCATTCCGATCGGGGATTGGGTACGATATCCACCGTCTCGCGCCGGATCGCCGCCTTGTTCTGGGCGGTGTGGCGATCGAGCATCCGAAGGGTCTGGTCGGACACTCCGACGGCGACGTCCTCCTTCACGCGCTGATGGACGCGCTGCTCGGCGCCGCGGCTCTCGGGGATCTCGGGACGCACTTCCCGAGCGACGATCCGGCGTACGCGAACGCTGACAGCCTGGCCCTGCTCGCGCGCGTCGGATCGCTCCTCGCCGCGGCAGGCTTCCGGGTGGCGTCGCTGGACGCGACCGTTGTCGCGCAGGCGCCGCGCCTGGCGGGCCACGTCGGCGCGATGCGCGACGCGATCGCGAGAGCTCTCGCGATCGAGCGGGCCGTGGTGAGCGTCAAGGCCACGACGAACGATGGCCTGAGCGCGATCGGTGCGGGCGACGCGATCGCCGCGCTTGCCACGGCGCTCGTCGAGACGAGCGCCTAGCACCCGTCGCCAGGTCGCGGCGGGTCACGCGGAGCGCGGCCGCCAGGGTGCGGCAGAAACGGAACACGACGATCGAGAGCACGAGCGCGATCCGCATGTTCGACAGCGCGACCCGCACGTTACGGCCGTTCGAGCCGCTCGTCGCCGGTCACGTCGGCGTCTACGACTGCGGACCGACCGTCTACGACTGGCAGCACATCGGCAACCTCTACAGCTACCTGGTGCACGACTTCGTGCGACGCACGTTCGAGTACCTCGGCTATTCGGTGAAGCAGGTCATGAACATCACCGACGCAGGGCATCTCGTGGACGACTCCGATGCGGACGCTCGCGGCGAGGACAAGATGGCGGTCGGCGCGAAGCGCGAAGGCAAGGATCCGCTCGCGCTGGCCGAGATGTACACGAAGAAGTTCATCGAGGACCGCCACAAGCTCAACATCCTCGACCCGCACGTGATGCCGAAGGCCACCGAACACATCCCGCTCATGGTGGAGCTCATCCAGCGCCTCATCCAAACGGGGCACGCGTACGCCGCCGCCGACGGCGTGTACTTCGACGTAACGACGTTCCCTGGCTACGGGACGCGCCTCAACGCCGAGGCGCCCGAGGATCGCCAGGCGGGTGCGCGGGTCGAGGTCAACCCGAACAAGCGCAACCCGAACGACTTCGCCCTGTGGCGCGCGGCCAAGCCCGGCGACCTGCAGCAGTGGGATTCGCCGTGGGGCCGCGGCAATCCGGGGTGGCACATCGAGTGCTCCGCCATGTCGATGCATTACCTCGGCGAGACGTTCGACCTGCATTCCGGCGGCGAGGACCACCTGTTCCCGCACCACGAGTGCGAGATCGCGCAGTCCGAAGCCGCGACCGGCAAGCCGTTCGTCCGCAACTGGATGCACGTCCGCTTCCTGCGTGTGGACAGCGCGAAGATGGCGAAATCGGCCGGGAGCTTCTACGTGCTCGACGACATCATCGGCTGGGGCTTCGACCCTCTGGCGTTCCGGATGATGGCACTCGGCGTCGGATACCAGAAGGGACTCGACTTCACGCGCGAAGGGCTGGAGACCGCGCAGACGAGGCTGGCGCGCTGGCGGACCGTCATCGGCGATGCGTACCAGTCGACCGGCGGCGAGACGATCGAACCGGAACCCGATTACGGCGTGCGTCGCGGTTTCGTCGATGCCCTGGCCGACGACTTCAACACGCCGAAGGCGGTCGCCGCGGCGGAGATGGCGCTGAACCTCGCGAACGAAGCCGATCCCGCGGCACGGCGCCGCGCGCTGTGGCTGCTGTTCGACTTCGATCGCGTGCTCGGGCTCGATCTCGAGCGGACCGCGCGATCCGCGGCCGATCTAAGCGCGGCGGACCGCGCCATGCTCGACGATCGCGCGGCCGCCCGCGCGAAGAGCGACTACGCGCGTTCAGACGAGCTGCGTACCGAGCTCGAGCGCCGCGGCATCCGCGTGAAGGACACCAAGGACGGCCAGCGCTGGGAGCGCGTGGCCGCAAAAGGAAGCGAGGGACCATGACCGTGGAAGAGTCCGAAGAGCGCGCCCCGGGACCCGGTGACGCGCCGCAGGAGCGAGCGCCGCACGACGACGCTCCGCAAGAGCGCGCACCGCAAGACGACGCGGCTCCGGCGCAGGGCGGCGAGGGGCGCGCCCCGGAGGATCCGAACAACCGGCGACCGCGCCGCCGCGGGAGACGCGGGCGCGGCGCGGGTGCGGCGCCGTTCCGCGGCCCGCCCCCCGGCGGCCAGCCGTTCCGCGGTCCGTTTCCCGCTGGGCAGCAGTTCCGCGGCGGACGGCCGCAGCCGGGTTTCCGTCCTCAGCAGGGTTTCCGGCCGCAGCAAGCACCGCGCGCACCGTTCCCGCAGGGCGGCGTCCGGCCCGGTCGCGATGACGATGAGGGCAGCGCGCAGCTGCGCGAGATCGGCGCGTACGAGCGCCGCCAGCAGGCGCAGCAGCAGCGGCGCGTCGGGTGGCGTCCGCCCACGAGCGGCGGCTCATCGTGGCGGCAGCCCTCCGGGCCGCCCGCGGGTGGCGGCTGGCGCGGTGGCGGTGGCGCCGGAAGGCGTCCGTACGGCGGTGGCGGGGGCCAGAGCTACAGCGAAACGATCCGGCGTGTGACCGCGGGGCCGCGCGCCGCCGCTCCGTCGCACGACGCGGGTGAGCCGATCGCGGGGCCGCACGCGGTCATCGAGGCGATCCGCTCGGGTCGCGGCATCCGCAAGCTCTACGTCTCGCAGGAGCGCGGCACGCGCACGGGCGCGGTGAACGAGCTCATCACCGAGGCGCAGGAGAAACGCATCTTCGTGAACTTCGTCGACAAGCTCGAGATCGCGCGGCTGTCGCCGATCGAGGAGCACCAGGGCGTGGTGGCGATCGTCGAAGGTCGCGCGGGCGTCGAGCTCGACGAGCTGCTGCTCCACCTCGACACGGTCTCGGAGGCGCCGCTCGTCCTCGTCGTCGACTCACTGCAGGACCCGCAGAACTTCGGGGTGCTGCTTCGTTCGGCCGAGGGCGCGGGCGTCGAGGGTGTCGTCATCCCGCGCCATCGCTCGGTCGGGCTCACCGCGGCCGTCGCGAAGACGAGCGCGGGTGCCAGCGAGCACCTGATGGTCGCCGACGTCGCGAACCTGCGGCAGGCGATCGACGCGCTCAAGGAGAAGGGCATCTGGGTCGTCGGCTCGGATGAGACCGGCGACCTGCTGTACGACGAGGTCGACTACCGCGGACCGACTGCGATCGTCATCGGCGGCGAGGCCGAGGGGATCCGGAGGCTCGTGCTCGAGGGCTGCGACCAGGTCGTGCGCATCCCGATGGAGGGCCAGGTGTCGTCGCTCAACGCGGCGGCTGCTGGGACGGTGATCCTGTACGAAGCCCTGCGGCAGCGCCGACGCGACGTCGCGCCGCCCGAGACGCTTACCCCCCGGCCGGAGCCGGTCGCGAGCGTGGCCTCCACCGAGGTCGACGCCGCGCGCGATGCAGAGCAGGAGCAGATCGAGGACGAGACCGAAGAGGCGACGGAGTCGGATGCGACACGGGCCGAAAGCGATCCGGTGCGTGAGATCCGCGGCGACGACGAAAATGTCGCGGAGTTCGCCGACGGCGAATCCGAGGAGCCCGCAGCGGCCGTCGAAGCGCCGAAGAAGCGCGCGCCGCGCAAAGCGGCGCCGAAGAAGAAGAGCGCCAAGGGCGAAACGGGATAATCAGCGCGACGCCGGGGTAGCTCAGTTGGCAGAGCAGGGCTTTTGTAAAGCTCAGGTCGCGGGTTCGACCCCCGCCCCCGGCTCAGCCCGTCAGCGCGGGCCGGCGCCGAAGTGCGTTGCGGGGATCGAGCCCATCTTGCCGCTGCGGTAGTCGGCGATGGCCTGCTGGATCTCATCCGGCGTGTTCATCACGAACGGGCCGTACTGGATCACCGGCTCGCCGATGGGTCGACCGCCCAGCAGCAGCACATCGAATGACGGCGTGCGGCTGTCCTGCTTCCTGCCGCCCTCCACACGCACCGCGTCGCCCGGCCCGAGCACGGCCAGCTGGCCCGACTCCAGCGGCACGGCGTCGACGCCGACGCTGCCGAATCCGCCGAGCGCGTACACGAGCGCGTTGAAGTCTGGCCGCCACGGGATGTCGAGCCGCGCGCCGGGCGCGAGGGTCGCGTGCGCGTAGGTGATCGGCGTGTGCGTCGCGCCCGGGCCCTTGTGGCCCGCGAGCTCGCCGGCGATCACGCGCACGAGCGCGCCGCCGTCATCCGAGCGCAGTAGCGCGACGGAATCGGCGGCGATGTCCTGGTAGCGCGGAGGGGTCCATTTCTGTGCCGCGGGCAGATTCACCCACAGCTGCACCCCGTGGAAGAGTCCGCCGGCCTTGATGAGCTTTTGCGGCGGCATCTCCGAGTGCACGATGCCAGCGCCCGCGGTCATCCACTGCGTCGAGCCGTTCGCGATCAGCCCACCACCACCGGTCGAGTCCTTGTGCTCGAACTCGCCGTCGATCATGTAGGTCACGGTCTCGAAGCCGCGGTGTGGATGGTCGGGCGCACCCTTGGCCTCTCCCGGCGCGTACTGCACCTCGCCCATTTGGTCGAGCAGGATGAACGGGTCGGCGATGGTGCGGTCGACGCCGGGGAATGGTCGCCGCACCGGGAAGCCCTCGCCCTCGAACGTGGCGATCGATTGGATCACGGTACGCACCGGCCGGAATCGCGCGGACACGCCCGCGCGGACCCCCACTGCGGGGAGGATCATCGGGTCGGCGACGGTGACGGCAGGCATCGGCTAATGGAACGCCGACCGTGGCCCGCTTATTTCCGGCACCGCGCAAGACAGAGGCCGCGAGGCGCCGGTCGGCTCAGCGCTTGTCGACTGCCCGATCGGCCGCGCTCTGCACAAAGGAGCTGTCGACGAGCGTCTTCACGTCGATGGCCTTCACCTTCTCGTTCGTCTTCGAGAGCTCGGCCTGCGCGTCCGCCCACAGCTCGGCCCTCGGGAACGGCAGCGCCACCTCCACCTGGTTCAGGTAGAAATCCACCGCGTCCTCGAAGCCTTTCGCGACCGAGTTGCCGTAGAACTTCTTCATTACGGCGACGGTCGCGGCCTTGTTCTTCTTCTGGTACGCGGTCGCTTCGACGATCGAGTCGATGAAGCGCTGCATCGCGTCCTTGTTCGCGGACACCCACGCGGACTGCGCGACGACGACCGTCTGGGCGGATGCGACCTTCTTGCCGGCGAGGTCGTACATGCTGTGGAATCCCTTGTCGACGAGCTCCGCGGTGTTCGGCGGGTCATCGACCGCCGCCTGGATCGTGCCCGAGAACAGCGCGGCCGTCCGCACCGAGTGCGAGCCGAGCGAGACGAGGGTCACGTCCTTGTCTGGATCGAACCCGAAGTCGCGCAGCACCTTTCGCGTCGCGATGTCGGCCGAGCCGCCGACGCTCGAGATGCCGATCTTCCTCCCCTTGAGGTCGGCGGGCGTCTTGATCTCGGCCGCGGCCATGAAGAGGTAGGGGAACACCGGCGCCAGCACGGCGCTCACGACGAGCTTCGCGCCGCTCGCGGTCGCCGAGAGGCACTCCGCGCCACCGAGGATGCCGATGTTGATCTCGTTCGCCAGCAGCGTCGACATCGTCCGAGATCCGCCCTCGGCCAGCAGGAGCTCGACGTCGAGTCCGTTCTTCTTGTAGATGCCGGCTTCCTGCGCCGTCCAGACCGGCAGGAAGTCGCCGGCGATATTGCTGTACGCGACCTTCATCTTGATCGGCACCACTGGGGTCGCGGTCGGCGCCGCGCTGGCCGCGACCGCCGGCGCGGAGGAGGCGCCGGTCGTGGCGGGGGCGCCACCACCGCAGGCGACGACGAACGCGATCGAGAGCATCGCTGCGAACGCACGCATCTTCATGGAGTTGCCCTCCCAGCGGGTCGCGACCGCGGGACGATAGCAGAGAGGTCATACCATTCGACCATCGTGTCGCGGGTGACCGTGGTCGGCGCCGGCGCCATCGGCGGCACGATCGGCGCTCTGCTCCAGCGCTCGGGGACTCCGGTCGATCTCATCCAGCGGGACGGTCCTGTCCTCCGTGCGCTCCGCGAACGTGGCCTACGTGTGGAGGGCCCGGACGGCGCATTCGATGTCCGTTTCGAGGCTGTGCGATCGCCGGACGACGATCTCGGTGCGCTCGAGCTCGTCCTCGTCGCGGTGAAGGGGCAGGCGACGGAGTGGGCAGCGCGACTCGTCGCGGGGCACCTCGCGCCCGATGGCGTCGTCGTGACCCTGCAGAACGGCCTGACCTACGACGCGGCCGCGGCGGTTCTCGGCGCCGAGCGCGTGCTGCCGGCGATGGTCCATCTCGCGGCGCAGCGTCCCCAGCCGGGCGTCGTCCGCTACGCCACCGGCGAGATGCACATCGGCGAGCCGGATGGACGCATGAGCGCACGCCTGGAGCAGGTCGCGCGCCGCCTCAGGCCGGCCCTGCCGGTCCACGTCACCGACAACATCCAAGGCTTTCAGTGGGGCAAGCTCGTGTACTCGGCGATGCAATGCGCGCAGGCACTCGTCGACGCGACGACCGCCGCAGTCATGGCGCGGGAATGGGTGCGTCCAATCTGCGTCGCCGTCGAGAGCGAGGTCGCAGCCGCCGCGCGCGCCTCGGGTGTGCGGATCGAGTCATACGACCGGGTCGACTCATCGGTGCTGCCGCCGCGATCCGCCGCGGATCTCGCGCGGGCGGTCGCGATGCTGCCCGAAGGTTCGGACCGCCAGAGCTCGTTCGGGCGCGACCTCTCGAGCGGGATCCCGGGCGAGATCGACTACGTGTGCGGCGCGGCCGCACGGATCGGGCGCGCACACGGTCTGCCGATGAGACTGAACGGGCGCATCACCGAGCTCATCCACGAGATCGAGGAAGGGCGCCGCCAGCGCGGATGGGAGAACCTGCGCGAGCTCGAGCCGGTGGCTCGCGCGCTTCTGGAGAGCGCGGCGTGAGGTGTCGCGACTAGCGGAGGAGCGGCGCCAGCGGCGGAACGCGCAGGGCGTAGCGGTCGTACTGCTCGCCGAAGCCCGCACGGAGCACACGCTCCTCCCACGCGATCCTCGCGAGCAGCAGCGGGAGCACGTAGGCGACGGTGCCGGCGAGCAGGAGCGCGCTCTCGAGCGCGACCGACGCTCCGAGGTGGTAGACGAGGATGCCGAAGTAGATCGGGTGCCGGACGACGGCGTATGGGCCGTCGGTCTTCAGCTGGTGGCCGGCGAACAGATCGAGCTTGATGCCGTAGGAGCGCCCAAGTGACCACATGGCCCACGCGGCGAAGAGCGCTCCAACGAGCGCGACGCCGAGGCCGACCAGCTGCAGCTCGTCGGCGATCGCGAACGGCGCTCTGTAGATGAGGGTCGCGACCAAGAGCGGAAGCCAGATCAGTGTTGTGGCGTAGCCGATCCACCACGGCGCGTCCGCGCGGATCCAGTGGTCGCGCTGGCCGCGGAGGATGCGCAGCGCGCCGGCGGACAGGAAGATGATGTGCCCGATGAGGATGACCGCGATACGGAAGCTGCGCTCGTCCAGGCGGTGATTGTCCTGCGCGCACGGGCGGGCCGTCGAAACTCGCTAAAATGGCGATAGCCGCCGCGGCGGAATGGGCAGATCGAGCAGGTGGTGAGCTCCGCTGACTGTAGATCAGCCGCCTTTGGCTGTGGGGGTTCGATTCCCTCTCTGCCCACCGACTTCGATCAATGACGACGGGCCGATCGGGCCCGTCGTCCGCGTTTCAGCCGATCGCTGAAAGGCGGCTGACCCGCGCGGACGGTCAACTACCCCGAGCCCACCTTTGGCGGCGACTACCTCCAAACCGAGCCGACCGCCGCCTCTATGCCGATTCCCGTCCGCCGTGTTTGGAGCCAACCCGTTCAACGGCATCGACTCCGTCACGGCCACCGGCTGCGGTCGGAACCTCGGCCTCCGTCTGATGTGGCGCGGTTCGATCCAGCTTTTGCAGCACTGTGCCTCGGAAGCCCACTTCGGCTACGACATCGCCAGCAGCCGAAAGTTGGGCGGTGATGCGGGCCGCTTTGGGTGCGAGATCGGCAGCGGCGAAGCTCAGTTTGAGTGCAGTCCGCTTCTTCAGTTCGTCGATAAGTTCCTTCTTCTTGTCGTCCCCGAGACCAGTCATTTCGAACTCGCAGACGATCGCATCACTCTTCACGAGCGTCACACGGACATGAACGAGGCACGCGTCCATGACATAGATGTCGACCCGGTAGTCCTCGTCGGTACTGGTGATCGTGTGGTGATAGCCAGACCCATGCTACGGAGGCGGGGTGGGCCCAACCGGCGGCGGTGGCGGAGGCGGGATGTTGGAGTTTGGATCTCCGCTCATGCTTTGTGACTGCTCAGCGCCAGGGTCAATCTTCGTTTTCTTCTTCTTCGTCTTGTCCTTCGGGTCCGGACCTTCGACCGTGAGCGGAGGACCAAGGTCCACGTACCCCTCGCCGGCGTGCCCCGTTCCGATCAAGTAACCCATTCAGTTCATCCTCCTGATAGATGCCCCCGGTCGACTCCTACGAGATGAGGTACCGCTAGCCGTCTGCTTCCAACCGGCACCGGCCTTCCTCGGACCTTGTGGCCGAAAGTTCGGCCTCGCGAGCAGCGGTTTGACCCTGGTGGCAGCCGCCCCCAGTGGCAGCTCCCGTGTCACGAATTGCCGAGATTCAATATTCGTTCTTCTCTGTCGTACTCCTGCTGAGAGAGGCTATTGCGCCTGTCAAGCACAACCGCGATCCCATTTGAACCCGCAGCGACTTTGTCAGTGACGGCGACTTCGATTGGGTGTCGTCGTGGCTAGAGCTCAAGCACGCCGTCGGGCTCGGGCTCAGGTGCGCCGAAGAGCCGCTCGTAGATCTCTGGCAGTCGGACCATCATCTCCGCAGCGATCGCATCGTTGAAGACATCGATTTCGGCGACGTCGAAGACAGCAACCGCGACAATCGACCTCGACCGGTCGAGGAGTGGTATCGCCAGGATGGACGCCGGGTGCAGCGCGAGTTTCCGAAGAGCTTCGATCTTCGCGTGCGGAAATCTCGCCCTGGTTTGCCGCCAATACTCGTTGTTCGGATCGTCTGCGTCGTATTCGTCGTACCTGACCGTATAGCCCACAAGAACGCGCTCTTTCATGAGTACGGCGTCGGCAATTGGATTCGCGCCCTTCTGCATCCCGTCGATCCGGATCGAGACATCGGTCCTAAACCTGATGCGCTGACCGACCATGAACGAGACCGTCTCGCGGAAGCTGTCGGTTTCACGTTTGAACAAGATGAACCGGGTGGCCTCGGGCAGCTGACGCCAATGGCTATCGCGCGATCTCTTGTGCTGGAACGTGCTCGTGAGCTCTTTCATCGCTTCGCTAGCGAAATCCTCGAGGCGCTGTTCATCACTCAAGTACTCCACCGGGATCTGCGCACTTGCGTAGACGGGCGTGGCGTCGGTGCCGACGATTCGTCGTAGGCGAACTTCGACTCTCTCACCGAATGCCGAGAGGAACGCTGCACCCGCCCGAGCATCGTTTTTGAGAAGCTTCTCGTACACGTCGGCGTGTACGACGCAGCCGCCATTGCGAGCAAGCTCTTGGAGACGTGATGCCAAGTTGATCGTATGGCCGACGTAATCGTCGAGCTCCAACGCGGGATGTCCCGACCGCACGGTCACATGGACTAGGGGGCCGAAAGCCACACCCACGCCCAGGGCTGACGGAGGCACGGCGAGACCGGCCGGGGGATTGACGTCGAGGTACGATTTGAACTTCGTCGAAACGTCTTGGAGCTCGTTCAGCATTACGAGCGCACTGTTGGCCATGTGCGCCTGCGTCGACTCTTCGAGGTTCAGGATGAAGAGGAGCCCATCTCCCGTCGGCTTTACTACGGCCTGGGCAAGTTGGCGGGAGACAGCGACGGTCCTGAGCGTGTGCTTCAGCGCGGCGCCAACAAACGACGCAACGCCGACTGGATCGTTCTCCGCGTGCGCGAACTCGCTGTAGCCGCGGATGTCGACCATCGCGACCAGACATCGCATCGCAGGTTCTGTCGTCACCGTCGGGGTCGCGGGCTCGGTCATCGGCTTTCCGGAGGCAGCGGATACGGCATCCTGGACATCGGGGCCTGACAGTAGACGTTTCTCCCGATTGGCCTGCGGCGACCGTGACCGGATCACCCCGGGGTGCTGGTGCTCGGCACGAATGCCTGGGTCACGAACTTTCACGAGCAGACGGCATCCAGGTTACGCGGGAGACACGGCGCTTACCTCGGCGGCACGGATATCGGGCCGTCCCGATTCGGAATAGCTTTCGGCGGTGCGAGTATCTGGAGCGTCACCATTGGCGGATCCTGATCGCCGTGCTGCGTTCGAGGAGCACCTGCGAACGAGCTACCCGTCACGAGGTGTCCTGAATGCCTTGGAGAGCCTTTTTGAGGTCCTGCAGATGGTGAGCAGTTTCGGCAGGCCAAAAGCCTGGACGGTTGGCGACATCCTGATCTCGTGGAGCGAGGATCTCTTAGCTGCTCTGATCGCCGGGTATGCGGCCACAGTGTGGTTGCGACGATCGCTCGAGGCAGTCACTGCGTTCGTCGTCTCGGAACGCGAACGGTCGAAAGATGCTCTGGGTACGTAGATGTCCGCCGGACGACGACATGGCTCGTAGTCCTCATTTGCGGCGCAGCGGCGCGGTCCCCGTCGACGATCGTATGCAGGTAAGTCCCGAGTTAGAGCGCTGTCGTCAAGGGCCACCCAAAAACCCCCGGAACGTCTCCTTGCGGAGAGGCCGGGGGCCAAGAGCACGATTCCATCCCATTTCCTCGGACGCAGCGCACTTCCTTGAACAAGACGTTCGCGTTCGTCAAGTAGTTCCCCACCTGTCCTAACATGCGCCGACTGTGGAGTACGCTCGTTACCTCCTCCGCTGGGCTTTGCCAGGCTGGGCATTTTTCCTATTCGTTGGACTCTTCCACGCCGTCTATCTCTTCGTTGCTAGCGGGCTGCAGGTCCCATTCGCAGGGTCCGTGCTTCTCGACACGCGGATCAACCTGACCGGCTTTTCGCCCGAGGCTGCCGTGATCTTCCTCTTCGCCATCGGGATCGCCCTGGGTTTCGTCTTCGCGCAGATCGATACGGTTCTCCGCACGTCGGCGCTCCCGCCCCTGTCGTCGGGTGTGCCGGATCCGGGAGGTGAAATCCTCAGCTATGTCACGATCGACCCCGTTCTCGTTGTGCGCCTCGTAGCGCCGCGGCGACCGCTACTCGAATGGGAGCCGTCCGAGCATCGACCAGCAGTTAGAGGCACCCGCCTGCCCTGGTGGGAAGGCGGCTTGTGGACCGTACTTTCACTGTTCTGGGTGCCGCGGCGCGAACAGCACCGGGAGGACATTCAATTGAACTCGGACCTGGCCGAGGTTCATTGGTTGCGCGCGACTCGCGATCAGAGCACGCGCCGTATCTTCGATCGAGTAATCGAACTGATCGACCGCGAAGAGACACTCGGGGCATGCCGCGTAGCCCTCGCTTCGGCATATGCAGTCGGCTACGTCGTGACGCTCGTCGTTCTGCTTAAGTTCGCGCATTGCAGGCTTGGCCCGGTCTTGGGCGACTGCGGCGACCTTCTGCCCGGAGCAGCGGCCACCGCCGTTGTAGTCGCTCTGTTAGCTATTTTTCTACTGCGTGAGAGTCGGGCCGCCGCGTGGGGCATCCCTCTGCCCGTGGCGGCCGCAGTTGGCGCGAGCTTGATACTGTTTGGACGCCCAGAGGTCCTCTTAGTTGGGTCCGCACTGCTGGCCGTGTCAGCCATCCTGTCAGCGGTCTGGTTGGTGCGAGGACTGTACCAATGGATTCCGTTGCTGTTTCCGCAAGCACAGCGATCACCAGTTCAAACTCTTTTCGACAGAATCGGAAGAACCTCTTTGCACTGGCTCGCGATTTCCGGTCTCGTTTCCTTGGCCTTTTGGTGGACGCTAGCCGACGTCAGGCCAGACGTGAAGGATTTTGGCTTCGCTTACGCGGTCAATCTGGCCTTCGCGCTCGCTCTCCTGCGAATTTTCAATGCTGCCCGCCGCCTACTACGAGAGCGGCGCGTGGCGCTGCAAATAGCCTTTGTAGCGCAATAGGCGACCCGAGCTTGGTTCGGCAGAATGAGTCGGTCCGTGGGACCCGATGGTCAACGCGGCGCATCGAATGAGCACGACGCGCCATGTTGACGTGTCAGCCTGCAGATACGTTCCCGCGCCGCGAGCGCATCTTCAGCCAATTGCGGCACCTATCTTCGCCCGCGGCAGAGATGGAGCGGTCAGCCTGCCGTCTTGGTCGGATCGGCGTTGGCTGTAGGTCAGCCGCCTTTGGCTGGTGGGGTTCGACCCTCTGTGCCCACCCACCCTCTGTGCCCCCACCCATTTCGATCAATGAGGACGGGCCGATCGGCCCGTTGTCGCGTTTTCAGCCGATCGCTTAAAGGTGGCAGACCCGCGCGGAAGGCAACTGCTCCGGGGCGGCGTGTGCGCAAGACGTAGACGCTTCGCGACGGTTCTGTTCGGTCTAGCCCTTTCGTGTTTCATGCCGAAACGCCCCGCTCGCTGGACACCTTGCGTCGTCGGGACGCGGCTTGTGCGGATGGCCCAGACTTGATCTTGAGGCGATGCCGCTGCGCAGAGACGAGAATGTCGCTGTCTGGGTCTGTCCTTGGGGCAGTGCGGCCGACGTAATCGAGTACCCCGTCGAAGGTCCGCAACCAACCGAGAAGGTGTGTGGCCTTCACGGTGAGCCGTACATCCGCCGGTGTCCGAATCCCGAGTGTCCCAGTCCTGTTTATCACCCGAACGATCTCGACCGGAACTTCCACCGGCCTTGTGGCGCGAAGATTCCGTGGGCCGAGCGGAGGTACGAAGGTCAACAGGCCAACCTAGAGCCGGATCCTTTCCACTCACGCCTCGTCGGGACGCCTCGTCGGGACCGGGATGTACATGAGTGGAACGTTTGAGTCGGCAGCCGTGCCTGAACTCGCGACGAACAAGGAGAAGATTCCCTTTACTTCCGACGTGCGCGGGGCTGCTCCGAAGCGGCCTATTAGTAAGCAAGTGAGCGACACAGAGCGTCCTCCGGAACAAGCTCGCAACTCGCTCGAGCGGGCAACGGAACCGACGGTCGAGAAGAAGGTCACAGCGCCCTCGAAGTGGAATGACCTGAAGAGCACGACGTGGAATCAGCTCGAGCGCGGCGAGGTTGTGAATGTCGATCCACCAGCGCCGAAGAGGCTGGTGAAGTTCTTGACGGACCCCGTGCACCGCGGCATGCAAAGCGGAACCGAAAAAGCGGTGATGGGCGGCGTCCTTGCAGTTCTGATCGCGCTCGTTGGTCTCATGCTCGCGTTCGTGCGTTCGGCGCTCCAATTCTGACCGAGCATGCCGTCGGACGCGAGCAACGCTGTGCCCAACCGATGCGCCACCGAAGTGTCACTGACTGTCTTGGTTCAAGCGGCATTGGGAATGAGGACCCAACGGTATCGACTGCGTAGCGGGAATGCCGCATACGCTGAGTAGTTGCCCATCTCGACAGACTCGGGTCGAGGACATGGTTGCGCGAACCATTCCTTTGTAGGGGATATCGTCCGAGCCGCGTCAGGGCGCGTCCGATTGAGTCGCGGGGTTCGAACGGCAAGAGCTTCTTCTGATCTCAGATCTGTGGTTGGGCGGCGTCCACGGCGAGCGATACCCTGCATCACCAATGACCGACGAGTCGAAGAAGATCCGTAAGGGCAAGCTCGCAACGTCAACGGACGCCCCGATGAACACGTAACACCTCCGCGCGTGCCATACGACGCACTGCGCGGGTTCGTTTTCGAACGCGACGCTTCCTCCGAGGATCGAATCCGCTCATACGCGGAAAGACAGTCACCGGGTGTGAAGGTCCTGCACGTCGAACGGATGCGAACGGAATACGTGCTTTCGCGGCGACACGACATCTGGGACGTCCATATGGAAGACGGCCGGTGGTGGATTATCACAGGACCAACGAACCTTTATCCTCAGGATTTGTTCCCAAGCGCGGACTACGCGCTATCGCTGCACATAGGTCTCACCGCGCGACTCGTATCTGGCGAAAAGACGAATGCGGCTCCGACAGAACGGATTCGTGCCGCTGGCGCTTTCCGTCGTTGGGAGCAGGGCTTTGATGCGCTCGATCGTGCGGACGAAGCCGAGGAGTTTCAGGCTGTCGGAAACCATTGCCGAATGGCGCTCCTTGCGATGGTCGGCGAGCTTGGCGATTCGGCGATGACCACCGCAGAAGTGCCGCAGCGGGACAATTTCATCATGTGGACCGACCTAATCGCGGATGCGGTTGCCGCCGGACCAAGCGCGGATCGTGTGCGGGGCTACTTGAAGGCGACGGCGCGTGAGACATGGCAGTTGGCCAACTGGCTTACGCATGCGAAGAACGCAGTGCCGAACGACGCTCGTCTTGTTGTCGATGCGACGCTGAATGTCATCCAATTATTCACGGCAGCAACGTTGCGCCACGAACTTGGCATACCCGACCGATGTGGGGCTTGTGGGTCCTACCGCCTCCACGAGGTGAACCAGCGCGATGTGGATGGTCAGGACGGTCTTGTAGTCCTGTGTGAGAAGTGCGGCGCTACTGCTGAATTGAGGTCTGAGACCGCGGAGCGGCCCAACTAGTCGTCGCCCTTGGCGCCCAGTGATTTGCGGAACCAAGTTGCGCAATGGGTGGCCAGATGGCCTGGCGGGACGTCCGGCCACGACTTCGGGAAGACCTCAGTGCCAATCTCGATCGATGGCGACGGGCCGATCGGGCCCCTCGTCGGCGTTTCAGCCGATCGCTGAAAAGCACTAACCCACCGTCTGTGCCGCAATGCGTCATTCCGTGGGAACGTGCGGCTCCACCGGATCGCCCCCTTCGCCGCGTCCCAGCTCGGTGAGCGCCACGAAGAAGATCGGCATGGGGTACGCGAGGAAGGCGATGAGCGCGAGCTCGTAGACGTCGAGGCGGGCGGCGAAGACGCTCCAGAACGTGAGCGGGACCTGGACCACGCCGAGCAACGTGAACGGCAGCCGCCGCCGCCATCCGATCCTTAGGACGCGACGCACATCGCGGGCCCCGATGAGACCCCAGATCGTGGCGAACAGCAACAGGACGACGCTGACGGTCTGCAGTGCTCTCTCGGTACCGAGGAGGCCTGCGAGAGGTACGGGGCCGAGCGCGAAGAGCACTGCCGCGAAGCCGTACGAGACCATCTGCCTCAGCAGGAACAGGTCCTGCGGCTGCCAGGCTTCGCCGCGCTTGAGGAGCGCAGCGATGAGGCCGGCGAACCCCGCCAGGCTCATGCCGATCGCGGCGATCGTTGGCAGGATGCCCAGCTCGTTCACGCTCGTGGCCCAAGAGAGCGCGGAGTCATCAGCGGAACAGGTAACCGCGCGCCAGCATCGCCGCGGTCGGAAGCGATGCCGACACGGCAAGGTTCCGGAGCGTCTCGAGATCGAACGGCCATTCGGACGTGTCGAGCACACGACGCTCGTACGCGATGCGTGCGGTGACGACCGCGGCGAGCGCGCTCATCTCGTCGGCGCGGCCCGCGCTCAACCCGGCCGTGAGCTGCGCGGACAGGCGAGACAGCTCGTCGCGCACCGCCGCGAGCTCGCGGTGGCGGAGCTGGGCCATGACCGCATGCGGGTGCCACAGCGTGAGGAAGAACAGGGAGACCATGACGAGACCGATGGCCACCGCGATCGGCAGGCCCATGAGCAGCAGCTCTCCCGGACCGGGACGCAGCGCCAGGCGGATGGCCGCGAACGCGGGGAAGACGAGCGCGACGCGGACGGCCTGCTGACCGAAGACATCCATGCGGTCGAGGGCGAACACGTCGAGCGCGAGCGGCAGGTCGAGCAGTGCGGCGTAGACCTGTGTCGCCGCGTATGCGTCAAGCGCGATCGACACGAGCACGATCGCGGATGCCGCGTTGCCGGCGACCGCGAGGAGGCCGGTCCAGACGAGGTCAGCGCGGAGAGGCGCGCCCTGGCTGAGGATCGCTCCGAACAGGACGCCGATCACCAGTGCCAGGACGAGCCGCCGGCGCCGCGGCAGTGGCACGCGCGAGACCGTCGCCGCGTATGTGGCGTCGTCGACGGACGCGAGCGTCCGGAACCGAATCACCAGCGCTTTGTGGGAACGGCCAAGCCACGGGCCGGCGATGAGCAGGCCCAGCAGCGTCAGCGGCGGAGCCAGGGCGCCGCGCCAGTCGTCGCCGGCGAAGACGCGCTCCGGGCCATCCAAGATCGCGGCGGCGGCGAAGAGGGCCGCGAGCGCGACGGCGAGGCCGACCAGAGGTAGCCGCGACGCGCGAGGGCGACTCACGGCGATATGCGTGGTGTCGGTTTGCAGGCTCGCGGTCATGTGCGGATGGTCTCATCCGCGGTCAAACTGGCAAGTCGGCTCAGGTCTGCTTCTTATCTGGCGCCAGAGCAGCTAGCTCGCGATGCGGTTGTTTTGCACCGTCACGCTCGCTCGATCGGCCTGGCCGGTGATCGACACGGGGTCTCCCGAGCGACCGGCCCACGCGATGTCATTGTCCTGCACGATCACGTCCTTGCACAGGTCGAGCACGACTGCCTTAGCCGATCCGGCTGCCTTCGCATCGAGGGGGCCGATCGCGTTCCGCTGGACCCTCACGCCCTGCGCGTTGCTCACCGTGATCGCGCCTTGGACCGGCAGCGAGCGGCCGCTGTAACCCTGCACCTTGTTGTCCTCGATGGTTATGCCCTGGTTGTCTCTGCCCTGCTTCGCGGCATCGTGCGCGCCCAGCAGCGAGCGCACGTACACGGTCGGTCCGTTCGATCCGGCGTACGTGTTGCCGCGGATCGTGACGTTCCGCGCGTTGAAGATCTCGCGGAAGCCAAGGTCCATGCCGATCTGCGTACCGCTGTGCGCGGGGCTCTCGAAACGGTTGCCCTCGACGAGCCCGTCGGCCGAGTAGATGCGGATCCCGTTGGCGTAGTGGTTCGCGAAGACGCCGTTCCGGACGACGAACCCGGCACCGACCATGTCGAGGTCGCCGACGAGATCGGGGCGCTTGTCCGGCGAGACCGCGTCCTCGTCGGCGCGCGAGGGGACGGACGCGAGGCCGAGGCTGTCTACCGACACAAGGCCCGTGAGCGGTCTGTCGACGGTGATCTTCCGCGCGACGCGGTCCTTGTACCGGACGAGCATCGCGTTTTGGATCGTCGCCTCGCCCTTCGTCAGGCCGGTCGCCTGCGAGATCAGAGAGATCCTGTCGCCCGGCGCGAACACCTGATAGAGACCGGCGTTCACGATGAGCTCGGTTGGACTGGTGAGGCCGTAGAGCTCGTGCGCGGTCTGGACGATCGTGAGCGCGTCATCGCCCTGACGCGAGAACCTGCACGACTCGATGAGCGGGCCCTTCCTGTTGCTCTTGCAGTGGATGCCGTCGGCGTTCGTCGAGAGGAGGCGCTCGGTCGCCGCGGGCGGCGCGATCACACAGCCGCTGAACGTGAGCGCGTCGGAGTCCTCCGCGCGGAACGAGACCACCGGTGAGCTGTGCACGTGACGGCGTCGATCCGGCAGCCTCGCGACAGCTTCAGCGTGAAGCACGACCCGCTGCCGGGCGGCCGCGCGGGCAGGACGAAGCGGTCGCCGGTCGAGAGGTCGCCGAGCGTGTGCCGGCACTTCCCCCTGAAGACGCCTGCGCTCACCGGGGTTACGGCGGAGAGGAAGAGTGCCGCGTCGCCGCGGCCGACGGTGAACTTGAGACCGCCGCTCGGTGTGTACGCGAGCCCGAAGCCGTCGCCCGCGCCGCTCGCCCAGACCGTCCCGAGGAAGCCCTCGTTCGGTGCCTGGTAACCGGTGTCGAGCTTCCAGTCGAACGTCTGCGCGGCGGCATTCACGGCGGTGATCGTGCCCTGCGTGAATGGCAGCGGGTCGTAGTCGAACGCGAGCTGCCGCACGGTCGTGTCGACGCAGCGGTCGAGCCATATGGCCGCGGCGGTCGCGTCGCGCGCGACGACGATCGCGCCGGGCTCCCCCGTGATCGTCAGGCCGTTCGCCGATCGGACGAGCGCGTGCGTCTTGATCGGGTAGCCGCCCTGCGTCGCGGCGTCGATCCCCGCGGCGGCCTTTGTGGTCGTCCCCTGACCGTTGAGAGAGGTGGCCTTTGCCATCAGGTAGCGGCCCGCGGGAACGCTGAGCGTCGTGCCCGGGCCCTTCGCGATCGCCGCGTCGATCGCCGCATTGAACGCCGCAAAGTCATCGGTCGCGCCGTCGCCCTTCGCGCCGAAATCGCGCACGTTGAGCGGACCCGACCGCGTCGCGGCGACGGTCGGCGTCGCGGCCGCCGCCGCGATGGGCGTCGGTGTCGGCGAGCTCGCGGCAGGCTGCTGCTGGCAGGCGGCCGCGACCATCGTCGCGCCTCCGGCGGCGAGGAGGCGGCGGCGCGTCAGCCCACCCAGCCCCACCCGCGGAGATTACTGGACGCTTGCCGACGCGCAGCATCGAGTCGATCGGAACGCAACAAGGTCTACGCCCCTGCGGACTCGCACGTCGCAGCACTGATTCACGCGAGCGCGGCGCGCTGCTGCTCGACAAGGTCTTCGAGCGTCTCGCCCCACCGAGTTCCCTGAGCCGCGGGCGCGGCACCTTCGAGCGCCAGCTGCCAGGACATGATCCGCACGGTCGGCACGACCCGGGACGCGAGGACCGCGGCGGCGCGGAGCGCGTTCATCGGGGCGTGACCGCTGAATCGCTCGAGATAGGTGTCGCGGATCCGGGCGACCTCGCGTCCGTCGACCGGCACGTCGAGTCGCGTCGCGGCGGTCCCGAGGTACATGCGCAGGCTGAAGAAGGGATGTGCGACGCTCGCGTCGCCCCAGTCGAAGAAGCGAGCCCGCTCGCCGTCGAGCAGGACGTTCCCGTCGTGCAGATCGTCCATCTGGATTGTGTCGGGCACATCGATCTCCGCGAGCGCGACGCACAACGCGGTGTAACGAGCGACCGTGTCGCCTTCCGTCGACGGCAGCACGCGGGAGAGAGCGGCGGGTAGATTCGCGACGCGCCGATCGGGCACGCCGAGCCCGAGCAGATCGCCGATTCCGGGTGCGGCCAGCAGCTGCAGGTCGGCGTAATCGCCCGCGATGCCGCACCACCCGGCCAGGTCCGTCCCGACTTCGCGCAGTCGCGTCCCGGCATCGCGCAGGAGCATCAGCCCGCGCGAGTCATCGGCCGCCACGACCTGGGCGACGCGATCGGGAAAACGCGAGGAGAGCCAGCGCGTGAGCCGGATCTCGTGAGCGAGCATGGGCGGGACCGCCTTCAGGTACGCGGTCCCGCGACGCGTCGTGACGCGGAAGACGGTCGACCAGGGTCGTACGTGGAACTCCTCGGGTTCGGCCGCGGCATCATCCCCCTGCAGCTGCAGCTTGCCGCGCAGCCACTCAAACGTGCTCGCGCGCCAGGCGCCGTCCCTCCAGTCAGGCACCGCCTGAGCCTACGGGCCGCGGGGGCGCGCGATAATCGCTGCCATGCGCAACGTCCTCGTCGCCCTCGCGTTCGTCGCGCTCCTCGCGGGCACGGTCATGGTCTTCATGGCCTTCGATCGCGATTCGCATTCCGCCAGCGACACGATCCGACCCTTCGTGATCACCATGGGCCCGGTCTGGGCGGTCGCGATCGCCGCGGCGTCGGTCATGCTCCGTCGCCGCGTCTAGTCCGTGGACGTACGGCGCCCGCTCCTGCGAGGGTGAAGGCCAGGCTCTGATACGATGTTTGCCACGGCCGCGCGAAAGGGGTTGCGGAGAGCAACCTCTTTTTGGTGTCCGGGAAACGAGACCGCCCACCTAGCTCAGTTGGTAGAGCACGTCCTTGGTAAGGACGAGGTCTCGGGTTCGATCCCCGAGGTGGGCTCTCGGGAAGAAAGGCGAGCGAAAGGGGTGGCAGGGGGCGGAGCCCCCTGCGAAGAGCAAGTGAAAGCGCGGACGCGCAAGGGAGGTCGCAGCGCCAATGGCTAAGAAGCGCTTCGAGCGCAACAAGCCGCACGTGAACGTGGGGACGATCGGTCACATCGACCACGGCAAGACCACGCTCACCGCGGCCATCACCAAGACCCTCTCGCTCAAGGGCGGGGCCGAGTTCCGGGCGTTCGACACCATCGACAACGCCCCCGAGGAGAAGGAGCGCGGCATCACCATCTCCATCGCCCATGTCGAGTACGAGACCGCCAAGCGCCACTACGCCCATGTCGACTGCCCCGGGCACGCCGACTACATCAAGAACATGATCACCGGCGCCGCCCAGATGGACGGCGCCATCCTGGTCGTCTCCGCCGCGGATGGCCCGATGCCCCAGACGCGCGAGCACATCCTGCTCGCCCGCCAGGTGGAAGTGCCCCAGATCGTGGTCTTCCTCAACAAGGTCGACATGGTCGACGACGAGGAGCTCTTGGAGCTGGTCGAGCTGGAGGTGCGCGAGCTGCTCACCAAGTACGGCTTCAAGGGCGATGAGATCCCGATCATCCGCGGCTCGGCACTCAAGGCGCTGGAATCCGACTCCAAGGACGCCAGCGCCCCCGAGTTCAAGCCCATCTTCGACCTCATGGACCAGGTCGATAGCTACATCCCGACCCCCGTTCGCGCCAAGGACAAGCCGTTCCTGATGCCCATCGAGGACGTCTTCGGCATCAAGGGAAGAGGCACCGTGGCCACCGGGCGGGTCGAGCGGGGCGTGGTCAAGGTGGGCGAAG